>Ga0310910_10001809_pt1 | contig 11888 bp, 16 predicted proteins | sample GREbulkMGHF172_FD_203448 | JGI IMG/M metagenome (GOLD analysis project Ga0310910, IMG submission 203448) | Lab enrichment of tropical soil microbial communities from Luquillo Experimental Forest, Puerto Rico - GRE.bulkMG.HF172 | ecosystem: Environmental > Terrestrial > Soil > Tropical forest >... | reverse complement strand
GCGAAATGACATTGGTGCTTCGTGCCCGATGGAGAGCATGGCTCCGGTACTGGCGATCGCTGCCATGGTGGCAAGCGCCGTCCCTGGGATGGCTCTTTGACCCCGTGGGGAGTTTTTCCAAACCTTTCGTCCCCGGGCCGAACCCGATCCTAATTTCGTATTCAGGAGAAAGAGATGGAGACAGCGAAGAAGTTGTGGCAAAACCGAAAGGAGAAGAAAGAGTGGAACTGGCGCTTGCAATCGGAGGACCCGGGTCTGGAGGTAGTCCATCCGCATGCGGCGGGCATTGCTATGGGCAACGGTGCCCAGTACGTAGCCGTACGTCCCGACCGCGATCCGCAACCCGCCGGACGAGCGGCGAAACTCCCCAATCTTGCCATGGCATTCTGCGGCAGAGCTTGAGTCGCAACTGAGAAGCCTCGGCTTAAAAAGGGATTCTCAACCCGAACTCTAACCGAGTTTGGGCGAGAGCCGCTGCTTCTTTTTCTCAAGTTTCAACTAAATGTGGGTCATCCTCTGACACATTCGCAGACCGTTACTTCAATTTCGCGTCAAAAGAGAATGCATACGAAGGGGGGACTGGTGAATCTAATGAAGCATGAAAACACGAGCGAGTTTGGTGGGGTTTATTGCCGTTGTGCAAGTAATTCTCTTTCTGACGCATTTGGTTTTATATGAGACGTGGACGTTTTCGACGTCGGGCAACGGGGTCGCGGAGTCGCCGTGGCTGAAAATCGTTCTCGAGATTTTGTCGCTGAGCTATCTTGTGGCATCGCTGCTGGCTTGGCGATACGCCGGAGGGGCGGTACGAACGATTTACAAAGTAGCCGCCGTATGGCTTGGTCTTCTTAGCTTCTTGTTTGTCGCTGCGCTTTTTTCCTGGGTTGCTTTTGGGGTGGCACGAGTGGCTGGGTTGCATGCGAACTTTCACGTGATGGTGAAGGTGTTGTTTGGTACGGCCGCCGCGGCGGGTATCTATGGTGTCTTTAACCCAAGCTGGACGCGCATCACGCGAACCACTGTGCGGCTGGCGAACTTGCCGGAAGCGTGGAGCGGACGAAAGGCGGCCCTCATCAGCGACTTGCATCTGGGGCACGTGCGAAACGGCAGCTTTTTGCGGCGAATCGTGGCGGACGTGCTGAAAGAGAAGCCAGACGCAATTTTTATCGCGGGCGATTTGTACGACGGCACGGCGATCGATGCGAAGCGCGCAGGGGAGCCGCTTAGCCAATTGACGGCGCCGCACGGAGTCTATTTCGTGGCGGGAAACCACGAACAATTCAGTGACCATAACAAGTATCTGCACGCGGTGGAGGCCGCGGGTGTGCGCGTCTTGCAAAACGAAAAAGTAGAAGCTGCCGGGTTGCAGATCATTGGCGTGTCTTACCGACATGCCTCGCATACCGCGCATTTTGCGTCGGTGCTGAAGGGCATTGATCTAGACCGCGGGCGCGCGAGTATTTTGCTCACGCACGCGCCGGATCATCCGCAAGTGGCGGAAGCAACGGGTGTTTCGCTGCAGCTTTCTGGCCACACACATGTGGGACAGTTCATTCCGTGGAGCTGGGTGGTGCGGCGGATTTATCGTCGGTTTGTATATGGGCTGAGCCGCGTCGGCAAAATGCAAGTTTTCACGTCGAGCGGCGCGGGGACCTGGGGACCGCCGCTACGGCTGGGATCGAATCCAGAAATTGTCGTTCTGCAGTTCGAGTGAGGTAGGCGAGCACCGTTGGTCTATCGGACGAATGAAGTTTTGTCACGGCGCCCGTCCCGGTAATGCGATTTACAGGAGTTAGGGAACGAACGAGCTTCCTCACTCTGTGTTTTCCCCGCCCTGTGCCCGCCACTATTTTCCTTCCGTTTCCCGGCCCGGTCCTCGCGGACCTTTGATCGGCAACCGCACCAGAAACCGCGTATCTCCCGGCTTCGATTTCAATTCGATTGCTCCGTGATGTTTTCTGATGATTCGCATCGCCGTGTCCAGGCCGAGCCCCGTGCCTTCCCCCACCTTCTTCGTGGTAAAAAACGGGTCAAAGATCCTCGACTGAATCGCCGCCGGCACTCCTGCTCCGTTATCCCCAATTTCTACGATCGCGTTATCCAGCTCTCGCGCAGTTCGTATCCGCAGCTCCCCTTTCCCATGCATGGCATCGATGGCGTTGTCGATCAGGTTCGTCCACACCTGGTTCAACTCGCTTCCATACCCGCATACGCGCGGCAGCTCCGGATCGTATTCCCGGGCAACCGTCACACCTACCTTCAGCCGGTGTGCAAAAATCTTCAGCGTGTTTTCCAGATCCTCTTTCAGATCCACTTCTTGGATCGGCGACTGGTCCATGTACGAATAGCGCTTGATTGCCGTGACTAGGTCGCTGATCCGCCGGGTGCTGTTGTCAATCTCCTGTATCAATCCGAAAATTGTGATGACCGCCGCCACCCGCTTCAAGCCTGGCCCCACCAGCGCCGTTCCCAGTAGTCCCTTCAATTCATCCAGCTTCTCCGTTTTCGCTCCGGCTTCCGCCAAAATCGGTGCAATCTTCCACGCTTCCCCAACGCCGTGCCGTTCCAGCCATGCGGTAATCTGCTCTTCCCTGTCGCTCAGTTCCAGTGGATCTTCCGACGGACCCGCGCGCGACGCTGCTTTTTCCGCCGATTTCTTCTCCAGCATTAAGATCGCTTCGCGCTGTGTCTGGCTTAGCGGATGCTCCAGGAATTTCAAGCTCGCGGTGCGCACATCTTCCATCGCTTCCGTCAGATTCAAAGCCGCACGCCTTGCCGCGGTCGCCGGATTGTTCAGTTCGTGGGCCAGCCCCGCCGACAGCTTCCCCAAAGCCATTAACTTATCCTGCTGCGTGTCTATTCGGGCCGTTTCGCGGATGCGGTCAGACATCAGCCCCACCAGCCGTTGCCCGAGCACCGGCACGCGTTGCAACATGTCCGGAAAGTGTTTCTTGTGCAGGCGGAGCACTCGCGATGGCATCGCCGCCCGCGCTATGCCCCGAAATTCCTTCAGCCGCGAAAACGGTAGCAGTCCTGTCACTTCCCCTGCCTCTGCGATCAGCACTGTCGCGCCCGGCGTGTCCTTACGCTCGAACTGGAGTTCTCCCTCCAGCAACACCACCAAATATTCGACCGGATCCCCCGGCTTCCCGTAAATCTCTCCTGCACGGAAGTGCACCTCGTCCATCCGTTGCGCCACCCATTCCAACTCTTCCTCCGGCAAATCGCTGAACACATCGATCTTCCGCAGCTCTGCCGCGAACCGTACCGCCTGGTTATTTACTGTCGCTTCGCTCATCTCACACCGCGCTCAGGTACTGGTGCACGAATTGCACCGCGTTCGCGCCCTCGCCTACACCGCTCGCTACACGTTTCACCGATCTGTATCGCACATCCCCAGCCAGAAAAATCCCCGGCACGCTCGCCTCCAGCAGCCATGGATCACGCTCCAGCGGCCAGCTGTTCGGCGGCTTCCCGTCGCGCATCAGGTCCGGTCCGCTCAGCAGAAATCCCTTCTCCTCCCGCTCCAACACACCTGTCAGCCATTCAGTCCCCGGCATCGCTCCAATAAAAATGAACAGCGAATTTGCTGCCACTTTATTCGTTTCCTTGCTCGTCGCGCAATAGATCGAAACCGCTTCCAGATGTTCCTCGCCGAACACCTCCACCACCTGGCTGTTCAATTCCACTGCAATGTTGCTCGTCTGCTGGATCTGCTCTACAAGGTATTGCGACATCCCCGCCGCCAGCGAATTTCCTCTCACCAACATCACCACTCGCCTGGCGTGCTGTGCGAAAAATACGGCCGCTTGCCCCGCCGAGTTCGCTCCTCCCACGATATAAATCTCCTCGCCTTTACACGACACCGCTTCCGTCATTGCCGCGCCGTAATATACTCCTGCCCCTTGCACACGCTCGATTCCCGGTACATCCAGTTTGCGGTAAGAGACCCCCGTTGCAATCAGCACCGCCTTCGCACCGATCTCCGTCCCGTCGGTCAGCGTCACAAATTTTGTTCCCGCCTCCACGCGTAGCTTCGTCGCCTCCTGCGGCGCCAATATCTCCACGCCAAACCGTTTTGCCTGCGCCACGGCCCGCCGCGCCAGGTCCGCTCCACTCAATCCTGACGGAAATCCCAGATAGTTTTCGATTCGAGAACTCATCCCCGCCTGTCCGCCGGGCGCCTCCCGCTCGATCATCACCGTCTTCAACCCTTCCGAAGCACCGTACACCGCCGCCGCCAATCCCGCCGGCCCGCCCCCCACAATCAGTAGGTCATAGAACGATGTCTCCGCGCGCGTGCGCAATCCCAGCCGCTCGGCAATCTCCGCTGTCGAAGGGTCCGACAAAAATGTTCCGTCAGCAAACAGCAACGCGGGGAGTTTCGCTGCCTCTCCGCCGGCAATCCCAATCGCTGATCGAGTCTCCGCACTGTTCGCCGCCGTTTCCACGTCCAGCCAGTGATAGGGTACCTGCTGCCTCGCCAGAAAATCCCGTACCATGTACGAGCGCGGCGACCACCGGTGCCCCAGCACCCGCACTCCATCAAACGGCGGCCGGAACGTCGCCTGCCAATCTTCCAGCAAATCATCCAGCACCGGATACAGTTGTTGCTCCGGGGGATCCCACGGCTTCAACAAATAATGGTGAATCCTTGCCTGATTGATCGCCTGAATCGCCGCATCCGTATCCGCATACGCGGTCAACAGCACGCGCCGCGCCTCCGGGTACAGCTCGATAGCTTTGCTGATAAACTCAACACCATTCATCTCCGGCATCCTTTGGTCCGCCAGTAGCAGCCCCACCGCTTCATTCCGCTTCTTCAACCCGTGCAGCGCTTGCAGCGCGCTCGCCCCCGAATCCGCGCGCAACACGCGGTAGCGCTCCGCATAGCGCTTTCGCAGGTCGCGCTCCACCGCCCGCAATACCTCCGCATCATCATCCACAGTCATCAGTACTGGTTTCGCCATGGCTTCTCTTCATCCCCATCCATTTTCGCAAACTATCCAATTAGACTTGTTTCCGAATTGGATGCGTAACCTCCTTTATCGTCACTTCTCAATCGCACCAATGACCCCTTGTCCACCATCGCGAGCGTCGTGTTCATAGAAGAAGCCCTATTGACTGATGTAAACGGAACAGAAACGGATGACCTAGACTTTGACCTACCGGCTCATAACCTGTGCGCCCGCACCGAACGCTGTCAGAGGCTTCCCCCTATTTGTCCCGTAACCCGACGCAATTTAAAAGAGCGCCCTTTTGGACTAGGGTTTCGAGTGTTCGGCTCAACCCTCCCAGAAAGGACACCCTTTTATGACTAGCACTAAATATATCGGTATGGATGTGCACAAGGAAAGCGTTTCGAATGCGGTCAGGAATTCTGCCGGCAAGATCGTGATGGAATGCGTCATCGAAACGAAAGCCAGCATGATTCTGCAGTTTATCGACGGGCTGCGCGGAGATTTGCAGGTCACCTTGAAAAAGGTACCTCGGCCGCCTGGTTATGCGACCTATTGAAACCGCAGGTTTCGTGGGACACGCGCATGCTCCCGTCATCAGAGTGCTGAGTCTTTAGCCATCCGGAAATCTGTTGGGGCGACCAGTCCAGGATCAGTTTACTCGCAACGATGTCCCGCAACTTGCGGTTCACGGCAAGTAGACACCTCTTCGACCGCAAGGCAGAGTTCCAGGCTCGGTCATCTGCGGCGTGAGCGCGGTAGGCAGAACGGCCCCATGACGGGTGACCTCCCGACTCACCGTGGAAACGGCTCGATCCAGATGTCTGGCGATCTCACGAAACGTCGAACCGGAAGCGATCCCGCGCGAGATGTCTTCTCGCTCAGAGAGAGTGAGTGCTAGCCGCGAGCGACGACGGGCGACGGGAGGAATCCCTCCGCGAGGCAACAACAAACAGCGAATGGAGCTATGTGGCTTGTCAAAGGCGCGCCCAATCTCAGCAGCGACTGTCCCACCTTCCAGCGACTCCAGATGTCACGCTTCTCGATCGCAGAAAGTCCAAACCGTTTCCCTGGCCTCATACAACACCACCCTTAGAGAGCAGACTTGTATCAGATGGTGTTGCATCGACCTATCGAATGCACCGCTCTTATCCGGACAAATGTTTTCATGTGCCCTATTGTCAGGATCAGCGCAACCCGTTCCGAATGGCTTGCGTCTATACGCAATTCCGTATATTTTCACACAGGAAAGTCCGGGGTAGCCGCCCATCCCGGGCTCTGCGACAAGGGGTCCTTACAATTATGTACTTCCGAAGACTCGCTGGGTACTCGTTCTAGGCCCCAAATCTTGCCCCCTGCCCGCTTCGGGAAGAAGGATGGGGCGGAACCAAGAAGTTGTTGCCCCGCCCCTTCGCTATTCACCTCCGCTATTTATTGAGCCGAAGCACCCGCAGCCCGTTCTGCGATTTTTGCCTCGACCAAGTGCCGGATCAAACGCCGATTGCGCTCTGCGAACGCGAGTTTATCTGCAAGGCAGGTTTCCAAGAGTACCCCCACACCGTGATGACCTGCCAAGTCCGCCGCGGCAACTAAGACTTCGTACTCGGCCATTCGAAGGTGTGCGAGGTGATTCAGTTTTGCCAATACAAAGAGGCGTTTGGCGACCGGGGATTGGATTTCCGCCACTTCCTTCCGGAAATCCTCGAGAAACGTTTCTTGCAGCTTTCCAGTGGATGTTCCCGGCTTCTCGCCGAGAATACGGAAGCATTCGTCGAGTTTGGCGAGAATCTGTTTGGATACGAATGCCCGTCCGTCTATCGCCTCCTTGATCTGTGGGTCTTCGGCGTGGTTGCCTATCTCTTGATATATCTCCGATTGGCGCTCGGTCCTGTTTCGCACATTGCTAAGCAGCATTAAAAAAACTTCTTTAGGGTTTCTTGCTGGCATCTTGTACCTCCTGCGGTAAGTTTTGGGTGGGCGGGGGTATTTTGTTTAGTTACGCTGCTGCGCACAACGTGTCAAGCTGTCAAAAGTCTCTAGGATGCTTTGACTGGTCATGCTTTCATTTCGTCACCTCGGCCGCTTTCAGCTCAAAGTCCCGATAAGTCGTGCCAGCTCAACCGGTCAGTGCAACACCATCTAATGCGTTGATTCGACAATGCTTCCCGGGGAGAAACGATTGGTGATGTGCCTAGGACTGACACGACGCTGAAGTTGTGGATTGACGTAACCCGCTACGCCGCCGCCCCCGCCCCCGTTTCCTCCCGACCAAGAGTTGAAAACGCTGGCCAAAGTAAAGTGCCACCTAGATCCCGGTACCAGCTAAAGTTCCTGAGTTGGTGGACGAACCATTCCCTTGCATCGTATGAACAATTCGCGCTCCATGAGCAATCGTTTTCGCAAACTACTGGCCAAGGTGCGCGAGAGCCGCTCGCAATGGTGCGCTCGAGATTTGAATCAGTCCCCGATACGGATTATACATTTCCAGGATCAGGAATATCGCGCCCGACACTGACAGTGCTGCTGCCAGCAGCGAAGCGATAACCGACGCATTGGGTGGGCAGAACATCCCCCAAGTCATAAAAAGGATCGCCAGCCAAAAGACCATGACGACACTCCGCAAGAAAAGGATGATGAGGATCTGCGAACCTACTCGGGGAAAATTTCCAGTAGTAACGGTAAGTATGTCTTGGAAGGTGCTTCTCCGAGCGCGCGTATCTCCTGGACGATCAAATATGAGGGTAAGAGCGTGCTCGTGACTGGCGTGCTGGACCGGTCAAGTAGCCCAATTCGTGTTCAAGAGATCCAGAAGGTTGCTCCCGCCTGAGGGGAGCAAGCCCTTCACATCTAATATCTGAGTTTCGAACGCGAGTTGAAGCGCAAATTTGTGATGTGTCGCATCTCGGACCCCGGAGGGGTTTGACCCCGCCGGAGTCGTGCACGCGGCCGTCGCCAGCCAGGCCGAGGACCCAATGACGCAGAGTGAAACTCACGAAGAAAGGGGTTTGCGACCCGGGGTTACGGAATCCGACTCGCCAAATCCTTGATGGATGAGTTGGTTTACAACGAGGCGCACAATGAAGTCGCCATTGTCAAATGCTTGAATTAAGATGGGCCGAATTCGCTTCACGGGGGCGACAAAAAATTAAGGGGCCTTCACGGTAGGACTAGGAATATTGGAAACCGATAGTGAAGAGATTTGCCGTTCCAGTACTCTCTTCGTCCAGTTCGGTCATGGGGAGATGTCCTGGACAAGTGCAAGATTCAAAAGCTGATGCGAGATCTTGAGTCAAAACGGTACAGAGTGGCTCTCATTCTGCAACCCAATCAGTGCCGGTCCAAAAGAAATCAAGGAGGCTGTAGAGATGAAGAAAGGGACGCGAATTGCTTTTTCCGCCCTGGTCGGTTTCATTGTGGTTACGCTCGTAGCAGCTGTTTGGCCGCTCCCTGCAACCACGACTCACTCTGCCCAACAGTCTGCGACAAATGAGCAGGCGCCTGCCCAAACGCAGTCTGTTTCCGGGAAGATCGCTTCGGTGGAGAAGGACTCCTTCACTCTCACTGTAGGGTCTACCATTTCTAACCAGAGCCAACAACTCCAACAAACTGCTCCAAAACCATGAAGTTCGTTATGGATAAGAACACGACTGTGGACGGCAAGCTGCAAGTGGGTGCGAATGCAGACGTTACCTACCGCGAAGACAGCGGCAAGAACTTAGCAATTAGCGTCCGCGTTACGTCGTAGTCCACGAAATTTGCGCGAACGTGGGGCCCTTCGAGGACTCCCAGTCTCCGCAGGGCCTAGCTGCTTGTCCCAATGCTGGCTGCAGGCAGAAATTCGGAAATTCAGTGACTATCTGTGACTTGGAACCAGTTGCTGATGGCTCGCTGGATCCTCGATGTCTCAGAGTGGGAGATGCCTTCGATCTTCCCCACAAGCACTTTTCCTTTCTGATTTTCTCGAATTTGAGCTGAAAACCTGTGAGCCACAACCGTCTCGTGACGCTGATATGTGCGGGACACAGCCCTCTGGCACTAACCCTCCGTTTCCAAGCGGACGTGATGTGTTACGCTTTCGCAGAGCCCGCCTTTATTGCGTCTGCGATTTCTGCACCTCGCTCGCGTTCGGCTTGCAGCCAATCGTCCAGGTCGTGTCCATCCGAAGCGCCATGACTGAGAAATATCTCGTAAGCGCGGGCCGCGATCTCCGACTCTGGCACCTGACGGGGAGCAGACATGTCGGTTATTTTGAGTGGAGTGTAGGTGTTTGTGGTAATCATAGAGTTTCCTTTTCTGGTTCCGTTCTGCGGCAGAGTGGTTCCGTGTTTAGCCGTACCGGGAGGGCGGACAAGTACGTGGCGACTAATAAAAGCCTTCTGAGGCTCAGTTATCATCGACCGTGGGACTTCGTCAAGTCCTGATTTAACGCACTGTCAACGCAAAGTAGAAATGCCCGGCTTTTCGCAAGATAGAAATGTCCGCTTCCATGCTTTCCTCCAGGGATGCTCGGCAGGCACTTCCTGCAGGCCGTAGGCCGGAAGGACTTGATTAAACTCGGTAACCGTCCAAGTACGCATCAGCGCCTTAGCTTTCGTCGGTTCGCCCTGGGCAGGCAGGTACTGGGAGCAATCTCATCGGTAACGCTTATCGGGAGTTGACGAGCAGGGTCAACCATTCACGCCTTCTACGCGCTAGTGCCTTGCTTCTTCTTGGCAGATCGATCTTGTCGGCGTATCCCCTAAGGAAGAGATAAGGCTCTGCAATTCACACGCAATCTGGGACACCGTCAAGCAGCTTAGTGTATGTGCACACCTGTACCTTCGGGCTATTTAAGGTATGCAGATAGAACCTCAGACTTGAGGGCATGGGCCCTTCGACCATTGACGAACACTTTGTGAGGAGATAAAAATGAAGAAGGTCTTTTTATTGGTGTCGACAGGCATCGTGTTTACAACCTCAGGTTGCTCAGGAAATTCCCAGAAGACCGTCTTGAGGAGCACACCGGCAGTGGTGCAGGCATCCGCGCCACCAACCAATACGTCTCCCGTTGTTGAGCCAGCGGCTGCTCTTCCTGTGCCCTCGGTCGGCAGGGTGAATCAACAAGCTTGGCGCTCTGAAAATGTGAGGGACCACCTCGGCAATGCCATTGCGCTAAAGGAGACTTCGTTGGACGGCAAGTTTAATTTAGTCATCATCCAGAGGGGAACGCACTCTTTCTTATCTTTCGTCAGGCACGAACACAGGGAGTCGGTCTGTAACCAGCCGGGCAAAGGCAAGTTAATGTATCTCCGCGTCAAATTCGAGGATGGGCAGGAAAAACGCGTTGAGTGGGATGAACTGGGGTTCGGCACGAACAACCTGTGCAGCGTGTTATGGTCATACCCCGCGAAGGCAGACCTTCCCATCGGTCCAGTGGTGGAAGACCGCCCAGGTGATTCCGTGGGGGGTGACCAGCTCCTTATCCAAGATATGATGAAGCACAAGACGATGCTTTTAGAGGTCGAACCTGGGGTCACTGCACAGTTCGACACGACGGGGATCGCGCACGAAATCGAGAATGCTCGTATTTCCAAAACGCAGCCAATCATTGAAGCTAGGCAAACTGCCGAGTAAGTGATTCCTGCCGTAGGCTTAGCGCCTAAACGCGGTAACCGGTAAAGTTGGCACCAGTATCCGAACGGACCTGCTCTTTGCGACAGCTGTGCTTCCCTTAATAGAAGCACAGTACGCATGTGCAGAAGCCGACTGGCATTTCGCTGCTCCCTGCGGCCGTCGAGCGCGGCGTCACCTTCTTCGACACCGCTGAGGTTTATGGCGCGTACACGAACGAGGAACTCCTTGGGGAAGCACTCGCGCCCGTACGCGAGCGAGTCGTGATTGCCGCGAAGTTTGACTGGAAGATCGATCCGAATACCCGCAAATCAGTCGGTCTAGACAGTCGGCCTGAGCAGATTAAGAAAGTCGCCGACGGCTCGCTGAAGCGGCTCCGAACCGATGTAATAGACTTGTTCTATCAGCACCGCGTGGACACCGAGGTACCAAATGAGGACGTGGCCGGTGCAGTGAAGGAATTGATCCAGGCGGGCAAGGTGAAGCACTTCGGAGTGTCTGAAGCGGCAGGCGAACACAATTCGTCGCGCACGCGCAGTCCAGCCGGTTACAGCCATTCAGAGCGAGTACTCGCTTGGGACGAAAGGCCCCAAAGCTGAAGTCCTACCGACTATCGAGGAACTCGGAATCGGCGGACGATCACGAGAAGATTCGAGAAGGAATGTTACGGGAGTTATGGTAGGGGCGGTGGGGATCGAAAAACCTACCGCCGTTGCCGAATATTACATCTTATCCGACGTGAACGTTCGTAGCCAGGTAGTAGCCCAAGTACGATAGGTTTTTTACACTTTGACGAGGCCGATTCAACGACTCAGAATGAGATGAAGGCGTGCTTGCAAAGCACGTGCTCTTCCAGCTGAGCTACACGCCCGATTTCACTAACCCTCTATTCATTCTACCGCTTAGGCTGCTTCCTTGCTGCGGACATCGGCAACCGTTTGTAGCCCACGTACCGTGCGACATAGGCGCATGCTCGCGCAGCGTCGCAATACGCTTGGAGTTCTCTACTTCTCAACAAATTTTCGTAGCTGGTCGACAATCCCGGGCCAGCCGCCGCTGTAATCCCGTCTCGCTGCCTGCTCCTCCGCCAGACCGCTGTGCGTCACTTTTAGTCGGGTTCCTCCTGCGATTGGTGTCAACTCCCATCGCACCACGGTGCGACTTGCTTTGTCTTCATGCCAGTTTGCAATCCAGGTATATGCGAGGGCACGCGGAGGGTCGTACTCCAACACCTCGCCTTGGCAGTGGAACTTACTCACGCCGTTCACGTTGAGGCCGCTCTGCTTCGTGTGGTAGCTCCACCGCCCGCCGCGCTTGGGT
>Ga0310910_10001807_pt1 | contig 11889 bp, 13 predicted proteins | sample GREbulkMGHF172_FD_203448 | JGI IMG/M metagenome (GOLD analysis project Ga0310910, IMG submission 203448) | Lab enrichment of tropical soil microbial communities from Luquillo Experimental Forest, Puerto Rico - GRE.bulkMG.HF172 | ecosystem: Environmental > Terrestrial > Soil > Tropical forest >... | reverse complement strand
GAGAGCTTTTGCGGTTTTAAGATTGATAACCAGTTCGTACTTGGTCGGTGCTTGCACCGGCATATCGGCCGGCTTTTCACCCTTGAGGATGCGATCGACGTAGCCAGCCGCGCGGCGGAACTGATCGACGAAATCCGACCCATAGGAGATCAGACCGCCAGCGGCGGCCCAATACTGGGCAAAGTATACCGCGGGCAATCGGTGCCGAGCCGCCAGCATTATGATGAGATCGCGATGAGATGAAGCCAGAGGACTTCCGATCACGATTAGGCCGCTATTGGGATTCTGCGCGAATGTCGTGATGGCACGCTCGATTTCATTTCCATCCCGAACGTCAACCGGCGCAGCTCCACACCAAGCGACGGCGCAACGGCTTGGACAGCGGCGAACTGGGCAGGTCCGGCCGCCATGGAAGGATCGCGAAGAACCGCCACTTGCGTTACGCCGGGAGCGATCTCCCTCAGCAGCTCCAGCCATTTCCCGCTTATCGAATATTCGAAGATGGTAAAACCGCTAGTATTACCGCCCGGTCGCGCCAAGCTGTCGACATAACCAGCGCCAACTGGATCGGCAACGCCTGCGAAGACAATCGGAACAGTGCCAGTCACTTGCTGCAAGGACGCCACTGCGATGCTGCTATTAGCCAGGATGACGTCCGGCGCGAGCGCGACCAATTCCATTGCGTTTTTCCGAGTGTCGGCGCTATTGCCAGTAGACCAGCGGATATCGACGATCACGTTGCGGCCGACGCTCCAACCCAATTCCTGTAATCCCTGCAAAAATGCCGTAAGGCGGGCTTGTCCTTGCGGGTCGTCGGCTGGCAGAGACATGAGCACGCCGACCCGCCGCATCCGCTCGGGTTGCTGCGCGCGCGCCACTAGCGGCCACACAGCGGCCGAACCGGCAATCACTGTGATGAAATCGCGTCGTCGCATTGCCTTGCCTGAGGCCGGGACTACGCCAGTTACATCGACAATTACAGCAGGGAATTGCGACAGGCGAAATGGGGTTCAGGGGTCAGTTTGCACGGCAGCAATCCCGCGCAGCTCATGTCCGCTTTGGGTCAAAAGCAGACATTGGGGAAGGTGCGGCTGATGTCCGCTTTACCCCCAAAAGCGGACATCGCCGGGTGTCGTGAGCATGTCCGCTTTGTGCCAAAAGCGGACATGGGACCGGTCTGGCTCAGGGCCGTGTTTCGCCATTAGACACGGCTTCGTTTTAGGTGTCGGCCTGCGCCGCAAATGCAACTTCGTCCGTCATTACCTTAAAGCTCGCAAGTCTACAGGGTCCGAAACAAGTATAGATCGCCACGTCGGTGGCGTCGCGTCCGCGTGCCATCAAAATGCGTCCGACCCGCGGCCTGTTGTGGCGGGCATCGAAGGTGTACCAGCGGCCGAGATAGACCTCAAACCAGGCACTAAAATCCATAGGGTCTGGTTCAGGTGGCACATTAATGTCGCCGAGGTAACCCGTGCAGTAGCGTGCCGGAAGGTTCATGCATCGGCAAAGCGTAATTGCAAGGTGCGCGAAGTCCCGGCACACGCCTCGACGTTCGGCATATACCTGCCAGGCCGTCTTAGTTGGATTCGCGTGTTCGTAGCCAAATGTGAGGTGATCGTGGACGAAGTCGCAAATTGCTTGGACTAGCGGCCATCCTTTCCGCACGTTTCCAAATTTCGCCCAAGCAAGATTCGTAAATAAGTCGGTCTCGCAATACCGGCTGCCAAGCAGATATACCAGCGTTTCCACCGGTAGTTTTTCCAACGCATATTGTTCGGCGTCCTGAGCCACTTCATCGGGCTCGCCGCTGTCGCGGATCACAAAGTCGGAAGACAAAATCAGACGCCCTTTGGGAGCGTGGACAACGTGACAGATATTGCCGAAGCCATCCAGGTAGCGATTGGTTGGGATGGGTGGGTCGAAACGCAGAAGATCGGGGGTCACCAGGTCTTTTTCGCGCGACGGATGGACATTGAGCATTGTGATCATGGGCGTTGGCTGCCCACAATCACAAGAAATCTCATATCCAGCCCGGATCTCCATCGCACTATCCGTAGATTACCGGTTTCTGTTGCTACTGACTTCTTGGGCCCTGACACGGACCGCAACATTCATCGCCAAATGATCTGATGATGATCCATACCACGTCCCCTGCAGGGGGATCGCTTCACGCGGCTCTTGCACAGTGGCAACGCGAATAAGAGTATGATTCTCAGTCACGCCAGCCGCAGGATCAAAATCCACCCAGCCCGGTCCGGGCACGTAGACCTGGACCCAGGCATGGGTGTTGCCGCCATCAATATCGTCCGCATCATCCTCATCATCATCGATCAAATGCACGTATCCGGACACGAACCGCGCGGCGATACCGCGCGAGCGAAGCGCTGCAATCATGAGGACCGCGACGTCGCGACAGCTGCCGCTTGCTAGACTGAGCGTCTGCACGGGATCTTGAATTCCCTCTTCGTGCCGTGACTCATGTTTGATCGTTTGTTTAATGGCCCGCGTCATGTCCACTAGCAAATCGTAAAGATTGGCAGAGTTGTCATTTGCCAAAAACTGCGCACTCCAGCGGTCAATTGTGCGACGCGACGCAGGTAACCGCAGATATCGGTTAAGTGCAGCCCGATCGTCCGCGGAATAGGTGAATGGGTAATGGCTGGCCGACGGATCGACGTCGGAAGCACGAAAATTTGCCGGAGCATGATCGAGACGGACCTTGCTTACAAAACTTAGTTCTTCGGCACACTGATCAAATTGTGCAATCGCCACATGATTATCGAACGCATCACGTGACCAGTCGATTCGTTTGGGCTCCGGTGTAATCTGAAGCTCATACGCGATAACTTTCTGATTTTCGTCGTCACGCGGCAGCAACATCATCCTATGTTGGCCGAATGATACTCGTCGGCTATAGCGATAGGTGGTGACGTGTTTGATATCGAGGATTGGCATTGCTGTTCCGATATGGCTGCTCAGCGTTGCTGCATGCATTTTTTGGGCCAAACCAATATAGGTCGGTTCAGCGTCGTGATGAGCGATGTAAGGTAACCAATAAATGTTGGCCCCCGACGAGCCCGCACCGGTTTCAGCCTATAATTATCAAGGAAAATCATCGTTCTTGTTGGTCGCAGACCATGCAGGGAATTTGATACCGCGTGCGCTCGGGCGCTTGGGGCTAACTGAGACAGATTGCAAACGCCATATCGCCTGGGACATCGGCATCGCCGGACTTGCCCGGTTATTAGCCGACCAACTCAAGACGAATCTCATTGAACAGAATTATTCGCGACTTGTTATTGATTGCAACCGTCCATTGGATGCGGCCGCTTCGATTGCAAATATCAGCGAAGATACGACGATCCCCGGTAATGCCCACGTGAGCAACCAAGACCGAAAGACGCGCACGCGTGAGATTTTCGAACCTTATCACGCACAGATTGCAGCCGAATTAGATCGTCGCCAGGGCGCAAGCCTGCCTACCGCTCTCATCTCGCTGCACAGCTTCGCGCCTGTGTTCAAAGGAGTAAGTCGCCCTTGGCATGCTGGCGTGCTTTACAACCGCGATCCGCGTCTCGCACGTCCGCTGCTGGCGCTGCTTAATGCCGATGACGATCTTCTCGTCGGTGATAACGCGCCATACGTCGTCAGCGACGCCACGGATTACACTATTCCGGTACATGGCGAACGGCGCGGCTTGCCTCATGCGCTGGTCGAGATCCGCCAGGATCTCATCGAGCATGAGGGCGGCCAGCGCGAATGGGCACTGCGGCTAGCCCGTTTGTTGCCAAAAGCATACAAAAGTTTGCGTTGAGTGGAGTCAATTGCCGTCACTGGGCCAGAACCTCAGCGAGCAACAAGCTCGGGTCCTAGTACTCAGGATATTTGTCTCTCTGAAGCTTACCGACCAGGACTCTGCAAAGATGGCAGCGCTTTTTCGACGACCTCTAATTACCGCACGCCAAAGATAGTCGTGTGGTATCGGGCCGCTCACTTGATTATCAACCTAACCCCGTCGAGCTCAAGAAACTCAATTCGGTGCTCTTCAAAGACTTGCCGGATTGTATTGAGATTTCGCGCTTGCATGGGAGGGATGCCGTTGACCCGCTCGTTGCGCGAGATTGCCGACCGTGAAATGCGGCATTGGTCAGACAATTCGCGCACCGACCAGTTCAGCAACGCGCGAGCGGCGCGGAGTTGTGCTCCGCTAATTGGTGGCGTGGAGGTTAACTTTCTATCTGAATTGCTTTCGGCCACGCGAGCTGATCCCGTATTCGAGCGGCGGCGTACCACGATTGCATCCGTCATGCGATCAGCTATCGGTGAATGAGGAAAGTTGAATTGAAAAGGCCCCAATCGTTGAGGGGGTCCCGCGCGAAGGGGCCTTACATCCCGGCGTTCGCCCGTATCTGGTGCCGACACGCGGTTGGGGCGTCGTTGTCGATACGGCACGAGCGCCCAATTGTTAGCCGAACGCTTAGACGAGGCCAAGAGACATCGGGCCAAATCGCCGAAATGTCCGCTTTACCCCCAGCAACGTACTCGTGACGCGGATAGCCTCGGAGGGCGCCGTTAAGAGCAAAGAAAGTCCTGCGGCACAGGGACTTTTACTGAACAACCAAAATTTATGCCGATATTATTGAGCTTAAATTTATGGACGTTTGTGGTTTTTGGCTCACGGGTAAAAAGATGGCTTTGACGGTCAAAAAGGTGCTCAGGCTAAAGCAGCGCGGCAAGTATCCAGATGGTCTTGGTCTGTATTTGCAGGTCAATGGGAATAACCGCAGTTGGATTTTCCGGTACAAGCAGCATGGAGTGCAACACTGGATGGGCTTGGGCAGCGCTGCAACCTATAACCTTGATGAGGCCAGGGAGCTCGCCCGCAAGGCACGGCAACAGATTAAGGAAGGTATTGACCCGTTACTGGCGCGGCAGGCGCAATTGGCGGAATTAAAATTAGCGGCCACTAAAAAAAAGACCTTCAAGGAGTGCGCCGTCGGCTACTTGGCCGCGCACGCCGGCAACTGGTCCGCAAAGGCGCACGATGATTTCATCGCAAGCCTCGACAAGTATGTATATTCAATATGCGGCAGCATGCCGGTCGCTGCCGTTGACCAAGATTTGGTCATGCAATGCCTTACGCCAATCTGGTTGACCAAGACGCCAACGGCAAAGCGCGTGCGTGGGCGAATAGAGGATGTTCTATATTGGTCCACGGTGCAGGGCTTCCGCACTGGGGAAAATCCCGCGCGCTGGGAAAAGCAGCTTGAGTTCTTGCTGCCCAAACCCAATGCAAATAACAATCATCACGCCGCATTGCCCTACGCCGAGGCTCCCGCGTTCATGGCGGCACTGCGTGCGCTTGAAGGTATACCGGCGCGGGCGCTGGAATTGACGGTGCTGTGTGCGACCAGGACCGCGGAAACCCTTGGCGCAAAATGGGACGAGATTGACCTCGCTGAAAAGGTTTGGACTGTGCCCGCGGCGCGGATGAAAGGCGGGCACGCGCACCGCATCCCGCTCAGCGACCGTGCCGTGGAAATATTGCAACACTTGCCGCGCATGAATGAATTTATTTTTCCAGCGCTCAATAATGGAGGAGCCTCGAGGCTCCATTTGAACAACAAAGCCATGACGCGGCTGTTGGCGCGCATGGGGCATAGCGCAATCACGGTGCACGGCTTCCGTTCCACGTTCCGGGATTGGGCAGCGGAAACCACAGCCACGCCCAACCACGTCGTTGAGATGGCGCTCGCTCATAAGATCGCGAATAAAGTTGAGGCAGCCTATAGACGTGGTGATTTGTTCATTAAGCGCCGGCAGTTGATGGCAGCATGGGCCACGTACTGCCACCGGGCGCCGACTGCGGTGCTGCCGCTGCGGGCCGCATAGTGCCGGTAAGCCTCGGAATATCCTTGTAAACCCCGGCAACGCACCTTATGTAGGGTTCGTGACTAGTAGCGCACGTCTTTTGCGCCCGTAGCTGCTTAACCGGCCCTACTGCGAACGGTCACCTTACAGCGCAACAGCGCTTGGGGTGGCCTTTTTTATTGCCCTCCCTCCAGCGCCAAAAGAGGAAGGGCACCGTTATGCCAAGAAATAAAAAGAAGCCGCGCCACCACCGACCACCGACCATTGCACCTGTCGTGTTGCGTTCGCGTAACGCCGCGGCCTTTGTTGGTTTAGGGCCAACGCAATTCGCCAAGCACGTCAAAGCCGGCCACCTGCCACCGCCCATCAAGCTGACGGATGACGGACGTGCTGTCGGTTGGCTTGTGACTGACCTGCAAGGTTGGCTGGCAGCGCGCGTTGCCCAGCGTGATGCAAGGCGGTGATGTCATGACCAGTCGTAAGCTGCCAAGCTTAGCAAGCTTGGGCATTGACAAGAACTTGGCCAAGCGTGCCCGTGCCGCGGCGGCAATGTCAGAAGACGAAGCCGTGGCCAGCGTGCAAGAGGCCACTCGCGCCCTGGACCTGTCCGTGGATATGGCCTTCGGCCTCACCAACGGTCGCGGCCGTACCCGGCCGCGCGGCTTTGTAGATTGGCAACCGGACGCCAACAGCAAACTGCTACTTGAAGATGTCAACGCAGTGTTGGCCGAATATGCCAACTACCTGCCGTTGACCATTCGCCAGATTTTTTATCGGCTCGTCGGTGCCCACGACTACCCAAAAACAGAGAACGACTACAAACGGCTTTGCCGCATGCTCAATCGGGCACGCCGTGCCGAGCTTATCTCTATGGAGGATATCCGCGACGACGGCGGCACCGAGATTAAAGACAGTGTTTGGGCCGGTGCTGATGCGTTCGTGCATGACGTGCAGGCGTGGGCCGAAGAATTCAAGCTGGACCGGCAAAGCGGCCAACGTGTTCGACTGGTCGTGATGTGTGAAGCCGCCGGCATGGCTCCGCAATTGGCGCAGGTCGCCAACCCTTACGGCATCCCGGTGCTGGCCAGCGGCGGCTTTGACAGCGTCACTTTCAAACATAACTTTGCCCGGGACTACGCCAGCGAAGAAGAGCCTGTGGAGGTTTTGCACATCGGCGACCACGACCCTAGCGGAGTGCACATCTTCAAATCACTGGAAGAAGACGTGATCGCGTTTGGCGATGAATTAGGCGGCGAGATTAACTTCACCCGCCTCGCAGTGACGCCAGAGCAAATCCGGCAATACCACCTGCCAACAGCGCCGCCCAAGCCTACCGACCGCCGCAGCTTTGATGGGCAGACCTGTCAAGCGGAAGCATTGCCGCCAGATGTGATGGCGCAGGTCCTGCGCACTGCGATCACAGAACGGATTAATCAGCGCCAATACCAACGTTTGCTACGCGAGGAAAAAGTCGCTCGCGCAGCGCTAATCGGACGCCTAGGTGCACTATGACCAAAAAGAAAAAGAAGCCGGAACGAGCACCGGAATTTATACCGCCTGATGGCGCTCATTACGTTTGTGATGGGACGATTCTAGTTGGTTATGTGGTTTGGGAGCGCGACGACCAATGGCGCGCCTATAGTGCTGCCGGCAAGGACCTCGGTTTATTTCCAGACAATCGCAGTGCCGCGCGGGCATGTCCGTCTACGCCATCAGAGAAGCCTAGTCAGTCGGGAGGAAATACGGCACTATAAAAGAGTGGGGCCACCCCTAGCAGGGCGGCCCCCGTGCGGTTCCAAAAGCGCTGGCAAGCGGCGAACCGCGGCGTAGGGTCAAAATAAACAGACCCGGTTTGCCCCCGCAAGTTTAAATCCGCCCTTGCCAGTTCGGTACCGCAGTCGGCCCGCGGCCGCTTTGGCGTGCCCGCGGCAAAAAAGGACCAACCGGCAAGCGCCGCTCCGTAATGAATGCGGCGGGGAATGGTGGTCCTTTGCTATGCCTGAAATTTTAGAACCTAATCGCGATGCCAAGTGCATCAATTGTCAGCCTGAGCCTGTTATCTTTCTTGAAACAGTCGCTGCGGCCGACACCGAAACAATACCGCAAGCCGCACAGCGCTATGCAAGGCAAGGCTGGCACGTGTTCCCAGCGCCGGCCACTGGCGAAAAGAAGTCACTCAAAAGCAAAAAGTTCAGCGATGGTCGCAATTGGGGCAAGACCATTGACGAAACAGAAATCCAACGTGACTGGCAGCAGTGGCCAAATGCCAATGTTTGCATCGCGGCTGGCGCGGGCAGCGGCATATGGGTCATGGAGATTGACACCAAAGCAGGCCATGACGTTGACGGTGCTGCTACCCTCGCGGCATTGGAAGCTACACACGGTGCACTGCCAACAACCAAACAAGCTGAGAGCCCCAGTGGCAGCATCCATTATTATTTCCTTTGGCCGGATGACGGCAGGGTTATTCCGAACTCGACCTCCGCTATAGGCGCAGGCATTGACGTGCGCGGTGAGGGCGGCATGGTGATGGCGCCGCCAAGCATTAGGCCAGGCAAAGGGGTTTACCGCTGGCGTAACAGCGCACCCGTTGCCGCTCCACCGCCCTGGTTGCTTGAATTAATTTTTGCTGCCACACGCAGCGGGCCGCATATCCCTGGTGCCAACCCGGAAGCCGACCCGGTATTGGTCAACGGGGCGCTCGCCGTGCTCCCAAACCCGGACCTCAATCGCGATGAGTGGAACAAAATGCTCATGGCGGCATGGCGTGCCAGTGGCGGCAGTGAGGAAACTTATCCCGCTGCGCTGGCGTGGTCGCAAAAGTCCAGCAAGTATCATAACGCTGCAACCACCCGCGAACGTTGGGACCACTACGCGCAGTCACCACCGACAGAAATTGGTGCAGGCACATTGTTTCGCTTGGCGTGGCAAGCAGATCCTACTGGCGTGATGCCTATGATGCAGCGCTAGCAGCCAAGCTTTATAACGGCAGTGGCCCGGACTATGCGGAGCCGGTTGAAGCGCCAACGGCGGAGGCCGGTGGTTCCGGGTCAAATGACCCACAGCCAGAACCATCAACAAATTCAGATGAAACTGCGACCAATGCTCCAGAGCCAGAAGTTGTTGCTACACAACCGCCGCCCCAACCCACGCAGCCGCAGCCGGAAGATGCAACCGCGCCAGTAGACCTATGGGACACGTTTGCTCCGCCCGCGCTTCCGGTCGGTGTATTGCCGCCACTCATTGACGATTGGGCCTTTGAGCAGGGCGCGCTCATGGGCGCGGACCCGGCCGGCTTGGCCATGGCCGCTTTAACAATTTGTGCCGCGGCAATAACAGATCAAATCAAGTTAAAACCCAAACAGCACGCGGAGTGGAAGGTCACAACGTGTCTGTGGACCGGGCTGCTTGGTGGCGTCAGTGCTAAAAAGACGCCAATCATTTCGGAAGCCAGTTGGCCGATTAGAAAACTGGATATGGAAATGCGGCGCAGTAATAACCTAGCAAGTGCGCAATACGACGCCCTGACCAAAGAGCAAAAGCAGTCAACGCCGCCACCAAAGCGGCCGCGGTTGGTGCTTGAGGACGTAACCATCGAAGCGGCACAGGAAGTTTTTCGTGACAGTCCCGATGGTTTGTTATGCCTGCGTGACGAACTCGGTGGCTGGTTCGGCAGCATGGACAAATATTCCGGGCACCGCGGCGCGTCAGCGGATCGTGCTTTTTGGTTGCAGGCATATAACGGCGGGCCTTACTCCTATGATCGTGTTACGCGTAGCTCCGGCATAATTGAAAATTTGTCCGCTTGTGTGCTCGGCGGCATTCAGCCAGAGCCGATGCGCAAAATTGCAGAGGGCACCGTAGACGATGGCCTTATCCAACGGCTATGCCCAATCATGGTGCGGCCGGGGACCGCGGGCCAAGACGCAAGGCCGGCCGCTAGTACTCCGCGTTATGCCGAATTGATTAAGCGCCTGCACACCATTAGGGAACCGTTTGACACCATAATTTTTGATGATGAGGCGCGGGCACTGCGTCAGACGTTGGCGGAAAAACACCAAAACCTAATGGCGTGTGAAGCTGTCAACAGAAAGCTCGGTGCGCACATTGGAAAATTTGACGGCATTTTTGCGCGGCTTTGTTTGTTGTGGCATTGCGTTGACCATTGCAGCACCAACAACTGGCAAACTGAACTCAGTATACTGGTCAGTGCAGCCACCGCACAAAGAGTTGAGCAATTCCTCCACGGCTTTTTGTTGCCGCATGCCGCGGCGTTTTACTTCAACGTGTTTGGTTTGTCGGATGACCACGAACGGCTAACGGCCGTCGCCGGTTACATCTTAGCCCACCGGCTTGAGGTCGTAACGAACCGGGACGTGCAACATGGTATCCGCATGATGCGCAAGCTGGACCGGCAAGACGTCACCAGCGTGTTTTACCAGCTTTACGCCCTTGGCTGGCTGCTGCCGCCCGTTGGGCCAGCGACCAGGGACACGCTCCGGTGGATGGTGAACCCAACGGTGCATAGGCTGTTTGAGGCGCGCGCAGCCCAGGAAAGAGCGCGCCGGCAGCAGGCACGGGAAATACTGGTTACGCTGCGGGCAAGGTAGCTGCCCAGATTACGACAGGATTGCGTTACCACTTGTCCTTGCGCGCGTGAGCCTGAATACCCTTTTCGGGGTTATACCCATAAGCCGGTTTTGGCCACACGTTTGCCTCGCGCGCGCAAGCGCAGTTGGGTACGCAATTGTGTCGGGCGCGCCTTAACCCTTCGGCACCTAGCCGCCCGCCCTCCGGCCTTGGCCCTTGGCCGCCTGCCCGTTTTAAATCGACCACCACCGATTTCTGTTGGTTCTAAGCCGACCCTGTCCTTAGGCTTGGCCCATGCACCTTGTCACCTGCACCTGCGGCCATATCGGCTTTGTCGGCGATGCTTGGGTTGGGCGCGTACTGGCGTGTACTGGCTGCGGTAGTAGTGGGCTGCCGCAACGCACCGTGCGCCTTGTAGCACCGCCGCACGCCGAGCCTATGCAAGTGATTGGTGCAAAAGAAGCAGCAAGCGCATTGGCCGAAGCACTATGTTATGCCGATGCTAAGCGCCAAACCAAACAAACAAACAATGCAAAGCTCTGAGGACACTTATCTAGGGGCCGGGGCATGAAAAAAATTTTTGAGATCCCAACGTACGGGCCGGCCGCCTAAGTTCCTTGAGCTAAACTTTGATTTTGGATTGCCCCGCGAGGCAAAAACAAAATGCGACACAGAGGCCGTAAATCAGCAAACGAATTGGCGATGACCGCTTATGTCAACAGCACATCACCAGATGAACACACCCAACCATCGTCGGACCTGCGGCCACCGCCCAATCATCTGACCGCAGCGACGCAGGCATGGTGGCGCGCGATTGTGGGCAATTTTCCGCTTGAGCAGCATCAGATGCGGACGCTGCAAGCGGCCGCGGAGAGTTGGGACCGTTACCAGCAAGCACGCCAGTCACTGGCCGAGCACGGCCTCACCTTCACCGACAACAAGGGCATGATAAGGGCGCGGCCGGAGTGTGCCATAGAGCGTGACAGTCGCATCGCGTACATTCGTGCTGTGCGCGAACTTGGTTTTGACAAAGAGCTTGCCCCGCCGAAGGACCATAACTCCCGCGTTAGTGCCTACAGCCCATGGCGGCACGACCCTAATAAAAGGTTCGGCTAATGCCGATGCCGCTTGAGCTGCGTGATTTAATACTGCGCTTTAACCAACTCGGCGCTGCGCTACCGCGGAGCGATGATGGTAAGCCGGTCCTGCCTGATGACCCCGCCGCGCTTGCTGACGCCAAACTGCTCCTGGCCGAAATGTCCCGCGTTAAATCACAGATTGATGCATTCCTTGACCGCCATGATTGCAGGCATAGAAATTGAATGACCTTGGACCACCGCCAACAGAAGAAACTTGCCGCCGCCGCCAACCTCGTACCGGTAACTGCGCGCGACTGTTTCATGCGCTCTGTCATGGGCCGCCTTGGCC
>Ga0310910_10001806_pt1 | contig 11891 bp, 10 predicted proteins | sample GREbulkMGHF172_FD_203448 | JGI IMG/M metagenome (GOLD analysis project Ga0310910, IMG submission 203448) | Lab enrichment of tropical soil microbial communities from Luquillo Experimental Forest, Puerto Rico - GRE.bulkMG.HF172 | ecosystem: Environmental > Terrestrial > Soil > Tropical forest >... | reverse complement strand
ACCGTGATGACGGATCTTCACGGCCTCGATGGTTTCCGGAAGCAATTCGCGCAGTCGCAAGGGAAGCGAGTCTCGATAGGACAAAAGTGCGTCGACCAGCTGGCGATCGTTTTCCGCCAAGTCCGATCGGCGACGTGCCAAGTCACCGAGTGCGTGGCCGGCACGTTCCAGGACGCCTTCTGTCCAGCTCCGGACATCGTCGGCTGCAATTGGTTCCGGAGCGAATTCGGCGATATCATTACGGCTTGCAAGCGCGAGCTGCAACTCGGCGACCCGTCGTCCGACATGGTCCATCCGCCGCAGATAGGCGGCTTGCTCATCGCTGTGGCCGGCGGCTTCGGCCGTCAGGAGCCGCTGTTCCTCGACGAAACGGTCGAGATAGGCGTTCGTCACCGTCCAGGCGTCACCCTGGTTTTGCACGAAGCCGTGCACAACGGCGACCGCGCTGTGAACTCCGTTTTCCTCCATCTCCACCGTTCCAAGGAGGGGCGGGGCGTGTGAGAACGCGACTGTCTCCGTGAGAAAATGGCCGACCTCGATTTCCGGGTTGACGCCCGGCTCGAGGCGGCGAAAGATCTTGACGACATAGTCTGTTCCGACAAGGACCGTCGTGTTCGACTGCTCCGTGTCGACGGCACGCACGTCTTGGATCACGAGCGGGCTGCCTTTCGGAAAGGCCGCCGTTGGCGCGAACTCGACTCGACGATGGTCGGCTTCGGTGGTCCGCCCTGCGCGCAGGTTTTCGAGGAGAAGGGAGATAAAATTCCGATCGGCAGTGGCGTCGAGCAGGGTGCCTTCGCGCGGCCCCCTGCGCACGGCTGCGAGCGCACTTGGATTTTGTCGCTCGCGGTCAAAACGAGTCCATTTGATGGTTAACGGCAGCAGATAGTTTGCGGTTTCGCGCTTGCCTTTGGCCTCCAGCAACGCAACTCCCAGATCGGGATCGGCCGCCACGATTGGTATGGCACCGACGATATGGGTCGTCGCCAGCCGCCCTCGATCTGCATACCAGCGCCGGCTCGCAAGAAACGCCGGAAGGACATCGCGTTCCAGTACCGATTTGGAACGGCCGTGCAGCAGCGACTTCCAGCCGTCGGTGACGACAAGCGTTTCGAATTCCGCCCACATCCTCGGAGCCTCAATTGTCGATGCATCCGGTTCGCGGAGCAGGAACCAAAAGAATCCATAGGGCCCGAGCGTCACAAGGTAGGGACCGTCGCCGATCGGCGGAAAGTTCGTTCGGCCGAGCAATTCGAAGGGCACGCGACCACGCCAGGGGGCGAGGTCGATCTCGGCGGCCTGCGCCGAGCGCGACAGATTGGCGACGCAGAGCACGACTTCGTTTTCGTATTGCCGCACGTAGACGAGGACGGAGCGGTTTCCTGGACGGATAAATGTCAGCGATCCGCGGCCGAATACCTTGCTCGACTTGCGAACCGATATCAGGCGTTTGGTCCAACTCAGCAGCGACGCCAGACTGCGCGATTGCGCTTCGACGTTGACCGCCTCGTAACCGTAGACCGGGTCCATGATCATCGGCAGGTAGAGCCGCGCCGGGTCGCAGCGAGAGAACCCGCCATTGCGATCCGGCGTCCACTGCATCGGTGTGCGGACGCCGTTACGATCGCCGAGATAGATATTGTCACCCATCCCGATCTCATCGCCGTAATAGATGATCGGGGTACCTGGAAATGACATCAGCAGCGAGTTCATGAGCTCGATCTTCCGCCGGTCATTGTCCATCAACGATGCCAAACGCCGTCTGATGCCCAGATTGATGCGGGCGCGAGGGTCGGTCGCATAGGTTGACCAGAGGTAATCGCGCTCGACGTCGGTTACCATTTCGAGCGTGAGCTCGTCGTGGTTGCGCAGGAACAGCGCCCATTGGCAGTTGACGGGAATGTCGGGGGTTTGCCGTAGAATGTCGGTGATGGGAAAGCGGTCTTCCTGAGCGATCGCCATGTAAATCCGCGGCATCAGCGGAAAGTGATAGGCCAAATGGCACTCGTCGCCGTCGCCGAAATAGGCGCTGACGTCTTCGGGCCACTGGTTGGCTTCGGCGAGAAGGACTTTGCCGGGCATGTAGGAATCGAGCGCGCACCTAATCTTCTTGATGATCGCGTGGGTCTCCGGGAGATTCTCGTTGTTGGTCCCTTCGCGCTCGCACAGATATGGAATAGCGTCCAAGCGGAAGCCATCGACGCCGAGATCGACCCAGCGACGCATGATCTGAATCATGGCCGCAAGCACGCGCGGATTGTCGTAATTGAGGTCGGGCTGATGCGAAAAGAAGCGGTGCCAGTAATACGCCCCAGCAAGCGAGTCCCACGCCCAATTTGACTTCTCGGTGTCGCTGAAGATGACGCGCGTTCCTGCATAGGTTTGGTCGTTATCACTCCAGACATACCAGTTGCGGGCATCGGATGTGGGTTTGCTTTGGCGTGCGCGTACGAACCAAGGATGTTGGTCGGACGTATGATTGATGACGAGCTCGGTGAGCACCCGCAACCGACGCCGCCTGGCCTCTTGCATGAAGCGACGGAAATCCGACATCGTACCGAAATCGGCGTTGATCGCGCGGTAGTCCGAAATATCGTAGCCGTCGTCGCGGCCAGGCGAGGGATAGAACGGTAGCAGCCAAAGCGCGGTGACGCCGAGATCCTCCAGGTAGTCGAGTTTTTCGGTCAGCCCTGCGAAATCCCCAATGCCGTCGCTGTTGCTGTCGGCGAATGCCTTGACGTGAAGCTGATAGATGATCGCGTCCTTGAACCAAAGCTCGTCCCTTTCGAGCTTCGGCGCCGCCCTGATGTCAGCGACCACATCCATGGCACGGCCTTCACGTGAAGCAGCGAAACAGCAGGGCAGGATCCTGCTGTTGATCGATGCGCAAACGGACCCCGCCCCACTCGAGGACGTGCCGTTCGCCTGTGATCAGATTTTCAATGAATTTGACGCGTCGCCGTGAGCTCGATGGACCGATCTCGATGTCGCCGAAATGAAACCAGAACTCCCGCGGTCCCTCCTTTTTTACTGCCACGGCGACGGCCACCGCATTGTCGCGTGCTACCGATTCCTTGACGAAGCCGATGATCTCGTTATCGTCGATCTGGGCGAAGCGCAAATTGCAGGCTTGCAGCAGCGCCGCATTGTCCCGCCGTATCCTATTGAGGTGACCGATGTAGCTTTTGATATTGCCAGGCCGATCCCACTCGTGCACCTTCAATTCATATTTCTCGGAATTAAGGTATTCCTCCTTTCCTGGTATCGGTTCGTGCTCCAGCAGCTCGAAACCGTTGTAGATGCCGTAATTGCCCGACAGCGTGGCGGCAAGCGCCACCCGCGCCTTGAAGGTCCAGGGCTCGCCGCTCTGCAGATGATACGGCAGGATGTCAGGCGTATTGACGAACAAATTGGGCCGGAAATATTCGCGTTCGGGATAGCCGGTGATCTCGCTCACGTAGGCCTGCAGTTCCTCCTTGCCCGTGCGCCAAGTGAAGTAGGTGTAGGACTGGCTGAAGCCGAGCTTGGCGAGCGCCTTCATGACTTTGGGTCGCGTGAAGGCCTCGGACAAAAAGATGACGTCCGGATTGACGGACTGGACTTCTCGGATCAACCACTCCCAGAACGGAAACGCCTTGGTATGCGGATTATCGACGCGAAAGATACGCACCCCTTGCGCGACCCAGAACAGCACGACGTCGCGCAGCGCTTTCCAAAGCGCTTCGCTGTCGGGCCCGTAGAGGTCGGGATTGACGATGTCTTCGTATTTTTTTGGCGGATTTTCCGAATATTGGATCGAGCCGTCGAGTCTGCGTCTGAACCATTCCGGATGCTGCGCGAGCCAGGGATGGTCGGGCGAGCATTGAACGGCGAAGTCGAGTGCGACTTCTAACCCGTGCTGCGCGCAGGCTCGCACCAAGCGCCGAAAATCGTCGAGCGTGCCGAGCTCGGGATGCACGGCGTCGTGGCCGCCCTCGGCGGAGCCGATGGCATAGGGGCTACCCGGATCGCCGGGTTCGCAACGCAGCGAATTGTTGCGGCCCTTGCGGTTGACGCGGCCGATCGGATGGATGGGAGTCAAGTAAAGCACATCGAAACCCATCGCGGCGATGTCGGGCAATCGATTGATACAATCATCGAAGGTGCCGTGCCTGCCGACGACCGGCGATTGACTGCGCGGCATCATCTCGTACCAAGCCCCTGCGCGCGCGATCGGCCGGTCGACCACCAACGGATAACTGGCGCTGCGGGTAAGGTCGGACTGCTGGCCCTTGCTGGCTGCTGCCGCAAGCTCCTCCGATAGAAGCGGGGCTGGATTTTTGACGATATCCGCTTTGCAGCAAACATCCCGGATCAGCCGAGCCTGTTCGCTATTTTTGAACCGCAGATCCGCCAATAGGTTGCGGCCCTCCTCGATTTCGAGGCCGACATCCATGCCGGCCGCCCGTTTGGTCAAGAAATCGCGACGCCAACTCGCGAATACGTCCGTCCAGGCCTCGATGGCGTAGACGTAGCGGCCGACCTTGGGAGGCGTGAAGCTTGCCCTCCAGCGGTCGTTGTCGTGCAGCGCCATGGGAACGCGAAGCCATTTGTCGGCGCCTTCGCGCCGCCACAACAGCTCGGCGGCGAGCACGACATGCCCGTCGCGGAAGATATCGGCCCAGACATCGACCTCTTCGCCGACGATTCGCTTGACCGGAAAACGGCCTCCATCGACGACGGGGTAAACGTCTTCGATGTAGATGCGATGTTTAGAAAGGTCGCTGACGGACCGAATGCTGGGGTTGGCTGTCACGGCTCAAATGGGCTTTGCCGCCCTGTCGACCGCCCGGGCGGCGGAAGTGGCATTGATGGAACCTGGACCTGCCCGATTTGGTTCCAGGTTGGTTTTGAGGTCGCGTCACGGCGAAAAACATGAAATCGTATCGGGCAATCCATGGGTTTTAGCGGAACAAACCCGGATCGTCCCGTGTTGCCGGCCGATCGAGCGTCTCGACCATGGACCGCGTTTTTGAACGAGCAGCTTTTTGGGGCTTGGAAACCGAGTACCGGGATGCATTCGGACAGCTCCGAACTGTCGAGCCGGAGGTTCTTACTCGAATCCTCGAGGCGCTAGCCGTCGGCGGCGATGGGGCCGATCGCATGCTGCCGCGGACTGTCCTCGTCTGCGGCCACGCCGATCAGCCCCTCCGCTTGGCCGCTGCTGGAGGGCTGCCACTGCGCTGGGAAATCGTTTCGGAGCACAAAATTGTCGAGGGTGAGGGTACATCGCCTCTGCTTGTACTCCCGGACGCGCTCCAAAACGGCATCTTCCGACTGCATGTCACCGTCACAAACCAGCAGGGTTCTCGGACCGAGGACGCCTGCTTAATTGTTTGTCGGGACCGGGCGTATCAAGGGAAGCAAACGGCCCAGCGGCGGATGTGGGCGCTTGGTGTGCAGCTCTACAGTGTCAGATCGCTGGGCAATTGGGGGCATGGTGACTTTTCCGATCTTGCCGCGCTCGTCGACCTTGCCGCCGATCTAGGCGCCGCGGGGGTCGGCCTCAATCCGCTGCATGCTCTATTCGATGACCGGGCGTCGGATGCCAGTCCCTATGCTCCGAACAGCCGCCTCTTTCTCAATCCGCTGTACATCGACGTTGGTGCGATTCCGGAATTTCCCGGCCTCGAAGCCGCGGGATTGAAAGAAGAGGTAGAACGCCTTCGAAAGCAAGAAATCGTCGACTATGGCGGCGTTGCAAACGCGAAGGTGCGCGCGCTTGAGCTTGCATACGAAGTCTTTCGCGTGAAAGGCAGCATGAAAAGACGCCGCGCGTTCGGTCGATTCCGACAGTCGAGGGGCTCCACGCTAGTTTGCTTTGCGTGCTTCGAGTGGCTACGTCGAAAATTTGGACATCCGTGGTGGAAATGGCCGCACGAATGGCGAAGGGCGGAACAACAGACGCTCGATACGCTACGGCGGAACGAAGCAGTTTCGACCGGCTTCTTCGAATTTGTGCAGTGGGTAGCCCACGAGCAGCTCGACTGCTGTCGTGAGAAAGCCCGCGCGCGCGGCCTACCGCTCGGGCTCTATCTCGATATTGCGGTCGGGGTTTGCAGCGACGGCTTCGACGCTTGGTGCGATCAGGATGCGGTATTGGCGGGGATGGCAGTTGGTGCGCCGCCGGATATTCTCAACACCGCGGGGCAGAATTGGGGTTTGGCCGGATTCAACCCGGCCGGTCTGGAGGATCAGCAGTTCGAACCATTTCGCCACATGCTGCAGGCATCCATGCGCTACGCGGGGGCCATTCGGCTGGATCATGTTTTGGGTTTGAAGCGTCTCTATCTGATTCCTTACGGCTTTCCGCCGAGCCAGGGCGCCTACATTCGTTTTCCATTCGAGGCAATGTTAGCAGTCGCCGCCCTATCTAGTATGGAACATGCATGCATAGTCGTGGGGGAAGACCTCGGCACCATTCCCGAAAATTTTCGCGAGACGCTCGCGGATTGGGGCATCTGGACCTATCAAGTCATGTTGTTCGAGCGTTCAGGCGACGGCTCTTTTTTTCCACCCGAAAGCTATCGAGAAAACGCGCTGGTTTCGTTTGGAACGCATGATGTTGCAACCTTCGCGGGGTGGAGCGATCAGCATGACCTCGCTGTCAAGCGGGCGCTAGGCATCGATCCCGGCGAGACCAGCGAGCAGCGTCGCGGCGGTCTTAATGCTCTGCGCCATGCGTTGCGGCAGCATGGCCTCGAAACTGCAGACTTTGGGTCGGTGGCAAAGTATCTCGCGGATACTCCATCACGGCTGTTGGTCATATCGATGGAGGACGTCCTTGGAGTAAGAGATCAGGTCAATCTCCCGGGGACGACCCATGAACACCCGAACTGGCGCCATCGCTTGCCCGTGTCGTTGGAAGACTTGAAAGATCAGCCAGCTCTGAGGTCAACGGCGGATATCATGAGGTCAGCGGGCCGAGGTTCTGCCCCTTAGAGCAACGCCGAAGGCCCCCTAAGCCCCAGCCCCGACGGCAAACGGTGTACATAATCTCGCCTCGGTTGTGCTTATAACGAGCTGCCGTGATGCAGCCGGGGAGGCAATCATGTGTGCTAAATACTCGGCCGAATGGTGGGAAAAAATCCCAGATATCAACCGTGAAATTTCGTCACGGCGCGATCCTTCCAGAATCGTCGACGATCTCATACAAGAAACGGCCAGTGGCAGGCCATCTCCTACAAGAAAATCTGAACGATCACGCGCCGGACTCGCCGCCTGGCGGCCGACCCCTCTCAGACTCCACGTGGAGTGATGGCCCAGAAACCGGCACACTGGAACTGGAACAGGGGCTGGGAACGCCGCTGAGACCGACCGGCACGTTGGAAGCCATGGAAGCGCGCGTCTCGGGCTACAGTGGCGCGGATCATTAGGATCTTGAGTCACAATTCCGACATTTTGTCACGATTGCTGGCTGCAATCGTGCGGTTCCTTAGAGAGGGATTGCCTCATGGGCGGCGTCGAATTGTTGCGGAGCAAGGCGGAAGAGTGCATAGAGAAGGCACGTGCGATCGGCGATCGGCAACGCGCTCGGCTTCTTCTCGTGCAGGCCCACAACTATCTCAAGTACGCTGAGGAGACAGAGGCCCAACAATTGAGCGCCCGGCATGTAGACTACCGCGAGGGGCTAAGCGGCATCGCGGCGCTTCGCCGCGGCGTGTAGCCAAATTGCTCTGTAGGTCAGGGACTCAAAACCCTCGGCCTCCTGATCGCCGGGATTTCTTTTTCCTCTGACTTTCTTGGGGTTGGGCCTGGGCGGACGGCGGAGTTGCAAGTAGACTGGCTGGAAGGCCGCCGATCAGGTCCGTCTAGTCCTAAACCCTCATCGGAATAAGGCGGTACTGGCCGGGTTTAACCCCTTGTGGCCGGATTTGAATTTTACAGTGGCCGGGTTTCGTGAGTTCCAGGAACGCAACTCGCTTCTGGATTGTTTAACGATCAGGTTGGGGGCGGTGTCGTGAGTCCGACAAATGGCCTCTGATCGCAATCAGTCGCCTATTAAATCCGAACGGCCCTCTTGGCCGACACCGCCATATCGCGACATTCCAATACGGATTGGCGAAGTGCTGAGACTGCAGTATGAGCCCCCACAGGAATTGCCCCACCAACTATTTACGCTGCTGATGCAAGTGACCGGCCAGCAAGAGAACGATTGACAAGGCCGCCTCAGTTGGCGGCCTCGGGTTGATCGCAGGCGCGCTCGGTAATGTCCCTATGCCCCCTAGTTTGATTGATGTAAGCTGTTTTCATCATCGGCCAATAACAACGAGAACTCAGGCGCCGATGGCTGAGAGACCAATCGCGCTCCCGCCTGTACCCTTGGGAGGCGCGCCATGCTCCAGAACCTCAGCGAAGAAATCCGCGAGTGCCTTCGCCGTGCGGAGGAATGCAAGGGGTTGTCTAAAACCACCCTCACTGCATCTGCGATCAGCGATTATCTCGAAATGGAGCAGCGCTGGCTGGCTCTGGCCCGCAGCTATGAATTTGCAGAACGGCTATCGAATTTCACCGAGCCGTTCCGGAACCGCAAACAGCCGAAGGAAAATGATCGCCAGCAAGATCATCGAGCTTGTGAAAGCCGGTGAGCGCAATGTCGAAGTTTTGTCTGAGGCCGCACTTGACCTGCGGGAGCAATCAGCGTCCCCAATCCTCCACGTCTCGCTTCACCGCCGAGCGAGCCGGATTCTTCATTTTGAAGCCAATCGGGCGAGCGGCCGGAACGATAGGGAAGGTCCTTCCGCTTCGAGACGATACCTTCGAGGTTACCCGCCTGCCATACGATCCTCGATGTTATTGGCTGTCTCCTCACAAATCGCTGCCAAGTCGAGAAGCTCTTCCTTTACGGATAGGTTTTCGGCCGTTTCGGCAAGTTGCCGATACTTGGCCGCTTGGTCCCGCAGATAATCAGCCCAATCCATGTCAACCTATTTGATCGGCTCGGGAGGCGAGATAATGGGCTGCCCGCGCACGAACGTCATCAGCAATCGCCGGCCAACCAGCGGCACAAAGTGAGAGGGCTACTGACTCCGTTGACGCGTAACCTTTCCATTGAAAGCCACTTTAGTCCCGCTTCGGCGGGACTTTTTGAGCGCGGCTTTATCAGCAAAGGCGCCCACAATACTCGGCGCCAAAAATTCTCCAGCGTGGTGCGAGTTCCGTCGGGGACGTCGTTTATCCATGAGGCCCCGATATACGGCAAGATATTCGCGCGCCATCCGCCGTGCCGTAAACCTCTCCTCGAAGCGCCGCCGGATGGCACCGCGAGAGAGCCGAGACAGTTGGTCGGTGGCGGCAACCGCCTCCTCCTTCCTTTCGACAACGAAACCAGTCAACCCATCTTCGACGATTTCGGGGACGGAGCCTCTGTTGAACGCGATCACCGGAGTGCCGCAGGCCATTGCTTCAATCAACACTAAGCCGAAAGGCTCGGGCCAGGCGATGGGCGCTAGCAGCGCGATGGCGCCGCTGAGAAAGCCCGACTTTTCGCCGTCGCTGATCTCGCCGATATACTCGACGTCAGGGGGCGTGAGCAGCTTGCGGATTTCGGATTCGAAATAGTCGCGATCGACGGCGTCGACCTTGGCTGCGATCTTCAGCGGCACCCCACAGCGCTTAGCTATCCAGATCGCCTGATCAACAGCCTTTTCCGGCGAAATGCGGCCGAGAAAGGCAAAGTAGGCAGGCGCTACGGGCTGTGGCGTCAAAAGCCGTTCCGGCAGGCCGTGGTGAATGGTGCGGATCCAGCCGGCGCCAGCAACGGGCCGCCGCTGGGCGTCCGAAATCGAGATCACTGGGATCGAAGGAAAGGTCTCGAAGACCACCTGGTGCTCCGGCAGGTCGAGTCGGCCATGGAGCGTGGTGACGAATGGTGTCGGCTGACGGGAAAACAGGGAAAACGGATAGTAATCGAGATGAAAGTGCAACAAATCGAAATCATGAGCCCGTTGGCGAACTCGCTCGAGCATGGCGACATGCAACGCATTCGGGTCGTGGACCGAGCCGTCAAGACGCAATGCCTTCGGCCAACATGCCTCCAGGTTGGCCGAGGTTTGCGAATCGCCGCTCGCGAACAAAACAACGTCATGTCCGAGTGCAACCAGTTCGTCGGCCAACCACGAAATAACGCGCTCGGTGCCTCCATAAAGCTTCGGAGGAATGGCCTCAGTCAAAGGGGCTATCTGCGCGATCTGCATGCACAATCCTATCTGGAAATCCGACTGGACTTTGCACGCTGCAACTGCAAAACCTTGCTTCGCGCGCAGAGCCGGGCCGGACGGCACGCTGCGGCCATCGCGCGAACCTCGATCTAGGCAGAGCGAGACCGGCCTTGCCCAGAGCGAGAAGCGTAAGCTGTCCTCTCCTCAATCAGTAGGTCTTCCGCCTCAAGTCGGAGCTCGAGGTGGACGACCGCTTCCATCGCACTCCACTCGTCGCGAGCTGCTTCAAAGCTCTGCAGCAGGTCTTGCCATGGGCGGTCGGGGGTGCTCAGTGCCGCCTTTCGAATGAAGTTGAGAGCTTCGGTTGTGCGGCGCAGTACGATCGGCGGGCTCGCGCGGATGCGCAGCTCCGGATCGATTGGAAAGTCACGCATAGCCAGCTAACCCCGAGCTGCGGCTCAAGTTCCATACACCACACGACCTTTGTCTTTCGATGAACTCGGCCGGCCGCGCGATCAAAACCATCGTCCATCTTGAGCTTCTGCTCCAGGCCCAAGGTTGCTTGATCGAAGAGAGGCGGGTTGCCGTAAAAAGCTTCTCTCAGTCTGGGCCTAAATGCAGCGCCTTACGTTAAGGGCTCTGTCAAGCAACGCTTCAGGGTCGGCCAGTTTTCCACCAAGCCACGTGTGTGCAGGAACTAATTTTCGGTAACGGACGTTTATCTGGCACGAGCATGCTCTTTAACCGGCGACACTCGGCCGCCAGCTCTCGCTGGTCCTTAGCGGGATAGCAAAGGCCGGGGTGCCGGTTTGTTCGTCTGTGATGGCTCAATCACCGCGAAAACGAGACCGAAACCTCACCAACGCCTGGGACTCTTAAATCGCCGAGCGGGTTTGCCATGCGATCGGGAGCTGTATCACATACTGCTTTCGATTCACGATCTGACTGGAATGTAATGCCACTCGCGAGGAGCGATCGCCAAGCGGCGTCGAACGCGGCGACCAGGATGCGCACGTCGTCGGGGCTAAAGACCCCTCGCGTACTTATCGATGGCCCTTAAGCATCACGTATTCCGCTGGCAGCTGCTCTATCGCTCATCTAGGACGTTTACTCCTGCTCTCGATTGGAGGGAAGTTCAAAGGGTACTTTCCAAATGCCTTGGGCGTACTCGCCGACGGTCCGGTCGGAGGAGAACCATCCCATTCGTGCGATGTTGAGCATGCTCGCGCGCGTCCAATCGGAGGTCGACAACCACAGCCTTTCGACGCTTCTCTGCGTTGCGAAATAGGCATCGAAATCCGCTGTCACCATGTAGTAGTCGGAATGACGTAGCGCGTTCATAACCGCGGCAAATCGGTCAACATCGTCGGGTGAAAAGACACCCGTCTCGATCGCCTCGATGGCCTGCGCGAGCTTGGGAGACGACGCAATTACTGAACTTGCTTGCAGGCCTACGCGCCGACGTTCCACGACCTCCTCTGCTCGCAAGCCGAAGATGAAGATGTTCTGTGCGCCAACGTGATCGCGAATCTCGATATTTGCTCCATCCAACGTACCGATCGTGAGCGCACCGTTCAAAGCAAGCTTCATGTTGCCAGTGCCGGAAGCTTCCATTCCCGCCGTGGAAATCTGCTCGGACAAATCGGCAGCGGGAATAATCCTCTCTGCCAAACTGACATTGTAATCGGGCAG
>Ga0310910_10001802_pt1 | contig 11908 bp, 10 predicted proteins | sample GREbulkMGHF172_FD_203448 | JGI IMG/M metagenome (GOLD analysis project Ga0310910, IMG submission 203448) | Lab enrichment of tropical soil microbial communities from Luquillo Experimental Forest, Puerto Rico - GRE.bulkMG.HF172 | ecosystem: Environmental > Terrestrial > Soil > Tropical forest >... | reverse complement strand
CGAGCGCGAGGAATCCGGCGGGCTTGCCCTGCGCGCTCAGCGCCACGATCAGCGCCGAACCGATCTGGAGCTCGGCGAACTTCGCCGCCTCGGCGGTCTGGTCCTTGCGCGGGGACGCGGTGTCGCGTAGCTCCGAGAGCCGCAGATGCTCGAGCCGTCCCTTCAGCCACGGAAAGGACTCGAGGCTCGTGCCCGCGAGCGCCTCCGGGCGGCACTGGGCGAAAGCGCTGCGTGCGAACTGCACCTCCGCGATGCTGCCGTCCTCCGGGCTGAAGGCGGCCAGGAAGGCGCAATCGGCGCTGGTCGCGCCGCGCAGCAGCTCGAGATTGCGCCGGATGCACTCCTCCATGCTCTCGCGGCGCATGTTCTGGAAGTCCACCGCGATCTTGGTGCAGACGACGTCGATGCCGACAACGGGCTTGGCGGCGCGACCGGTCCACGCCTCTGCCGACAGGATGTCGGACGCGGTAAAGTCCGCCGGTTTATCCGGCGGCAGAGTCGTCATTGACCTGAGACCTCCCACCCACGCGAGGAAGCGAGCCTATTCAATTATTTGCGCTGCGGCGTGACGCCCCGTCACGGACTGGAGAAATTCAGCGCGGCGGCTGCTTTCCAAACGGTTGCCCCGGATTCTCGCACACTGACTGAAGAACACAAGCTAAGCTCCTGTTCAAACACGCTTATCACGCTTATCAAGCCTTCACGATCTTTTACGTGTTAACAGAATCCCCTGCGGTACGGCTCCCCCCGAACCGCCCCCGGGACCCTCAACGGTGCCTTTCGAGCGCCTCCCGCGCGACCCCATACAGCCGTCTGAGCTCCTCTTCCATCTGTCGCTGCAATCGCTCGAGCGTTGCCGCGTCGGTCACGCGCGGCACGTAGCACGCCGGACCGATCGCGATGGCGATGCGCGCGAACGGCATCGGGATCACGAATTTGTCCCACTTGATGAGCCAGGCGTGCGAGGCGGCGTACGCCATCGGCAGGATCGGCCGACCTGACATCTGCGCGAGCAGCAGCGCGCCGGGCTTGAACTTGAAGCGCGGCCCACGGGGACCATCCGGGGTGATGACGGGGGAAACGTTGTCGCGCACGAGCGCGTGGTAGTAATCGCGCAGCGCCCGCGCACCGGTATGGGTGGAGGAGCCGCGGATCACGGCACCGCCGAAGCGGCGCACCAACATGGCGCCGAGTTCGCCGTCCACCGAGGGGCTGATCAGCCAGCCGGGCGTGAGGCCGCGTGAGCGCTGCTCGACCAGGAACTTACCGCAATAGAGCTGGTGCTGGTGCCAATAGCACGGCACGAGCGAGGGCGCGCGCGCGAGTGCCTCATCGAGATGCTGCACGCCCTCGATGCGCACCACGCGGCACAGCCGCCACCACAGCCGGATGAGCCCGGTGCCCAACGGGACCGTGATGGCGTACAGGAGCCGCCGCACCGGCGTCATGCGTCTGCTCGAGCGCGTGGCGGTGCGATAGAGCGTGTTGCGCAGGCGGCCGTCGTCGTCCGCGTTCATGTCACGAACAGCTCCGCGGGCGAGAGCGCGTGGCTCTCCAGCGCAGCGACCTCGCTGCTGCAGACGATGCACGCCAGAGCACCGTCAAAGCCGCCGAGGCGATGCACGCGCCACGACTCACCGCGGAAGCGTACACGGCCCTCGTGCACGGCGAGCTCCTGCACCTCGCGCAGCCCACGCAGTCCCTCACCGCTCGCCTTGAGCAGCGCCTCGCGCAGCACCCACTGCGCGATGCGCTCGTCGGTGCTCGTCTCGAGATCGAGTCCGACGCGTCCGCCGGTGAGCGCCGCGCAGGCCACCCAGGGACCCGCGTGCGAAATGCTGAAATCGGGCACCGCGCGCTCATCGTGCGAGGTGACGCCGCGCTGCGCGCACTGCGCCTCGCCGGCGGCGAGCGCGGCAGGTGGTGCCAGTCGCGGCTTCGCGCCCGGCGCGAAGAGGATCTCGCTTAGCAGCACGCGCCGTCCGAGCAGGCGCGCGAGTGCGCGCAGCGCGAGCGCAATCCCGGCGAGGCTGGCGCGGCTCGCGGGGCTTCCCGAGCCGAGCGCGAGTCGCCGCGCATACGGGAGCCGCGCGGTGAAGGCGCGCGCCGGCGCTTCCGGCCACTGACCGCGGAGGTCCGTCTGATATAAGATTAAGGTTTGGCTTTCAACAGCTTGCATGACCGCCGCCGCAACGCCGCAACCCGAGCCACCCGAGGCTGAGCTGCAATTCGACGTCGGCTCCACGGACGATTCCCTGGAGCGGATGATCGAGCTGTTCGCGCGCCACGGGGATACCTATCGCGTGTACGTACCGTCGCGGCACTCCTGGACGTACGTGATTCACCACCCCGATGACGTGAAGCGCGTGCTGGTCTCGAACTACCGCAACTATACCAAGGGCACGGGCATCGATCGGATCAAGCTGCTGCTCGGCAAAGGCATCATGACGAGCGAGGGCGAGCTGTGGAAACGCCAGCGCGCCATGATGCAGCCGTGCTTTCACCGCCGCGTGATCACCCGCTTCGCCGACCTGATCGCGCAGGCGAACGAGCGCTTCATCGCGCGCTGGGAAGCGCTCGCGGCCCGCGGCGAGCTCGTCAACGTCACCGAGGAGATGAGCGACCTGACGCTCGAGATCGTCATGCGCTCGCTGATCGGCCGCGACCTCGAGCGCGTGACGCAGGAGCTCGGCGCCAATCCGTTCGAGGTGGTCGCCAGGGATTCGGCCCGCAACCTGCAGTTCGTCTACAAGTTCCGCTCGCTCACGGGCCTCGTGCAGAAGCTCATCGCGCGCCGCCGCGCGCAGCCCGACGAGGAGCACTTCGACTACCTCGCCATGCTGCTGAGCGCGCGCGACAAGGAGACCGGCCTGCCGATGAGCGATGGCGAGCTGATCGACGAGATCCTGACACTCATCGTCGCCGGTCACGAGACCACCGCCAGCGGGCTCAACTGGACCTGGTATCTGCTGTCGCAGCACCCCGAGGCCGAGGCACGGCTGCACGCCGAGCTCGACGCGGCAGCCGAGCTGCCGGCGCCCTCGCTGGTGCAGGTGGAGGCCCTGGCCTACACGCAACAGGTGATCAACGAGGCGCTGCGCCTGTATCCCCCCGGCTGGGTGCTGTCGCGCCGCACCATCGAGGCGGATGTGCTCGGGGGCTACCCGGTGCCGGCACGTACCAACGTGCTGCTGCCGCTGTACCTGGTGCATCGGCATCCGCGCTTCTGGAAAGACCCCGAGGTGTTCTGGCCGGAGCGTTTTGCTCCCGAGCACGAGGCCGAGCGTCCGCGCTTCGCCTACATGCCCTTCGCGGCTGGCCCGCGCCATTGCATCGGCGAGACCCTCGCCCTCTTCGAGATGTTCGTGCACCTCTACAAGGTGGCACGCCGTTACCGTCTGCGATACGTGGCCGACAAGCCGCTCGAGCTCGAGGCCGGGATCAATCTCCGCACCCGTCACCCGCTGCACATGAGGCTGGAAGCCCGGTGAACCCCAAAGCCACGACCCTCACGGAACTCATCGAGAACAACCGCGGCATCGCGCGCACCCTCTCTTACCTGGAGGGCGAGAACGACACGCGCGAGGTGTCCTTTGACGAGCTCTACGAGCGCGCGCTCGGCATCCTCTATCACCTGCAGCGCATCGGCGCGCGCCGCGGCGACAAGCTGATCCTGTTTCTCGGCAACAACGAGCAGTTCATCGACGTGTTCTGGGCGGCGATCCTGGGTGGGATCGTGCCCGTGCCGGTGGCGCTCGGCATCAGCGACGAGCACCGCCACAAGCTGCTGCGCATCGCGCGGCGCCTCGGCACGCCCTTTCTCTACACCGAGCGGCGCTCGCTCGAGCGCATCGGCGCCTTCGCCGCCCAGGCTGGCGAGCAGCAGCTGTTCGATGCCCTGCGCAAGCGCACTTTCCTGGTCGATGACCTCGATGACATCTCGCGCGCCGGCAGCGTGCAGCGCGTCAGCGCCGGTGACATCGCCTTCATCCAGTTCTCCTCCGGCTCGACGAGTGACCCGAAGGGGGTCGTGCTCAGCCACGGCAACATTCTCGCCAACATCCGCGGCAGCACCGAGGCGGCGGGCTTCAACGAGAACGACGTGAGTCTCTCGTGGATGCCGCTCACGCACGACATGGGGCTGATCGGCTTCCACCTCGTCATGTTCGCGAACCGTGTGCACGCGCACCTGATGCCGACCGAGCTCTTCATCCGCCGGCCGCTGCTGTGGCTCACACTCGCGGCGCGCGTGCGCGCGACCATCCTCTGCTCGCCGAATTTCGGCTACAAGCACTACCTCAAGGTGCTGGGAGATCGCGAGGTTACGGGTCTCGACCTCTCCTCGGTGCGCTTCATCTTCAACGGCGCGGAGCCGATCTCGGTCGAGCTCTGTAACGAGTTCCTCACGCGCCTCGCACCCGCGAAGCTGGCGCGCACTGCGATGTTCCCGGTGTACGGGCTCGCGGAGGCCACCCTCGCCGTGAGCTTCCCCGAAGTGGGCGCGCCGCTTCGTACCCTGGCGCTCAATCGCCACCAGCTGAATCCCGGCACCGTGGTGCAACCAGTGAGTGCCACGGACCGCGATGCCGTGCAGCTCGTCTCCGAGGGGCGGCCCATCCCCTACTGCCGCGTGCGCATCGCGGACGATGAGGATCGCGAGCTCCCGACGGGCCGCATCGGCCACGTGCACATCAGCGGCGATAACGTCACGCGCGGCTACTACGAGGACAGCCAGGCAAATGCCGCCGCTTTCAGCGCCGATGGCTGGCTGCGCACTGGGGACCTCGGCCTCATGCACGAGGGTGAGCTCTACATCTCCGGCCGCGCCAAGGAGATCATCTTCGTCAACGGCCAGAACTACTACCCGCACGATCTCGAGGCCATCGCGCAGCGTGCACCGGGGCTGGAGCTCGGCAAGGTGGTCGCGGCCGGCGTACGCCCGCGCGGAGCCGAGGTCGAGCAGCTGGTGGTGTTCGTTCTGCACCGCGGCTCGCTCGAGGACTTCCTGCCGCTCGGGCGACAGGTAACGCGGCTCATCAACGAGCAGACCGGGCTCGAGGTGGCCGAGGTGGTACCGGTGAAGCGCATCCCCAAGACCACCAGCGGCAAGATCCAGCGGCACATGCTGGAAGAGAATTACGCCGCTGGGGAATTCGACGCGGAGCTGCGCGAGCTCGCGGCGCTGCGCGAAGCGCACCAGGGACCCGAGGTCGGCTCGCGCACCGCGATCGAGGATAAGCTGAAGACGATCTGTGATGCGGCCCTCGAAGGTAAGCGCGTCGACATTCACGACAATCTGTTCGAAGTCGGCGCGAGCTCGCTGAAGCTCATCGAGATCCACGAGCAGATCGACCGCGAGTATCCCGGCAAGGTGGACCTGACGGAGCTGTTCGATTTTCCGACCATCGCCGAGCTCGCGCAGCACCTGCAGAGCAAGCTCGCGGCATAAGCGGGCGCGGTACCCGGGCGGCCACCGCGGCTGCCCTCACGGCCCGCGCAGATAGCCCACGACGAGACGCGTCACTTCCTCGGCGAACACGCCGGACTTGTCGCTCAGAACCTCGGGGCGATTCACCACGGCCGCGTGCGTCAGTGCCTCGACCGTGGCGACGCACACGAATGAGGCGACGTCCAGGTCGGCAACGCGCAGCTCGTCGCGATGTGCCTCGAGATATGCGCGGATGAGCGTGTAGGCCTCCCGGTCGATCGCCCGGACATTCTCCAGGCGCCCGACGCGGGGCACCTGCTCCACCAGAGCCCGGTGGAGCCTCGGATCGACGCGGTGAGCGTCGATCATCACCTTCACGAGCTCACGCGTCGCGGCCTCGACGGGCTGCTCCCTCACCCGGTCCACCGCAGCGCGCAGCAGCTCCAACATCTCCTGCATGTGGCGGTCAACGACCGCCGCCACCAGTGCTTCCTTGCTCGGGAAGTACTGGTAGAGCGAGCCGATGCTGACGCCGGCCGCCGCCGCGATTCTGTTGGTGCTCGCGCTTTCGTAGCCTTCCTTCACGAGAATGTGAGCGGTCGCTTTGAGGAGCGCCGCGACCGTCAGCTGCGAGCGTTGCTGCGACGGAGATTTCCGGGGTTTCGTGCGCACGCTCGTTGCTCTCAAAGGCGACTGCGGATGCGAGTAGACAATATGAGCGATCGCTCACATCATGTCCACGCGGAATGCCGAGCGGATCGCACGGCGCAGCGCGGCAGCCGCGACGGTGCCGCCGCTGAGGTCGCGGCTTAGTTTGACTTTATTTGCCGAGACAAATATAGTCTCAGCAAATGTCGCCGGAACAAATTATGGCCAAGCCCTACTACACCGTCGAGACCCTCGAGCCGGGCAACAGCATCGGTTACCTCGTGAAGCGCTGCGGTGGGCTCATGACGCAGCTTGCCGAGCGGCGTTTCGAATCGACCTCGGTTTCGTTCACTCAGTGGATGACGCTGATGCGCCTTGGCTTCCAGGAGGAGCCGATCTCAGCGACCCAGCTGAGCGAGGAGCTCTGCCACGACATGGGCGCGCTCACTCGCGTGGTGGACGAGCTCGAGCGGCGCGGACTGGTGCGCCGCGAGCGCAGTCGCCGCGATCGCCGCGCCGTGGAGCTCGCCATCACTGCAGCCGGCCGGCGCGAGGCGGAGACCGGCAAGCGCGCGATCGTGGAGCTCATGAACGAGCTGGCCGAGCACTTTTCGGCGACCGAGCTCGACGCGCTCGTCGGCCTCTTGCAACGCATGCTGGGGGTTCTGCAGAGCGCCGCTGAGGCGAACGCCTCGTCCCCCGTCCCTGCTGTCCGTGCCACGAGCCCGCGGCAACGCAAGGCGAAGTCGGGAGGCCTCTCATGACTGACATCAGCCAGCGGCGTGGCCTGACCTTTGCCACCCTTATCGCCCTCATCGCCCTCGCCACCCTCGCCGCCGCGCTTACCGGTTGCACGGTCGGCCCGGATTTTGTGCGGCCCAGGCCCCCGCCAGGGGGCTATGAGAATGCCGCGCCAGCCCCGAGCGCCACACGCATTCTCAACCCCGGCGCCGGCGTCGCCGATGACTGGTATCAGCTCTTTCACTCGCCGGCGCTCGATCAGCTCGTGCGCCGCGCCCTCGCCGCCAATCCGGATCTCGAGTCGGCCCGTCACGGACTGCTGGCAGCTCAATTCGAGCTCAAGGCAGTCGCCGGCACCGAGCTGCCGCAGGTCGATCTGACCGGGGGCGCTGGCCGCTCACATCTCAACGGCAGCTATTTCTATGGGCCGGTCGACGCCATCAACGTGACCGGCAACCGCTTCGCGCTCGGCCCCGAACTTGCCTACAACCTCGATCCCTTCGGCGGCCTCCGCCGTCAGGTCGAGTCGCAACGCGCGGCCACCGCGGTGGTACGCGCCCAGGTGCTCAACACCTACGTCACGCTCGTGGATCAGGTGGTGATCACCGCGTTCGACTATGCCGCCACCGGCGCGCAGATCGAGGTCACCGAAGCGCTCGTGCAGGAGTACCAGTCGCAGTACGAGCTCACGCGCACACTGGAAAACGCCGGCAAGATCACGCGCAGCGATACGCTGCTCGCGCAGACGCAGCTGGAGAACCTGCGCGCGACGTTGCCGTCGCTCGAGCAGAAGCGCGAGGTCTACCGCAATGCGCTGGCGCAGCTGTGCGGCCAGACTCCGGACGATTTCCGGGTGCCGCCGCTCTCGCTGCGAGACTTCGCCTTGCCGGCGCAGTTGCCGCTGTCCTTGCCGGCGGCGCTCGTGGAGCAGCGCCCCGACGTGCTAGCGGCGGAAGCGACGCTCCATCAGGCGAGCGCCACGATCGGCGTCGCCGAGGCGGCGCGACTTCCTGGCCTCAGCATCACCGCCCAGTACGCCCAGCAGACGAGCCAGCTCAGCGATTTCCTCACCCATGCAGGCGGCGTGTGGTCGCTCGGCCTCAACGCCAGCGCACCGCTCTTCCACGGTGGCACGCTCGCCGCGCGCCAGCATGAGGCGGAGGAGCGCTACCGGCAGTCGGCCGCCACCTACCGCTCGACCGTGATCGCGGCCTTCGTCGATGTGGCGAATGCGCTCCAGGCCCTGCAACACGACGCCGAGAACTACGCGGCGCACAGCCAGGCACTCGCCGCGGCACGCGCCAGTCTCGACCTCACACTCGAGCAGTACCGCGCCGGCAAGTACACCGAGCTCCAGGTGCTGACCGCTCAGCAGCAGTACGAGCAGGCGGCGCTGACGGAGGTGCAGGCCGACGCACAACGCTTTACCGACACCGCCACGCTGTTCCGGGCGCTCGGCGGCGGGTGGTGGAACGCTCCACAGGATCCGGCGGCGCTCGCTGCCGCCGTGGCGCCGAAACAGACTTCAGGAGAGCAACATGAGTGACTCAAAGGACACGCGACAGGCGGCGAGCCCGGCGCAGGCGCCGGACGCCGCGACGCCGGCACCGCGGAAGATCCCGGGCGGCAGCCGCCGCCCGCTCATCCTGCTCGGCATCGCGCTCCTCGCCATCCTCGGCGGGGGCATCTACTACCTGCGGTTCATGCGCGGTCATGTGTCCACCGACGATGCTTACGTCGACGGCAACCTGGTGCGACTCACCCCCCAGGTCGCCGGCACGGTGATTGCCATCGACACCGATGAGACGCAGTTCGTGCACCGCGGCCAGGTGCTGGTGCAGCTCGATCCACGCGACTCCGAAGTGGCGCTGGCGCAGGCCAAGGCGAACCTCGCGCAGACCGTGCGCGATGTGTCGCAGTTGTTTGCCCAGGAGCAGCGCGATGCGGCACTGGTTCAGACGCAGCAGGTGCAGCTCGCCCAGGCCAACCAGGATGTCGAGCGCGACCATCCGCTGATTGCCGTCCACGGGGTGTCACAGGAAACGTGGCAGCACGAGGAGAACACCGCGCGGAGCGCGCGTGCCGCCCTGCAGCAGGCGCAGGCGACACTCGCCAGCACCCGTGCGGAAATCGCCGGGACGACTCCCGCCACTCACCCGCGCGTATTGCAGTCGGAAGCCGCGCTGCGCGCGGCGTGGCTCGCCGCCGCGCGCACCCGCGTCGTGGCGCCGGTCTCCGGTTACGTCGTGCGCCGCTCGGTACAGCTCGGCCAGCAGGTGGCGTCCTCGACGGAGATGCTCGCCATCGTGCCCGTGGACTCCATGTGGATCGATGCGAACTTCAAGGAGAATCAGCTGAGCGGCGTGCGTATCGGCCAGCCGGTGAGCGTTTCGGCCGACATGTACGGCTCGCGCGTGCACTACCACGGCCGCGTGCTCGGGCTCACGCCCGGGACCGGCAGTGCGCTTGCGGTACTGCCGGCGCAGAACGCCTCCGGCAACTGGATCAAGATCGTGCAGCGCCTGCCGGTGCGCATCGGACTCGATCCACAGGAGCTCGAGGCGCATCCGCTGTTCCTCGGGCTCTCCACCAAAATCGACGTCGACGTTCACGATCAGAGTGGGCCGACGCTGTCGAAGCAACCGGCCTGGGTGCCGGCGCTCAACACCGACGTCTATGCCGCGCAGGAAGCCGGCGCGGATGCTGCGATCAGCGCGATCCTGGCGGCGAACCTGCCGCATGCCGAGGCGGTACGCAGCGCCAGCGCGCCGCGGGTGGCCCAGCGCCTGGCACGGGGCCGGCCATGAATGCGGTCGCGGCGCGTGCTGGCACGAGCGCGCCGATTCCCTGGCTGATCGCGCCGCTGGTCGCGCTCGCGGCCTTCATGGAGATCATGGATATCTCCATCGCCAATGTCGCCCTGCCGCACATCGCCGGCTCGCTGTCCGCGAGTCAGAACGAATCGACCTGGGTGCTCACCAGCTACCTGGTCACCAACGCGATCGTGATGCCGATCTCCGGCTGGCTCGCCAACCGGTTCGGCCGCAAGCGGCTGTTCATCACCTGTATCGCTGGCTTCACCCTCGCGTCGCTCGCCTGCGGCTTCGCCCCTGACCTGGCCTCGCTGATTGTCCTGCGCGCCCTCCAGGGGGCAGCCGGTGGCGGGCTGCAGCCGGTGGGACAGGCCATCCTCAACGACAGCTTCCCGCCGGAGAAACGCGGCATGGCCTCTGCCATCTACGGCATAGCGGCCGTCGTCGCGCCCACCGTGGGCCCGACACTCGGCGGCTGGCTCACCGACAGCTACGACTGGCGCTGGATATTTCTCATCAACGTGCCGGTCGGCGTGGTCCTCATCCTGCTGGTGCAGTCCATGATCCATGATCGCGGCCCGACGCGCGCCAGTCGGGGCCTGTCGGTGGACTGGCTCGGCTTCGGCTTCGTGGCGCTGAGCCTCGGATGCCTGCAGGTGGTCCTCGATCGCGGGCAGGATGCCGACTGGTTCGGATCGACGCTGATCACGACGCTGATGGTTATCTCCGCGGGCGCCTTCGTGCTGCTCGCGTGGCGCGAGCTGCGCCACGAGCACCCCATGGTGGACCTGCGCCTGATGCGCGACCCCGGGTTTGCCGTGACCTTCCTGCTCATGCTGATGCTCGGCTTCATGCTCTTCGGCAGCACCTTCCTGATTCCCGCGTATGCGCAGCAGTTGATGGGCTACCGCGCCATCGATGCGGGTCTCGTGCTGACCCCGGGCGGCATCGCCACCATCCTGCTGATGCCGCTCGTCGGCCGCTCGCTCAACAAGGTGGACCTGCGCCTGCTCACCGCGGTAGGCCTCATCGTCGGCGGCGTAAGCCTGTGGCTCATGACCAACCTCTACCTCGACGCCTCCTTCCGCACGCTCATGTGGCTGCGCGTGTTGCAGTCGCTGTCGCTGCCGTTTCTCTTCCTGCCGATCAACGCCCTGGCGTTTCGCGACATCCCGCCCGACAAAACCAACGATGCGTCGGCACTGATCAACCTGGCGCGGAACTTCGGCGGCAGTATCGGCATCGCCTTCGCCTCGACGCTCCTCACCCGCCGTGCGCAGTTTCACCAGAGCCGCCTCGTCGAGCAGCTCCAGCCGCTGAATCCCGCTTATGCGGATTTCACCCATCAGCTGGGCAATGCGCTCGGCAGCGCCCCGGACTCCGCGACGACGCTGGCGAACATCTACTCTCAGGCGGTTCAGCAGTCTCAGCTGCTGTCGTACCTCGATGGCTTCAAGGCCCTCGCCCTGTTGTTCCTGGCGCTGCTCCCCCTGCTGCTGCTGGTCCGGCCCGGAAAAGGCGGCGAAGGACCCGTGCCGGCGCACTGAGTGCACCGTGGCGGCGTTCAGGCCGGGACCGGGCAGTCTGTCGGGCGGCGTCGGGCCCGGGTCAGCCACGCAGCCCGCCAGAGCTGGGCAATTGAACGGCGGCCATGCCTATAATCCGCGGCCATGGAACTCACCAGCCCGCCGGTTGCCACCGCCACCGGTAATGGAGCCGAGCGGCGCCTCGCCGAATGCGGCATACGATCCACCGCCCAGCGGGTACGTATTGCGACGCTGCTGCTCTCGGCGCCTCAGCACCTGTCCGCCGAGCAGATCCTCGCGCAGCTACGTTCGGCCGGCGCGCGCGTCTCGAAGGCCACCGTCTACAACACCCTGAACCTGTTCGCCGCGCACGGGCTCATCCGCCAGCTCTCGGTGGACGGCTCGCGGGCGTGGTTCGACTCGAACGTCGACCCGCACTACCACTTCCACGACCTCACGACCGGCGCCCTCATCGACCTCCCCGTGCCCGCCGTGGAATTCAGCCGTCTCCCCGCACCGCCGCCCGGCACGGAAGTGGCCGGCATCGACCTCGTGATCCGCCTGCGGAAAAAAATGTAGAATGCGCGGCCTTCCGTCGGGGCCGGGATAGCTCAGTTGGTAGAGCAGCGCATTCGTAATGCGCGGGTCGTAGGTTCGAGTCCTATTCCCGGCACCAGTTACTCCAAGTAGCTGAAAAACAAGACATTAATCACGGTATAAGGATAAGGGGATAAGGGATAATCGCCCTTATC
>Ga0310910_10001795_pt1 | contig 11934 bp, 9 predicted proteins | sample GREbulkMGHF172_FD_203448 | JGI IMG/M metagenome (GOLD analysis project Ga0310910, IMG submission 203448) | Lab enrichment of tropical soil microbial communities from Luquillo Experimental Forest, Puerto Rico - GRE.bulkMG.HF172 | ecosystem: Environmental > Terrestrial > Soil > Tropical forest >... | reverse complement strand
GCCGCACCTTTTGTAGCGATCAACATGGCCGCGATCCCGCGCGAGCTGATCGAGAGTGAGCTCTTCGGCCATGAGAAAGGCGCCTTCACCGGTGCGACGTCGCGTGGCATGGGGCGGTTCGAGCAGGCTCAGGGTGGAACCCTCTTCCTCGACGAGATCGGTGATATGCCGATCGAAGCGCAAACCCGGCTTTTGCGGGTGCTACAGGAAGGCGAGTTCACTGCTGTCGGCGGCCGCGTGCCGATCCGTGCCGACGTCCGCATCATCGCCGCAACCCATCACGATCTGCGGCAACTGATTCGCCAAGGCCTGTTTCGCGAGGACCTATTCTATCGGCTGAACGTAGCGCCGCTCCGGCTGCCGCCGCTGCGGGAGCGAACCTCCGACATACCGGCGCTCGTCAGGCATTTCGTATCGCTCTCAGTGCGTGAGGGCTTGCCGATGAAACGGCTCGACGATGCTGCTATGGAGCGATTGCAGAGCTATCGCTGGCCCGGGAACATTCGCGAGCTGGAAAATCTGTTACGGCGGCTAGCGGCGCTCTATTCACAGGAAGTGATCGGGATCGGGATTATCGATGCCGAACTCGCCGACGCCACGCCACCCGGTAATCTGTCCGAGGCGCCGAGCGGGGAAGGGCTTGCGGCAGCGGTCGAACGCCACCTCAAAGGTTATTTTGCTGCGCATAAAGGGGGATTCCCCGCGGCCGGGCTCTATGATCGGGTGCTGCACGAAGTGGAGCGGCCCCTGATCGTGCTGACCCTTCGGGCAACGCGCGGCAACCAAATCCGGGCCGCGCATCTACTCGGCCTTAATCGCAACACATTGCGCAAGAAGATCCGCGAGTTGGACATCCCGGTGGTCCGCGGCCTAAAATAAGGCCGCAACAATTCGCGTTCCCGATTGCGGACGATCCCTTCGCGGGTCCGGCGGGGCGGGGAAAGCCGGCAAGGAGCACTTGCGGCGTGTCCGGTAGAGGGTTTGAATGCACCTGATGCGGCAAGTACGCATCTGGGCCGGCCGTGTCGGTCTTGGCCGCAAGATCGCGATCGCGCTTGCAATCGCGGCGCTCGGCTCGGGAATTGCTACCTATCTCGCGTTGACCGGAGCGCCACCCTTCGGCCCACGGCCCAATGCCGTCCTGTCGCTTCTAAATCTCGACCTTATATTACTCCTGGCGCTCGGCGCGGTAATTGCGAAGCGGCTCGTCGAAGTCTGGGCCGAGCGGCGCCGCGGCCTCGCCGGCTCGCGACTGCAAATCCGGCTGGTCATGCTGTTCAGCCTGATCGCGGTATTGCCGACGATTATAGTCGCCGGCTTTTCATATCTCTTCTTCAGTTTTGGGGTGGAGAATTGGTTCAGCGACAAGGTGCGCACGGCGCTCTCCGAATCGCTGGCCGTCGCCGAAGCTTATTTGCATGAGCATCAGCAAGCGATACGTGCCGATGTCTTGGCGATGGCGAACGACCTCAATCGCGATGCCGTGAAGCTGGCGCTAAACCCGGAGCATTTGGAGCAGGTGGTGTCTGCCCAAGCGGCGTTGCGAGGGCTCACAGAGGCTATGGTTTTCGATCGTGCGGGCCACGTGCTGGCCCGTTCGAGCCTTTCTTTCGTGCTCGGATTCGAGCCCGTTCCCGAAGAGGCGATGCGCCGCGCGGACGAGGGCGACGTCGCGATAATGACCAATGACAGCGACGATCGGGTGCGCGCTCTGGTTCGTCTCAATCAGTTCGGCGACGTTTATCTCTATGTCGGGCGCTATATCGAGCCGCGGGTTTTGAACCACATGGAGGAGACCCAGCGCGCCGTTGCTCAATATGAACAGATGGAAGGACAGCGCTCCGGTTTTCAAATCACTTTTGCGCTGATCTTCATGATGGTGGCGATGCTCTTTCTGGTCGCGGCGGTGGCGATCGGGATCCATGTCGCCGCTCAGTTTTCAGGTCCGGTCAGCCGTCTTATCGCCGCGGCCGAGCAAGTACGCGGAGGGAACTTGGCGGCCCGAGTGCCCGAAGGGGAAAAGGACGACGAACTTGCTTCGCTCAGCCGCGCATTCAACCGCATGACTTTTCAAATCGAGAGCCAACAGGGTGAGCTCAGGGAGGCAAACCGCCAGCTCGACGAGCGGCGCCGGTTTACCGAGACCGTATTGACGGGGGTGTCTGCCGGAGTGATCGGGCTGGATCGCCTGGGCCAGGTCAATCTGCCGAACCGTTCCGCATCGTTGCTTCTCGGGGTCGATGTCGAGCACGCAATCGGACTGCATCTCGCCGAGATCGTCCCGGAAATGGCCGGATTACTGGACGAAGCGGAGCGCCGCCCCGACCGGTTGGCGCAATCCCAACTGCAGCTCACCCGCGGCAACAGCACCCGCACCTTGCTCGTCCGCATTGCGCCCGAGCACAACGGCGCCGACATCATCGGCTTCGTCGTGACTTTCGATGATATTACCGAGCTCTTGTCGGCCCAACGCAAGGCAGCCTGGGCTGACATCGCTCGCCGGATCGCGCATGAGATCAAGAATCCGCTGACCCCGATCCAGCTCGCAGCGGAGCGGTTGCGGCGGCGGTATTTGAAGGAGATCAAGAGCGACGCCGAGAGCTTTACGATCTGCACCGATACGATTGTTCGGCACGTCGCCGATATTGGTCGCATGATCGACGAATTTTCCTCCTTCGCACGGATGCCGGCGCCGGTGCTGAAGCCCGAAGATCTTACCGAGATCGTTCGACAAGCAGCGTTTCTGCAGCGCACCGCCCATCCCGAGATCGGCTTCGAGACTGTCTTCCCGAAGCTTCCTGTGCCGATCCGTTGCGATGGACGGCTCGTCAGTCAGGCGCTGATCAATATCGTCAAGAACGCAATTGAATCGATCCAGGCGCGAACCGCCGAAGGTGAGGCTGCTCCGCCCGGACAGATTCGGGTGTCGGTCATCGAACAAAACGGGCAGGCGACGGTTGTCGTCGAAGACAACGGTAAGGGCTTGCCGCAGCAAGGCCGCGAGCGGTTGACCGAACCTTATGTGACGACTCGAGTCAGAGGGACGGGCTTGGGTCTCGCCATCGTCAAGAAAATCATGGAGGATCACGAGGGAGAGCTGATGCTGGAAGACAGAGAGCCGGAAGGCGCTAGGGTCAGCCTAATCTTCGCCACGTCAGAGATACGCACGCCGCAGCGTTCAGGCGCGACCAACGCGTCGACGGAATTGAGCCCGGTCGGTCATGGCGCATGACATTCTGATCGTCGACGACGAAGCCGACATCCGCATGCTGATTGCGGGTGTGCTCAAGGACGAGGGCTACGCGACTCGCGACGCGGCAGACACCGCGCAGACCTGGGCAGCAATTCAGGCGCGACAGCCCACCCTCGTCATCCTCGACATCTGGTTGCAGGGTAGTGGACTGGAGGGTATCGAAATTCTCAAGCAACTGCGCGCCGAGATGCCCTCGGTGCCGGTGGTGATGATCAGCGGGCACGGAACAATCGAGACGGCGGTCGAGGCGATCAAGATCGGGGCCTACGATTTTCTCGAAAAGCCGTTCAAATCCGATCGCTTGCTGCTTGTGGTCGAGCGCGCCATCGAAGCAGCTCAACTGCGTCGCGAGAACGAGGAGTTGCGGTTGCGGGCGGGCGGCGAGCTGGATCTGGTTGGCGCCTCGCCAGCAGCAAACCAGCTCCGGCAGCAGATCGATCGGGTCGCGCCCACCGGCAGCCGCGTTCTGATCACCGGGCCGCCGGGATCCGGCAAGGAGGTAGTTGCCCGTCTCCTGCATGCACGCTCGCGACGGGCCAAAGGGCCGTTTGTCCCTGTCAACTGCGCAACGATGCGGCCGGAGCGGCTCGAAATCGAATTGTTCGGCACGGAAACCCGAATCGACGGTGCGCCGCGAAAGGTCGGCACGTTCGAGCGAGCGCATGGCGGCACGCTCTTCCTCGATGAGGTCGCGGACATGCCCGCCGAGACGCAAGGCAAAATCGTGCGGGTGTTGCAGGAGCAGACGTTTGAGCGGGTAGGAGGTTCGAGTCGCGTCGAAGTCGATGTGCGCGTTGCCGCCTCCTCGAACCGTGACTTGGGCGGAGAAATCAGCGCCGGCCGCTTCCGCGAGGATCTGTTTTACCGTTTGAGTGTGGTGCCGATTCGCATCCCACCGTTGCGCGAGCGGCGAGAAGACATTCCGTTGATGGCGCGCCACTTCATGGCTCGCGCATCCGAAGCGGCGCGGCTTGCACCCCGCGAATTCGGCGAAGATGCGATGGCCGCGCTGCAAGCCTATACTTGGCCGGGCAATGTAAGGCAGCTCCGCAACGTGGTCGATTGGCTGTTGATTATGGCACCGGGCGATGCGCGCGAGCCGGTTCGCGCCGATATGCTGCCTAACGAGATCACAGCCATAGCCCCGGCGGTGGTCAAATGGGACAAGGGCAGCGAAATCATGACTTTGCCGCTACGCGACGCGAGGGAGGTCTTCGAGCGTGAATACCTTCTCGCGCAGGTCACGCGATTTGGCGGCAACATCTCTCGTACGGCGGCTTTTGTCGGGATGGAGCGTTCGGCTTTGCACCGAAAGTTGAAATCCTTGGGTGTCTTCGGCAATGATCGCCCGTTGAAGATCGGGGCTTGACGCCCCGCTTTGGCCCTCTGCAGTGAGGAACACATGTGCTAGGGGGCGAATATGTCTCGTGTCGCCTACGTCGACGGCCAGTATTTGCCGCATCGCTTTGCGGCAGTTCATGTCGAGGATCGTGGCTACCAGTTCGCCGACGGTGTTTACGAAGTATTGGCGGTAGTCGGCGGCCACCTCGTCGACGAAGGGCCGCATCTCGCGCGGCTGGCGCGCTCGCTCGCCGGACTGCGGATGGCACCACCGATCGGTGACTCCGCGTTGAAGATCGTCATCCGCGAGGTCGTCCGCCGCAACCGCGTTCACGACGGCATCGTCTATCTGCAGATCACCCGCGGTGTCGCGCCGCGCGACCATGCCTTCCCCAAGGCGGCCAGGCCTGTCCTCACCGTGACTTCGCGGTCGAGAAGATCCGCCGATCCGCGCGTTGCCGCTGCCGGCGTCGCCGTGATCACGCTTCCCGACCTTCGTTGGCGCCGTTGCGACATCAAATCCGTTGCGTTGCTGCCGAACGTGCTCGGTAAACAACAGGCTAGGGAGGCGGGGGCCTACGAGGCTTGGCTGGTCGATGACGAAGGGCACGTGACCGAAGGCACCTCGACCAATTCGTGGATCGTGACAGCCGACGGGTCCGTGATTACCCGCCGAGCCGATGCTGCGATCCTCAACGGCGTCTCCCGTCTCGCGGTGTTTGATATCATCCGCCGCGAGGGCTACCTCTTTGTCGAGCGCTCTTTTACGGTGGCAGAGGCAAGGTCCGCGAGCGAAGCTTTCCTGACGAGCACCACCGCCGAACTGCTGCCCGTGGTGAAAATCGACGGCGAGCCGGTGGGCGGCGGTGTTCCCGGCCCCATTACTCTGCGGTTACGAGAGCTTTATCTCGCGCATGCGGCGGCCGCAGCGTGAGTGCCGCCAGACTGGCGCCGGCGGCATCGCTCGTTCGCGTCCGGCCACGGGCGATCCTGTTCGACTGGGACAACACGCTGGTCGATAGCTGGACGACCATCCACGAAGCGCTGAATATCGCGATGGCGGCGATGGGCAAGCCGGCGTGGTCCTTCGAGGAGACCAGGGCGCGTGTCCGGCTCAGCTTGCGCGAGAGCTTTCCCATTCATTTCGGCGATCGATGGCAGGAGGCCCGCGGGATCTATCTCGATGCCTTTCGCGCCATTCATCTCGAGAGATTGAACCCGCTCCCGGGCCGCGGCAAATTGCTGCAAAGCCTGACCACAGCCGGAATTTACCTCGGCGTGGTCAGTAACAAGACGGGCGGCCTGCTGCGCCGCGAGGTCGAAGCGCTCGGCTGGTCCGCACTGTTCGGCGGTGTGGTGGGCGCTGGGGACGCCGCGCTGGACAAGCCCGACGCTGCGCCGGTCGCGCTGGCTCTGATGCCCAGCGGGATCGAAGCCGGAGAGGCAGTCTGGCTCGTCGGCGACACCGGCGTCGACATGGAGTGCGCGCACAATAGCAGTTGTGTCCCAGTGCTGCTTGGTCACGATGCGACGGATGACGAGTTTGCCGGGTGCCGACCGCGTCTGGTGTTCTCTGATTGTGCGTCCCTGTTTCACTTTGTGCAGGGCTTGTGATTCGCCGACACGCGCCCATCTTCGTTACATCGCTTCGGCCTGCCAGCCGAGCATATCGAGATGAACTGGGCCGACTCGGTTCCAAGAAGGGAGTGGGGGAGACCCATGACTCCGGAAAAATCACAAAATGTACAAGACGTTTTTCTGAACCACGTCCGCAAAAACAAAACACCTGTAACTGTTTTTCTTGTCAATGGCGTAAAACTTCAAGGAATCATTACTTGGTTTGACAACTTCTGTGTGCTGCTGCGACGCGACGCCCATTCGCAACTCGTGTATAAGCACGCGATTTCAACGGTAATGCCGGCACAGCCGATCCAGCTCTTCGAGCAGAACAAGGAGATGGCCGAACCCTGAGCCACGCCGAAATCTTGGCGATCGACGGGGCCTCGACCGGCCGCGCGCTGGTTGTTCATCCTGCGCAAAAGACCGCGCCCGGGCGGCATGGGACCACGCCCTCCGGCCGCACCATTGAAGCTCGTCTGGAGGAGGCGGTCGGGCTGGCGAGGGCCATTCGCCTTGATGTCGTGTGCGCCGAGATCGCCCGCATCACGCATCCGCGCCCGAGCAGCCTTCTCGGCCCCGGTACGCTCGACAATCTCAGCGAACTGATCAGAGAAAACGATATCGGCCTGGTCGTTATCGACGGGCCGCTGAGCCCGGTCCAGCAACGCAATCTCGAACGGCGGTGGCAGGCCAAAGTCATCGACCGCACAGGGCTGATCCTCGAGATATTCGGGGAGCGGGCGCGTACGCACGAGGGCCGCCTGCAAGTCGAACTGGCGGCGCTGTCCTATCAGCGGTCGCGGTTGGTGCGGTCATGGACCCACCTCGAGCGCCAACGCGGCGGCTTCGGGTTTCTTGGCGGCCCCGGCGAGAGCCAGCTCGAAATCGACCGCCGTCTGATCGGCGAGCGCATCGCGCGTTTGAAGCGCGAACTCGAAGCGACGCGGCGAACGCGGGGATTGCACCGCGAAGCGCGCCGGCGCGTCCCTTATCCGGTCGTCGCGCTGGTGGGCTATACCAATGCCGGGAAATCGACGCTGTTCAACCGGCTTACCCGCTCGACGGTGGCGGCCGGCGACATGCTGTTCGCGACCCTCGACCCGACGATGCGGCGTCTGGAATTGCCGTCCGGGCGGCAGGTCATCCTGTCGGACACGGTCGGTTTCATCTCGCAGCTTCCGACCCATCTCGTCGCCGCCTTCCGTGCGACGCTGGAAGAGGTTACCGAAGCCGATATTGTCGTCCATGTCCGCGACGCCGATCATCCGGACAGCGACGCGCAACGCGTCGACGTGCTGAACGTGCTCGGCGATCTCGGCCTGGGCGAGGCGGTCGAAGACGGGCTGATCGAGGTGATGAACAAGATCGACCTGCTCGACGCGACGGCGCGCCGCAGTCTCGAAAACCAGCGGCTGCGCAATTCGCATAGTGTTGCCCTGTCGGCGGCGACAGGAGAGGGGTGCGATACGTTGCTCGAGCTTCTCGATCACCGACTCGAGCGCGCGGACCGCGTGGTGCGGCTGGACATCCCGCTGACCGACGGCAGGACATTGGCTTGGCTGTATCGGCGCGGCGAGGTCATCGGGCGGCGCGACGACAACGAGGCGGCTCATCTTTCAGTCCGGCTCTCCGAAGCAGACATCGCGCGTCTGCAGCACCGCCAGCGCCTGCACTGATCAGCGCGCCGGGAGGGCGCGGATCGGCCGCCCAGCGGACGGCGGGCGAAAGGGCCTTCGGGCGGCTCTCCTGTTTTTGCAGTGAATCTACAGGCATTAACTTTTCCTGCGGTGGTTCGGGTTCGCGCCCTAGACACGGTTGCGGGAACACAATACTATGTGAATGTGTCAAAATTATAGATACCATTATCAGTAAAAACGCAATATTTGCATCTGTGACAGCTGCTCAAGACCGGGGCAACTCGTGCTTCCGGCCTTGCGGTTCGCCCTCGACGCGCTTGACCTCTTGCCACAGGGTTTCGAGTGCGTCGAGATCACTGCCCACCCCACGTTCGACGGCGAGTGCTTCGACGCGCCTGAAGCGCCGCTCGAATTTGGCGGTGGCGCGCCGCAGCGCCGCTTCGGGATCGATGCCGAGCTTGCGCGCGAGGTTGGCGGCGGCAAAGAGAATGTCACCGAGTTCGTCTTCCAATCGCGTCAGATCGGCGCCCGCCTCGAACTCGGTCTTCAACTCGGCGATTTCTTCGCCGAGCTTGTCGAACACGGGCCGAGCCTCCGGCCAGTCAAAGCCGATGCGCGCGGCGCGGGCCTGAATCTTCGCGGCCCGCAATAGGGCGGGCAGGGCCAGGGCGACACCGTCGAGAACGCTATGACCCTCTCCGGCTCGTTGCGCGCGATCCCGACGCTCGGCTGCCTTGTGTTGTTCCCAGGCCGCGGTTTGTGCCGCCGCCGAGTCGATCCGGACATCGCCGAACACGTGCGGGTGACGCCGTTCCATCTTGTTGGCGATAGCCGCGGTAACGTCATTGAAGCCGAATAAACCGGCTTCCTCGGCGATGCGGGCGTGAAAGACGACCTGGAAGAGAAGATCGCCGAGCTCGTCCTTCAGCGCGACCTTGTCCCCGCGCGCGATCGCATCGGCCACCTCGTAAGCCTCCTCGAGCGTATAGGGCGCGATCGTCGCAAAGCTTTGCTCGCGGTCCCAGGGACAGCCACGCTGCGGATCGCGCAGGCGGGCCATGATCGAGAGGAGACGGTCGAGGGGGCGGACCATTGCTGTGTCACGGATGGTGGCGGCCGATCCCCAAAATGGTACCATGAGCCTTGTAAAACTGACGATGCGGAAGAGGGGAGTGCTGATGGCAACTAGCGCAGCCCGGTCTTCCGCATCGCCAGCGCGGCGGCTCCGAATTTCTCGAACAATGGCCTCGGCGAGCGGTAAATCCGAGGCGTTTCTGGGGGGCCTCGACGGCCAGCACTGGATCGCCTGCCGCCCCGCCTTCTTTCTGTCCGTTCGGGTGCTCTCACGCCTCTTCTGCCGTCTCTCCTAGAAAGACTTACCGCCGCTCCCCAGCCGGGCGCCTACAGTTCTTCGCCGACCAGGCCGCCCTGGCCGAGCCGGCCGCTTTCAAAGCCTACCTTGCCCCACTGCGACAGGCCGAATGGGTGGTCTATGCCAAGCGGCCTTATGGCGGATCCAACGCTGTGCTCGCCTGCCTGTCGCGCTACCCGCACGGGTTCGCTATTGCACAACAGCCGGCTCGTCGCCTTCGACGGCGAGCGCGTGATGTTCAAATGGAAGGATTACCGGGCCAAGCTCGACCTTAAGGAGTCACTCGTTGCAGGCAACCGCGACGGCGAGAAATGCCGATCATTGGCGACAGCACCGAGGATGGGTTGCGCGTCGTCCGGCGGGGGAGGCTGCCGTCTCGTCCTCCGGGTCTCTCAGTTGCCCCAAAGCCCGCCGGCAATCCGCCACCCGTGAGCGGCCGATTGCCGGTGTCGGGTTTCTTTACGCCTGCTGCTGCCGGCGGCGCCGAAAGGCGGCAGCCATCCCAACCAGGCCAGTGCCGAGCAGGGCCAGGGAGGCCGGTTCCGGAACGCCCGTTGTTGGTGGAACAAGCGTGGTCTCGTACACGGCCGGCGCGCCGCAGCATTCACCGTAGGTGAAGTCGAACAGCTGGTTACCACTCGGACCGGTGTAGGTACCGGTGCTGGTAGTCGGCGGCGTCGGACCGGGAGCATTAATTACGGTCTGCCCGGCGACGACCATTACCGCTCCGTCATCATGGGCAAGCGTAAATGTCGACCCACTCGTGAAGGATGCGGTCCCGGTGAACTCGAACACCATACCGGTAGTGCTACCGTTGCTCAAAATTGTGGCCTGTTGCGCAGCAGTAGCAGTAGTTGATACCAAGCTGCCCAGACTGTTGAGCCAGGTCCCAACCGTATAGTCCGTACTCGGGCTCCCGGTGTTGGAGGTATTCCCGTAGCTGTTGAACTGAAGTTGGGTGACCACAGCCGTAAAGCTGGGCGCCCCCAAGCCGGCGAGACCGGCCGATCCAGGCGCCGGTACGTTTGACGCAACGGTATTGGTGGTGAACCAAGCGTTGACACTGTAAGTCGCATTGGCATTGGCGCTCAATCCGGCCAAGCCAATTGCCGACGCCGCTACAAGTAGGAGTTGTCTACCCTTTCGTCTCATGTTGGGACTCTCCCTCGTCCTCCGCGACACGACCCCCGCATCGCAGGACCGAGTCCGAGCAATTCACATGCCAAACAAAAAGTATGTTTATTATCAAATGTGTAGACGACACGTTCTTCTGGAGAATTCACTGTTGTAAAATTTGCCGACACGCCCGTTGCTGGCAGTTTCGCGGCGTGTTCCGTGCGTTTTGCAACCCATATTAGGTTAACTCGCGTCTCAGAAGAAATTACCTCCCGCTCGCGCTGTAAGATTTTCCGACATCACCTGTCGCCGAGGCTGGCGTCACAGGATTGGCGAAGGTCGGGTTTCTGCCGCCCCGAGCTGTTTGTGCTCGATCGCGGTCTGCGAGACCTGGCGAACCTTGTCGAAGGTGCGGTAGGCGAACTCGCACCTGTTGTGGCGAAAGCCGGCCATCGGGGTAGTCGAAGACTGTTCCATACTTGCCGATCGCCATCGCCGGCGCGCAATGGCCGATGTTGGTTCTTCTGATTCGCCGGCGGTTGGCAAGGCGTGCATTGTAATCAGCCCTGAACGCCGGTAGCAGGGCGTTGCCTTCTGCGAGGGTGCGGACCCCGGCCAGCCGCAGCTCCTTGACCAACCGGTCCATATTTTAGGTAAATTGCTCACGATCCCTACTCTGACGCCCTGTTTTGGCGTCGGATTTCTTTACAGCCCGATGACCCTCAAGGAGGCACGTCGTTTGGCGTAACTCCTTGAGTTTTCGTGCGAATTTTAGCGGCTGTGGCCTCGCCGCCATCTCACCCGCGTCGGCATTCTTTACACTTCTCTCAGCGCGAGAGGCGACCGTCGGCGCCTTAACCTTAACTGCCCACCGACCGCGACGGTTGGCATGGAAAGTGCTAGCCGAGTTTGTGAGATCTGTGTCAGACGGAGCTGTCGCATGTTCAAAGCCAAATTATCTGCCCTTCTCGCCGGCGCCGTCGCTCTGGGCGTCATCGCCCTTGCTGTCCCGGCGGCTCACGCCAACCTGATCACCTGTGGGACCGGTCTTAATTGTAATTTGGGCAGTACAGAAAATTTCACGGTAAACTTCAACGCGACGACCGCGGGGAGCACAACCGCCAACCTCCAGGCCACAGCGAGTTTCGAAAACTTTGTGTTTTCGAACAGCGGTAGCACTTTGACCTTTCAGATCGTCTTTACCAACACGACGCCTCAGGGGACGTTGAGCGCGTCCGATTGGGACAGCATTCGCGCAACTGCACTTGGGTTCAACACGCAACCCGATGCTACCGGTGTAACAGGCAGCGCAACGCCGGCGGCTTTCAATACTTTTACCGAGACCAACTTCCCGAGTTTTATGACCGTCGATATCCCAAGCTGCCCAGGCGGTGCTAGCGGCGGACTAAGCCCGGTCGGTGCAACAAACATGAATGCGCCCAATCACTCTACCACAATCAGTCTGACCTTGACCGGGTTGTGGACTTGCCCCCAACCTTGGACCACTCGGGGCTGGAAAATTCAGCTTCATCGGACAGCCGCCTGGCCGGGATTGCCGGCTAACCGGTGAAGCATTGCGGGTACCATCGCTGGCG
>Ga0310910_10001794_pt1 | contig 11942 bp, 10 predicted proteins | sample GREbulkMGHF172_FD_203448 | JGI IMG/M metagenome (GOLD analysis project Ga0310910, IMG submission 203448) | Lab enrichment of tropical soil microbial communities from Luquillo Experimental Forest, Puerto Rico - GRE.bulkMG.HF172 | ecosystem: Environmental > Terrestrial > Soil > Tropical forest >... | reverse complement strand
GCGCCGGCTTTGCCGGCATGTACATGCTCCACCGGCTGCGTGACCTGGGATTTTCCGTCCGCGTCTTCGAACAGGGAAGCGGCGTCGGCGGCACCTGGTACTGGAACCGCTATCCCGGCGCGCGCTGCGACGTCGAGAGCATGCAATATTCCTATTCGTTCTCCGACGAGCTTCAGCAGGAATGGGACTGGAGCGAACGCTACGCCTCGCAGCCGGAGATTTTGCGCTACGCCAATCACGTCGCCGACCGCTTCAACCTGCGCGCGGACATCCAGTTCGACACCAGCGTGGTTGCCTGCGCGTTTGACGAAGACACAAACATCTGGTCGGTCACCACCTCGGACGGCAAAACCGTGACGGCGAAGTTCGTGGTGCTGGCGACGGGCTGCCTGTCCAATGCCCGCAAGCCCAATATCAAGGGGCTCGATAGCTTCAAGGGGCCGGTCTATCACACCGGTAACTGGCCGCATGAGAAGGTCGATTTCACCGGCCTTCGTGTCGGCATTATCGGCACCGGCTCCTCGGGCATCCAGTCGGTGCCCGTGATCGCCGGCGAAGCCAAGCATCTCACCGTTTTCCAGCGCACGCCGAACTACTCGATTCCCGCGCATAACGCCCCGCTCTCGGCCGAGGACCGCGCCGCGTTCCGCGACAACTACCCGGAGATCCGGCGCTTTGCGCGCGAGGAGGCGAGGAACGGCATCTACACCGAGCTGCCCGACCGCGGCGCGCTCGACGATGGCGACAACGAGCGGCGCGCCCGATATGAAGCCCGCTGGCAGTACGGCGGGCTGACCTTCATGTCGGTCTACAACGATCTCGCCCTGAACAAGGCCGCCAACGACACGGCTGCGGATTTCGTTCGCCGGAAGATCGGCGAGATCGTGAGGGACAAGGCCACCGCAAAACTGCTGCAGCCGACAACCTATCCGATCGGCACCAAACGCATCTGCATCGACACCGATTATTTCGCAACCTTCAATCGACCGAATGTGACGCTGGTCGACATCAAGGCGAGTCCCATCGAAGAGATTTTGCCGCACGCCGTGCGTAATGGCGGCAAAGACTACGAAATCGACGCGCTGGTGCTCGCGACCGGCTTCGATGCCATGACGGGCTCGGTCGCGAAGATCGATATCAGCGGCCGGAACGGGCAGATGCTCAATAGGAAGTGGGCGGAAGGGCCCAAGACTTACCTTGGTTTGATGAGCACAGGCTTTCCCAATCTTTTCATCATCACCGGACCGGGCAGTCCATCGGTGCTGTCGAACATGATCGTCTCGATCGAGCAGCATGTCGACTGGATCGCCGACTGCCTCGCCTTCATGCGCAGCCGTGGGCTGGAGACGATCGAAGCCGAGGCGGATGCCGAGGAGAGGTGGGTGGCCCATGTCAACGAGGTGGCCAACGTCACGCTCTATCCGCAAGCCAATTCCTGGTACATGGGCGCCAACATTCCGGGCAAACCGCGCATCTTCATGCCCTATATCGGCGGCGTGGGAGCTTATCGGCAGATCTGCAACCATGTCGCAGCTAAGGGCTACAAGGGTTTTGCGATGACGACGGCAGCGCGCCCGCGTGCCGCCGCTGCGTCATAAGAGCGGAGCAGATAATCGCACGATGACCGATCCGACCCGACGCAATATCCTGACGACCGGCGCGGCCGCAACCGCGGTGGCCGCAGCCCCGCACGTGCTTGCGAGCAGAGTGGAGGAGCCGCCATGAGTTTTTATGAACGAGGCCCGGTGCGCATCCATTTCGAGGAGAAAGGATCGGGCTTTCCGCTGCTGATGATCGCCGGAGGCGGATTGAATTCGACGATTGCGCACCTGTCCGCTCCCTATTCCCCCTTCGACGCCATCGAGGAATTCAAGGGCGAATATCGCTGCATCGGCGCCGACCTTCGCAACGCCAATGGCGGGCAGTCCTCGGGTCCGCTCGAGATCGAGCGTCCCTGGGACGCACACGCCGACGACCATCTCGGCCTGATGGACCACCTGCGCATCGACAGGTTCATGGTGCTCGGCTTCTGCATCGGCGGTCCCTTGATCTGGAATCTCCTCAAGCGTGCGCCGGGTCGCATCGTCGCGGCCGTGCTGGCGCAGCCCTCAGGGTCGCGGCCGGAGATGCGCGACCTCTTTTACGACAACAACATGAAGGGTTGGGGTCCGGAGCTGGTCAAGCGCAGGCCCGACATCACGATGGAGCAGGTCGACAAATTCCTGACCCGCATGTATCGCACCGATCCCGACTTCGTGTTTACGGTGGCGCGCGATTTCGTGCGCAACTGCCAGACCCCGGTGCTGATCCTGCCCGACGATATTCCGGCACATCCCTATGCGGTCGCGATGGAAGCAGCGATGCTGGCGCCGAAGGCCGAAGTCAGCATGTTCCCGTGGAAGGAGCCGAAAGAGCGGATCCCGCTTGCGGTGCGCCAGATCCGCTCTTTCCTGCGTGCGCACCGGCTCGAGGCGGCGTAGCACAGGCGTAAGCTATCCTCGCGCCCCCTCTGCGGCCGGAAAGATCACGCGATCGTCCGTGCGGCAGTAGCGGTCGGCGAACATGCGCCCGATCGGATGGTAGCGCTCCACGTGCACGCGCATCTTGTCGTGATCCCAGAGCTCGTCGCGGATGTGGAAATTGATTCCTTCGCCCATGATCAAAACCCGGTCGCCGTTGACCTCGATCGTCTTCCAGGTCTTGCACTCCATCGCAAAGGGCGCATCGCCAAGCCGCGGGGCTGCGATCTTGCTCGAGGGTGCCAGCTTCAGTCCGAGGTAATCGGGCTCGCCGACGTCAGGCGGAAAATCGCCGCTACTCTCATGCATCGCGCGCGCCAACGGCTCATCGGTCAGATTGACGACAAACTCCGCCGTTCGCCGGATGTTGGCGAGCGTGTCCTTCACCCGCCCGTCCGGCCGCTGATTGACCGCGAACATGCAAAGCGGCGGGTCTTCGCAAAACACGTTGAAGAACGAAAACGGCGCGGCGTTGACGACGCCGGTCGGGCCAAGGCTCGTCACCCAGGCGATCGGTCGCGGCAGCACGAAGGAGGTCAGCACCTTGTAGCGCTCGCGGGGTGCGAGATCGGCGGGGACGTATTCCATTGCGGTTTTCCTCGTTGAGGGGACACGCGGCAGGCTAATCCGCCGTTCGCCGGCGATAAAGGGATCATCCGGCCGGAGCCGGCTGCGCCCTGTGCAGACCCTAACCACTCGGCTTGGCAGCGGGTGTGCGCACGGAAGGCGGGGCCTGCACCGTCGGCGCTGCCGCGGCAAGCAGGTCCGCGCGATTGCCGCTGCGAGGCGGGTAGATGCGCTTGTGATTGATGGTCTGCTTGGTCACTTTCGCAGGGGCGCCGCTCGAATGCACCTGTCGGTCCCAACCGACGGTATAAAGCGCACCCCAGCTTCCGAGATCGAGCACGGTGACGTACCAATCGATATTGAGCGGCAGCAGCGGTTGCTCGAAGAGGTCGGCGACCACATTGTGGCCGGCGAAACGGCCCATCGGCCGGGCAAACTGGCATGACATCACGGTCGAATGAACGCCATCGACCCGGCAGGCCGCGATGTCGCCGGCGGCGAACACATTCGCCAGTCCTGTGACCCGCATGAACTGATCGACGACAAGCCGGCCATAGCGGTCCCGCTCGCCAGCAAATGTTGCGGCGAGGGGATTTGCGGCCATGCCTGCGCACCAGACGACGGTTTGCGCGGGAATGAATTCCCCGTTCGCGAGTGTGAGACCCGCCGGGTCGACGGCACTGACCTTTGCCCCTAGCCGGGTCTCGACGCCCAACGTGGCCAAGGCCTCGGTGATGACCGGACGCGCATGCTCGCCGATGGTTGCGCCGACGACAGGGTTGGGATCGACGAGGATGATATGGAAGTCGCCGGCCAGGCCCGCTGCGCGAAGCTTTTCCGGCATCTCGGTCGCCACTTCGATTCCGGTAAAGCCCGCGCCCACGACCACGACCGTGTTGCGTGCTCGCGTCGCATGGCGCTCGACAAGCGAAGCCAGATGGGCATTGAGCCTGAGTGCCGCCGCATAAGTGTCCACGTCAAAGCTGTTGGCGGCGAGGCCTGGAATGGCCGGGCGCACGAGCTCGCTGCCAAGCGTCAGCACGAGCCGATCGTAGGCGAGACTTTCGTGCCCGCCCGTCGTTGCGACGATCACCTCCTGTTTCCGGGGATCGATGGCGCGAACTTCTGCGATCCTCTGATTGACGCCGATCGGGTCGAGCAGTTCGGCGAGCGGAATGGCCGCGTCGCTCAAATCGACCTCGTAATTGCGAACGCGGATGTTGTGATAGGCGTTGCGATCGACGACGACGATCTCGACATCGGCGGCGCGGGCGCCGATCTCGTCACGCTTGCGTGCGGCCCCGATGGCGGCCCACAGGCCGGCGAATCCCGCTCCGAGGACGACAATGCGCGCCATGCCTGCTTCTCCGCTCTCCCGACCAAAGAAATTTGGCTTCAGCCTACTCGAAAGGGAACCGCGAGATGCCTCTCGCCATGTTGTCAAAACGCCGTGTACCCGCCGTCGATCACGAAACAGTCGGCGGTGTGGTAGGACGAGGCCTTGCTCATGAGGTAGACGGCGATACCGCCGAAATCGGAAGGCTCGCCGAACCGCCGCGCCGGAATGCGCGGCATCACGGCGCCGACGAATTTCTCGTCCGCCATGACGCGCGCGGTCATGTCGCTCCTGACCCAGCCTGGCAGGATCGCATTGGCCGTGACGCCGTAACGCGCGAGTTCCACGGCAAGCGCGCGGCAGAGCGCATTGATCGCAGCCTTGGTGCCGGCATAGTGCTCGTTGCGCGCGGTGCCGAACAGCGAGGCCAGGCTCGAGGTTGCAACCAGCCGGCCGAACGGATCGCCCGCCTGCGCCCGCTCGGTCATGTGGCGGGCTGCGGCCTGGAAGACATGGAACACGCCGTCGAGATTGGTCGCATACATCGTGCGCCATTCCACCTCGGTGCGCTCGATGAAGGGTTTTCGGCCGCCTCCGCCGATGCCGGCATTGGCAAAGCAGCCGTCGACGCGGCCGAATCTGTGGAGGGTCGCCTTCATCGCCTCCGCAACGGACGCGGGATCGGTGACGTCGCAGACGCTTGTATCGACCTCGCCGGGGCCCTTTGCCATCGTCGCCGCTGCGGTCTTGTTCTTCTCCGCATTACGGCCCCAGATCGAGACGTTGCAGCCACTCGACGCAAGGGCTTGCGCCATACCGAGCCCGATACCGCCATTACCGCCGGTGATGACCGCGACGCGGCCCGAAAGGTCGAACATGCTCATTGGCGTCTCCCTCTGGCGTTTCCATTCTCCACGATGCGCGTCAGCCACGCGCCGTCTGGCTGCCTGAACCATGGACAACGACGCCGCAAAAATCAAATATGGTCTGGAAAATCCGCCGCGCGCCGGGTAGCGCGCGCAACAATTGAAAGAGGAAACAAAAATGCAATTCAAGCACTGCACGCTCGATGTCGAAGGGTCGGTTGCCGTCCTGAAATTCGATCATCAGGAGGTCATGAATGCGGTCTCCATGGACATGCTGGGTGGGCTCGCCGAAGCGCTGGACGAGGTCAACGACCGCAGGGCCGAGGTGCGCTGCCTTGTTTTGACCGGCGCAGGCCGCGCCTTCTGCACCGGCGCGAACTTGCAGGGTCGCAACCAGCCGCAGAAGCCGGGCCGCAGCAACGCCGGAGCGGCGCTGGAAACCGGCTTCCATCCGTTCCTGCGGCGGCTGCAGAACCTGCATTGTCCGCTGGTCACGGCGGTCAACGGACCGGCGGCGGGCGCCGGAATGAGCTTTGCGCTGATGGGTGACATGATCCTTGTCGCGCGCTCGGCCTATTTCCTGCAGGCCTTCCGCCGCATCGGTCTCGTGCCCGATTGCGGCTCGACCTGGCTGTTGCCGCGCCTGATCGGCAAGGCGCGCTCGGTGGAATTGTCCCTGATGGGCGAGCGGCTGCCGGCGGAGAAGGCACTGGAATGGGGCCTGATCAATCGCGTCCATGACGATGCGGTTTTGATGGAGGAAGCGATGAAGCTTGCGCGTGAGCTCGCAAGCGGGCCAACGGTCGCGCTGTCGCTGATCCGGAAGCTCTACTGGGAAAGCCCGGAAAATTCCTTCGAGGACCAGCTCAACCTCGAATTCCAGTCGCAGCGCATCGCCGGCGCGACCGAAGATTTCAGGGAAGGCGTCACCGCGTTCCTTGAAAAGCGGCCGGCAAAATTCGCAGGCAAATGATCGAGGACGCGCTCACGCGTTCCGTCCCTTCCTGGTATCCGGGCGCGACCGGCGTTGCGGGCGCCGCAAAACTCTCGGGCGGCGCCAGCCAGGAGACCTGGTCGTTTGACATCGTACATCCGCAAGGCAAGGTCGGCGCGATCCTGCGCCGCGCCCCGAAGGGCCATGGAGCGGCCCCGACGCGCGCCGCGGGGCTCGAGGCCGAGGCGAAGCTGATGCAGCTTGCGCACGATGCCGGCTTGCCGTCGCCGAAGGTGCTGCATCTGTTGCAGCCAGAGGACGACCTCGGCACCGGCTTTGTGATGCAACGCGTCGAAGGCGAGAGCATTGCGCGCAAGATTTTGCGCGACGAACTGTTTGCCAAAGCGCGCCCGCTGCTGGCGCGGCAGCTCGGCCGGATCGCGGCGGGCATTCACGGCTTGCCGCGGGCGCAACTGCCCAGGTTGCGCGAGATGACGGCGGCGAAGGAAATCGCGGAGCTGACGCGGGAATATCGCGGCTTCAACTGGCCGCGGCCGGTGTTCGAGCTCGCGCTGCGCTGGCTCGGCCGTCACGATCCCGGTCCGCCCAAGGAAGTGACGCTGGTGCATGGCGATTTCCGCAATGGCAATCTCATCATCGGCCAGGACGGCGTGCGCGCGGTGCTCGATTGGGAACTCGCGCATTTCGGCGACCCCATGGAGGATCTCGGCTGGATCTGCGTCAACTCCTGGCGCTTTGGCGAGATCGATAAACCCGTTGGCGGCTTCGGCTCGCGCGAGGAGCTGTTCGCAGGCTACGAGGCGGCCGGCGGGAAGATCGACGCTGCGAGCGTGACCTTCTGGGAGGTCATGGGCACGCTGCGCTGGGGCGTGATGTGCTGCGGCATGATGCAGGGTTTTCGAAGATCGCCCGACCATTCGATGGAGCGCGCCATGATCGGCCGCCGCGCCTCCGAGACCGAGATCGACTTGTTGCGGCTGCTGGCGCCGCGAGGAGGGCCATGATCCCGAAAAGCCTGCCCCGCGCTTGATGCGGGGGCGGGAACCGGGTTCCAGGCAAGATCATGCCCGATTGGAGATTGAGATGCAGGACGAACCGACACCGGTTGAACTGACCAAGGCGGTTGCGGATTTTCTGCGCGACGACATCGCGCCGATGATTGCCGGCCACAATGCGTTCAAGCTTCGCGTCGCCATCAACATGCTCAATCTTGTTATCAGGCAATTGACGCTTGCGGAGGGGAGTGACGTGGCTGAGGCCGCACGGCTCTGCCGGCTATTGGGTATCGAGGGCTCGCTGATCGAACTCAACCGCGCACTCGCGGACGGAATCGCGCGTGGCGAGGTCGATCTCGGCACGCCGGGGCTTGCCGAGCATCTCTGGCAGACCACGTTGGACAAGCTCGCGGTCGATCAGCCGAACTATGCCTCGTACAGGCGGGAGTTGGGGGGAGGCAAAGCTGATGCCTAGAAAGGGGATGGCCGGGACAAGCCCGGCCATGACGAGAAACGCCTGCTGCCTACCGCCCCAGCCACTTCGGCGGTCGCTTCTCCGCGAACGCCTTCGGCCCCTCGATGTAGTCCTGCGAGGCCGCCATCGCCTTCACGGCCGGATAGTCGCGCTGTTCGGTCATCGCCTGTTCGAGCGGGACCTCCATGCCCTTGCGCATCGCCTGCTTGGAGGCGCGGATCGACATCGGCGAGTTTTTGCAGATGGTCTCGGCCCAGCGCTCGGCGGCGGCGAGCGCCTCGCCGGCCGGCACCACCTCGTTGACAAAGCCGAGCTCGAGACCCTCTTTGGCCGAGACGTGGCGCGCGGTCAGGATCATGCCCATCGCGCGCTTGAGCCCGATCTGCCGCGGCAGGCGCTGCAGGCCGCCGGCGAGCGCGGCCAATCCGACGCGCGGCTCGGGGAGGGCGAAGGTTGCATTTTCAGAGGCAATGATGAGATCGCAGGCGAGAGCGATCTCGAAACCGCCGCCCATCGCCACGCCGTTGACGGCGGCGATGATCGGCTTGTCGCAATCGAACCGCGTCGTGAGCCCGGCGAACCCGCCCTTGTCCCAACCGCGTTTTCCGCCCGCAGCCTGCCATTTCAGGTCGTTGCCGGCGCAAAACGCCTTGTCGCCGCTACCTGTGACGATCGCGACCCATTGCTCGGGATCGGCGGAAAAGTCGTCGAACACCTTGTTCAGCTCGAAATGCGCATCGATATGCAGCGCGTTGTAAACCTCGGGGCGCGACAGCGTGACGATCGTGATCGGCCCCTTGCGGGTCACTTTGGAAAATTTCAGCTCCATGGTCGCTCCCTTCTTGCCTCCGGTTTTTCTGTAGCGCGGAATGCGACGCAGCCGCTGCGCGCGCCGCATTCGATGTTCATTCAATACGCAAGCCGGTCGCGCGCGACAAGCCGCTTGCCGGCGTCGATTTGCAAACCTCATTTTCCGCAACGGCAAGAAAGACGGGAGGAGCGCCTTGGACTTCACATTGCCGGCTGACCTCATCGCCTATCTCGACGAACTGAACCGCTTCATCGCGCAAAAGATCAAGCCGCTCGAGGAAGAAAACGACAACATCCGCTTCTTCGATCATCGCCGCGAATGGGCGCGCACGGATTTCGAGCACGGTGGCTTGCCGCGCAAGGAGTGGGAGGCGCTGCTGCGCAAGGCGAAGGACCTCGCCGACGAGGCGGGCCATCTGCGCTTCGCTGTTCCGAAACGCTATGGCGGCAAGGATGGCTCCAATCTCTGGATGGCCGTGATTCGCGAGCATTTCGCGTCAAAAGGGCTCGGTCTGCATAACGATCTGCAGAACGAGCATTCGATCGTCGGGAATTTTCCGGTCGTAACCATGCTCGATCGCTACGGCAGCGAGGCGCAGAAGGCGATGATCGATGGCTCCATATCAGGCAAATATCGCATCACCTTCGGCCTCACCGAACCCGGGCATGGCTCGGATGCGACCCACATGGAGACGAAGGCTGCCCCTGCCACCCGCGACAACGTCAAGGGCTGGCTGATCAATGGCGAGAAAATGTGGACCACCGGCATGCATGTCGCAACCCACTGCGCACTCTTTGCGCGCACCTCGGGCCATGACGGCGACGCACGCGGCATCACCTGCTTTCTGGTGCCGGCGAAGAGCGACGGCGTCAAAGTCGAACAGTATATGTGGACCTTCAACATGCCGACCGATCACCCGCGGGTGAGCTTCTCCGACGTCTTCGTGCCCGAGGATGCGTTGTTCGGCGAGGTCGGCAAGGGGCTGTCGCTCGCGCAATGCTTCGTGCACGAGAATCGCATCCGTCAGGCCGCAAGCTCGCTGGGCGCTGCCGTCTATTGCATCAACGAGAGCGTGGCATATGCACGCGAGCGAAAACCGTTCGGCAAGGCGCTCGCCGAGAACCAGGCGATCCAGTGGCCGCTGGTCGAGCTTGCCACGCAAGCGGAGATGCTGCGGCTTCTGATCCGCAAGACCGCGTGGGAGATGGACCGGCTCACGCAGGCCGAGGTCGAGCACAGCCTCTCCGACAAGGTTTCGATGTGCAACTACCGGGCAAACCGGCTGTGCTGCGAGGCCGCCGACCGAGCCATGCAGGTGCACGGCGGCATGGGCTATTCGCGGCATAAGCCGTTCGAGCACATCTATCGTCATCATCGCCGCTATCGCATCACCGAGGGCAGCGAGGAGATCCAGATGCGAAAGGTGGCCGGCTTCCTGTTCGGCTATATGGGTGCAGGGAAGCGTTGAGATCGAGCCGCCGCGAGAATTTTGTTGAGGCGGTATTTTTGAGTTTTGCAACACAATCCCCTCGGAAGCGGACGTTGCGATGGCCCACACCTCCATTGAGCCGCGCCGGTGCCTGACGGGCCAGCACCCGAGTCATTTTCCGAAAGCATTGCGTCGCAACCCGCCCCGAACGGTCTTCGCACCGTCTTGAAATTCCTACGCGTGAGGACGCAACGCTACTTCGACGTGGCGGGATTTCGGGGGCGTACGCTGGGGCTCGAAGAATGGTAATGACTGAAGCCGGCCTTCCAGACAGATGATTACCATTTTCCGTAATCGAGATTGAGTCAACGCTGTTATCTCTTGCCGTTATCATGCCGAAAAAGTATCGCGCGTCCCTTCGTAAATAGACAAGATTGTAGCGCACCCTCGCTCTTAGCAACGGAATTGAAGGGAGAGATCCCAGATACAGCGGCAGCGATCACCTCGATAGCGTGAGCGCGCCTATTCCAATTTTAAAAGTGAGGCCTGCGCTTGGTGCAGGCCGCTGATGGAAAAAGTGCCGTATGATGTGCTTCTCTTTCGGCCAAGCCATTTCTTGAGGCGTCGCGCCGAACTCGCCACGATCCTGTAACCAACGCTTCCGCTGCGTTGATGGGCAATGCGCTATAGACCAATCACTACTCGACGAATGCACGCCGCATTTGATCACTTATCGGCTCGAACAAATAATTCATCATGCTCCGACCGCCGGTTTGCACGAAGACCTCGGCAGGCATGCCGGGAACCAGTTGTTGACCGTTCAGGCGCCGACGCTCTTCTTCAGGAAGCAAGACTCTGACCGTATAAGATGGCGCGTTCGTCTGCTGATCGTGGCCGGTGTCAGCCGACACATAGGAAACCGTGCCATTAAGCTGCGGTGTTGTCCGCTGATTGAAGGCCGTCAGGCGGACAAAGGCCGTCTGGCCCGTTTTCACATGATCGATGTCCTTGGGTTGCACATGCGCTTCGATCTGCAGGTCATCTGTATCTGGAACAATCTCCATGATGGTTTCGCCCGCTTTGATGACGCCGCCGATAGTGTGTACGGAAAGTTGATTGACCGCGCCCGTAGTCGGCGCGCGGATTTCGATCCGATCAAGCAGGTCACGCGCCGCGACGCTGCGCTCAACCAACTCGGCCTCCTTGCCCTGCGCGTCATTGAGATCCTTTACGACTTCGGTACGAAAATCCTGGTCGATGCGAATAATCTGGAGCCGGGACGCGTCAATCTTCGATTTCGTCTCTGCGATCGATGACGTCAGTTGCCCACGTTCGCCGTCGATGCGCGCGGCCTCGCGCTGTAGACTTGTGAGCCGCGTCAACGGCACCAGCCGCTTGTCGTACAACTCCTGGACACCAGCGAGTTCGCTCTGGATCAGGTCCAGCTGCTTCGCCTTGGAATCGACCTGGGCCTCAAGGCCGGAAATCTCCTGGCTAAGCTGTGCGATCTGGCTTTGCAGGAGTTCCTTCTGGCTCTGGCGCGCGCTGGATCGCGCCTTGAAGAGCGACTCCTCCGAGGCCAGCAGACTTTTGACGTTGCCTCCACCCGACCGTGCCGAAAGCTCGGCGGGGAACTCAATTTGAGCGAGGCCGTCGCGCTCGGCGATCAGCCGCGCCATCCGCCCGCGCACTTCATCGAGCTGTTTGGTTACCACCTGCAGGCTTGTTTGCGCCTGGGTAGCATCGAGCCGCACCAGGAGATCGCCGGCTTCGACCCGCGAACCATTTTGTGCCTTGATCTCGGCAATCACTCCGCCCGTCGGATGCTGAATTTGCTTGACGTTGGATTGAACCACGAGATTACCCGGCACGACGACGGCACCGGCGAGCGGCACGAATGCGAACCAACCGCCGCCCACGACCGCAGCAAGAATGAGAATCCGCAAGCCCACACGCAACTCGTGTTCGAACGCCCATCGGGCGCGGACC
>Ga0310910_10001790_pt1 | contig 11956 bp, 14 predicted proteins | sample GREbulkMGHF172_FD_203448 | JGI IMG/M metagenome (GOLD analysis project Ga0310910, IMG submission 203448) | Lab enrichment of tropical soil microbial communities from Luquillo Experimental Forest, Puerto Rico - GRE.bulkMG.HF172 | ecosystem: Environmental > Terrestrial > Soil > Tropical forest >... | reverse complement strand
GGAAGCGCTTTTTGGCGCAGCCGGGTTGAACCCCATAGGTACGAAGCGGCGCGACCGGATCACGCTCCCTTCGCTGCGCCACACGTTCAGGAGCTGGCTCGCGATCGCCGGCCTGCCCGTGCGAAGGATTCAAGAACTGCTCGGCCACAAGAGCATCGTGACCACAGGAGCGGTACAGCTACCTGGGCGACAACGGCATGCGGCCGCCGTACGGCGACTGGCACGGGCGTCGGCGAGGGGCTTTTTAAACCCTGGTGCGACACCCGTGAGCGGGACGCAACAGCTGCGGGCTGCTGAGGTTCCCCAGGCGGCGGCGAAAAATTTTCTAATCACTTGTATTCACTCGCCGTCGAGGTGACAGCCTGGAGTGGACCGCAAGTCCTTGAAACACTTGGTGGCGGCGGAGCGACTCGAACGCTCGACCTAGGGATTATGAGACCCTTTCGGCCGGATTTTGAAGGTGTACAAAGAGTGCTTAAGGAGTTTGATTTTGAAGAAGATACGTTGCCTTAAGAGAACCGAATATTTGTGGCAGATTTAGCCGATTTTGAAGGAGTTTGTAACCACGCTTGTAACCAAATTCCGCGGTAATGGGACAGGTACATTTGAACTCTCGATTCGTCCAGCGGGGACCGGCCAATTACGCGGTGGCGGACGCGCCAAACGCAGTCCGCGACGTCCAGCTTGGGAAACCTAACCACTTGCGCGTTTTTGTTGCGAATTCCTGAATCTGCAACCCGTCGCCAAATCAGCTTTTTCCAAATTACCTCAGCCAAACGAGTAAGGAGACAAGTCCACCATCGCCGATTTGTCGAAGCGTTCCCAGGTGAGCGGAGTTGGATGGGGATAAGGACAGAGCTCAGCGCAGCTTCAAATCATTCGGCTGTTAACCGAGAGGCTGTAGGTTCGAGTCCTACCTGAGGAGCCAACCCGAAGGCTTTCAAGTGCTTACAAGTCCCCGGACACTCGAAAACACGGACTCCGTAAAGCCGTAAGCGATTGATTTTCGGCGCGTCCGAGCATTCGGTCCGGACCCGAGGCATCCCAATAGGCCCGCCATAAGCCCCAAAGGAAAGAGCCGGTTACGAAGATCGAGTCGCCACTGTAACTATGTTGCTCTCCAGGAGACGCCTTTAATTAATGATGAGCTGAAAGTTTGAGTTGCCGAACAGCCTGCACACGTCGTTATGAACGCCGTCACTACGTGGCGGTGTTCTTCTCTTCTTCATACACGGCTGTTTCGCCGAATTCGCGTTCTCACGAGACCCAGGACCAACGGGGGGGCTTCTAGGTGGGCGAGCGGGCGTCGAATATTCCACCTAGTAGCAAAGAACGGGCGGAAGTTTGTTGCCCGTGAAGACCTCCTGGTCGACACGCAGGCGATTAGCTCGGCTTGATTCGTCGGTTCGAAGGTGTCGCCAACGGGAATCGAAACCGTTTCGCGTCATCCGAGCCAATCCGAACGAGCCGTAACTGGCTGATTCTAGGTGAAAACAGCCACCCAAGGTCTATGGGATGACCCCCACGGAGCCACGGCGTGATCAATGTGTGATCAAAACAGGTCCTGCAGGCGCCTGGAGAGTGGCCAAAAATCCCCCAAAAGCTACGTTTCAACCTTTGAGCAAAGAGCGCACCTCCTGCAGGCTTCGCACGTCGTCGACAAACCGCTTGACCAAAGGAGAGCTGTTGTCTTTTTTCCACACGAGCGCCAGCGGCAAAGGCATGTCCAGATCGACGACCGACACGATCACCACACTTTCTGGGCACCGCCATCTCGCCGTGCCATTGACCCATCCCACACCCATGCCGTGCGAGACGAGGCTCAGAATAGTTGCTTCGTTCAGGCCTTCCTGAACGATCCGCGGCGACTTCAAGCCGCCCCGAAAACATTCGTGCATGAGGCGGTCGTAAAACGCCGGGCTCTCGCGTCTCGGGAACCAAACGAAGGATGCGTCGACCAGATCCCGCAGCTTGAGCTTCTTAACTTTTGCGAGAGCGTGCCCTTTAGGCACAGCCAGCTCGACATGTTGCAAGGCGACAGGGAAATGGTCCAATTCCGCATCGCCTTTGGGCATATTGAACACAAAGCCGGCGTCCAGCCGCCCCGACCGGATCGCGTCAAGCTGCTCCAGGCTGGTCGCCGGGGTGAGCTGGAGCTCGGCGTCGGGCTGGCGTTCCCGGAAATGCCGGAACGAATCCGGGACGACGCCCCGCCAGGAGGCGTTTTCTGTGAAGCCGACGCGCATTGTTCCCGATTGACCGCGCGCCACGCGAGCGGCGCGGGCGGCCGCTTCGTTGACCTCGCGAAGAATACGCCGCGCGTCTTCCAGAAACAGGCGGCCTGCGACGCTCAGCTTCACGCCGCGCGGCAGCCGGTCGAACACCTTAAACCCTAGCTCAGCTTCCAGATCTTGAATCTGCGTGGACAGAGCCGTCTGGGCAACGTGCAGCCGCTGTGCTGCGCGCCGATAGTTTTCCTCTTCGCCGATGGCTACGAAATATCTGAGATGCCGCAGTTCCATACTGACATCTTAAAACGATCAGTCTGATAGTAAAGCTCTGTTGGACGTATCGGTCGGTCACTGTCAAAGTAGACTCATGAAGCAAAACGGTGGAAAGACGAAGCCAAAGGCCAAGGTGATTCGGGAAAATCGGCCGACCGCAAGACCGGCGAAGCGCCCGCCAATGGTTCCCCTGCCTGCCGCTTGGGAACGCTAGATGAAAGGTAGATGGAGGAACAACCCTATGAGCACTTCACAAAAGACGATCTTCATTACCGGTAGTTCGTCCGGTCTTGGGCGCGCCGCCGCCAAATTGTTCGCGAGCAAGGGCTGGAAGGTGATCGCCACGATGCGAACGCCGGAAAAGAAAGCCGAGCTGACCTCGATCCCAGGGGTGAAACTGATGGCGCTCGATACCACCGACGCCGATCAGATTCAGCGTGTCGCGCAGGACGTCATCGTGAACGGCGGGGTCGACGTGGTGTTCAACAATGCGGGCTACGGAATGGCCGGACCCCTCGAAGGCTTCACGGACGAGCAGATCGTCCGCATGATCGACACCAACCTGATGGGTGCGATCCGGGTCACCAAGGCGTTTGTGCCGTATTTCAGACAGAAAAGAGCGGGCCTGTTCATCAACACAACATCCATTGGGGGATTGATAGCGGTGCCATTCAACTCCATCTACCATGCGACCAAATGGGCACTGGAAGGCTGGAGCGAGAGCATGGCTTTCGAACTGGGCCAGTTCGGCATCGGCATGAAGACCGTATCTCCGGGCGGGATGAGAACCGATTTCTTCACACGATCGTTCGACACAGGAAAACACGAGGCATACGACGCGCTCGTGGACAAGGTCATGAACGTGATCCGAGACCCGAAACAGATGGCGACGTATTCGTCTCCCGATCAGATCGCCGAGGTCGTCTACGAAGCGGCCACAGACGGCAAGGATCAGCTCCGCTATGTTGCCGGCGCGGATGCGAAAGCAACCTACGCCATTCGTTTGGAATTGGGAGACGAGGCCTTCCGAAAAGGGATGGCGCAACAATTCTTCGGTTAGGGTCGCTGGAACCTGGCTGTGTCCCAACACGCACCGATTACAGTTCAGCGAAAAGGAAAGAAGGAGCCATTCATGTCCGCGAGCGATCCGCAAGAATTCTCCGGCAAACGCGTCCTGGTAACTGGCGGAACCAAGGGCGCCGGCAAGGCCATCGCAGACCGGTTTCTGAAAGGAGGCGCGACCGTTGCGATCACGGCGCGGTCCGCACCCGCTGAAGGAACCCCTGCGCATTACATCCAGGCGGATCTCTCAACCTCGGAGGGCACTGCGCATGTCATCCGCGAGATCTTGGGCCGGTTTAAAGGCGTGGACATCATTGTCCACAACGTTGGTGGTTCATCCGCGCCCACGGGCGGGTTTATCACCGTCACCGACCCACTCTGGCAACAGGCTATGGACGAGAACCTGTACCCCGCCGTCAGGCTGGATCGCGGCCTGCTTCCGTCCATGATCGAGCACGGCTCCGGCGTCATCGTCCATATTTCTTCCATCCAACGGACGCTGCCGCTTTATGACTCCACAATGGCCTACGCCGCCGCGAAAGCAGCCCTGACCAATTACAGCAAGGCGCTCTCGAACGAAGTCAGTCCCAAGGGCATTCGGGTGCTGACCGTGTCCCCTGGCTTCATCGAGACGGATGCCGCGACGAGAATGATTCAGCGAATGGCGGACGGAGACAAAATCGACTACTCGGCCGCGCGGCAGAAGCTCATGGACATGCTGGGCGGCATCCCGCTCGGCCGGCCGAACCGGCCCGAGGAAGTGGCCGAGCTTGTCGCCTTCGCTGCGTCGGACCGGGCCACAGCGATCACCGGAACCGAAATCGTCATCGACGGCGGAACAGTTCCGATAGTGTAGGAGAATCTCATGAACATTCTGCTTTTCGGCGCAACGGGCATGGTGGGAGATGGCGTGCTGCGTTGGCTCATCGCCTCGCCTAAGGTCAGTCGTGTTGTTGCCGTCTCGCGCAAACCGATTTCGGTGCAGCATTCGAAGCCGGAAACCGTCATCGAAGCAGACATGTTCCACCTCAAGCATTTGGGCGAGCTGCGTGACTTCGATGCGTGCTTCTTCTGTCTGGGTGCCAGCTCGGTCGGCATGAGCCCGGAAGACTACCGTCGACTCACGTACGACCTTACGGTCGCAGTCGCACGGCAGCTCCTGCCCGGAAATCCGCGTATGGTCTTCGAGTACATCTCCGGCGAGGGCACAGACGCGAAATCACGACAGAAGCGGGCGCAGGTCAAGGCCGAGACGGAGACGGCGCTGCTCAATATGGGATTCCGCGATGCCTATGCTCTGCGGCCGGGTTTCATCCAGCCAATGCGCGGCGTGACCAGCCGCATGCGATCAGTCCGCTTGATGTACGCCCTGACGGCACCGATCTACCCTTTCCTTCAAAAACGGTTCAGCCGGTTCGTGACCTCCACCGACCGGCTGGGCGCCGCAATGCTCCGGCTTGCCCTCGCCGGCTGCCCGAAAAAGACACTGAATACGCGTGAACTGAACGCAGTCGCCGAGGAGAACTGAAACCGCGAGTAGTCAGCGGCCGTTGCGATATGGAATCTATTTGCGGCTAAACTGCAAGGCGTTTCGGATCGACCCCAGTACCGTCTTGGCCCAGAAACCCATCTCTCGGCGCAAAGGTATAATCAGCGTTTTGCTTCGGAGGCGTTTTAGAGAGCAATAAAATGAAGACCGGTCGAAAAGGGGACAAACTCATGGCGTCGCGCTTTGCGAAGATCGAAGGGAAGAAACTTCACTACATCACAGCAGGCGAGGGGCCGCCCTTAATCCTTCTGCACGGCTACACGCAGACCTCGCGAATGTGGCGCCCTCTGATTGACAAGTTGAAGGACAAATTCACTGTCATCGCCCCCGACCTTCCCGGCATCGGCGATTCCGATGTTCCCAAAGACGGCTGCGACATGAAAACAGCGGCCATTCGCATTCATGCGCTCGCCAAATCGATCGGCGTTACGAAGGCCTGCGTTGTCGGGCACGACATCGGTCTCATGGTTGCATACGCCTATGCTGCGCAATTCTCCGCGGAGGTCGAGAAGCTCGCCGTTATGGACGCCTTCCTTCCCGGTGTCGCGGGATGGGAGCTCGCGTACAACAACGACAACCTGTGGCACTTTAGGTTTCATGGTCCAACGCCCGAAGCGCTCGTCAAAGGACGGGAAAAAATCTATTTCGCGTACTTCTGGAACGATCTGGCCGCCGACAAAAGGCGCTCGCTTTCCACGAGCGACCGGAACGCATATGTCGCGGCATATTCGCGTCCAGGCCGGATGCGCGCGGGCTGGGCGTACTTTGCGGCCTGGCCCGACACGGCAAAGGATTTCGCACAAATGGCCAAAACGAAGCTAACGATGCCCGTTCTCTCAATCGCCGGCGAAAAAGCCAGCGCCGCGATTCTAGGCCCCCAGATGAAGCTTGTCGCGACTACTGTCACCCAGGTCGATTTGAAAGATACCGGGCATTGGCTGATGGAAGAGCGTCCTGAGGAGACTATGGAGGCGCTTATTGCTTTCTTGTGAACAGATGATCGACGCTCACACCGTGATAACTACGCGGCCCCGCCGTACCGGATGCTCCACGAGTTCATGCGCTCGCGCGATGTCTGATAGAGGAATCCGCTCGCCGATTTCAAATCCCGGCCACCCCGCCCGCAGCGCATCGTTCAAATCCCGCGCTGCCGCCACCTTCGCCTCTGACGGGAAATCATCGCTCCCCAGAAAGAACACCCGGAGATTCTTGAACACCATCTGCCAGAACGGAATCTTCGGCGTCGCGTTGTCGGTAGCGTAAGCGGCGATGGAGCCGCCCATTTTCAGCATCTCGATGTCGGCATCAATATTGGCTCCAAACGCCACCTCGACAATATGGTCAACCCCACCGGGAGCAAAGGCCTTCATCCGCTCCACCAGCCCCTGGTCATTCAGAACGACCTCGTGGGCGCCGGCCGTCCGCGCTGTTGGTTCCTCTGCGGCCGAGCGCACCGTTCCGATCACGCGTGCTCCGCCATGCCGCGCAAGCGCGACCGCACACATTCCAACAGCGCCACCGGCTCCTTGCACTAGTACAGTCTGCCCCGTTACTGCGCCGCCAACAAAGACGGCGCGATGGGCCGTAATGCCAGGTATCCCGAGGCAAGCTCCTTCCTCTGGAGCAACGTTCTCAGGGAGCGTTGCGACATGATCGAGCGGAACTACTGTGAAATCTGCGGCCGTCCCAAACTGGCGGTACGACTGTGCACCGTAGCACCACACTCGCCGACCGATCCATTCGGAAGAGACTCCCTCTCCGACCTGATCCACCGTGCCGGCCCCGTCGCTATGCGGAATAACGCGCGGATAGGGCATGCCTAATCCGAACGAATCCTGACGCTTCTTGATGTCGCCAGGGTTTATGCCGGAAGCCGCAATCCGTATGCGAACCTCACCCGCTCCGGGAGTAGGCTCCGCCATTTCACCGACGACGAACACTTCCCGCGCTGGCCCCTGCCTCTCGTACCAAGCTGCTCTCATCTGGAAACCTCGCTTCTCTAGAATCTCAGTTTGCGCAACCTTGAGGATCAGAGCCAGCGTATCTTGGAAACGGCGGGAGTTGTTGACGCTCAATATTGCGCGTTACTCACGGAACGCGTTTCCGGTCGCCGTTCCACATTACGCACAGCCTCTCAGACCAGCTCGCTCGCACGTTCTACATCACGGTCGGATATGTCGAGACAAAAAACCGCGCGAACGGCATTTGGACCTGAGGGAAGCATGTGAACTCCCAGTCGGTGAGCCTCGTCGACAAATCGTCCTGCAGCGAGGCCTTTCAACCGGAAGCGAACGATGTTCGTCTCGACCGTTGCGGGATCGATATCGAGGCGTTTCCCGTTTCCATTCCGAATCAATGCTAGTCAGCTGTCGTGTTCAGCTTCGGCAGCTTCTGAATCTGCTCCCAGCCTTCGCCAGCCTTCACGGGCTCAACGGCGATCCCATCGAAGAACAAATCCAAAACGGCGGCCCGTTCCTCAGCCAAAGGTGGTGAGCAGTAGTCTTCTTCCTCCCATATAGCCGTACCATCGGACTCGCTCCGGGCATTCTCAAGCGAGTGCGTCAGTGCCTTACCAAAGGGACGTAGGCCGACAAACGCCTTACGTTGCAATTGCTGACTGAGCTCTCGCAAACGCTCCGGTTTCGGCCTCGCGCGAACAAGGTAATGAGCCATTTCGGAATTCCTTTCATCTGCTTTCCATAGTGATTTGATGAAAACGTATTCAGGCAGGATTCTGATCCTTCCTCTCTACCGACCGACGCTTAAGTTCTTTGTCCGTTGTACTGCTCGTCAGGGACCTTTTCCATCCAGTCAACGACTTTCCAGTTGAGCGCTTCCTGAATAGCGATATGGGTCATGGCGACTGTAGGACTGGCTCCATGCCAATGCTTCTCGCCGGGTTCGAACCACACGACATCACCCGGCCGGATTTCTTCGACGGGTTCGCCCCATTTCTGAACCCTGCCGCTGCCGGAAGTGACGATCAGCGTCTGCCCGAGCGGATGCGTGTGCCAAGCGGTGCGCGCTCCGGCCTCGAATGTAACGCTCGCCCCGCGCCCGCGCGCCGGATCGGCGGCCTCGAACAGCGGATCGATCCGCACTGTTCCCGTAAAATACTCCGCCGGTCCTTTTCCGGAAGGCCGTGAGCCGTTTCTCTTGATGACCATGAATCTTCTCCTCGCTAGGTTGCTCAATGTGCCCGCGCGGTCGTTGCTTGCGGCATAATCCTGACAGTCGCGGCACGTGCGCGTGCGCCGATCATCGGCGACAGGTACTCGCTTTCTCCGTACTTGGCGCGGTAAGCCTCATCGATGCGGTCGTTAATCGGACCGCTGACGGGCTCGAACGAAACCTCTTTGGTCATGCCGGCAGCGATAATCTGGCCTGCCTTTTGTTTGAGCGCCGCCTGATACCACCGAGATTTCTTCCCGTTGTAGCCGCGAACATAGAGTGCGTCGTCGACCGCGACCGACCAGATCCAGGTGGGCGTGCCGCAGGTGAAACCATCCTCGCGGAACGGTGCGATATGCAGGTCGTCCGTTTCGGCGATTTTATGCAGTTCGTCTTTTTTCCAAGTGGCCATATCGGTCATCCTTTTCCTAAGGGCGCAGCAGCGCCTTGATGGCCCGCCGCTCGTCCATCGCCCGGTAGCCTTCCGCCACCTGATCAAGCGGTAAGCTCAGATCAAACACTTTGCCGGGATTGATTTTTTCCTTCCATATCAGATTGATCAGTTTGGGAAGGAAGCGGCGCACGGGAGCGGGGCCGCCGTGAAGGTGGACGTGGGAGTAGAACAGCTTCTCGCCGTCCAGTTCGACGCCATGCGGGACTCCGACATAGCCCACCGAACCGCCGGGGCGTGTCGATCTGATCGCCTGCATCATCGACTCTTGCGTGCCCACGCACTCCAGAACCGAATCCGCCCCGACGCCTTTGGTGACTTCCATAATGCGGGCTATGCCCTCATCACCGCGTTCGGTCACGATATCGGTCGCGCCGAATTCACGCGCGAGCTTTTGCCGCTTTTCATGACGGCTCATCGCAATGATCCGCTCGGCACCCATCTGTTTGGCAGAGAGCACGCCGAGCAGGCCGACCGCGCCGTCACCAACAACCACCGCCGTTGAGCCTGGCTTGACGTTGGCGGCGCTGGCTGCGAACCAGCCGGTCCCCAGCACATCGGAGGCGGCCAAAAAGCTTGGGATCAGATTGGCAGAAGGCACCTCAGGGGTTGGCAGCAGTGTGCCGTCTGTCAGCGGAACCCGAAGAATAGGGGCCTGTGCCGTCGTGACAAACTCCCTGTGCTGGCAGGAGGTCTGATAGCCGGCCTTGCAATGGGGACAGCTATTGTCAGAGGCAAAGAATGAACCGATGACGAACTGGCCCGGCTTGATCGTTTTAACCGCGCTGCCGATTTCCTCGACGATGCCGCAGTATTCGTGGCCCATTGGCGTGGGCTGCGTAATCGGGTTGATGCCCCGATAGGGCCACAGGTCGGAGCCGCACACGCAGGTCGCGGAGATCCTGATAATCGCGTCTGTCGGTTCGGTGATTGCCGGCGTGCTGCGTTCTTCGAAACGCACATCGCGGGGTCCATAGAGAACGGCACCTTTCATGGTTTATGTCCTACCTTTCGTATGCCAGTCACATCTCATATCCGGGTTTCTTGTAGAGCTTGTCCTGCTTGGCCTGAATGTCTGGCTTATAGACCTGCTCTACCCAATCCTTGGAGTTCACCTCTTCCATCGCTACGGAGACGGATTCTTCTCCGTAATGGAACGTCTCCATCACGTCTTTGGTGATTTTGTCGGCGAGACGCTGTTTCTGTGCTTCCGATTTTCCGGGCCATAGCTTGACGATCACGTGTGGCATAGTGTCCTCCTTGGCCGCTCAGCGGCCGGTCATCCGCTCCAGGTTTTCGGGATAACGTGCCCCTTGTACGTGGATCTTCGAAACGGCGCTCTCGATGTTCCGGAGTTCCTTCTGGGTGAGTTCAACCGCAGCAGCACCGATATTCTCTTCAAGGCGGTGGAGCTTAGTGGTTCCGGGGATAGGCACGATCCACGGCTTTTGCGCCAGCAGCCACGCGAGGGCAATCTGCGCGCTCGTTACGTTCTTTTGCGCGGCTATCTCAGAAAGCTCGTCAACCAGTGCTTGGTTTGCTTTCCTCGCCTCTGGCGTGAAGCGGGGAACCTGATTGCGAAAATCCGTACTGTCGAATTTCGTGTTTTCATTGATGGCGCCGGTAAGGAACCCTTTGCCCAAAGGGCTGAACGGCACAAAGCCTATTCCGAGTTCTTCAAGCACGGGCAGGATGTCATCTTCGGGCTGCCGCCACCACAGCGAGTATTCGCTCTGGACGGCCGTCACGGGCTGGACCTCGTGCGCCCGGCGGATGGTCTGGGCTCCGGCTTCCGAGAGGCCAAAGTGCTTTACCTTGCCTTCCCGGATCAGGTCCTTGACTGCGCTGGCTACGTCTTCGATCGGCACGGCTGGATCGACGCGGTGCTGATATAGCAAATCGATGACATCCGTCTTGAGCCGCTTAAGCGAGCCCTCGACGGCCTGCTTGATGTGCTCCGGCCGGCTATTCAGGCCCGCCGCTCCCGGCCGGTGATCGCTGCCGCTCAAATCAAATCCGAATTTCGTGGCGATCACCACTTGCTTGCGGAAGGGAGCCAGGGCTTCGCCGACAAGCTCTTCATTCGTGTATGGTCCGTACACCTCGGCGGTATCGAAAAACGTGACGCCGCGCTCCACGGCCTTGCGGATGAGCGCCACCATCTCGCTCCTCTGCGGGAAGGGTGCATAGGAAAAGCTCATTCCCATGCAGCCGAGCCCGATAGCCGATACCTCCAGCTTGCTTTTACCTAATTTGCGCTTTTGCATTGTGTGTCCTTTCTGCCTGGCCTCGCCAACGCTCTTCATACCCTTCAATTCCAAGTTAAGCCTGAACCTGTCTTTTGATAAGACCGTATAAAAGACATGAGCTTATGAGTATAATTCACAAATGGATCGGGACGATCTCAGCATTCTCTCCGGTTTCCTCGCCGTCGCCGAGGAGCGGAGCTTTACGCGGGCCGCAAAGCGCCTCGGCGTTACGCCCTCGGCCATGAGCCACGCCATTCGGGGGCTGGAAGAGGGGATCGGCGTGCGCCTGCTCGCGCGCACGACGCGCAGTGTCGCACCGACGGAGGCCGGGAAGCGACTCCTCGCGCGCCTGCGCCCGGCGCTATCGGATATTCACGAAGCCATGGACCAGATCTCCGGCCTGCGCGATAAACCGGCGGGCCGAGTGCGCTTGCTGATCCCCCGGTTCGCAGCTATGACCGTACTCGCTCCCAAGCTAGGGTCATTCGCGCGGGATTACCCCGACATCGTTCTCGACGTATCGGCCGACGATAGCCGCATGGATATCGTTGCCGGAGGGTTTGACGCCGGGATTCATTACGGCGAATTCATTCAAAAGGACATGATCGCGGTTCGTGTCTCCAAGGATCACCGCGCGGCTATTGTGGCAGCGCCTGCGTATTTGAAGGCGAATCCGAAGCCCAAAAATCCTCATGACCTCCTCAACCATCGATGCATTAACTTCCGGCACGGCACTGCCGGGCTGTACCGATGGGAGTTTGACAAGGGCAAGAAGTCTCTGTCCGTCGCGGTCAACGGCCCGCTGATCGTCGATGATGTTGAGATCCTGCTCCGGGCCGCCATTGACGGTGTGGGTCTTGCCTTCGTGTCGGAAGACACGGTCGCGCGGCATATCGCGAGCGGAGCGCTCGTGCGCGTGCTGGAGGATTGGTGCCAGCCGTTCCCCGGCTTCTTCCTCTACTACCCCAGC
>Ga0310910_10001785_pt1 | contig 11970 bp, 12 predicted proteins | sample GREbulkMGHF172_FD_203448 | JGI IMG/M metagenome (GOLD analysis project Ga0310910, IMG submission 203448) | Lab enrichment of tropical soil microbial communities from Luquillo Experimental Forest, Puerto Rico - GRE.bulkMG.HF172 | ecosystem: Environmental > Terrestrial > Soil > Tropical forest >... | reverse complement strand
GAGAGCGGCACACCGCTCGCGGGCATCGTGGACTGTGCGGCCACCGGCACCCATCGCACGGTGGAATCACTCACCGGCCGGCACCTCGACTGCACGTTTGCATTGAACGCGCGTGCGCACCATGAACTGGTCACGCGACTGTTGAGTCGGTTTGACCGCCAGAGCTGCATTCTCGCCGTCAGCTCGCTCGGTGCCACGCGCGCGCTGCCGCACTACACGGCCATCGGGCTTCCAAGGGTGCGCTCGAGGCGTTGATCCGACATCTTGCCGTAGAGCTCGCCCCGCGCGGCATGAGAGCGAACGACTTCCCGGAGCTCGCCATCATGCCCGGCACGCTGATCGTCGAAGCCTTCGGGCAATCCGCCTCGATATTGTTCTCGCGGACGACTTCCCTCGGCCTGCGGCCCGGGGAGTTCCTCATGCTCAGGTCGGGGAGACCGTGGGCGCCCGCGGTAAGCTCGGCTTCGCGCGACGGACACTGGGAGTAGTCGGGGTCTGAGGGTCGGGCTCATCCCGGTCTCCGCGTCCGCTTACAATGAGGACAGTGGCTCGATGCGGCGCGGTTGACGAGCAGGCTCGGAGATTCCGCAGTGCGCCTTTGCCGGGGCGAAGCTTGCCGGTGGAGACCAGTTCCCACAACGGTTGGATGCACGGGCCAACCCGCTCACCGGAAAGATAGTCGTGCGGGTAACGCCGCACCGCACTGCGGTCCGCGGAGCGCCGGTATCTGAGACTAGAGGACGGGGCCTGAGGTCGGCTGCCGGCGCGAGCGTTCCTTGCGGGCAAGTGCGGCACGCGTCTCGGCTTCGGCGGGCTCGGCTTGCGGCTCCCCGCTCGGTGCGCCACCCAGGGCGACCGCGAGCGCCTCATCGACGCGCTCCACCCAGACAAACTCCAGGGACTCGCGCGTGCTCTGCGGGATGTCCTCGAGATCGCGCCGATTGCGCGCCGGAAGAATGACTCGCTTGATTCCGGCGCGCGCCGCGGCGATGGTCTTTTCCTTGATGCCGCCGACCGGCAGTACCAGTCCCCGCAGGCTGATCTCTCCGGTCATGGCCACATCCGGGCGAACGGATTCGCGCTTGAACAACGAGGCGAGGGAGACGTACATCGCCACCCCTGCGCTGGGCCCGTCTTTCGGGATCGCCCCCGCCGGCACGTGCACGTGAACGTCGCTCCTGTCGAAGACCTTGGGGTCGATGCCGAGCTCCTCGGCCTGCGACTTGACGAGACTCAAGGCCGCCTGCGCGCTCTCTTTCATGACATCGCCAAGTTGTCCCGTGAGGATGAGCTTGCCATGCCCGGGGAGTCGCGCCGATTCGATGAAGAGTATGTCACCACCGACCGGGGTCCAGGCGAGTCCGGTAGCTACTCCCGGAACGCTCGTGCGGCTGGCGATATCGCTCTCGAAACGCGAAGCGCCGAGCACTGCGTGGACATCGGGTGCATCGAAGGTCACATGCGCGGCCTTGCCCTCGGCAATCTGCACGGCGGCGTTGCGCAGCAGGGCACCGATCTGCCGCTCGAGACTGCGGACCCCGGCCTCGCGCGTGTACTCACGGATGACGCGCGCCAGCGCCGCATCGGTGATGGTCACCTGCGAAGCCTCGAGGCCGTTCGACTTGAGCTGCCGCGCTACCAGGTAGCGCCTGGCAATCTGCAGCTTCTCTTCCTCGGTGTAGCCGTTGAGCTCGATGATCTCCATGCGATCCCGTAACGGTCCCGCGATCGTGTCGAGAACGTTGGCCGTGGTGATGAACAGCACACGACTCAGGTCAAAGGGCTGGGCGATGTAGTTGTCACGGAAAGTCGAGTTCTGCTCCGGATCGAGCACCTCGAGCAGCGCCGCGCTCGGGTCGCCGTGAAAGCTCGCCGAGACCTTGTCGATCTCATCGAGCATGAGCACGGGATTGCGGGTCCCGGCTTTACGCAGTCCCTGGATGATGTTGCCTGGCAGCGCCCCGATGTAGGTGCGCCGGTGGCCGCGAATCTCCGCCTCATCGTGCACGCCACCGAGACTCACGCGCACGAACTTCAACCCCAGCGCCCGCGCGATGCTCTGTCCGAGGGAGGTCTTGCCGACGCCCGGCGGGCCAACGAAACAGAGGATGGCGCTGCGTCCCTGCGGATTCAGCTTCCGCACCGCGAGGTACTCGAGGATGCGCCGCTTGACCTTCTCGAGGCCATAGTGATCCTCATCGAGCACGCGCCGCGCACGCTCGATGTCGATGTCCTCGGGGTCGACCTTGCTCCATGGAACCGCGACCATCCAGTCCAGATAGTTGCGCACCATGCCGTATTCGGGGCTCGCTTCCTGCATGTGCCTCAGGCGCTGGAGCTCCTTGCGAGCGTGCTCCTCGACGGGCGGCGGCATGCCCGCCGCCGCGATCTGCCGATCGAGTTCCGCCAGCTCATCCGCACCGGATTCGCCTTCGCCCAGCTCTTTCTGCAGCTGGCGCAGCTGCTCGCGCAGCACCGCCTCGCGCTGGCGCTCACCCAGTGCCGCCTGGGTCTGCTCGCTGATGTCCTTGGTGATCTTGAGCACCTCGACGCGGTGGGCCAGGAGCTTGATGACCTTGTCGAGCCGCGACTTGAGATCGAGTGTCTCGAGGATCTCCTGCTTCTCGGAGGATTTGACATCCATGAAGCTGACGATGAGATCCGCGAGGTGCGCCGGGGAGTCGATCCCCGAGATCATCCGTGCGAGCTCCGGCGGAGCCTGAGGCAGCAGTGCCAGGGCCTCGGTCGCGCGCTGCTTCAGGAACTCAGCGCGTGCCTCGATCTCAGGACTCGTATCGGTCGGCTCGGGGAGCTTTTCGATGCGCGCAGCGAGGAAGGGTGTCTCGCGCAGGATCTCGAGCACCCGGAAGCGACTTTCGCCCTGACACACGAGGTGATGCGCACCCTCGGGCGTGGTCACGTAACGGATGACGGTCGCCAGCACTCCGATCTCGTAGAGATCCGCAGCACCGGGCTTCTCCACGCCCGGATCACGCTGCGCCAGCAGCGCAATCTTGTGCCCGCCGCGTACCGCCTCCTGTGCTGCGGCGATGCTCAGCTCGCGACCGATGGTGATGGGCATGACCACGCCGGGGAAGAGCGACACGTTGCGGATGGGCACGATGGGGTTGGCGTCCGCAGGCAACGGCGGCAGCTCGATGCGCGGCTTCGATCCCAGGTCCTTTTCTTCGGCCATGATTACTTGCGCTCCCGAACGAGGCGCACTTCGAGGCAGCCATCGACGTAGCGTGTGTCGGCTATTCTCAGCGCAGATCCCGACAGCGCGATCTCGCGCACGAAACGACCGTGAGGGATTTCCAGTCGGCGGATGAGGGCGCCCGGCTCGGCAAGCCGCACGCGGCGCAGCGCGCTCACCGTGAGCGCGCTGCGATCGAGCCGCACCTCGATGTCCTCGGCAGCGACTCCGGGCATCGCAAACAACAGAATAATTCCGTCCGCCGTCTCGTGGATGTCCACGGGCGGCTCCCAGTGCACGGCATCCGTACCAGGGCCGATGTAGCCAAGGAACCGCCGCTGCAGGCGCTCGGCTTCGTCGGCGAGCTCGAGCGCCCGCAACCACATCCACCCGTAGCGTCGCTCAGTGCTCATTGCCAAGGCCCACTCCCCAGGGACGCTCGCGCGCACGCTTGCCGCACAGCCGAGAGTATGCCAATAGGCCCGCCGCGGCGGCGCATCAAAGTGGAGTTCATGAGCTTGGCGGTTGAAAACACTCGGGCAGATATGAGCACAGCCGCCGCTGTTTCAAGTCCCTTGGCCGTCCCGGGAGGGTGCGCCGGGCGGCCTGCAGACCCCCCGGGGACTCGCCTGGGTCACGAAGTTGACTCGTGCGGCACTGGCTCAGCTTCAGCCACGAGCCCACCGGGTCCGTGCCCCGGGATGGCTCAACCCCTCGATCCGCAAATTCCGGGTCGTGCCACACGCCGGCAAGTCGGGGGCTGAGGCAGCCCGTTGTCAGGACACGTTTGTCCGCATGGACGTTCAGCCGGGCAGGGCTCCATCATGCGCCTGTCGGGACGCCGTAATGTCAGTCATGGAGTGCCGCGGTGACATCATCGAAGCTGCGAACCCGTTACGCCCTGCTCGGACTGTCCGCTGTGACAGGTGCGAGTGTGGGCGGCAGTGCAGCATCTGCATCTGAGACGACCGACAGTGCTCCGCCCGGGTACTCGACTGCGCGAACGGGCGGTGTTCATGATTTCGACTACTTCGCGGGCGCCTGGACGACGCGTCAACACCGTCTGAAGGCGCGCGGTGTCGGCAGCACCGAGTGGGAGGACTTTCCTGCAACGCTGTGCATGACGCCGTACCTCGGCGGCATGGCGACCGTGGACGAGCTCTATATGCCCACCAAGGATCGTGCGGGTCTGACGCTGCGCACGTTTGATCCCGAGAGGCGTCAGTGGTCGATCTACTGGGTGAGCAGCGTCACCGGCAAGCTGGATCCAGTGCCCATGGTGGGAGGCTTTGCGGGTCAGCACGGCGAGTTTTATGCTGCCGATGAGGAGAACGGTCGCCCGATAAAAGTGCGCTTCACGTGGAACAAGATTGATCAGAACCACGCTCGCTGGGAGCAGGCATTCTCGTACGATGACCGGACCTGGGAAACCAACTGGACGGCCGACTTCGAGCGAGCCGATCCGGCGAAAGCCTGTGAGAACGGTCGCCCGCGGCGCGAGAAGTCGTAAGTGCGAACGGAGAGTTAGGCATGGCCAGTTACGAGGGCGGATGCCTGTGCGGAAGCGTCAGGTACCGGGTCACTGCAGCGGCCATTGAAACCGGTTATTGCCACTGCCGCATGTGCCAACGCAACAGCGGTGCGCCGGTAGTCGCCTGGACGACGTTTCCGGCGACGAGTTTTTCCTGGATGGCGGGATCGCCCGCCAGTTACGCGTCTTCGCCGCAGATTCAGCGGCAGTTCTGCGCCCACTGTGGAAGCTATCTGGTCTTTCGCCAGGAGAACTCCACGGAGGTGAGCGTCAATACGGCCTCATTGGACGATCCCGGCCCGTTTCAACCGCGGCTCCACATCTTCGTTGAGAGCCGGATTCCGTGGTTCAGGACGGACGACGATTTGCCGCACCACATCGGTTACGGACCTCTGCGGCCGGCCGGCAGCGACTGAGGAGCGCCAGCGAACGATCTGCGTCAAAAAAACAAAGGGGGTGCCATGAATATCCGAACACTGCAGCGCGGGCTCAAATACCGTGGCCGTGTGAAGGCAATCCGTCAGACCTACCATGTGTTCGAGGCTCAGGGCTATTTCTTCGTACTTTCGTTTGCGCTCTCGAAGGCGCGGCGCGGCTCCGGCTACTTCAATGTGATCGACACGCGCGCCGTGGACTACGTGCAGCAGCGCATGGGCGGAACGCGCGGCGTGACGGCGAAAGATGTCGTGGCCGCGGCGCGACGCACGGGCTACATTGCCACCACGCTTGCCGCGCTCAACGTGCTCTACATTCTGGTCGCGCTCCGAGCGGCGAGCATCGTGCGCGCCGGCGAACACCGGCAGCTGTTCTTCTCGGTGAGAAAAGGCCCGCGAACGTAGCGCATGCATTCGGGTCGTCGTTGGCGCGCTGTCAGGGTGACAGCGGAAATCAGTCGGGGCCGAAGCCATTGGTGCCGATCCAGAACTGAGCGAGCCCCTTGAGATTGTCGCGGTACGTCCGGCTGACGTGGTATTCCTTGCCCACGCTCGTCTGCAGGATGTAATTGCCCCCCGACCCGCATTGAATCGTGTGCACGAAGGCCCTGTTCACCAGCACCGAACGGTGTATGCGAATGAAACCGTAGGGCTTGAGCTTTTCGGCGATGCCCGCCACGGTCTCACGCAGCAGGTAAGAGCCCGCCTTTTTCTGGAGCAGGACGTAGTTGCCATGCGCTTCGGCGCTGATCAGTTCCGTCGCATCGATGAGGATGATGCGCCCTTTGTCCTTGATCGCGATGCGGTTGGCTCGCTCCGGCTGCAACTTGATGCTCCCCATCACATCGAGCAGTCTCGCTGCACGCTCCTGTGACGATCGCCGTTTGGCGACATCGAGCGCCTCATGAACACGTTTGGGCACAAAAGGCTTCAGTACGTAGTCGACCGCCTGCCGCTCGAAGGCTGCAACGGCGTGCTCCGGGTACGCGGTGATGAAAACTACCGCTGGTGACGGGTGCTGTTGCTCGCTCAGGCTCTCGATCAGTTCCAAACCAGAGAGACCTGGCATGTGAATGTCGAGCAGCAGGACGTCAAATGCATGATCACGCAGCGTCGCTAATGCCTGATGCGCATCATCGGCGACACTGAACTCCTCGACGTCGGAGCGTTGCGAGAGAAGGGCGGCCAGGGCAGCGCGCGTCAGCGGCTCGTCATCGACAACAAGGACTCGCATCTGAGTGTCTCCTCGTTGGACCCGGCGCCGTTCTCCCCGGGCGTCCTGAAGGCGGGAATCGTGATGTGTGCCGCCGCTCCCTGTCCGTTCAAGACCTCGAACTCGAAACTCGCATCGTTCCCATACAGGTACCGCAGGCGCGCCCTGGTATTCGCGATGCCGACACCCAGGCCAGGTTGAGACACGCCGCCGATGCTGTTGCGGATCACTACGTGCAGGCGCTCATCGAGGGTGCTGGCCTCGATCTGCACCCAGCCCGGGCTTTGCGAGCACGAGACGCCATGCACTATGGAATTCTCGATCAGCGGTTGCAGCAAGAGCTGTGGGATGAATGCATCGTGCACGGCCGGCGATATACGCCAGCGAACCTCGAGGCGTTTGCCGAGCCGCAACTGTTCCAGGTACAGATACGCCTTCAGAAAGTCGAGCTCTTCGCGGACGCTCACCAGGTCGGCAGTGCCGTGCTTGAGGGCCGTGCGCAGCAGCTCGGCGAGCGTAAACAGCACCGTCTGGGCGGTTTGCTGATCCGTGTTGATCAGCGTCGAGAGACCCTGCAGCGTGTTGAAGAGAAAGTGTGGATGCAACTGAGCGCGAAGTGTCTGCAGCTCGCTCTGGGCGAGACTCTGGCGCAATTCGAGGCTCTCAATCTCCTGTCGCTGGCCGAGTACAAAGTAGGCATAAGCGTGTGCACAGACAACCACGCTCAGATACAGGAACAGCACGTCGGCGAAAGTCCCGTAAGTCAGCTGGATCAGGGACTCCAGGGTTCGGGGACCGAAGGACAACGTTTCTTCCATCCAGGGCGGCAGTAACAGCCAGCGAATCAGCGCGAAGGCAAGTGAAAACGGCAGGTATCCCAGCACGTAAGCCGCAGAGCGGCGCAATACGGTGCCCCCTGTAACGGGCCAGCGGTTGACGAAATAAAAGATCGGCGGTGTGAGAAGCGCAACCGTCAGGTATCGTGCCCCGTACACCAGAAGAAGGTCGTGGTAAGCGACGGGCAAATGCTCCCTGCGCTCGAGCGAAAACATCTGCCAGCTGATGAGGGGTGCGGCGGCAAGCCAGACGACGACGGAGAGTGCGTAGGCGCCTGCAACCTGATGCTTCGAGAAGCTGGGCTTCCGCATACAACTGAACATTCTACCGCGTGAACGCATCGACTATTACGGGCGCTTCCCGGCGGCGACGCAACAGTTCCACAAGCCGAGCGGACTACTGACCTGGCCGGGAGGCGATCCCGGGCGTAACTGCCGCTCCGGCTCTTGCAGCCTGTCCCTGAAAATCCACGTTCCAGCCCTCGATCGAGTGTGCTGGTCACATTCGGCTCTCAGCGATATCCGGATCGCTATTCTTCGAGGCACTCTCGTGGTGCCCGAATTCCCATTCTCAGGATGTGTGGTTACGCGCCAACCGGAAGCCGGGCGGGGCTGCGGGCCTGCCGGGCAAACCGCCACCGCGTGTCGATCCGTGCCTGGCTCGTTCGTCGTGTGACGGGAGCGTCCACCCGAGGGTGTGCCGGCACCGCTGAAGGGCGAAATGTCATGAGAACTCGGGCAATGTCGCGCCGAACGGTAATCGAGGCAGGGGTCTGCGCAATGGCTGCGACGGCGGCCATTCCGGGAGTTGCCGGCGCGCATGAGGAGACGGGGCTGAGTGCGAAAAATGACGAAACGATCCGCAAATACTATGCGGCATGGGAGAAGAAGGACTGGCACCCGCTCGACATCCTGCTGGCGAACAACTTCACATTTTCGAGCGCAAACAACGACGACCACATCAGTAAGACCGCTTTCAAAGCGCGATGCTGGGAGTCGCAGATCGATTTCATAGAGCGCTTCGAGCTGGAACGGGTGGTTGGAACCGGCAATGAGGCGTTCGTGATGTACGTCGGTCGGACCAAAAACGGCAAGACGTTCCGCAATGTGGAGTATTTCCGGCTTAGCGATCACAAGGTGCAGTCCATCGAGTGCTATTTCGGTGGGCCGTCCAGCTTTCCCTCTGCAGTCAGCACCGGCCGGAGGTGACAGCGTGGTCGGTCCGATCGGTCTGACAAAGCGCCTGATTCCGGGCACCCGCACTGATGTGCGAGCACCGTCCTCCATGGCAATCCCCCCGCTTGCGCTTACGCTTGCGCCGAAGCGGTCCAAAAGTGCGATGAAACGGACGAGCGACCCCGTCGAGATGCGTGACACCCGGATACGTACGGTAGACTCCTTATGCAGCGACATGGCGGATCTTCGCCCATGCGGCCCTCGTGCGGACGGGACGTATATCAGCACCGATAACCGCATAAGCGTGGCTTCCGGCGAGACACCCTCTAAAGCAGCGCTCTTCAGGGTGCGGCTGCTTTATTTTGGGGGTTGGATTGGCTTTGGGTTCTTCGTTTGGATGTTCAGGTCTACGGAAGTCGGGCGAGTCCCGGCGGCCCTCGGGGCAGGGATCTGGCTGTTGGGGGGAGTTGCGCTGACCCTTGGACTTCGCGAAGTATTCAGGCGCAGTCGCTCGGCTGGCTGGTCGTTCACGTCATTGGTCATTCTTGCGGTGGCATCGAGCATCCTGGCCGCCCCACTCTGGTACGTAATCGTTCACACGCTGGTGCGCACGAGTCTTGGCGGCATGCAGGCGCTGGGCCTCGGTGCGATGTTTGCGCGTATGGTAAGCGAATATTCAGCAGAATCGCGGTGGTGGATTCCGCTCCCTAACTGGATGACGTACACGAGCCTGCTGTTGACGTGGTCTTTCATGTACCTCGGCATCAACGCCATGCTGGAGGACCTGGAGTCTGAACATGCGCGCTCGGCCCACGCGCTGAAGCTCGCCGACAGCGCCCGGCTGCGTGCGCTGCAGTCACAATTGAACCCGCATTTCCTGTTCAATGCCCTCAACGGCATCGCCACACTGATTCGGGAGGGCGACCGTACGAGGGCCGCTGACACCGTCGACACGCTGAGTGACTTCCTGAGATTGACTCTGCAAAAGCTCGACTCACCGGAGATCCCCGTTCGCGAGGAGCTCGCATTCGTCGAGCAATATTTGCGCATCCAGCGCCTGCGGTTTGGCAGCTCCTTTCGTACGAGCGTGAACGCCGACCCCGAAACGCACGACGCACTCGTTCCGACGCTCATTCTGCAACCACTGGTGGAGAACGCCGTGCGGCATGGAGTCCGGGCGCGCGCGCAGGGCGGGGTGCTGTCCGTATCGATACGCCGGCGCGACGACGTGCTGGTGATGACAGTCGAGGACGATGGCCCGGGACTCGGGGACGAAAGCGGGCACGCTTATGGCGTCGGATTCAGGAACTCGGCCGCGCGGCTAGCCGCACTGTACGGCGACGACGCGCACATGTCCGTCGGCGCACCACCCAACGGACGCGGCTTCGTGGTGGTTGTCTTCCTGCCATTCCGTGAGGCGCCCGGGATGCCTGCCCAACCGGCGCGGGTGGCGGTCGCGGTATGAACATGCGTGCCATCATCGTCGATGACGAGGAACTTGCGCGTCGCGGCATTCGCGCTCTGCTGAAGCGCGCCGGGGATGTCGAGATCGTCTCGGAGTGCGGCAGCTGCGAGGAGGCCATCAGGGCCATCAGCGCGGCGGAGCCGGAACTCGTGTACCTGGACATCCAGATGCAGGGGAAGACAGGGTTCGATGTGATTGCCGCGCTGCCAAAAACCAATTGTCCCCACGTAATCTTCGTTACGGCGTTTGACCGTTTCGCGGTGCGGGCGTTCGAGATACACGCCCTGGACTATCTGCTGAAACCCGTCAAAGAAGAGCGCTTCAACGCCTCGCTGGCGCGGGCCCGCGCCGCCGTTGCGGGGGCGCGTGACGGCTCCATGACCCGACGTTTCTGGCAAGTGGCGACGGAGTTGCGCGCGTCATCGGGTCAGGACCTGGTGCCCGCGATGACGGATCGAATTCCAGTGAAGACACACGGTCGCGTCATGATCCTGAATGTCCCCGAGATCGACTGGGTCGAAGCCGATGGTGATTACGTGTCGGTACACGTCGGAGCCAAGTGCTGGCTACTGCGCGAGACCATCGCGGCTGCGGAAGCGCGCCTGGCTCTATCCGGTTTCGTGCGCATACATCGCTCCACGTTGGTCAATATCGGTCGCGTGCGGGAACTGCTGCCGTTGTCGAAGGGCGAATTTACAGTCGTGCTGCTCAATGGCACGGAACTGAAGCTGAGTCGCAATTACCGGTTCGCCCTGGAGCGCTTGTGGGGGAAAACCCTGTAAACCGTCAGTGAAACGACAGCTGCACGGTTCGCGACCGCACCACCCCCAGGCGAGCGCTGCCGCGCAAGTGCGGCACGCGCCAAAACACTTTATCTCCGCGACGGGCGATGTGGCCGCGCACATGGTGCAAGCGCGGTCCGCGGCGTCGATTGGCATCAGCGGCGGGCGACGCCGGGCATTGGTAGCCCGCGACAAGGGGTGCCCGCACTTCGATGTGTTCCAGCAATGCGCGTTTTCCCGAGCGGCACCGGGCGCGATTCAGACGCTCCAGGTCCGCTGCCCGGCGTTGCAGCCCGTCTTTCGCTGCAAACAGCAGGAACACCGCCAGTAGCATCGGCATATCAAAGGCCATCGTACCAAGCACCTCATGCAGCACCTGCAACTGCTGGCTTTGCGTGAGGTCCGCGGCGCGGTAGTACTTTGCCCAGGCGGGATCGAGGCGGAAGCAGACGTGGCTCAGTAGTTCATCGAGCGCCGGCTCCACCGGCATCACCACTCCGAACGCGGCACCGCTGAAGACGGCGTCGATCTCGAGTGCAGGACGCACGACCCGGTCCAGGTCGAAGTCGGTGAGCAGCGCGGCGGAATAAACCTGCTCATTCTGCGTGGACCAGAAGGTTCGCATCGTGCCGGCGCGGCCGGCAGGATCGGCAGCGATGAGAACCCCGGTGCGTCGGACGCCGTAACAAGGTGTGCTGGTGCACGCCGGCATCTCGCTCAATGTTGACTGCCGTGGCGCCTCCAGCCACTCGAGCCATAACTGCTGCGCGGGGACGTGGACCAGATCCAGACAACCGCTCAGCCTTTCCCCCTCCGCGTACGCCAACTGGATCGTGTATTGAATCAGATCGTCCGCCAGCACCAGCCGCAAGGGACAGGTGCGCACGGCGTCGGCAAACTGATGCGCGCCCGGGAACCCCCAGCCTCCCGGCAGCATCGGCGCAGCCGACGTGCTCTGTGCCACGAGATCAAGTAGTCGCAATGAGCGCACTCATAGCCATGACCCCGGCACAGAGTAAACATAGATTCGAAGAGCCGGCACGTGTTTGCGGGGAGGCGGGTCTGCCGTGCGACGAACGGCGTTAGACGCTCGCTGAGATGCTGCGCCCGTGCGCCGAGTCGTTCTGACTTTGTTTGCGCACAACCACGCCGTGCGTACTCTCACACTTACCCTAAACGCCGCAGACTGTGACCACGTGCCTGCGTGGCTGCCTGGCGTGTGGGCCGGGCTTGCCCCGGTCGCCGCATTGTTGCCGTGGCGCGACGCGCGGACTACCAGCGGATTCGCGTTCTGTCATCGGCAGCCAACGAGTCGGTGTCGCAGTTGTTGAGCGCGA
>Ga0310910_10001780_pt1 | contig 11982 bp, 8 predicted proteins | sample GREbulkMGHF172_FD_203448 | JGI IMG/M metagenome (GOLD analysis project Ga0310910, IMG submission 203448) | Lab enrichment of tropical soil microbial communities from Luquillo Experimental Forest, Puerto Rico - GRE.bulkMG.HF172 | ecosystem: Environmental > Terrestrial > Soil > Tropical forest >... | reverse complement strand
CTCAAGGGTCTGGCGCAGACGATATTCAAATATGGCAAACGCATCGCCCCCGCCGACGGCATCTGGTTCTGCGATGGGGGGGCCACCGCGGCGGGTCTCGACACGATGCGGCAAAGTCTGACCGGTGGCGACACCTTCGGCCGCATGCGGGACGAGCTTGCCCGCGAATTGGAGGACAGCGAGACCGACATTCTGGTCCTGATCGACGAGATCGACCGCCTGAGCGACCGCGAGATCACGGTCTGCGCGCAGCTCGTGCGCGCGGTCGCGGACTTTGAGCGCGTTTCCTACTTGCTCGCCTACGATGCAGACCGGGTTGCGCCGGCGCTCGGCAACGGTAACATCGAACGCGGCCGGGCCTACCTTGAAAAGGTCGTCCAGCTGGCGGTCCCGCTGCCGCCTCTCGTACCGCGGCAAATCAGGCGGATCGTCGACACGCGCTTCCGTGAACTGGTCGATGAGCCTGGCGAACACCGGCAGCGCCTGGGCCAACTCCTCGGGATCCTGGTGCCCTATATCCTGGGTACTGTGCGGGATGCCAAGCGCACGCTCGCCGGCTTCGAGGTGTTGCACCGCTTGCTGCGCTTCGAGGTCGACGAGGTCGATTTGCTGGGCTGGGCAGCGATCCAGGCGAAATATCCTGATGTCGAACAAGTTTTGCGGCGGCGTCAGGAGCAGATCATCGGACCGGGAAACCGACTGTTCGGTGAGGCTCTTCTGGACCGGATGTTGACCGGCTACCGTCCTGCCGCAGTCGACGTCGACGTGAGGTCCGAGCCCGGGGCGCCGGAAGAGTTGTGGCTCGAAGAGGGCGGGGAGCGGTTGGCCTCGGGTCCGGCGGTGCGTCCCCTACAGCGCCTTTTGGAGTTTCTGTTCAAGACCCCTGGGGACCATCACCTAGATTCGCTGACCGCGATCCGTGCCCCGGTGCCGCTGGCCAAGACGCTGGCCTTTGGCACGTTGGTCAACGCCGGCGATGCCGGCGACGCGGCACCGCACCCGCACTACGCTGACGTCATAGGCGAGATCGGCGATCAGGATGCAGCAGCGCTGACGCAGGCGCTGCGGGAGGCCGACAGGCGCGGCAACCTCGCCGAATACCTTGTCGCGCTGCACGGCTGCGGTCACCACGTCCACCCCAAATTGACCGAGAATGTGTGGCCGCTCGACGACATCTGGTCGGCGTTCAGCGACTTTGCCGAACCTGTTCCGGCGTTGACCGATCCACCGCGCGACGCGCCCAACCGAATGCTCGCCAAGTTCATTTCGGGGCCCTATCTGCATCGGCTCGGCCCATTTCGGCGTTTTCTCAAGCCCAATCTCGACATGTTGCGTGAATGGATCGGCAATGGGCGATTTGCGCTCGCCGGCCATCTCCTCGAGGTGCAGATGAAGCTTGAGCTGGAGGAGCATGAGGAACCCGCGCTGGTGGTGCCGTTTCTGGCGACCAAAGACGTAGCACCGCTGTGCAACGAGCTGGCGAGCGCCTGCCGTACTGCTCTGCAGGCCAGCACCTTGCTCGGGTAGATCGCCGATCTCGCCTGCCTTCGTGCGATCCTAAGGGGCGCGCCGGACGCTTGGGACGACGATTGCCGGCAAAAGCTGGGCGAAACTCTCGCGCAGCCCGAGATGCTCGATCGTTTCATCTGGTATTCTTTCGAGGCGGCTGACTCCGATGTTGCGCATCTGCACGCGGCAACACTGGTCGCCGACCGCACCGCGCTGCGCGAACACGTGGTGGAGCGATTGAAAGAGGCGGCCGAGATGCCGGAGCAGATCCGTCAAGCCTATCAAATCGCCGAGGCCAAGCTCTGACGGCGTCGCTCGCTCATACGCCGCCGCACTCGCCGGGGCGCGCTGGCGACTTTCCTTGCTCGACGGGAATAAACAGCGAAATGCCCGATTTGCCGGTGCTGCGGGACCGGTTTCGTGCGCCTAAGTCATTGTTTTCGCGTCACGGGGCGGTGTGAATTCCCTACGCGGCCGAACAGGGAATTAATTCGCCCGAACAGGGAATTAATTCGCCCGAACAGAGAATTAATTCGCCCGAACAGAGAAGCAGATCGACCGCACGGGAATTGGCGCGGCTTGTTGTTTAGGCCCGTCCGTCTGCGGGAAGCGGCCGCCGACGGAGTGCCGAGGAGCGCCGCCGGTTTTGCGCCGCCATAACCCTCCCCTCAGCCGCCCCGGGCTCGCGCGAGGGCGTAGGTCGATCTGCTGATCAAATCGCTGCTGCAAAACCCGCGGCCGAGGATAATGCATTTTGGCCTCGCCGCAGCGCTAGGGCTCAAGGGTGACTTTGACGAGGCGAAAACAGCACTCGCCGCGCCGTTGAACCTCAATCCGGAAGCCCGACGAGCGAACCGGAGTCGGGTGGGTCCTGAACGGCGGGGGTGAGCGTGGGTGCCGGGCGGGACCGTTTTCGCACCGCCGTCGCGACCACTTACCAGATGGGTGAGACAGGCTGTTTGCGGTAAGCCCTCAGGCCGCAAAAAGCCTTTCGTAAGATAGGCCCCAGGGTGGGCGCAAAAAACCGAGTGCTCGGACATCCTCGAGCCAATACCCGAACGGTGACGACCGGGAGAACGTACCTCCACCGATGACCCGGCATACTCGGCGCAGCACCGACTCCGCCAGTTCCGCGATTGCGGTTTTCGCCTGTAAAGCGCGGAGGTGGGTATCCTGGGCCGCCTCCATCGCGCGCAGCACCCCCTCATAAGCCTGCTGAATCAGCCAGCCTTCCAGCTCGGCTTTTGACCATTCCACCCGCTCATACGCTCGCAAGCTGTCGCCACGCGGCACCACCTGCTGGCGCGCCGTCTCGAGCGCCACCTCCGTCACTCCGACGATGACCGCGGTAAAGCAGCATTGAGTAAGCGCGCCGGTGTTTTCCTGGATGAGCCGGAATTGCCCCGGCCACGCGATGCGGGTCACAGGAAACTCCTTGAAGGAGAACGCATGACTCTGGGTCGCGGCCATGCCGTGACCATCCCAGGCAGCGGTCAAGGTCACTCCCGCCGAGCCGTCCCACCGGACGCCCCGCATATCCAGAACGAACATGTCAGGGGCGGTCTCTCCTTCGGGGGCAGCTACGGTGATCATGTAGGAGGTAATCCCCGACCCGCTGCCAAAGTTTTTCTGCCCGGTTAGCAGGTAGGCGCCGTCGGATAGGTCACGTCGTGCCGTCGCTTTGGTTTTGCTGATGTCGCCCGCTGTACCGGGTTCCGAGGCGATGGTCCCCCACCAGGCTCCGTCGCGGACGTTCCGGAAAATCGACTGTCGCTGCTCCTCCCACGCCTTCTGAAAGGGCGCAGCCGCCTGCTCGGTCGCCATCCAGAAATTCAACACGGCCGGGTGCATCGCACAAACCAAGGCAACCGAAGAGTCGCCATGGGCGAGGGTACGCAGCATCTCGCAGATCGGGCGTGCAGACGCGCCCACACTTTCCCAAATGCCGCCGTGGTCGACCGGTACGCCGGTCAGCAGAAAACCGGCGTCGCGCAGCCGGGCGAAGTCGGCGGCGACCAGCTCACGCCGCCGTTGGCGCTCGCGGCGCTCAGCAGCGAAGTCGGCGGATATCGCTCGGAGGTTTTCATGCACAATACTGGCATCCATCGCGACTTCTCCCTGCAACGGGGCGGAACCGCTTCCACACCGTCTCAGAGCTATTCAGCCGCGCCCATTATCGGCGCTTTATTCCTGCGGCTCAAATCGGTCCGGCGATGAACCAGACCACCCTCCCTCTCAAGCGCAGTGTGTCGGACAGCCTAATTCAATGACTCGACCAGTTCTCGTGCACTAGTCGGGGGAGGTCGTGAATCCAGACATCGGCGGTAATCCCGCTGGGATAAATCAAATGGGCCAGATTGTCCTTCGAATACGCGAGAACGAACGCCGCATGTTCTATTTCATTATTGTCGTCAGAGAGAGTAGTCTTTGCCGCTGTAGGGATCCCGGCGGCGAACTGTGCCGACTGAACAGCGCTCTCGCTTCCGCTAAGCCCGACGAAGCGCTCATCGAACTGATCGAGCCATGTGTGCAGCACCTCGGAGGTGTCCCGGGCCGGATCGGTCGTCACGAACACAACCCGGATCTGGCGGACCTCGGGTTCGGGCAAATCCTTCAGCGCAGCGGCAATATTGGCCATGTGCAGCGGGCACTCTTCCGGGCGATGGGTGTACCCGTAATAAAGCAGAGTGACGTATCCCTTGGTCTTGGACCGCAGATCGAACGGAGCACCCGACGGGTCGGTCAATGTGAAGTTCGGCTTCGGCAGCGGCGGCGTCACGATCCCGCCGCGGTAGCTCGCATCCGCAGACGTGGCAAGTGGAGCGTGTTCTTTGGCTGAATGTCCCACCACCCGACTGTTTGCCCCCAGCAAAACGGCGAGCATACCGAGAGACGCGAACAAAAATCGTAGCTTCATTTGATGGTGCTGGCCCGGAGCATGGCCTCGCGATCTACGGCAGGACGATCACTCGCCCCACCATTCCCAGATTATCGTGATACGCACAGTGGTAGTTGAATATGCCGGGATGGATAAAGGTCACCCGGTAACGCTGGTTCAAATCAGCGGCCACCACCCCGGTGACAACCACGAGGGCAGGCAGAGGAAATTGCGAGAGGTCAGGTGGGTCTGTTGCCAGTAGACCCGTATTGGGGCCATTTACGGCCCGGTCCGCGGGCAGCGGCCAAAGCGCCCCCGAATGCACATTGTCCGTTGGAGAGCTGGCCGTTGCGTGCAATGCCCCGTCCGGGTCCAAAATCGCGTTTACGCCCGAACCCGAGGTGACGACTGGGTTGGGCTGGCGCAGCTTCGAGGGATCGGCTCCAAATGTGATGCTATGGTTCGTCATTGGGTCCGGGTTCGTCCACTCGACGGTGTCCCCAACGTGGACCGTTATCGTCTCCGGGAAAAAGCGCACAATTTCCGCGGTCTCAAATCCCCCACCACTCGCCGTAATTTGTCCAATGCCGGCGATCACTCGATGCGACGCCGGATCGCCTCGCTCATCATCGCGCCGATGGTCGATGTGTTCGGCATCGTGGTCGATGTCTGAGAGCAAACGGTCACTTTGATCCGCCGCCTCGCGGTCATAAAACGCCTGATCGTGAGGAAGAGGCGCTGATGCTCCCAGAACGTGGATCGTTCCGTTCATGTATAGATGGGCCAGGCATACGAGCTTGAAGTTGCCAGGGGCCGGGAACTTCACTGTGTAGGTGTTGCCAACCGCTGGGGGGCAATTGGCTGGATTTCGACACAGCTCTCCGGAGTTCACATCATTGGGGGGCGAGCCGGGGAAGCTCGATCCGCTCGGCGCCAAGAACATGGCGTCATTCGCGATCGTCGGCCGCAGCGTGGTCGCCAGCAAAAAGGTAACGGTATGGGGTTCGTCGCTAGCAAACGTCCAAGTGACGCTGTCGCCCTCATGAATCCACAGCTCGTTCGGCAGAAAGGCCCAGCCTTGGCTTCCCAAGTCATCGCTCTCCGCCCCGACGGTCGCATACCACATCCTCGCCGCTGCGTGAGCCGCCAGAGGAAATATTGAAACCGCCGCCGTCAGCGTCAGCAGCCCTCGGATCAGGACTGAAAACGCGGTCGATATCCGCATTGCCCGAACCTGCGCCATGGTTCTTCCTTCCGCCGGACCAGCGCGTCGATTTCGGCTTCGAGCCGGCCCTTTAATCGCTCGATCACGACCATCGCGATCGGTATGCGCAGCTTGCCTCGAACCGAGGCGGAAGACTTTGCGGAGAGGTTGATTTATCGTTGAGAAGAACCTGATAATTCCTTGAGAAAATGCCGATCCCCTCGGGGGACGAGCCATGGCGTTTGTCTTCGGCGACCACGTTATCGATGTCGACCGGCGTGAGTTCCGGCGGCGGGCCGAGCTGATCGCGCTCGAACCGCAAGTCTTCGATCTCCTGGTATATCTTGTTCGCAACCGTGACCGGGTGGTCAGCAAGGACGAGCTTTTGAGGACGGTTTGGGGTGGGCGGATCGTATCCGAATCGACCCTGACCAGCCGCATCAATGCCATTCGTAAGGCTGTGGGAGACAGCGGTGAGGCGCAACATCTGATCCGTACTGTGCCGCGCAAGGGTTTACGTTTTGTCGGTGTCGTGCGGGAGGAAGCGAAGTCCGCGCCAGCGTCATCCGCGCCCCGCCTGTCGATCGTGGTCCTGCCTTTTACGAACCTGTCGAACGACCCGGAGCAGGAATATTTCGCCGATGCGATCACCGACGATCTGACGACGGATCTCTCGCGTATTTCCGGGAGTTTCGTGATCGCCCGCAGCACGGCGTTCACCTACAAGGGCAGACCGATCGAGGTGAAGCAGATCGGCCGCGACCTCGGCGTCCGCTATGTCCTTGAAGGCAGCGTGCGGCGGGTGGGGGACCAGGTTCAGGTCAATGTGCAACTGATCGCCGCCGACACCGGCGCGCATGTTTGGGCGGCCCGGTTCGAGGCCGATCGGCGGAGCCTCGCCGAAGCGCAGAAGGAGATCACCGGCCGGCTCGCTTGGACGCTCAACCTCGAGCTGCTCGAGGATGTCGGCCGCCGCATCGAGCGGGAAAACACCATCGATCCCGATGTGCGGGATCTAGTAATGCTCGGCTGGACATGGTGGCATCGCCCGCGCTCAGCAACCACGATGCAGGAGGCGCAGCGGGCTTTCGAGCGGGCGCTGGAGATCGATCCGCGTTCCGTCGATGCGAGGGTCGGTCTCGCGCGGGTATTGACAGTGAACCTCCAAGGTCATTTCGCTCCGCGAGCGAGCACCGCCGTTCAACGCGAAGGGATGCGCGCTGAACGGCTGCTCCTCGAAGCTATCGAGAGCGACCCGAATAATCCGCGGGCGCGTTCGACAATGGGGCGCCTCCGCCGAATTCAAAACCGCTTGGCCGAGGCGCGGATCGAGTTCGAGACCGCGATCGCCCTCGACCCCAATGACTCCTTTTCACATGTGCAGCTGGCGGTCACCTTGCTGTATTCGGGCGAGCCCGGCGCTGCAGTGCCCGAAGCCGAAACGGCCTTGCGGCTCAGCCCGCGCGACCCGCAGCTATGGGGGTATTACTGGCCATTGGGCTGGGCCCGGCTGCTGCTGAACGAGGTCGATGCGGCGATAGACATGCTGACCAGGTCGCGGGCCGCCAATCCGCGGAATTGGCATACCCATTTCGTGCTCGCTGCGGCACTGGGTTGCAAGGGCAATCTCGACGCCGCGAAGACCGCACTTGTCGAGGTGCTCAAGCTCAATCCGGATGTCGCCTCGTTGGCCCAATACCGCGTCTTCCATCCCTGGGGCAATCAGCAATACTGGACGCTGTTCGAGGAGACCGCGGCGGCGGGCCTGCGCCGCGCCGGCTTCCCCGACCAATGATCGCCAAACGGCGTCTGGCGGCGATCTTAGCCTGCGGCTCGCGACGGATCTCCCTCTTGGCACGATTCCGCCGAGACATCGGAACGCTACCCGCTATCTTGGCACCAAGATTGAGGCGTATCATAAGCCGCGGCGATTGGGTGGTTTCGCGCGATGCTCGGGCAAGCAGCCGTCTCGTTTGCCGGCATGACGGGGCAATTAGACTAGCTGCGCAAGATCGCGTCGGTTTGCCTCCTCCCCTGGTACCCTCTGTCAGCCGGGTTCGAACCCCTGCAAGAACAGGGGGCGCCAAGGGCGCTTCTACCGGAGCACTGGGGCGGTTCTCAAGAATTCGCACCACGCCCCTCGTTGTGTCACAATTGGCGAATATCGCCGAACCGAGGAAGGTACCCATGAAAGTCGCGAATGCTGTCGCCGAGATCCTGAAGCGCGAGGGGATCGAGTTTCTGATCGGCTATCCGGTCAACCCGATCATCGAAGCCGCAGCCGAGGCCGACATCCGGACGATCATGGTCCGCCAGGAGCGGATCGGGCTGCACATGTGCGACGCGATCGCCAAGGTCACCTCGGGTGATCGCATCGGCGTCTTTGCGATGCAGCACGGTCCGGGTACGGAGAACGCCTTTGGCGGTGTGGCGCAGTCCTGGGGCGATTCTTGTCCGGTCGTCGTGCTGCCCGCCGGCTATGCCCGTAACGTCAACCAAGTCCGTCCCAACTTCAACGCCGCGCTCAACTTCCGCAACGTCACCAAATGGTGCGAGCAGGTAACCGTGCCGGGCGCCACCGAGGAGGCGCTGCGCCGCGCCTTCACCCAGGTCAAGAATGGGCGGCCGGCGCCGGTGCTGATCGAGTTTCCGTCCGACCTGTTGCGCGAGGAGATCAGCGGCCCGATCGAGTACCAGAAGACACCGCAGCTCAAAAGCGGGCCTGACCCGCGCTCGATAGCGGCGATCGCAGCGGCCCTGGTCGACGCACAGCGCCCGGTAATCTGCGCCGGCCAAGGCGTGCACTACGGCAAGGCGTGGAGACAGCTCCGGGAATTGGCCGAATTGCTCGAAGCACCGGTCATGACGACGCTGCCGGGAAAGAGCGCCTTCCCCGAAAACCATCCGTTGTCGCTGGGCTCTGGCGGGATCGGCATCTCGAAGCAGCTGCATACCTTTCTGCAGAACGCCGATCTGGTCTTCGGCATCGGCTGCAGCTTCACCCGGTCGAGCTTTGCCACACCGATGCCCAAGGGCAAACGCATCGCTCACGCGACTCTCGACCCGACCGATATCAACAAGGACGTGCCGGTCGAGCTGCCGGCGGTCGGTGACGCCGGTCTGACCCTCGACGCGGTGCTCGAAGAGGTAAAGGACCGGCTGCACGGCAAGCCCCGCGGCCGGCTCGACGGTGTGACCCGCGGGATCAGCTCGCTGAAGAAAGAGTGGATGGAGCAGTGGATGCCGCGGCTGACCCAAAACACCAAGCCGCTATCGCCCTATCGGGTGATCTGGGAATTGCTGCACACCGTCGACGTCAAGGAGACGATCATCACCCATGACGCCGGCAGCCCGCGTGATCAGCTGTCGCCGTTCTGGGTTAGCGAGACTCCGCTCGGCTATATCGGCTGGGGCAAGACCACCCAGCTCGGCTACGGGCTCGGGCTGGCGATGGGAGCGAAACTGGCCAAGCCCGACAAGCTCTGCATCAATGTCTGGGGTGATGCGGCGATCGGCTTTACCGGCATGGATTTCGAGACCGCAGTGCGCGAGCGCATTCCGATCCTGTCGATCCTGATGAACAATTTCTCGATGGCGATCGAATTGAAGGTGATGCCGGTCTCGACCGAGAAATACCGATCGACCGACATCAGTGGCCATTACGCCAACTTCGCCCAGGCGCTCGGGGGCTATGGCGAACGCGTCACTGAGCCAGAGGAGATCGTGCCGGCGATCCGCCGTGGCATCCAAAAGACCCGCGACGGCACCCCCGCGCTCCTCGAGTTCATCACCGAGAAGGCGGTCGACGTCTCGCGCTTCGGCTGACCAAGGTAGGCATGGCTGTTGGAATGCGCCGTCTTGCCGCTTATTGGGGAATGCGATGGCCGAAGAAGACATTCCCGTTCTTGACCAGATCAATGTCATCACTGGCGATCTAGAGCGGTCACTTGATTTCTATCGGCGACTGGGATCGGTGTTTCCGAGGCTATTGCCGAACCCGTCGGGCGAGCTGTTCCACGTGGGCTCCGAGCCGCATGGCGGCGCTCTGCTCGAACTCGACTCCGCGGAGTTCGCGCCAGTCTGGAACACGGGGTGGGCCGGGCGCAACGACCTCCAGGGGAGGGTCGTTTTAGGCTTCCGCATCGCGACCAGAGATGGGGTAGACCAGCGCTTCAGCAGTCTGACAAACGCTGGCTACCGCGGGCTGCAACCGCCCTTCGATGCCTTCTGGGGCGCGCGCTACGCGATTGTCGAAGATCCTGATGGCGTAGCGATCGGGCTGATGAGCCCAATCGATCCCACACGGAAGACGCCTCCTCCTCCGGATTGGGTCGGTTGAATGGATCGGGAGGCGGTGTTGCGGAATTGGCTCGGCGGGAAGGCATGATGCAAATTCGCGACGTGATTCCGGTCGTCGGACGGTCGGGGTTCTTCAACCGGGATTTGGCTGCGGTTAAGGCGGGTGCACGGGCTGACGGTTTTGCCTATCCGGGCAAGCCACTGAGCCCGGGTTTTAAGAAGATCGTGCAACCCGGAACCGCGATCTCGGTGATGCTGCTGCTCGATGACGGTCAGGTGGCCTTTGGCGACTGCACCGATGTGATCCTGACCGGGGTCGCCGGCCGCGACCCATTGTTTCAGGCCGAGCAGCATCTCGGGTTTCTGCGGAGCACGATGCGCGAGGTGCTGCGCGGCCGGCCGATCGACCGCTTTCGCGACTTGGCCGAAGAGGTCGACGCGCTCGTTCACGACGGCAAGCGGCTGCACACCGCTCTGCGCTACGGCATGACCCAGGCGCTGCTGCATGCCGTCGCGCTCGCCAACCGCTGCACAATGGCCGAGGTCGTCAGCCGCGAATACGGCTGCACGATCGCCTCGGCGTCGATCCCGATCCTCGCGTCCTGCCACAAAGAGGACGTACAGATGATCGACCGCATGATCTTGAAGCGGGTGGAGTTGTTGCCGCACGCCTCGTTTCAGCAGGTCGAGCGTGATATCGGGCTCGAGGGCGAGAAGCTAATCGCCTATGCGAGTGGGATCGTAGAGCGCATCCGCGAGATCGGCGACCCCGATTACCGTCCGCGGATCCATCTCGATGTCTACGGCACGCTGGGGGAACTCTTCCACGGCGATGTCGACGCGATCGCCGTGTATCTCGGCGAGCTCGAAGCGGCGGCGCAGCCGCACGAGCTGCTGGTCGAAAGCTTTGTCATTGCTGCGACCCGGGAGAAACAAATCGCCGCCTTTCGAGCACTGCGCGGGGCGCTCCGGCGGCAGGGCAGCCGGGTCAAGATCATTGTCGACGAGTGGTGCAACACGCTGGACGACATCAAGGCCTTCGCCGATGCCGACGCAGCCGATTACGCGCAGATCAAGACCCCCGATCTCGGCGGCGTCAACAATGCGATCGAGGCGGTGCTTTTTGCCCGCGAAAAAGGGATGGGTTGCTGTCTCGGCGGCAGTGGCAACGAGACCGATCAGTCCGCGCGCATCACCGCGCAGATCGGCCTCGCCTGTCAACCGGATTTCCTGCTTTCCAAGCCCGGCTTCGGCGGCGATGAGGCGTTGATGATCCAAACCAACGAGATGCTTCGCACCCTCGCGCTGATCGAGGCCTCCCGCGGGGTCAGCGGGCCATCAACACCGGGATCTTCGACTCCATGATGATGTGGCGGGTGCCGCCGCCGAAGATCATCTGGCGGATGCGGCTCTGCGTGTAGGCGCCCTTGAGCAGCAGGTCGGCTCCCGCCTCCATAGCTTCCTTCAGAAACGACTCGCCCTGGGCCTTCTGCCGGCCATAGGCGGTGCGCAGGCTGACATCGATGCCGTGCTGCTCGAGCGTGCGAGCAAGTTCCTCGCCCTCAGGCCCGGGTTCAGGCATGTGTTGCGGTCCGACGGCGACGATCACGACGTGCTTGGCCTGCTTCAGAAAAGGCATCCCCATGGCGACCGTGACCGCCGTCTCGGTGCTGCCGTTCCAGGCGATGGCGACCACTTCGCCGAAGGTCGACGGGATCCGTTTCGGCACCATCAGCACCGGGCGACCGCTCTCGAACAGCGCATCCTCGAGGGTTGCCTCGGCGATCGACGCGAGCTTTTCCGGCTGCTCGACGACGATCAGGTCATAGACCCGGCCGATCATCCCGACGACGGCATTCTGCCGCCCGTCCTCCTCGCGCCATGAGGCGCTCGGGCCGTTATGGCCGGGCGGCATGGGCCCGATCGGCACGCCCTTCGAATTCATGAATTCGCGAAACAGCCGCCGCGCTTGATCCCGCCGCTCGTGGCCCTCGCGCTCAAGGGTGCGATCGACCTCGGACGAGATCGAAAACCCCATCTCGCCACCGAACACCACGGCGTATTCGGTTGTCAGGCTGTGCAGCCCGACGAT
>Ga0310910_10001777_pt1 | contig 11986 bp, 15 predicted proteins | sample GREbulkMGHF172_FD_203448 | JGI IMG/M metagenome (GOLD analysis project Ga0310910, IMG submission 203448) | Lab enrichment of tropical soil microbial communities from Luquillo Experimental Forest, Puerto Rico - GRE.bulkMG.HF172 | ecosystem: Environmental > Terrestrial > Soil > Tropical forest >... | reverse complement strand
ACGCCTTTTGTTGGCCTTTCTTATAGGAAATGAGCTTTATGACATTGGTATCTTCGTGCATCGGCTCCTTGAGATGTTTTGACGCACGCGTGCTTCCCTGCAAATCATCATATTCACAGATCGCGACCAGCAGCGAAACTCGGTGATGGCCCGAATCAACGCTCGCTGTTGGTCAAATACTAAATCAGGCTGGTATTGATTCACTGCCGTCATCCCTGGGTGGCAAATCCATCGTTGGCCCGTCCTTATGGAACCTCTTGGTTCTTTTCCAGCCTTCGTTGCTGGGAAACCGAATTTTTGCGAGCAGAGACAAAATCATGATGAAGCGAGTGAAGGGCCAGTACTCCAACCGGATATTTCGCGACCGATCGACGGAATATCGGGCGGCCGCGGCAGGCGGCGCGGGGGGCGGCGGGGGCGGGTTCGAGCCAATGACGTAAAGACCCGGTCGTTTGGCCGCACCACCTTGCAATCGTCGGTGAAAAAAACCGGGCAATGGATCATCGAATCCGGGCAACGAGGATCATACGCTTCGCACCCGACCTCGGTTTATCGCGATTTCGAAAATCCAGAGCCTCCGGCTCGTTCCTCAGGCTACCGAGCGCAGCTCGCTTTCCGGGACAACCTCAAGTTTTAAGCTACTCGACTTCCCTCGGCCGATCGGGAAATAGCGGAACGCTGCGCGCCTCATGTCGTCAGGACGATAGATGTTGCGGAGATCGACAATGACCGGCTGCGTCATCAGGCATTTGAGTCGGGAAAGGTCCAAGGCACGAAACTGCTCCCATTCCGTCGCGATCACCATCGCATCCGCACCTTCGGCCGCGCTATAGGCACTATTGCAATAGTGCAGGTCTGGCAAAAGAGGTTTGGCTTGTTCCATGCCCGCTGGGTCGTATCCACGTACGGTGGCGCCCAGATCGTGCAGTGCCGTGATCAGCGGAATCGAAGGCGAATCACGGGTGTCGTCGGTATTCGGTTTAAAGGTCAGGCCGAGCACGGCGATTGTCTTGCCGCGCACCGAACCGCCGAGTGCCTGAACGACTTTGCGTGCCATGGCGCGCTTGCGTTGCTCATTGACGGCGGAGACAGTCTCGACGAGGCGCAGCGCCACGCCATAATCATGGGCCGTCTTGATCAATGCGCTCGTATCCTTAGGGAAGCAGGAGCCGCCAAAACCCGGCCCGGCGTGCAGAAACTTCGCGCCGATGCGATTGTCGAGCCCCATGGCGCACGCAACCTCCTGCACGTCGGCGCCGACCTGCTCGCATAGATCGGCCATCTCGTTGATAAAAGTGATTTTGGTGGCGAGGAAGGCATTGGAAGCGTACTTGATCAGCTCGGCGGTGCGCCGGCTCACGTAAATAATCGGAGGCGTATTCAAATAGAGCGGCCGATAGATTTCGGCGAGAACCTTGCGGGCGTTATCGTCATCGCTGCCGACAACGATCCGATCGGGATGCTTGAAGTCCTGGATTGCCGCGCCCTCGCGCAAAAACTCGGGGTTTGAAGCCACCTGGATATCGGCGTCCGGACGCCTCTCACGCAGAATGATTTCGATCTCGTCGCCTGTGCCAACCGGCACGGTCGATTTCGTGATCACGACGGCGGCACCGCTAAGCAGCGGCGCAATTTCGCGCACCGCCTGATAGACAAAGCTCAGATCGGCATGCCCGTCGCCGCGACGCGATGGCGTGCCGACGGCGATAAAGACCACATCAGCCTCACTGACGCGGGAAGTCTCAGCCGCGAATTCAAGCCGCCCCTGCCGCACGTTAGATTCGACAAGCTCGGCCAGACCCGGTTCGAAGATCGGAATTTCGCCGTGGTTGAGCGCAGCAATTTTTGCCACGTCTTTGTCGATGCAGGTCACTTGATGGCCGAAATCGGCGAAGCAGGCGCCCGAAACGAGACCAACGTAGCCGGCGCCGATCATAGTCACGCGCATTGTCGTTTCCTATTTTTGCTGTCCAGGAGGTCCCGCTAACACCGCGGGCAGCGGAGACTCCGCCCGTTCATTCGGCATTATGCCCGCTGATGCGATTGATGATGGTCTCGGTAGGGCTGCACGCTGAGAGCGCGTAATTGGCCCAAATCCAGTGTGAGTACTGGAAATCCACTCGCTTCATCGGGATCTCGCCTCGGCAGATGCCCGTGGATCGAGGTGATGCAGAAGCGACGTCAGCCTATTCTGTCTGGCTTGCATAGAAACTAAGGCGGCACTCATGATCGCCTCGTCGGCGTCGGGCACGACGGTATTGCCGACCGCCTGTGACGAGCGGGATTCTGGCGAATGAACGAGCGGCGTCTCAGGGGCCCGCACTGCTGGCTGATTCTCCTGTGCCAGTGCGTCAGGAGCGAGGGGCGGGGCACCTGCATCTGACGGGATATCGGCGGGGACCGGCTGCGGAATATCGTGCTCCGCCGCAGGCGGCGCGGCAGGTGGTTGAGCTATCGGCAACGCCTGGTCAAGTGCCCCCGGATCGTTGCTGAGCGCCAACTCACAGAGACGGCTCAGATGCTCGATCTCGTGAAATGCTTTATCTTCGAGCTCGGCATAATCCTCAATGAGTCCGATCTCTCGAATTAAATTCTGAACTTCAAGACGCGCCACTAAAATACGCCGATTGGCCTCCGCAGTGCCCTTAAACCCTTCTACCGGGTCGAACACCGTCAATCCCGCGGCGAAAAACTCGCGGTATACGGGCCGCTCCCGCAGACCACGCGCAATGCGAAAACCCAGGGTCGCTCGAATGACGTCCAGGGCCTGAGTGACCTGCCGCTGATTGCTTGACTCGACTTCTTCCAGTCGGTTCCGAACTACGATCCAGTCGGTCGCGCAACCGCTGACTTTGCACCGAGCCTCGAGCGCGCGCCGAACCGTTTTGGCGTAAACGGACGGCTGAGGCTCGAGGTCGCTTCGTTTGATCGCGACCAATTCGTCGAGGTCGACAAAACTGTCGTTAATCGGGGTAATCAGAGTGTCTGCAATTCCGTGGGCGATCAGACTGAGATGTTGCACGCTGCCGGGCGTATCAATGACGATGAACTCGTGTTTTTGCGCTCGCCCAATTTTCTTGAGCTGCGATATAAACTGCCTCATGTCAGCGTCATGGCTCAAAGCGCCACTATCGATGAAGTCGTCTTTGTGCACTTGGCTGCTTTTCTTGAGTAGGAACTGCCTCAGGTCAGCGGCATGGCTCCAGGCGCGACCGTAAGGAACCTCTTCGGTGACCGAATAGTGATCGGGTAGCTCCAATTTTTGCTCGTGCTCCCGAGCCCATTCATACCGATTCCCGAGAAACCGCGTGAGGGTTAGTTGATTTAAGTCGAGATCGAAAGAGGCGACGCGCTTTCCAGCTTTAACCAGCGCCACAATGATGTGCATGGCAAATGTGGATTTGCCACTGCCGCCCTTTTGGTTTCCTATGACGACGACGTGAGGCGACAACTTCGCACCGCAGAATGGAATGACCGACGTGCCCATTACCCGGCCCATCCCCAATTACCGGGATCCGCCGGCCTTAATTCGGGCTGCGGCGGTCAGTCGGTGCGGGGTGCCGGTGGGCGCGACCTGATTCGCCCCTAGACTATGACACCCAGGGCCGCCTGGGTGTAACAGATGTGTATCAGCGCTGATTTCCTTCACGCCACGCATTGCGTCAAATGTGCCAAGCTGAGGCTTGGTGGACCGGGAAAGGGGCAGCGCGCAAGGCGCTCGGCGGTTTAACGGTCGGAAGCACTCTCTGGTTTAGAATCCTAGAACCTAACGTCGGAGCTGTTCGCGCATCTCGCGCTCGCAACCTTTATAGGCAGAGCAAGCATCACAACTGATACACATCCGTTACACCCAGGTGCCCCTGAATGTCGTAGCGTAGTACGCAATTACGTTGGCAGGATTGCGGCGTACGTTGGCAGGGTTGCGGCGTACAATGAGTTATTTATCGAATGTCACGGATCGGCGGCCGCTGCTGCGCACTGTGCCTTCGGTTCATTCTCGTGTTTTGTTGTGCGGCACCGTTCGGTGCTGTTATTATCTAGCTTGGTGATTTATGGCATGCGCTCGTTATCTGCATTAGCCACAAGGTAATCTGACAGATGCCGTCCTCGTTCTCGGATGCCCCGGTGATGGGCCGATCACGTCGGACGAACCTCGATACCCACGTGCAATTTGATGCCAACATACAAGCGCGGGGCGCAGGCAACTCGCCCGCTGATCGATTTGGAGCAGCCGGCCGCTTTTCAATGGATGATGCGATTGCAAACAAATTGGAACAGCGTCTGGGACGCCTACACGCAAAACAACGGTTAGGAATCGAAAAAGACCACGAGGCGCAGATATTCGGTCAGGGAATCAATTTCTTCCACATTGAAAACTGGTACTCAATTCATTCGCTGATTCGAAATGGGCTCAAACTAGGTGGGATTTTCTGGCGCGGTCAGAGGAATGCCGAGCGCATTCAGGTACGGCACAATTATATTCGCTGCCAAAGGTTACCCACTGCCTTCAATGGCTTCACCTTGCTCCACATCAGTGATCTCCACGTCGATATGAACGCAGGGGCGATGCGACGCTTGGAACAACTCATCCCGGGCTTAGAATATGACATATGCGCGATAACCGGAGACTATCGCGGCGCAACGTTCGGACCGTTTGATGATGCGCTTGAGGGCATGAAACGATTGCGGTCCCATCTCGGCAAAAGGGTGTATGGGGTATTGGGCAATCACGATACGATTCGCATGGTCCCCGGTCTCGAGGAAATGGGAATTCGCATATTGCTCAATGAGTGCGATCCTATCTCGAAAGGTGGCAAGAATATCTATCTGGCCGGTATCGACGACGCGCATTATTATCGGGTCGATAATATCGAAAAGGCAGCCTCCAACATCCCGCCCGATGCCTTTTCTATTTTGCTGTCCCACACCCCGAGGTTTATCGCCACGCCGCCCACGCCGGATTCGACCTGCTGCTGAGCGGGCATACTCACGGCGGCCAAATCTGTCTGCCTGGTTCGATCCCAATCACGTTATCGTCGGTCCTGCCGAGACGTTTCGGATCGGGGGCTTGGAAGTATCACGATATGGTCGGATATACGTCAGTCGGTGCCGGATCGTCCATCGTTGCAGTGCGCATTAACTGCCTTCCGGAAGTTACACTCCATCATCTTCAATCTTGCTAAGTCGCGCTTTTTTTAGCGGCGTAGCCATTGACCATCTCTCGAACGCGCAAAAGTGGCCCCATGGTTTTTACCTTGGACTCCAGGTATTTGAGTGTAGATAACAATGATCCGTTGGTCGCGTACAAGCGGCGCCGCTATCAATGTTTAACTTGATGCTCGAGTAGCGCCTTATTCTCAAGGCAATAGTAGCCAGAGGGACGGCTCACCAGTTTGCGGCGCTGCCAGTCGTTGATGATGCGGGTCACGTTCTCGCGCGCAGTGCCGGCCATAGCGGCAATGTCTCTCTGCCTGATCTTCTGACGGATCACGATCCGCCCCCGCCCAACGTCTTGCCCGAAATGATCCGCCAGCTCGAGCAATGTTTGGGCAATCCGACCTTTGAGCATTAGGAAGCTGGTGGCCGCCACCATCTTGTCTCTGTCGCGCACGCGTTTAGTGAGAAGCCTGAACAGCGATTGGCAAAACTCGGGATGATGTTTTTCTGCAAAGGCCTCGAACGCAGCGCGGCTGAGGAAGCTCAATGCGGAATCGCGCACCGCGACCGCCGACACCGAACGCGGCAGCCCATCGATGATCGCAAGCTCGCCGATGATGGCGCCTGGGCCGTGGAATGCGAGGATGCGCTCGGTGCCAGAGTTCGCAACCATCGTAACTTTGAGAAGTCCGTCCTCGACGCGATAGCAGCCGTCGGCGGAATCCCCCGCCCGATATAACACCTGACCGGCGGGAAGCCGCACGATCTCGGCGCCAGCGAATAACTCGTTCGAAAGGCGCGTAGGCAAGCCCGACAGCCGACGTGGATGTTTCGGCTTACGCGCAGATCTCCGGCTCGCGACAAGCCAGGTTGGCGTGGCGCGGTCTTCGCCTGTCATTCTACCGGTCCGTGACTATGGTAACTCGGCCGAACCCTTGGCCGGTGCGTTAACGCCGAAAGCTATCGTCTGGAATGTGATGCAGATCACCAAAATTCATTTTTTGCAACTCCAGCGACACACGGTTGATTTTGATCAAAACTCCAATTGAGCCACTGTGCTTTGTTCATGTCCTTGCCGGGACAATTATGCGAAAATCGGTCAAGATTGCCGCCACAGCCGTGTCAACCGATTACCGCTCTCCACCGCCTTGGTCTGTCAAAGAAGAGGACGGCAGCTTTGTCGTGAGGGACAATAATGGAAAGGTGTTGAGCTGTGTCTATTTCGCTGAAGAGGCCGGTCGCGGTTTATTCACGCGCGATGAGGCCCGGTATCTAGCGTCGAATGTGGCAAAGCTGCCGGAGCTCCTGAGAGAGGGCTAGTCAGTAGCATTCGTCTGACTATCTTTTGCTCGGAGATGTTGTAAATCTTTTTGAGGAAGGGGCATGGCTATTCCTCCTAGCCGCGCCCGGCCGGCCGCACGAAGATCTGACAACTTGACGCCCTCATGGGGACCGAGCGCCGCTAGGGCTGGCAATCGAGAGTGGCGAATTCAGTAAAATCCAGTCCGGAACGTCAGCTCGACGCGGTAGTAACGAGCCTCTCCTTCCCGCGCTGTCGTGACGGTCCTGCCGGCCGAATGGACCGTTTGCCGAACTGGTGCGGCTACCGCAAACAAGCATCGCCAACGAAATGTGCGACATGCATCCGGCGCCAGGTGTTGAGCGAGTAGCGATTGCGCGCTAATCAGCTCGATTACCACGTTCAGGCTGCCGAAGCTCTATTCGTGATCCCGATGTGCCGGATGAGATCGCCGACGACTTCGATCTGGTCCACAGCAGCGTCCGAAAATTCTACGCCAGTGAATGTTTCTTCTATCAGGATCAACAGCTCGAGCCGATTGAGGGAATCAAGTTCAAAATCGTTCGTGAAGTGCACTTCATCTGTTAGTTGTTTGACATCAATACCCAGATACCGAGCAATGAGCGCGCGTACTTTATCGGCATCAAAATCCAATTGCAGCGTGGCTCGTGCGTCCATTCTTTTCCCCAGACCTTTCCCGAACCCAGCAAGCGGCAACCAATATCAACCGAAAGACCGAAATTCATCTCGGCCATCGCCTCTCGGGGCGCGAACGCATTTTGGCAGAAACGTTCTGTCAACGCGGTAACTGCCTGGTAACAAAGAAAGAATTTGGTCGCTGATTCATAAACGCCGAGAGGAAGGCATCGATTCCGCGCTCTCGCAAGAAGATGACCGCCTTTGCCCGCGGCCAATTGTTCTTTGTTACAACGCGGTTACCGCGTTGATGGAGCGTTTCTGCCAGAATGCAATGGGTCCGGCCCGTCCCCCCGGTCCCTCGTCCACCCGATAACTCCAGCGTCGGGTGCGCAGACGGCGGCAGTGTCACAGGTGCGCTGGAGCTGCCGCCGCTCTGCCTTCGCACCCCAAATTGCCAGGCGAGTGGTCGGCAACCATTCGCTGCAAATCCCGAAGCGAGGTTGAAATCGGGCGAGCCATTGGCAATGGCGTACAACACCGCAGCGCCGATGATCGCACCGACCACTTGCGCTACCACATATGGGAGGACGAGGCCTGGCGGGAATCGGCCTCCTCACGTCAATTGCGCGGTGCTGGCACACACCCGTGGCGAAGCGCGTTTGCGCGATCTGATCAAGCTGGTCGAAGTGGTGAGCACCACCAGCGGAAAGCGAGCCGGTAGCCTACTGCACGCTCCGATGCCGCGGCCGTCACACAGGCGCAAAAACCAGCGGACGCCACTGTACATCCAGGCGCGCGAACGCGATGGATGGTTCGACAGAACGCGCGCCTGACCGGCTGGTGATATTGTAACCATGTGCAGTCAACAGGTGGAAAGTTTCGACCTGCCAGCGCAACGCGTTGAACAGTTGATTCAGCCGACAGCGCAACAGCGCAGCACGTCGACGAAACGACCAAGCCAAGGATGCCGGAATTGGAGTGAAACGCCGTGCAGATTTGCATGACTTGCGGAGTGATTAGAATCACAGTTTGTTGCTTTCTAAATAAACAATTGAAGTAATAGCGTCTTTTTTCCCTGTTCATTGCTGACGTGAAAAACGCCGGCGGCATCGCCGACATCGGTTTTGGCTTGGACGATGCGCTGCCCAAGCTCGAAAGCTAGAGCTGCGTCTGCGGACGGACGCGAGCTGTGCCAGCCGGGCGCGCAATCTGGCACGAATAAACACTTTATTGGCTTAAACGATCAAGCCAGTCTTCGGTGTCATTTGCAATTATTCGGCAGAACGCTCAGCGGGGACTTCGGAAAGGCCCCGATTTTCTATTTTCAAAAACGGGGGTCGGTGGTGAGTAGGGTGGCACGAGCGAGGGCGTTATTGCGGGTACCCGCTGCAGCACTAAATCGTTACGAGCCGCCAGCCCGGCGGGAAGCCATCGGTCGCCACCATTAGATATCAAACGGACCATACATTCGTGTAGTGAGCCCCATCCAATGTCCAATAGAAAACGAACGCACAAGCGCTGTTACGTTATCGAGCGAAAAAATGACGCCGATTTGTCAATGAAACACTCGAGCATGATTGGGGATCGGATCACCGACCTCATAGACACCGTCAAACGAAATGATAGCCACACCGCTCAAGCCTAAACCGTGTGATCACCAAACGCTCGACGCCATCCTGGGAGCCATCCAACACCACCGGTGCGCGGTCGCTACCCTGAAGTCTCGAAAACTTGAACAACGTAGGTTAGCTTGGCGTTTGTGGGGCATCGAATATGATGAGGCCATCCCCGTCGTGGCGCCTGAGGAGCCCGATTGGGCCACAATAGCGGCCGATATCAAAGCGGTAGAACAAAAGAAACGAGAGCTGACTGCTGTTGTCGAGCGTGTCGCCGCATTGCTCACAAACTTCACCCATTTGGTCGACGGTAAAGTGACGACCGGCATTACTCGCCAGAAATTGTACCCATGGAAGAGGCACGCGGGGCGATTTCTTCGCGCGCGGTAGCAAAAATGAGTTCCCGTTGCGTGAAGTGCAAAGCTGCCAAGCGTGCCGCTCAGACCAATTTCGGAACGATGGACCGGTTCCTTAACTTTTTCGGTCGAGGGCAAAAGTCGAGTAGACGACGTGCCCCACGCGAGCCCACCGCAGGAACTTAAAGAGCCGGGCGGTCCTGTGGGGCTGCGTCTGCTGTCGGAATTGCCTGCGCGTCTTTCGACCGACCTATTTTGCGGGCGCCGGGCGGCTGCGGCTCCGCGCCGGGAGGGTGTTGTCCCGGGCCGGCGATTCCCCCGACGGCTGTTATCGCGTCGAGGACGGACTCCTTAAGGTTACGATGGTTTCAACCTCCGGTGCCGAGCGCATTCTTGCGTGTCCTCGATGGACTGGCGCGTTCGGCGTCAGTGGTGGTGGTGCGTGATGCGATAGTGCGCTTCCTCAGCAAGGCCGCGTTCGACGCCTTTGCAGAAAAACATCACGAGCTTTATAAAGAACTGATCAGGCTTCTCGCCAAACGTCTTCGCGAGACAGATAGGGCGGTGGCAGCCAGTACTTTCCTTTCGCTCAAAGGCCGGATGGCCCGAATATTGCTCGAGCTGGCGGATCATTTCGGACAAGAAGTTGAGCCAGCACGAATCGTCATCCGTCAGAAGATCACACAGACCGACCTCGCCGCCATGGCCGGCATTGCACGCGAGAGCGTGACCCGCATCCTCAACGACTGGCAGCGAAACAAGCAGGTGAGCCGCCTGTCTGGCTACTATTGCCTTGAGGACAAGGCGCAACTCGAGCATCAAGCTAAATATTGATAGCTGCGCTCCCTGGTGCGCGATCAAAACGGGTAAGTGACCAACGCAAATTTCAGACGCGCGATCAGGCGCGGCGGGCAGCCACCAGCTTCCTTTCGCTCAAAGGGCGGATTGCCCAAACATTGCTCGAGCTGGGACGCCCAGCAGGTCGAGGAAGCTTTCGCCACCAGGCTAGGAGTGATCCCGACCGAAAACGCAAAAGCTCATGAGGCTGCGGCACCATTCAAGGAAAGCTTGACCGAAAAGACCAGGACACCACAGATCGGTAAGAGTGTCCTTGGATTCCCCGAACCGCGTCGCATTCGTGACCGCGACCACGTTCGGCACGTCATGAAACAACCTTGCCTGATTTGCGGTCGACAGCCGTCAGATCCACACCATCTGCGCTTGGCGCAATCTCGCGCGCTCGGTCCCAAAGCCAGCGATGAGTTCAGGGTGCCGCTGTGCCGCACGCATCACCGTGAGATCCATCACTGCGCGGCGATGAGAGATCGTGGTGGGGGAACACCGGAATAGATCCGCTTACGGCCGCTTGCGCGCTTTGGCTTGAAACCCACCCACTACCCAGAGCGGAGGCCACTACTGGAAATAATGAGATCGCGGCTAACACTCCAACAAATGAATGACGTCTTTGCCCCTCCCTCTCGCCACTCGCTCCTTTCGGCTCTCACCAAACCGCAAACAACGTGATCAAAGTAAACGGCACCGCGACCAGTCCGAGATAAAACCACGTGCGGGAGCTGCCGGCATCGTGCGGCACCTGAAAGAGCTGATACACCAGCCAGGCGCACACGCCGAGACCCAAGATGAGTCGCACCAAATCAGCCGGTGTGTCGTATGCGGTCCAGATCGTCTCGCTTTGTGGCAGACTGACGCGCAGTGTCAGCACCAGCAACAGAGCGATGAATAATGTCCGCAGCACAGTCGCGGCGACGCGCAGCGCATGCCAACCATCGCCTGGCAATTTCGCTTCAGGGGGATGCTCCAGGTTTGCCATCTCGTCTGCTCGCCCCCGGCAACCGTGGATTGCACGTACGCAGTCCTCCCTTAATATAATCCGGAATCATTGCGCGATTAAGCGGGCCCCCTCCATTCCTCCGCCGCTTTTGGGGGGAGGCCGGGTGGAATGGCCTTTGGGGCAAGCGAAGCACGGACGGAGGTCCGATCAAGCCAGGCGCTCGTTTCCCGCGGCAGCGGGGCCCAGCAGGCGGAGATTCTGGTTTAAGGCTTGTTCTGTACCGTCGTTCCGTTGATGCCGTAACGGGCCTGCGCCGGGCCGCCGATGACCGAGGGGCCGGTGGCCGGTCGAATGACTGTCGCACCATTAATGCTGCCGTGGTTCGTCGCCTTTGCGACGTTCACGGGGACGCCGGACGAAACGATTGGCGCCGCGGCAGGCCCAGCATGAAGGATCGGCGGCGATGTTGCGCCGGACGCTCGTAACGCCGGCGATACAGCCGGTTGCGCGCCAGCTAAATTTTTTGGCGAAACGACAGGCTGGCCGATCGCATTACGCAGGGTTGGCGCTGTAATCGTCAGTGCGCCCGCCTGGCTGCGCGATAAAATTCCGGGGTTGGCGGTCTTTACACTCGGATTGATGCTCCGAATTTGCTGCTGCGTGACGCCGCGCGGCGGCAGCACCGGGGGCGCGACGGGCGCTTCGGAATTAATCGGTGCATCGGCCTTCCTCGGCGTCGGACTTGCGCCACTCGCGTCGTTTCTGCCTGTACCCTTCCCGCTTCCACCGCCATTGGCTGCACTGGCGCGTGCGCCATGGTGCGCATGGCCGTCCTTGGCAAAGCATGGATTTACCGCCAGCGCCGCCAGCACGATGCTTGAAAAGACCAGTCGCAAACACATCTCCTTTGTCAACGCTGACCTACGTGCCGGGTTGCGGCGGCGCCGAATTCGCTGCGCGCGGCCCCTGGCGATCCAAGAACAGCGTCTGCAGCGCCGGCACAACCACGAGCAGAACGATTGGCCCGATGAACATGCCGCCGACCACCACGGTTGCGAGCGGCCGCTGCACCTGACTGCCGATGCCGGTCGAGACCGCCGCCGGCAACAAGCCGATGCAGGCCGAT
>Ga0310910_10001776_pt1 | contig 11990 bp, 8 predicted proteins | sample GREbulkMGHF172_FD_203448 | JGI IMG/M metagenome (GOLD analysis project Ga0310910, IMG submission 203448) | Lab enrichment of tropical soil microbial communities from Luquillo Experimental Forest, Puerto Rico - GRE.bulkMG.HF172 | ecosystem: Environmental > Terrestrial > Soil > Tropical forest >... | reverse complement strand
GCGTTCTGATCGCGGGGGCGGCTTGGGTCCAGCCCTGGGGCACCGACATGCTTCCGACCAGGGCCGCCTTGCCCATAGCCCCCGAGGCCGGCCCCCCGCCGGCAGCGGAGCTCAGCATCGGCTTCACAGCGCCTTGCGTCAGGGGCGCCAACGCCCCGTTGATGGCTTTCGGGCCGGCGAGATACGCGGCGGCTCCCTGTCCGTTTTGGCCCCAGGCGTAGGCCTGTCCGAACGACAGGAACGGGCCACCGGGGATGGAAGCCAGACCTTGAAGGGAGTACGGCCCGGACGTGATCGTCGACGTTAGGGTGTTCCAGTTTGTCAAGTCGGCTTGGAGCCCGGCCGGCAACGACATTGAGGAAGTCAAGTGTGGCAAGTCGAGTCCTGACAACAGGTTTCCCGACGCCGACGTGGGTGAATGGAGGATGCCGTTTGCCAGGCCTTGCAGCGCGGTCGGCATCGAGTTGATGAGCTGGGACAGCTGCGTGCCGATGTTCAACCCACTCACGCTGCTCGCCTGAGAAACCGAGGCCGCTTGCGTCGTCGCGGCCGCCGGGTTGGTGGTCTGCGGCGGCTCGGTGAACGGCGTCAGCTGTGACGCGGCCGCCGACGAACCGGCATAGGCGTACATTGCGGCGGCATCCTGGGCCCACATCTCCATGTACTGGGCTTCCGTGGCCGCGATGGCCGGGGTGTTCTGCCCCAAGAAGTTGGTCGCGATCAACGCTGTGAGCAGCGCGCGGTTGGCTGCGATCACCGGCGGCGGCACCATCGCCGCAAACGCCGTCTCGTAGGCGCCGGCGGCGAGCTTGGCCTGGGTGGCCGCCTCCTCAGCCTGAGCGCCCGTCGCACCCATCCACGCCACGTACGGCGCGGCCGCGGCCGTCATCGCTATCGAGGACGGCCCCGTCCACGGGCCGGTGGTGAGGCTCTCGATCGTCGAGCCGTACGAGGCCGCCGTCGACTGCAACTCGGTAGCCAGCTCATCCCACGCCGCGGCGGCCGCCAACATCGGCCCCGACCCCGGACCGACATACATCCGGCCAGAGTTGATCTCTGGTGGTAGCGCCCCGAAATCCAACATCTATTACCTCCGGTCGGTTTCGTAGCTCCGCACGCAACCGTGCCGTAGCTCCAATGGAATTCATGAAATCTTTAGTTGAATCCGGGCGTTGATGCCACGCATGAAGGCAAAAGGATTCAACTGCCCCCCGGCGGAAAACGTTTCAGTGGCGCGATCCCCCAGTTCGCACGCTCCACTGCCCGATGTACCGATCATCCTGATAGGAACGTGTTTGTACCACGTTCCCGCGGTGTAATAGTAAGGTAGAAAGCGAATGTCACCACGTCACTACCCCTGTGACAATGCTGCGTAGTAGCTAACGCATTACTGTGTTGGATGCCGTGTACAGCGAATTGCTAGGTGATACGTAGCAACCATCCAGAAATTGTATGCAATTTGTAAACTCCGGCACAGCTTATCGACGGTCGGCGCCGTCAATGAAATCGGTAGCCTAATGAGCCAGACGCTTATGGGTGTCGATCAGCCACGGCTTATTTAGTCATCGCCAACAATTCGAATTCCATTACTATGGATAGCGCTTGTTGGCTCGCAGCGTTTACCACCCTGGTAGCGTAATGCAATTAAGCCCAGCTAGACGGAGGGCCCTATCGGTGCCGGCCACGTTGCTACCGGTGGTCTGAATCCTTTGCCTTTGGGTGCCCGCCGGCCGGCGCCGCCCCATGCGTCCAGCAATGCGGCCCTGGACCGGACGGCGGCGCCGTGGGCGTCGAGATCACCAAGTCGATAGCGAATCGTCATGCGATGCCCCCCTGAATTTCACTAAGCGTACGGGTGCCTCGCTGCCGCCACCCTGATTAACTGCTGGGGGTTTTCTGTGAGGCTGACCGGCCCCGTTCACGCAGGTTATCGCCGCGAACCGGTCGGCCCCGCGGGCGGGCAGCGTGTTCGCGGTGTTGCGGAAAGCTCAACCGGCCGAGCCGGCGTCTGTGAGATCGCGTCTCGCGCCCGCGCGCAGTCGATTGCAACAAACCGCCGGGAGAGCCCGGCGGTATTTACGACGCCTTCTTCTCGGCCACTGCCGCCTTGAGGCCCTCGGCCAGGTCCTCAGCGGTCAGTTCCTTGAACCGGAGCAGTTGATCCTCGCTGAAGTCAGTGAGCTCGCTGGCCAGCACCGCGTCGAGGTCCTCGTCGTCCAGTCGGAAGCTGCGGTGATCGCGGGCCTTTTCCACGACGTTGCGCACGAAGCCGGCGTTGCCGAGCGTATCGATGCCGCGAATCAGGTCCCCGTCTTCCGAGTAGCTCTCGTCGAGGTAGAACTTGGTGTACGACGGCAACAACACATCGGCCGCTGCGTCGGTGATGACGTCATCGTTGTCCCGCCCCATCAGTTTGGTCAGCGCGAGGAGCTCCTCCGGGGTGTAGCTGTAGAACTCGATGACGGTCGAAAAGCGCCGTCGCAGACCCTGATTCACCTCGAGCATCTTGTCCATGGCCTTGGCATAACCCGCCCCGAAGACGACCAGCTCGTCGCGATGATTTTCCATGTACAGCAGCAGCGTGTTGATGATCGCGTTCCCGTAGGGGTCGCCCTGGTGGTAGCCGCGCTCGAACAGCGTGTGCATCTCGTCGAAGAACACCGCCCCACCCAACGCTCCCTCGAGCATCTCCTCGGTGTTCTTTTCGGCGTCGGCCATATACCGGCCCAACAGCTTGGTTCGGCTGGTCTCCACCACCAACGGCTTGCGCAACACCGTGAGCCCGCACAGCTGCTTGCTGAAGGCCCGCGCTACCGACGTCTTGCCGGTCCCGGGCGGCCCCAGCAGCAGGGTGTGGCGTGATGTCACCGGCACCGGGAGGCCCATCTTGGCGCGGGCCAGGTTGACCTTGGTGGTCGACTTGATGAGCTTGATTTCCCGTTTGGCTCGTTCCATGCCGAGCATGGCGTTGAGCTCCGCGTCCCCTTCGGCCAGATACTTGGCGGCCTCTTGGGCGTGGCGCGCGGCCTCGGTCTGCGCGCGGGTGGGCGCGCTGTCCGGATCCCACGGGTCGGTGCGGGCCTCGATCGTTTCGGGGTCGGTCAGTATCAGCCGGTAGTTGGGATTGTCCAACGCCTCACGGGCCGGGGCGAACTTGGGATCCCTCGAGTACACCCGCCGCAATAGCTCGACGGCCTCCTCCTCGCGGCCGACGTGCCGCAGGCACATGCCTTGGGTGTACAAGGCGATATTGGCAGCCCCCGGCACCCGGTCGCCCTCGATGGCGGCCTCGCCGCGGCGAAAAGCCTCTTCGAAGACTCCCAGTGACGCCAGCGCCGTGGTCGCCATCGCCGCGCCCGCGGCCTTCAGTTCGGGGTGCCGCCAGGTCTTTCCCTCGGGAAATTGCGTGAGCACGTCTGGCCAACGCCCGGTGCGGAAGTACAGCACGCCCCGCACGTAATCGACGACTTCCTCGTCGAAAGGATGGCGGGGATCGATCCCGTCGAGCAGTTTGGCCGCTTCCTCGAAGCGTTTCGCCTCGGCCAGAACGGCGGCGTACGCGCAGGCCAGCGAATCCACGGTGGTGACCGCCAGCCGCAAAAACAACCCGTCGGAGACTTCAGGACGAAACTGCAGGTCCGTGACCCCTAGGCGGCGGGTTTCCCAACCGAACGTCCGGACCGACGACCATGCGCCGGCGAGCACGTCGATGCCCTGCTCACCTGCCATCAGCCGCGCTAGCCAGGCATCGCACATCCCCGGATCGAGGGTGGTCGCCGTGTTGAACATTTGCGACGCCACCTGCGGGTTGTGGCTGGGCTGCAGTCCGTTGACCGAGATCCCCGACGCCAACAGGCCGGCGACCATGGCATTACGGGCGTCTTCGGCGGGTGATTGCGAGCGCGTCATTACGCTACGGGCACGCTCGCTGAGCCGTCCCGCACCTGACGGACCGACAGCATCAAATCATCATCGTCGAGCAGTGCACGACTGGGCACGATCAGGAGCGGGCGGGCCGACGGGGCGGGCAAGCTCGCGCGTACCGCGGCTAGCTGGCGGCCGGTGAGCCGGTTGAGCCCGGACGATACGTGCCTGGATAGCCGGCCGTCGCTGTGGTATCGCGCCCAGGCCGACACGTGGGCACGGCCACCGTCGGGGATGAGCCGGATCGTGATCACGGTGGCCCCCACGTCGGACGACAACAGCCCTTCCAGGGTCGCGGTGGTGATGTCCGACGGCGTCAACCAGAAGCTGGTCGTGAACCCGTTGAAGTGCTTGAGGTGCCGCCATCCGGGCCGGCTCCAAGTCGGCTCCAGATCTGCCAGCGCGGCGCTGTCGATTTCGGCGATCTCCTCGGCGGTCAGCGGCCTGGCCGCACAACTCCGTCCGTCGAGATCTTGGGCGAGCCGCTCCGTGGCTGCCACCAACGTCGAAGCCAGCGAATCGCGGGCCGCCACCGCGGCCACGTTGCGTTGCGGGTTCAGCCGCAGCACCAACCAGGTGCGGCGCACGTAGGAGGTGGGTTGATCACCTACCAGCCCCCACTCTTCGGGCCCCCAGTCATCCAGCTTTGACTTCTCTGCCGCGTTGCCCCCGATGCGCACCTTCATCGAGACGATGTCGATGCTGTCCAGGTGAATATCGAACTGGCGCAGGCCATCAGCCACCGCTTGCACAGGCAAGGTGCCCGCGGTAGCCCGATGGCGGTGGCGCCCAGGGGTGTCGTCCTCTCCGCCGTCCACCGCGATCACTGTGACCAGATGGCCTTCATGCTCGCGGACGCCGACCGTGTCGCGCCCGAAGCGGCGCTGGTGGTTGAGCGCGGGGGTGCATCCCGCAGCCAGCGCGCCGGCCGGATCGGCGGACCAATCCCATAGCCATGTGGCCAAGCCGGAGGTCACCGTGAGGCCGTGGTGCGTGACCAGGGAAAGCAGGGTGACCACCACTGCGAGGCCAACACCCACCCAGAACGCGATGTGATGATCGCCCTGCCAGGAGGCCGGGCAGTGACTGGCCACCAACAAGATCACGACGTCGACCAGAAACACCGTGGTCACCCGCGGCCACGACAAAGACAGTCCAATACTGCGCTGAGCCCTCATTGTTGCTACTGTTCCGCCCTCACTGCTGCTTCCGCGTTCGCTTAATAAACACGGCTATACCGAACATCGCGCCGCCGACCAGTAGCGCTCCGGTCAATCCCCCGGCGGCCACCCATATGGGCACCATATCGCGGTGAGGGACCGGTTTAGGCAGGTTCAGCGGTGCAGACAGCTGCTGCGGCGGCTTTGCTGGACCTTCGGGTACATCCCAGGTCAGCGCCGCTACCGGGTCGACAACACCGTAGCCGACCTGGTTATCCACGCCGCGCGCCGGAGCCCGGGCGGTCCGTTCCAGCCGGTTGATCACTTGGTATGCGGATAGCTGGGGATACTTGGCGCGGACGAGGGCAGCTACGCCGGACACGATCGCGGCCGAGAAGCTGGTGCCTGCCGGAATCAGCAGCGTGTTGTCGGGCCCATCGATCGCGTTGATCAGGCCATCGTCGCGGGGTGAGAGCCCGACGACGTCGATCCCAGGCGCGGCGATTCCCACCCACGGCCCGGCGATGCTCGACGCACCCTGCCCACCACCTTGACCACCTTGGGCGAGCGGCCGGCCGTCTTCGTCGACCGCCCCGACCGTCAGGACGTAGTCGCTGAACCAGGACGGCGTTACCACGGTGGTAACACCGTTCCAGTCGCGGGGATCCTTCGGCTGCATGGGGTCAAACGCCGGGTTCTGCTTGCAGTCCTTCTTGCTGCTGTCGCCGGCCGAGGCCACGATGACGACGTTCTTGTCGACCGCCGCATACCGCACCGCGGCGCCCAGCGAACGTTGGTCGACGATGTTTCGCGCACTCATGCAGGTCACGTCGGAGATGTTGATCACCGTGGCGCCCATGTTGGCCGCGTGCACGATCGCGCGCGCCATGGTCTCGACATCGTCGACCTTCGCCCGCGTCTGCGGATCCTCATCACCGGTGTAGGCATCCTTGAGCCCAAAGGCCTGGCTGGACTGGCGGATCGCGATGATGTCGACCTCCGGCGCGATTCCGCTATAGCCATCGGGGGCGTGCGGCGGCGGCGGCGGTGGTGGTGGGGGCGGCGGTTTGGGCGGGTCGAGCGGCCGCGGGCCGCCTGGGTTGTCGACGGCGATGACCCGGCGACCGCCGGAGTAGCTCGGTATTGTCACCGTGTCTCCGTTGCCCCGGTTAGCTCCCGGCGCTGCCTGACCAGCTCCCGGCGCTGCCTGACCAGGTCCCGACGGTGCCTGACCAGGTCCCGACGGTGCCTGACCAGGTCCCGGCGCTGCCGGCGGCGGTGGTGCTGCCGGCGGTGGTGGCGGCGCGGGGGGCGGAAATCCGAATGGCCCCGGTGGAGGGGGCGCTTCCGACGGGGGCGGGGCCGGCGGAACCATCGTCACGGTCTGAGGCAACGGCGACAACGTCACCGTCTGTGGCGGTGGCGCTTTCGGGGGCGGCTCGGTGGTGGGAATCGTGACCGGCTTGCGCGGTGCCGCGGGCGGCGCTGTGGCGCCGTTGGCCGGCCCTGCGCCGATCATCGACGCCACGATGGTGCCGTGGGCGTCGCAGTCCGACAACCCGTCGCCGGACATGATGTAGTCGCCGCCGGGAATCAGGTGTGGAAACCTGGGGTGGGGCGTCACACCGGTGTCGATGACGGCGACCTTCTGCCCGGCGCCACGGCCGAATTGCCATGCTTCCTGCAAGTTCAGCATGTCCATGTACTTCGGCTGCAGCCGAAAATCGCTTCCGGGCACAACCCCAACCTCGGTGCAGTAGGAGTTCTGCTTCATCGGCGCCACCGGTGTGGGTGGACCATCAGGCGGCACCGCGCCCGGATCAACCGTTGGCGGCGAAATCGCAGACGCGGGCGGCAAACCCGCCAATGCGCCTGAAGTGAGTAGGAGCGCAGCGACGGTCGCACGAGATGCGCGACCGCGCCACACCTTGCCGCTAGCGGTAACGGATCGCCGCATAGACATTCATCAGCCAGAATGCCAACGGGAAAATCGGCATCAGGCACAGGTATTCAATCCATTCCACAAATTTGCGGAACAGCGGGCTGTAGACGGTGTTGGGCACCACGGCCGCGGCCGTCAGGCCCGCCGCCGGCAGCAGGACCAGGATCGCGACGCTGATCGACAGTGCCAGCGGCGACTGCAGCCCCAGTGCGTACCGCACCACCACCGCGGCGACGATGATCACCGAGGTCGCGGCCAGCGTGATCGCCTGCCAGCGGTCGACGTACGAGCGGCCGCGGAGCATCAGGAAGCCAGCGCAGAAGCCGGCCAGCAAGAGCGGCAGCCAGCGTTGCCCGGTGTGCGGATCCGACAATGCGGTCAGCGAGACCACCATCAGCACGCCCAGGCCCAACAGCAGACCCGTCAAGAACGACCGGGCCCGTTCGGCCTGCAGCACCACATCGCGAACCGACGCGGGCCCCTCCAGGACCGGAAGGCCACCTTCGGGGCGCATCACGGTCGTGGGCAGATCCGGTCGCGCCTCGAACACCCACCGGCTGGTGGCCGACGGGAACACGGGCAGCCGAATGCCGGCCAGTCGACGGGACAGAGACGGTGCGGCCTGGTAGGCCAGCACGCAGACCAGCACCACGCAGCTGAAATTCGTCACCGCGCTGGTCGCCGCGACCATGCGCGCCAAGCTGGCAATCGCCGCCACCAAACTGATCGTGATGATCGCCGTGTATATGCCGAGCCGGCGGCCGGTAAAGCGCAGGGCGAGCGCCGCGGCGATGGTGAGTACGCCAAAGCCCAACACCGCGTGCGGGGACCCGACGCCGCCCGGCGGCGCCGCCGCCGCGGCCACCGTCAGCGGCGCAAGGCCGCTCAGCAGCATGATGTCGGCCACGCTTCGATCGGCCTGCGTCTTGGCCCGCATTACCAGTAGGTTGGCCACCGCCAACACCAGCGCCGCGATGATCGCGGCGTAGACCGTCGGCAGCCACGAGTTGTGGTGCCAGCGCCACCAACCCAGCAAACCGGACGCTACTGTCACCCCGATCGCGACCATCGATGCGCCGACCTGCAGCGCGACGATCGGGTCGATCGCGGCGAAGCGCTTGCTCAAGCTTGCCGAAACCGCGGTGGAGATGTGCTCGATGACCTGTGACCGGTGTTCGGTGTCCGGCAGGAACCGGATCCACAATCGGTCGCCGTCGTAGACGTCCTGCTCGGTCAGCGATTGCGTGGCGCGCAAGGGCGTTCCGTCGACGAGGCAAAGCGCCCACCTGCCGCGCCCCTCGGCCTCCAGCGGGGTCTCGCCGAGCTCCCTAAGCCGGCTGTTGACCACTTTCAAAAGCGCGTCGGTCATCACTGAAACCGGCGCGTTGGCATCCAGCAAAACCCCGATCTGGACACCCTCGCCGGCCATGACGCCGACCACTACCGCCCGAGGCTGTGAGATTCCCTCGATGTCTGCCTGTAGGGCGTCAGCTACCGCGGTCATCGCCCTGCACCCCCTGCCATGGTCAATGTGTAACCCCGTGTCGCCGGCCGTGTTGGGGCCTGTGCCGCTCTACTTGCCGGGGCGCTGTGGCCCCCCGGGAGGTGTAGCTCGACCATTTCGGATTTCATCTGCCTCGCCTTGGGATAAAAAGTTGTGGTGACACTGGTTTGAGATTTGCTAATGATCCTAGAGAAGTATGCCGTCTTCGCGTCCCTACCGCATGTTATGCGCAAAAGCATTGGTGAAGTTTACGTTTCACGCGCATGTCAAACCCTGCGGTGGGATTTCCACTCGCCGTACGGCAGCGTGTCCAGGACGGTTTTGATACCGACCTGCACCAGCTGCGGGGTTGCCGGGCAGATGGCCAGCCACGCCTCCCCGGAACCCGCCGTGCGTGCCTGCTGATAGAGCGCGATGCGGCCACCCGAACCGTCTTTGAGCGACAGCACCGAGGCGCTGGGGCCCTTCGCGTCGTCCTTGTACTGACGCGCGTACACCGCAACCTCGGCGGCCGGGTCCGACAGCGCTTGGCCCAGCGCGGCCACCGTGGCGGCACTGATGCCCATTCGCCGCAGATCACCGCCGGAAAAGACGTTGAAACCGGACTCCTGCCATGACTTGGTTGCTTCCAGCATCTCCTCCAGTGGCACGTTGACCGCGTTGATCTGCGCCGGCTCCGCGTGGTGAATCGACTCCAGACCGTCCATCACCAATGACGCGATCGAGGCGCTGTCCGCGACGGCGACGTCATCGACGGTGATGTCGCTGCCCACCCGCACGGCCGACACCCAGTGCTGGCCGCGGCGGGCGAGCACCACCCGGAACTCGTTGTCGGGGATGTCGCGCGAACCGGGCGGCTGGTTCTCGTCGTCGACAACGCCGTAGAGCAACTTGCCCCGCGACAGCAGGGCGACAACCTCAAGGTCGGGCGCGGCGAGGACCCGCATTCGGGCCGCGACCTGCTCCTGGACCTCGTCGCCGACGACGATGCCCTGCTCGCGCATCACCGCCATTCCGGGGTGCTCGTTGAGCCAGTCGCTCGAGTCAGCGGACACAAATGGCCGGCACCGCAATTCCGGCGCGACGTGTCGAATGTCGAGCAGCGCCTGAAGCATCCAGAAACCATCGACGTTGACGGTGATGTCGGTGCGGGTGCTCTGTTGGTCCATCAATACCCTAAGAGGTCGAAGTGGTCGAAATGCGCGGAAACCGCAGGACGCGACAGCACACCGACAGGTGTGCTGCCGCGCCTGAAGTCGGGAGTTAGGCCCAGCTGGACCCCACACTGCTGTCGGTGTTGAACATGTTGTTGCCGGCCGTCTGCACCTTTTGGCCGTGGGCGTTGGCCTGCTCGTAGATCACCTGGAAGTTACGACCCAACTGGGTGATGAACTCCTGGCAGGCCACCGAACCGGCGCCACCCCAGAAGTCACCGGCAGCAAGCACATCGCGAACGATGGACTGGTGCTCGGCCTCCAGCGACGCAGCCTGGGCACGGATGAGGGCGCCGTGGGCGTCCACGTCGCCGAACTGGTAGTTGATGCTCATGTTTACGTCCTCCTAAGTTTGAAAGTGTTAGACAGCAGCGCTTTTCCGCCGCTGGTGAAGCTAGCTGCTGAGGGCCGTCCCCGAGGCCTGCTCTTGCGTCTCGTAGTTGTTAGCGTCGCGGATCAGACCGTCACGCACCCCGTGCAGCATGTTCACAATGTTGCGGAACGCCTGATTCATCTGACCCATGGTGTCGTACGACGTCGCCTGGGCCTGCCCGCTCCAGCCGGCGCCGGCGATGTTCATCGAGGACGCCCACATCTTGCGGGCCTCGTCCTCAACGGTCTGCGCGTGCATCTCGAAGCGACCCGCCATCGCCCGCATCGCGTGCGGGTCGGTCATAAAACGTGTTGGCATGTTGCCTGTCTCCTTATTACTTAGTTATTCCGGTGTTTGTTGTCATGAACGACGATGGTCGGACCGGTTTCGCGCTGGCCGCACTCCCGGGCCGAATACACAAGGATGATCTACCTTGACTCCAGCCGACGTCAGAGTCGGCAGAGTGGTCATCGCATCCCAGCGCGCGAAGCCCCGAACCGATCAACCCCCTAAGGCGGTAACGGCTGCGTTGGTGATCTCCGTTATCCCGTAAGAGATCCCGCTCTGCGCCAGCGTGGCGACGAGCTGGTGGTGAATCGCGGTGGCATCGGCGCTGATTGCCTGGTACATCTGCGCGTGCGCGGCGAATTGGGCAGCCGTCAGCGCCGACACCTCGTCAGCGGCCGCGGGACTCACCGCGGTCGTCGGCAGCGCCGCGGCCGCGTTCTGGGCGCTCAACGCCGAGCCGATAGCCTGCAGGCTCCCGGCCGCTGCGGCCAAAGCCTCCGGCTGCGTAGTCACGAACGACATATTTACCCCTCCTCGGTTTCGTCCGGCACAGCTATGTGCAAGAGCCTAGATGACAACACCAGTTTCCAGCTGATTCTCAGGCCACCTGTTCTCAATTGTTCACTGGATGGCACGGCGAATTCACCTTCGGTAACGACACAGTAACAGCGCCCGTCCCCGCTCGTTGGCGTTCACAGGACGGTCACACCAAACCGCCAGAACGGTCCGGGATTGTGGTCTTCAGAAGCCCGCCGAGTCCGGATCGGCATTGGGCCCTGCAGCTATCCACCTAAGGGTGGTCGGGCCATGACGGTGGGGCGGAACCCGTAGCGGGGACCGGCACCGCCGGCGGTGCCGGAGCCCACGCCGGCCAGCGGCATGCCGCCCAGCAGGTTTCCCTGCCCGGCGGCCTCCGGGGCAGCGCTGACGCTGCTGACCGGGATGGCCGTGGCATGGGGCGCCGCCTGGACCGACCCGGCCCAAGTGGCCGGCACCGACAACTTGCCGATCGAGGTCGCACTGCCCAGATGTGCTGCTGCGCCGGCGCCGCCGCCCAGCAGGCCTCCCAGCCCGGGCAGGCCCTTGGGCACCGCGGCCGCCGCCGGCGCCGCCGCCCCGCCGATCCAGCCCAGCGTCTTGGAGATCTGAGTACCGAAGTTGCCCATACCGACACTGAAGTACGGCAGACCCTCGGTGTTGTAGAAGAAGCTGGCGTACGGGGCGTAGGCGTTGGTAATCGCCGAGAGGTTTGAGGGCAGCGTGCTACTCCCGGTCAACAGGAACCAGGCCTGGGTCAGCAGCGGATTCTCGGCCCCGATCTGGCCCACCAGCTTGCCTGTCCCGGAGGGCGTGGACAGCTGACCCAGCGCGGTCTGGATCTTGCTGATGAAGCCCGACAGGGTCTGCTGGAGGTTGGCGGCCTGGGTGCCCTGGGCCGCGGCGGTCGCCGCGTTCTGGGCGCCCGCGGCCGCCGGGTTGGCCACCGTGGGCGCCTTGCCGAACGACGGCAACTTGGTGGCCGCCGCCGACTGACCCGCATAGTTCATCAGCGCCATCGTGTTCTGCGCCCAGAACTCCTGATACT
>Ga0310910_10001775_pt1 | contig 11994 bp, 12 predicted proteins | sample GREbulkMGHF172_FD_203448 | JGI IMG/M metagenome (GOLD analysis project Ga0310910, IMG submission 203448) | Lab enrichment of tropical soil microbial communities from Luquillo Experimental Forest, Puerto Rico - GRE.bulkMG.HF172 | ecosystem: Environmental > Terrestrial > Soil > Tropical forest >... | reverse complement strand
TCCTGGTACGACAACTCCAACGCAGAACGGCTTGGCTACCGGCCACAAGACGGCTCGGAACCCTTTGCCGAGGCTGTTCTGGCGGCCGAGGCCGGTCGGGCGATCGACCCGATCGCCGAGTATTATCAGGGCGGTACCTTCTGTGCCGCCGAGTATTCGGCACGGACCTTTGCCCCCTGAGGTGCGGCTAAAGTACCGAGAGCACCGCTTCCGGCGGACGGCCGAGTGCGGCCTTCTGTCCTGATACCACGATCGGCCGCTCGACGAGGATCGGGTTCTTGGCCATCGCCTTGATCAACGCATCCTCCGACAACGCCGCGGGGTCGATGCCGGCAGCGGCAGCTTCTTTCTTCCGCACTAGCTTGTTCGCCGGCATCTTGAGCTGGCCCAAGAGCTGCTTTAGCTGTGCCGCCGTGTAGGGCGTTTTCAGATATTCAATGATGGTCGGCTCGACCCCATTCTCGCGCAACAGTGCCAGGGTTCTGCGCGAGGTGTTGCAGCGCGGGTTGTGATACATCGTCACCGGCATCGCCTTCCTCCTCCCGATGAGGGCGAGCACGGCGTAAGGTACGGAAGCGGGCAATGCAAGAGCCGAGTACCGCGGTAAATACAGCGAGGCCAGGCCCGCTCGCCGGGATCAAGGTGCTCGATTTAACCACGGTCGTCCTCGGGCCGCTGGCGACGCAGACCCTGGGCGATCTCGGCGCCGAGGTGATCAAGGTCGAATCGCCGGAGGGCGACATTATGCGCTATGCCGGTCCTGCCCGGCATAGCGACATGGGCCACGTCTTTCTCAATCTCAATCGCAACAAGCGCTCGCTCGCGCTCGATCTGAAGCGGCCCGAAGCGGCGCCGGTATTCCTGGCGCTCGTCGCGCAGAGCGACGTCTTGATGCACAACATGCGCCCGCAGGCGATGGCCCGGCTCGGCTTTGCCTGGGAGCGGTTGCGGAAAGTCAACCCGCGGCTCGTCTATTGCTCGGCTCAGGGCTATGGGCAGAACGGCCCGCTCGCCGATCGCCCGGCCTTCGACGACATCATCCAAGGCGGCTGCGGGCTCGTTTCGCTCGAGACAGCGACCGGCGTCGAAGCCCGCTTCGTCCCGACCCTGATCGGCGACAAGACGGTCGGTCTGACCATGGTCTATGCGGTGATGGCGGCGCTGCTGCAGCGCGCACACACCGGTCGTGGCCAGGCGATCGAGGTGCCGATGCTCGAAACAATGACTGCCTTCGTCATGGCCGAGCACATGGGCGGGTTGACCTTCGATCCGCCGATTGGGCCGCCCGGCTATGCCCGGATGCTCGCTCCCGACCGCCGCCCGCATCGCACCGCGGACGGGTATATCTGCATCCTCCCCTACACCGATCGGCACTGGAGGGATTTCTTCCGCATCGCCGACCGCCCCGAACTCGCCGAGGATCCTCGCCTCGCCGACGCGCAGACCCGCAGCCGACACGTCGCCGAGCTCTACGCGCTGGTCGCCGAATTTGTGCGGGCCGCGCCGACCGCCTTCTGGCTCGCCAAGCTCGAGGCCGCCGACATCCCGTGCGGACCGGTCAACTCGCTCGCCGAATTGCCGACCGACAAGCAGCTTGCCGCAGTCGACTTTTTTCCGCTGGCCGAGCATCCCTCCGAAGGGTCGATCCGCACGGTGCGGTCGCCGGTGCGGTTTGGCGATGCCGACTGCACGATCCGGCATCCGGCTCCGCGGCTCGGCGAGCATTCGCGCGCGATCCTGCGCGAGGCCGGATTTGCCGCGCCCGAGATCGACGATCTCCTCGCCCGCGGGGTCGCGATCGAAGCCGTGTCGGACTAGTCGGCCACGGCAAGGATCTGGGCTGCCACGCGCTCGACCGGCCGATTTTGTCCGCCGAAGATCACCGCGAGGATCACCACGGCGAAGAACCCCGCGCGCATTATCGCCGGCAGACGGAGTAGGACCACGGCGAGCAGCAAGGCGGCGTAGCCGAGATAGAGGAATGTCAAATCTGCTGCGGTCATGTCCGATCGATAGCCGAATTCGATAAAGGTTTCGTTGATGCGGCTGACCGACGAAGAAAAGGCGATGCGGGCGGGCGAGCTCGGCGAGCCCAGACGCTGGGCGATTACCCATCAGGTCGCCGTCGGCGAGTTCTTCGACGCCGCAGATTTCGTCGCGGTGTCGCAAGCGCACGTGATGGCCGACACCGAATCATTGGGCGAAGCCGGGGTGTGCTTTCTCGAAGGCCTCGCCGGGGCACCCGAACCGGAGCGGCGGGTGCGGGTGCCGGCCATCACCGACCCGCGTGGGATCGATTTCGCGGTTTATCGAAGGCTCGGCCAGAGTGTTGCGATGGCAGCACTCGAGCGCCGGGCCATCGCCGCACTCACCGCCTTCGGCGTGCTGATGACCGATACCTGCATCAATTATCAAACGGTCATGGCACCGCTGCGCGGCGAGCACGTCGCCTATGGCGACACCGGGGCCGTCATCTACGTCAACAGTGTGCTCGGGGCCCGCAGCAATTTCGAGGGCGGGCCCTCTGCACTCGCCGCTGCGCTGACCGGCCGCACCCCGCGCTACGCCTATCACCTCGCCGGTTGCCGCCGCGCCACCCGGCGGTTCCGCCTCGCGGCGGCGCCGCGCGACCTCAGCGAATGGGGTGCGCTGGGCGGCATCGTCGGTCAGGCTTGCGGCTCCTACTGGAAGGTCCCGGCCATCGAGGGACTGGCGGAAATTCCGGGTTCGGATGCGCTCAAGCATTTCGGCGCCGCTTTGGCGAGCTTCGGGTCGGTGGCGCTGTTCCACATGCCCGGCATCACCGCCGAGGAAGCGGTGTTCGCCGGCGTTCCGCCCGAACCCGTTCCGATCGGCCCGGCGGACATTGCGGCCTTTCTTGGCCGCTACGCGGCACCCGGCGACAAGCTCGACGTCGTCGTCTTCGCGGCGCCGCAGTTGTCGCTCTACGAGATCGCGGCGGTGGCGGGCGCGCTCGATGGCCGGCAGATCCATCCCGACACGACGGTGATCGTCGCGACCTCGCCCGAGATAAAGCATGCCGCCGACCGGATGGGCTTGACCGTCCGCATCGAGGCGTCGGGTGCCGTCGTCGCCCAAGGGATCTGCTTCTATCAGAGCTATGCGCGCGAGATCGCCGAAGCCAATGGCTGGACCCGGCTGATGACCAACTCGGCGAAGCTCGTCAACATCCTGGGAGGCTACGGCTATCGGTCGAGCCTGGCGCGCCTCGAACGTTGTGTCGATTCGGCGGTGGCCGGGAAGGTGCTCTAAATGCCGGTCGTGTTGCGCTGTCACCGTGGCATCGGACCCGCGGTCAGCGGCACGGCACACGTCGCCGCCGACAATTTCAGCGCGCGCTACGATCTCGACCGCAGCCGCGGGATCTTCTCGCGCCCGAGCCATAAGCTCGCCGGCAAGAGCTATGTCGACCGCATCCTCGTCCTCGACGGCGCGAAGGGTGGGGTCGCGACTGCCTGGATGCTGCACGACATGGCCGCACGCGCGATGGTGCCGCGGGCTTTGATCTTCAACCGGGTCAACCCGATCGTCGCACAGGGTGCAGCCTTTGCCGGCGTGGCACTGGTCGACCGTTTCACGGGTGACGTGACGGGGCTCTTCCGCACCGGCGACGAACTGCGCGTCGACCCCGCCGCGGGCACCGTCGAGATCGTGAACCGCGACGCATGATCCGGTCTATGCAGATCCCTGATGCACGGGAAGATACTGCCAAAACATCGATATCGGCGTCGAAAAGGCAGGGCCACCCATCGCGAAATCAACCGCTTAAGGGGCCAATTCCCTAAGCGACCAAACAGGGAATTAATTCGGCCGAACAGGGAATTAAATCGGCCGATCAGGGAGGCCCTGGGAAGCACCCGGGTGTCCGCCCTGTAACGCCGTACCTGCGGACCACACCATGTAAGAAACCGCTTGCTTCCTCCGCCGCCGAGCAATGTGCTCAGCCAGGAGTTGAGGTGGCTGGCAAATATTCTGGCTGCAGCGCGCAATTGGGACGTTTTGTCTAGCAGCCTTCTCGCGCCCCTAAAAATCGCCTTGCCGAATGATCAGGATCTGACCGAATTGTGCCGCATCTGCGAGCGCGAGCGTCAATCCGCGTACCAAAGCGCCGTCGCTGCTATTCGGTCGCGCCAATACACGGCGGCACTGCTCAAACTGTCGCTGTGGTTCGCCTCGTCCAGCTGGCGAAACCAGCCAATCTCGCAACAATCGGCGCTGTTGATGGCGCCGATCGGCACCGTGGCGTCAAGCTTGATCGGCTGCCGGTACAAGAAGGTCCAAAAGGCGGCCAACCGGTTTGACGAGCTCACCCCGCAGCAGCGCCACGAATTTCGGATTGCCGTCAAGAAACTGCGCTACACAATCGAGTTTCTCAAAGACCTATTCGATAGCAATCATGTTGCAAGCTTCGTGCAAGGGCTCAAGCCACTGCAAGATGATGCGGGATATGCAAATGACGTCAGGGTGGCGCACGAGTTACTGACCGATTTGCAGCTTTCGAGAGATGCCGTGCCCGTGGCGCGCGCCGCCGGCGTTGTACTCGGGTGGCACGATCGTGGATTGACGGACCTTGATCTTAAGCTGCGCAAACATGTACGCCGATTGCGACAGCTTCGTCCCTTCTGGTAGCCGGCCAGTAGCAGACCATAAATCGGGCGACAGAGATTTTCCCTTCGACTCTGAAGAAGTAACGAGAATCGATCCCATCGCGGCTGATGTCGGAATCCGGCGAATGTCGGTTTACAGGGCTCGCGTTACCGGGAACCAAGGCGCTCGCCAGTGCAACATCACCGGCGAGCGCGTCAAGCGGCCCCATTCTTGCTATTCGGCCTGAGGAACTGTGAACCCGTATTACCGCAAGGCGCGGTTCGGGCAGATCTAGCGCTCAGAGGCCAGGCAATGGCTTGCTGTTCTCTTTCCGCGCGCCTGCCAATTCCTTAGGGTTGATCCCGAGGACGGTAAGGATAGTTGCCGCAATCTGCCGAGTCTCGACATTATCGTTGAGGGTCGCCGGATTTATCTTTGGGTTCGTAACGAGCAGTGCAACGTTGCGGTCGTCGGGGACGAAGAAGCCGCCATGCTCCGCCAGTTTCGGGCCGCTCGTGTAGATCAGGCCGTGTACTGTAACGGCGATGAAGTCCGGGGTGCGGTTGTTGCCAAAGGGGTTGCCGTAGAGCGGCGCGAGCGCCGATTTGTCAAGCAGAGTATCGATCCCCAAAGTTGCCGCCTGTGACAACAGGTATGCCTCGGCCGCTTTATAGCTGCGCTGCTGCATTTGCGGGCTCAACCAGACCAATGCCACATCATCGGTCGTTTTTGATCCGTTGGTCATGAATAATCCGGGAGCCATGTCATAGGGCGCATCACTGACCGCTTGCCGCAACTTCACATTGATCGGCGATTGACCGTGCTTGGCCTCGATAATGACCAGGGTGTCACTGTCGAGCCCGGCATTTTTGAGCGCCTTGACGATGATGCCGAGTTCCGCATCGACGAAATCGAGCCCGTACTGCAGGCCGGTATTCAGCTGGGAGCCGTCTGCGTTCGCATAACCGCCAACCATGTTAGTACTGTCGCTACAAGCGAACGGCGGCGCCACTACGAGCAGGCTGGCGGAATGAGCGGTCCATGGGGAAGGTAGTCCTGAGTTCACGTACTGGTCGGCGGGATTTGCCGTGGCGAGCTTCTGGCCGACGCTGACCGCTTGGAAATTCATGCCGAAGATCGTCGGCACGCCGACCGTCTTGGACCCGGTGCTGTCGAGGCCATTGATTTCGTTGAGAACCGCCTGGACCTTCAGCACGTCGTTCCGCTGGATACTGCAGTACCCGGTCGTCGTATCCTTATGGGTGATCGGATCGTTCGAGTTGACCTCCGGGGTATAGAGGTCCTGAACACCCTCGCCGGACGGGCCGTTCAAGATTTCGTAGGCGGGGTGCTTGTCCGCCCAGGCGGTACGTCCGCCATGAGCTTTGATTACCTCGAAGATCGTGTTTACGTTGATGAACTGGTGCGGAAAGACCGGCACGCACTTGCCGCCTGCCAAGGTTTGCGGCAGCTGGTCGGGATTGATCTGCGAGAGTGGGTCGCCGAGGGTTCCGCCGGCGGTGGCGTCGTTCAGGCTCTTGTCAAGGTTTTCCGCGTACACTGTTTCGGCGCCCGGCGGACCGCTGCAGTCGGCGCCGGTGAACTTCGGTGCGAACAGCGAGCGATCGTAGGAGTCGTCGTAGAACACGCCGGTCGAGTTCGACGTACCGCCCGTCGTCGGAGCCAGGAGGCCAGGGAACGAATCCGACGGTGCCGTCGTCAGCGCGTTGGGATAGCGGACACCGTTCTTGGCAAGCGTTGCCAGCGTGCTGCCCGGGTTGTCATTGATGTAGTTGATGAGGTCGACAGCGTGCATGCCGTCGACGCTGATCATAAGCACATGGTCATAGGTCGCGCCTTTTGGCGCTGCGAACGCTGCCGGAGCAAACGCCGTCAGCACAAAAGCGGTCCCGGCGAGCAACGATCGAAGCGTCTTCATAGGCGGCCCCCTGGTTTGGATAAAGGCCCGCGGGATTTATCCGAAGCTTGTTACCGTCGTATGACACTGGAGAGTGGCAGCGGTTTGCGGCTATCCGCGTCTACCGCGGGCCTTGCAGAAGGTTTAGTTAATACTGTTGCCGGGGCAGGAGACCCACGAATAGGAAGGGTGCTTATCCGACTAAGCAGTGTAGCCGCCCGCCGTATGCACCACGCCGAAAATCGTATTCGTACGAATGAAGTTCCAAGGGTAGACGGGAGCACACTGGTGAGCCGGATCGCGCTCGAGCTTGTTCGGATCGATCGACGCGCCGCCGCCGTCCGCCGCGACCGGCGCTCCGCGCCGTTTACGAGGCTCTGGTTGATGCCAATTGCCTTGTCGAATTCAGCGGTCGCACTCGCCGGAGGTGCTCCGGCCTTGCAAAGGCCCGGTGCTCCGGCAACGCCATTGCCCGTCGTCGTCGCGGGTGGAGCAGGGTTGCCCCTTGCGATCGAGTGCGGTTCGACGAGGTTTGCTAGTGGCTTTCCCCGGCCCTCGGCTCCCGCCTAGCGCTTCGCGCCGGCTTCGGCCTCGGTGATGGTCCCCATGAACTCGGCGAGGCGATTGTGGTAGAGCACGGTGATCGACGCCATGTCCTCCGTTCGCCAGTCGACCGCGAGATCGCTGCGGTTCGCCATCAGGCCAGCCAGGACGGGGGCGTTGGCCGCGCGCGAATAATGCGAGCCGTCATAGGTCCCCTCCTTGCCCCGGGTCAGCGCCGAGGGGATCGAAAAGTCGAGAAACTCGTCATAGGCCGCGGCGATCTGACCGATCGCGGCAAGATAGGCGTCGAGCCCGCCGGTCAGGCTGAAGGCGGCGATGCGCCAAGCCGATTCCGGCGGGATATAGCCGATCGCGCGCGCCTCGGGGAATAGGCGGCGCAGCTCGACATAGGCGGCGGCGCGCTCGGCGTGCACCTCGGACGGCGGCGGCTCGGGCTTGATCGGACCCTTCGGATCGTAGCGATGACGCTTTGATCTGACTTCAAGCTCGGCGCGAAAGTCCGCATCATAGTAGCGATGGTGCGGCGCGTCCCCGCGCAACGTGCGGATCGAGAAATCGAGCGCATCAGTTGATAGATATGTGGCGAAGATCGATGGCGGCGAGGACCCGGTGCGGACAAAGTCCGGCACCTCGACCGACTGTGCGGGGCCGATGAACTCGCCCCGCTTGACATCGACGATGATCAGCCGGGGGGCAAAACCGCGCGCCCGCATATACTTCGCGTAGAGGACGTATTCCGACGCCTGACCATCGGAAACAGATAAGTTATAGCAACGATATCCTTCGATTTTCTCCTCGGGAAGCAGGCTCGCGCGAGATGTTCCGATAATCAGGCAATCGTAATCCTGCAAGCGCGGCAGGAACCTGACGATCCCGGCAAGGCGCTCGTTGAAGGGATAGTTGATCCCGGTCAAGATATTCCCCCGCAAATACCAGAGGGGATCGACCAGACAATTGACGGCAAAGCACGCCGCGAGGATCAGGCCGACGGTTGCCAGCAACCAGCCGAGATAGGTGCGGAGTCGCTTCTTTGATCTCACCTTTGATCTCGCCATCGGTCGTTTTGCTCCCTGCCCAGGGGCGCGCGATACCGCCATAGCCGGGGATTCCGCGCCTCTTCGGTTCTTTGACGAACCGTTCCGCGGGTGACAGGTACCACATCGATAGGACGCGCGCTATGTTGAGTGGGACACTCTGCCGACGGGATCGACAATGGACGAGATCGCCGAGGTCGAGCCGCTCGCGCTCTTCGAGCGCTGGCTCGACGAGGCCTGGAAGGGTGAGCCGAACGCGCATGCGATGACCTTGGCGACGGCAACGCGGGAAGGCCGGCCGTCGGCTCGCTTGGTGTTGTTGAAGGGGCTCGATCGCCGCGGGTTCGTCTTCTACACCAATCTAGAGAGTCGGAAGTCGGAGGAGCTGTTTGCCAACCCGCATGCCGCGCTGTGCTTCTTGTGGAAGTCGCTGAACCGGCAGGTTCGCGTCGAGGGCCCCGTCGAGCAAGTCGCGGACGACGAGGCGGACGCGTATTTTGCCAGCCGGCCGCGCGACAGCCAGATCGGTGCTTGGGCCTCCGACCAGTCGCGCCCGCTCGAGAGCCGCGCGCTCCTCGAGCGCCGGGTCGAAGAGTTTTCCCGCCGCTTCGATGAGGGTAAAGTACCGCGTCCCACATACTGGTCAGGGTTCCGGGTCGTGCCGCAGCGCGTGGAATTCTGGGAGGAGCAGCCGTCGCGGCTGCATGATCGGATGCTGTTTATTCGTGAAGGCGAGGGATGGCGACGGGAACGGCTTTTTCCGTAATCCACGGGGCGCCCGCCAACAGGTTGCGGCGGTTGGCGACCTATGCCTCCGTCGCGGTTGCCGCACTGCTGATTGCTGCCAAATTCGTGGCCTGGCTCGAAACTGGCTCCGTTGCGCTGTTGTCGAGCCTCGTCGACTCGCTGCTCGACGCGGTGGCCTCGCTTGTTAATCTCTTCGCGGTCCGCCACGCGATGAGCCCGGCCGACCGCGAGCATCGTTTTGGTCACGGCAAGGCCGAGCCGCTGGCGGTGCTCGGCCAATCGGCCTTTATTATCGGCAGTGCGATGCTGCTGTTCGCCGAGGCGATACGGCGGCTGATCTGGCCGGTTCCTGTCGAGAACCCGCCGGCCGGGATTGCGGTAATGATCGTCTCGATCGCGGTGACGGCCGGGCTCGTCCTCTATCAGCGGCACGTCGTGCGCCGCACCGGATCGATCGCAGTCAGCGCCGACGAACTGCACTATCGCAGCGACGTCGTCCTGAACCTTGGCGTAATCATCGCGCTCGCGCTCGGCGCCGCCCTCCACCTGCCGCTCATCGATCCGCTTTTCGGCGCCGCGATCGGCATCTGGATCGTTTACAGCGCCGTTCGGCTCGTGCGTCTGTCGCTGTTCCAGCTGATGGACCACGAAATGACCGACGATGAGCGCGAAAAGATCCGCACGATCGCGCAATCGCACCCCGACGTGGCCGCGGCGCACGACCTCCGCACCCGGGTCGCCGGCCCGACCTCCTTTATTCAGATCCACATTGAGATGGATGGTTCGCTGAGCCTCGTTCGAGCGCACGAGATCTCCGACGAGGTCGAAGCCAAACTCCGCGCCGCCTATCCGAACGCGGAGATCATAATCCACCAGGATCCCGAAGGGATCGAGGAGCCGCGCGCCAACTTTCCGCGCCGGGTCGCTGTGCGATGAGCGGGGTGCGCAAGGTTCTGCTGTTGACCGGCGCCAGCCGCGGGATCGGGCACGCCACGGTCAAGCGTTTCAGCGATGCCGGCTGGCGGATCATCACCTGTTCGCGCGACGACGTGCCGCCCGAATGCAAGCGCGACCCGAACTGGACCCACCATATCACCGCCGATCTTGCCGATCCGGACGACCTCGAGCACTTCGTTGCCGAGGCGGGGGAGTTTCTCGACGGCGCGCTGCATGCGCTCGTCAACAATGCCGGCGTCTCGCCAAAGGCTCCGACCAAGGAACGGCTCGGCGTTCTCAACGGCGACCTCGAAGATTGGCAAAGAGTGTTTCAGCTGAACTTCTTCGTGCCGCTGACCTTGGCTCGCGCCTTTGCCCCGGCTTTGGCGCAAGGCAAGGGAGCGATCGTCAACATCACCTCGATCGCCGGCCATCACGTGCATCCGTTTGCCGGCTCGGCCTATTCGACCTCGAAGGCGGCATTATCGGCTCTGACGCGCGAGATGGCCGCCGACTTTGCCCGGCTCGGTGTCCGCGTCAACGCCGTCGCGCCCGGCGAGATCGAGACCGCGATGCTGTCGCCCGAGACCACGGTGCTGCTGCCGCGCATCCCGCTCCACCGGCTTGGGATACCCTCCGACGTCGCCGGCGCGATCTTTTTCCTGTGCAGTGAAGATGCCGCCTACGTCACCGGGACGGAGATCTCGGTCAACGGCGGCCAGCACATCTACTGACGCGCGTCCGTCAGCCCTAGGCTGACCATTCTAATGTCTCAGCAACGAACGTATTGACGCTCTTGCCGGTTCGGGCGGCGGGGATGGCGACCCGGCGATGCAGCTCGGGGGATATCCGCAACGTGAGATCGCCGGGATAGGGCCGGCCCGGCTGCTTGCGGGATCGACGCACCAAAGTCAAGCGGCCCGGCGCCGGGTCAGGCGCGGGCGCTGGGTGCCGCGCGGCAGGTTCGGGTAGTTGATCGGCTGGACATAGATCCGGTGGGGCGCTGCAACAGTTCGTCGCAGACGGCTTTAGCAGAACGGGTTCGCCGATCGGTCAGCACCGGCGCGATATGCCTCTACGACGTCAGGTCCGGCCGGCGGGCGCCGGCGAAGCGTTTTGGCATCGCGGCGTGCTGGTGTTACTGCCATTATTTTGGCTGAGGGTACGCAACCAGCTGCCCACCGCGGTCGGGTGTGGTGAACTGGCTTATGGGGCTCTCGACTCCGTCGCTCTGACCGTCGGCCGTCATCGAGGTCACCGTGTAGTAATACGTCGTCTGCGGCGTCAGACCGTCGACCAGCACCCGAAAAATCGTCTCTTTGTGGGTGCGGTTGAGCCTGATATGAGATTTCGCCGTCCGGCTCAGCTCCATGGGATCGGTCCCATAGTGTACGACGGCGAAATGGTCGTCATCGCCGCCCGGATTGGTGCTGGTCCATCTGATAATCGCCAAGTCGTCGCGAGCGAGTTCGAGCTCCGGCCCTCTGATGATTGCGACATGCGCGGCTTTCTTTGGCGGCTGAAGCAGCTGAGCGGCAGCCGGGCCGACACAGAGCTGGCTAACGAGGCTGGCGGCAAGCGCCAACCCCGCAAGCAGTCTATTCATCGCAATCACGGGATCATGTTCGGCCCGGGCAGGGGCGGGACGCCGCAGATCGCCGGGGCACAAGGCGGAAGCGGCGGCGCGGTGACGAGCAACTCGTTACCCTGGGTCGCGGCTGTACCACCGGTCATGCACTGACCGGTAAAGGTGTTGATGTCCGGGTAAGGTGTTGTGAAACCATCCGTGAGTGCTTGCAGGAAGGTCACGATCTGGTTTTCCTCCTGATCCGTCAAGCCGAGGTTCCCCGTCGTCATGTCGATGTTGTTCGGAACCTCGGGCATCGGCCAGCAATCGACTTTTTCCGTCTTTCCTGGTGGACAGTTGCCCGACGTGACCTTAAACGCAAACACATCGCGAGTATTGTAGAAATGAACCAGTTGTTTCAGGCTCTTGATATAGCCATTGTGAAAGAACTCTTTCTGAAAGTACGGTATTGCACTGCCGTTGGCATCGACTTGGCCAGCCTCGGTGGTGGGGCACTGCGGCGGTGTCATCGCGACATCGCGCGCTGTCGATGTCTGCATCTGGCCGTCGCTGGGCTGGGCAAACTGTACCCATTGTGAATTCGGATTGGGGGCGCTCCT
>Ga0310910_10001764_pt1 | contig 12022 bp, 8 predicted proteins | sample GREbulkMGHF172_FD_203448 | JGI IMG/M metagenome (GOLD analysis project Ga0310910, IMG submission 203448) | Lab enrichment of tropical soil microbial communities from Luquillo Experimental Forest, Puerto Rico - GRE.bulkMG.HF172 | ecosystem: Environmental > Terrestrial > Soil > Tropical forest >... | reverse complement strand
CCCGATCGAGCCTTGGAAGCGGTTGCTGCACGGCATCGCGATCGCATCGAACTCTTCGAGATAATCCTGCGTCGACAGCTGGAAAGATCGATCACTGAGCGGGATGATGGTGTCGAAATCCGATGCGCCGAGTTCGCCGCCGAGACAAATTCCGAGACACAGCCCTGGGTAATGCTGGGGCTGCTCGGTCACCCGTATGATTGAGCGTGGACGGCGCGCCGGGCTCTCTGGCGCTTTCCAAGCTCGGCGTGGATTGCTGCCGCAATCTTCTCGGAGGATCTTCGATTACCAGGACGGCGCAGCACGAATAGGCAGCGACGCCCTATTGCCTGCTCGAAGAACGTGGCGAGATCCCGGTGGATCGCCCGCTCGATCACCGTGTCGCGGACGAGCCCATATTCACGGAATTTTCGTTCCCACCAAGTGGAGCTGGCCCAAACCAGATGCCCGTGAAGCGGCCAGCCTTTGTCGTCGCACGGCCAGTGTCGCCAATAGGACGCGTGACCAACGGATCGCCATTCTTCGAGGTACGGCTCTTCAAAAACACCAAAAACGCGGTCCTGACCCCACATTGGAGAATTGATGTACACGTATCCATCTTGGTCGACGAGCGACACAATTCGTTCGACATAGGCATCTAGTAGCAACGGGCTGACGTGCTCCAGGGCATCCATGCATAAGACCACGTCGAAGCGCCGGCCGATATCGAGGCTGAGAAGGTCGCCAAAGAGCATGCTGTCACGAACATTTGGGTGGGCAAGAGCGAATGCAGTGTGACTAACCTCTGCCCCCAGAACGCTGACACCCGTTTCGGCGAGAAGGCTGAGCACGGGGCCGGTGAAGCAACCCAATTCAAAGCAACTCTGGGCCCCAAGGCCGCGCACGATCGCGGCCGTGATGACTTTGTCGCGATCGATGAGCGGGGTCCACACACCGAAGCGATCATAATACCCATGCTTTTCGATCAGCTTCCGCATGCGAGAGATGTCGTCGTCGGTGCGAGCGATATAAACGATGATCGGCGAGCCATCGACAGGCTGCGATTGGTACATATCCGGCATTGCCGCCCTGAGATCGAGTAACGGCGTCACCGGGACGAAGCTTTCAAGGATGCGCGAACGGAACTCCCTTGAGGCGACGAACGCTCTGACCATTTGCTCGAGGAGCATTCCGGAGCTGATGAATTCAATATGATCTTGAAGGCCGGTAGGATCCGGATCTCGCTCAAGAATTCCGCGATAGAGAGCCGTGGCGACCTCCCTAGAGGTCCAGTCGGTCCTGGGGCGAAACCGCCGGTAAGCGCGGCCGATATGAGAGCCGAGAGCGTCAAGCCAACCGACATCAGTAGCCCCTGCCGATACGGGGGATGGCTCCTTCTGGTCGCGCACCGCGGACGTCGCGCTTGGAATCGATCGCCATCCAACGGCGCTACCGTCTGTTCGCCGCGCATGGAATATACCACGCAGCGGATGAAAAGGATTACGGGTAAAATGAATTTCGCTAAACCCGGCCGTCGTCAACAATCGCTCGACGCATTGCTGGTTCGGTCCCCACCAATTGGTCGGATCTTCCGCGAGCTCTGCTGCCGGGTAATAGCGCATCGCCGGATGAGAAACGTCGTCGAGATCGAGATGGGTCTCGACAATCAGCCAAGAGGTTGCAACCTCAGCAATACTCGCGATCACGGTTATCGGATCTTGCAAATGATAAAATACGCCTAAGAACAACACTACATCAAATTCCCCGACCACATCTCGTCTTATTTGGTGAGTATCAAGTACCCTATAATCAATATCTAGCCCCGAATCTTTTCGGACATAAAGAAATTTTTCAAATCCTCGAAAAGATGGATGAGCCCAGGTATACAAATCGGTCGCCAGCACGTGGGGCGCGCCCAGTCGTTTTGCCTCGAAGGAAAACGCGCCATTCCAGGCACCGACATCCAGTACACTTTGCCCATCCAAAGTCAGCGGGGCAAAAACGGCATCAAACTCCGCCTTCAGCACACCCAACGTCTTATTGCCTGGTATCAGCGTTCCGTCGGACAATTCGAACGAGTGGAACCAGCTACCGACACCTAGTTCAGATAGTGCCGCAGCTGGCCCACCCAAAGCCGAGATCTGCTCCTCTTTGGCCTTCACGAACCGCTCGACAAAATCGTCCCATTGCAATATATTTAAAGCTGTATGATGCATCGATTTGTTCTGGGGTCCGAATTCGTTTCGGGTGAGGCACAAGATGCTTAATTGAACTGCAGACAAATTTCGCCTCTGGACCTCACTCACCCAGCAATTCAGTGTGATCTCGCTCGGCTCCCGGCCAAGAATGGTCCTTAACGCGTGTTGAACGTCCTGTCTGGAGGCGATCATCGATTTTCTCTGTTGAAAAAGCTCACATAACCGGACGCTGCCGAAGTTCTAGCTTTCTTAGCGGATGTTGAGCAGCCGGTCCACCCGGGCTTTTCTCAAACGCCCGGTACTCGACAATCGAAGCCGCGGCGTGTAGATATCGACGCAATCGGCTTCGCGCTAAGATTCTTCGCACGCGAGTGGCTGAGCGGGTGTAGCAGGCGTCAGGTAGGGGCGATCGGGCCTGATGATGGAGTCGGCGCTACAGGACAGACCACAGAAGGGACGGAGTGACTTGCACCAACGCGATACTGACGTGGACTGGCTTGCTGTCGTCAGAACCTGAACCCTATTGGCAGGTTCTGGTTGGGCCGCAGGAGGTGACTGGCGCTTGCCAGAGCGTATGAGTGGCGTTAGCTCGGTAATCTGATCCGATGATCTTTTTTTCGATTGGTCTGCCGGGGAGATTTGCAGCCTGGTGCGACGCAGCCATCGCGCTTCTTGCTGGTCATTTGGGTGGCACTGTGATGGTCAACGTATGGCCACGGCTCCCCGATATGTTCGGTTACGACACGATGTCCTCGGTGCTCGATGAAGTTGCTCTAAGCTTGATTGCCAGCGGGGCCACGCACCTGGTCATGGGCGCGAGGCAGCCTGACGAAAGGCTGTGCGCGGCGCTAGCCGAGACGAATGCTCGGTTCGTCGTGGCGCTAGACGACCCGCGGTTCGCCGCTGCTGACATCCTGGCAGAGACCAATGCCGAGGCGCGGATGGTTGCACGCGCCGTGGCCAACAGTTACCCCCTAGTGATGCGGTACGCTTCGCTGCCCGGGGCGCTGACATTGTATGGCGATCGTCGCCGCGCCGATCCCGCCGCGGCAATCGCGGTGATGGCACACCACCTTGGGATCGAGGTGAGCGATGCCACGGTTAAGTGCATCGTCGACGATCTAGCCGCCACGGGCCATGATGGTCCGCTGACCGGTCCCGATGAGTGGTCTCAGCGTGTTCCGGATGTCGCCCATAAGATGTTGAACGGCGCACTCGCCGGCTATCAGGAGTCTCTCGCCGGCGGCGAGCTAGGCCAGATCGTTTGGACCCGTGATCTTTTCATCGCAGCCGGTCATGCCGGTAGCCTGACCGAGGGCCTCGAAGCATCCAAGGGTAGCCCTATCTGCCCGATTATCTACGGGCCGTATATCCACCTTCCTGCGGGATCGTGGACGGCGCGGGTCGTCCTTGGATTCTCACCGGAGGCTTCGGGCCACACGTTCCTTGTCGATGCCTTTTCCGGGAGACAACTCGGATCTACGAGTTTTCAGCCGGAAAGGGCGGGTGTCTACACCGTGGACATCAATTTCTCACTCGACGAACCCGCCGGTCAGGGGCTCGAGATTCGCGTATGGGTTTGGACTGATCGCGCGCGGGGTCAAGTAGCGTTTGGCCACGTCATTCTCCGCCCTCTCGCTATGCGACAGCCCGATGTTATCGCCGGATCGCAGGATGATTTCAGGACGGTGCTCGACCTTTAGCGTCTGAACTCCCGCCGATCCTCGCATTCCATGGCCGAGCGTATGGAGAGCCAGCCGGACGTGCCTGCATTCCGCGACCTAGTCGACATCCCGATGCAGCGGCGCAAAGATATATCGCGAATGCGCAGAGTTAGGTGAACCGAGCTAATGCTCTATTTTGTCATCGGGTTACCGGGCCGCTTTACCGAATGGTGTGACGTTGCCACAGCAGAGATTGCCCGGCGAGCCTTGGGGCCAACCGAATTCGTCCGTGCCGATACCCTTGAGGAGATTTCGCTTTGGATGATCCGTACCCAGGCGTCGCGCGGCGTGGTGGCTTCGCGGCAACCTGGCGGCCGCCTTCGCTCTGCTCTCGTCGAAGCGGGCCGAGCCTTCCTTGTCGTGGTCGAAGAGCCACAGACGGCTCTCGTGGAAGCCGCTCAGAGACACTCGAACGACGTAGCCGTCGCGGCGCAGCTGGTGGCGAGCAGCTGCGCCGGGATCACGCGCTATGTTTCGTCGCCCGGAGCGCTCGCCCTGTTTCGAGATCGTGACGGCAGCAATCCCGTCACCACCGTGCGAGCAATCGCGCACCATTTGGCTCTCACCATTAGCAACGCCGATGTGGTCGAGATCGTCAACAATCTGGCCGCGGCAGGTCTGACCTTCGAGAAACCCGGCGGAGCAGAGCGCTGGGGCGGGATCGAGGCTGAGGAAAAGCGGGTAGTCGACGGAGCGGTCGGTCCGTACATAACGTATCTCACGAGCGGTAATCTTCCGCCGATTATCTGGGAGCGCGAGCTCTTTTTTCTCGGCGACCGGCCTAGAGAGCGAGCGACGGGTGTCATAGACGTCACCGGACGAGCGCGCCGTCTATTGCATGGGCCCTACATAATGCTGCCACCGGGATCATGGGCGCTGTCACTGAACCTGCTTTTTTCGCGTGAGACCACCGAGCATGACTTTCTATTGGAGGTGATCGTCGATCGGCCGATCTCTTCCCGGACGATCCGGCCGCAAGCCGAGGGTATATTCGAGGTCAGTATCGCCTTTGCGCTCGAAGCAACGACGGATCATCCTGTCGTAATCCGTCTGTCGACCCAGCGTGCGGCTTTCGACGGCACCGTAGCAGTGGTTAGGGCCGTCTTGACGACAGATGGGGCGGCGCTGGCCGGGTACGGATCGGCCGTCATCCCGGCTGCGGCGGGTCTTTTGGCATGAACCTTTCGGTCGCGCTGTTTGGCCCTAAGCGCGCCGAGGCACGGCTGATCCGCCGCGCCAACAAGGCTCGCAACACAGGGGCTTATTCCAAAGCCGCAAAGCTCTATTGCCGGGCGCTGAAGCTCGACTCCAAGCGGACTGACATTCACCTCCAGTATGGCAATATGTTGAAGGAGATAGGGCGCTATGCAGAGGCAGAAGACGCCTACCAGCGCGCACTTTCTCAGTCGCCGGGTGATGGCGAGATCCATCTTCAGCTTGGCCGTCTTTTCGAGCTCACTGGGCGCACAGAACAAGCCTCCAGGGCCTACAAAGAAGCGCGGCGTGCGTTGCCTGGCAGCGCTATTCCCAGTCTCGACTTGCAAAACATCGGAACGAAAATCCCGCAGAGTGGCCCCGACGCGCTGTTGGGCGAGACGGAGTGCGAAACGCATATTCGCGAGGGCGATCGTCTGCGCGATGCGGGGCGCTGTGCGGACGCGGCAGCAGCCTATAAAGCTGCGCTCGCCATCGCGCCCGCGCGGACCGATATCCGAGTTCAATACGGCAATATGTTGAAGGACTCGGGCCAGCTGGCCGAAGCTGAATCAGTCTACCGATCTGCGCTGACCGAGAGACTTGACGATGCGGATATTCACCTGCAGCTCGGGCACTGCCTAAAGCTGCAAGGCAGGCGCCCGGCTGCCTTGGAGGAGTACCTGCGAGCCTCTAGGGCAGCTGAGATGGGACAACCGCCCAAGCAAGGATACTTATTCGAGGCTCAACGACTGGCTGGCGTCGAGGCTCTGACGGTAATCACACATCAGATACTAGAACTGCGCGCGATGCTCAACCGGTTGACCGTCGCGCTGCCAGACGTTCAGGCGCAAGTGGCCTTTCCGGTTAGCTGTTATGACAGCTTTCGAGTATTCTTCGACGTGCCAAGCCCACCTCGAGTAGCGGCTTCGCGCAGTTTCGCAGTTCTCCTGATGGCCGATTCGGAGCCGCTTGAGACCCTCCTCACCCAAGTCGCGGCAGTCAGGTCCCAAACCTACGAGAGCTGGAGATTGTGGGTAATCGGCTCCGATCCCGCTCGAAAGCGGATCGCCGAAAGGGCAGCCGCGAGCGACGCCCGGATCCAGTGGGGGGAAAGAATATCGCAGGAGACCCCCGCGGAGGCGGAACGCCGGATCGCGCTGTCAAGTGGTGGTGACTGGATTATTCTACTGGCGAAAAGAGCGCTACTCCACCCGAGCGCGATCGCATGGTTTGCATCGCTCGCCGGGCAGAGCACCGCTACTGCATTCATTACTGACGAAGAAACTGGTGCTAACGAACGCGGCAGTCTTCGGCGATCGTTTCCCCAATTTCGCCAGGCCGTCGACTACGATACCCTTCTTGAAATGAACACTTGCGGCGAAACGGTGGCACTCGAGCTCGCGTCATATGCCTCGGTAGCGGAGCGGCTCGTGTCGACCTCGGTCTCCGCCGCGCGGAGCTCCTTGTTGCTGGCTCTCGCGCGGGACGGCCGTGTCGGACACATCCCCTATCCGCTTGTTTGTCGCGATGGCGATAACGCCGTGGATCAGGGGTCGGTTATTGCGGCACATGAAGAGGCCCTACGAGCCCATCTGGCGCACGCTTCTCTCGGAGAACGTATCCACATCGGTCCGCCAAAGGGGGCATTGCCGCGTTTGGCGATCGTTTGGCGCCCGCGGGATCCTGATAGACCGATCGCACTTATTATTCCGACCCGCGACAATGGTCAGGATATCGTCCAGTTCGTCAATAGTTTGAGAGAGCGAGCTGCGATCCCGGATGCTCTACGAATCGTGGTTGTCGACAACGGCAGCCGCCTGACCGAAACCCACAGCATCCTCGCAGAATTGGAGGCAAAAACACCAGCACAAGTTTTGCTAATGGATGAGCCGTTTAATTGGTCCCGGCTCAACAATCGGGCCGTCGAGCTAGTAGATGCGCCGTTGTTGGTCTTTGCCAATGACGACATGGTCATGCTGTCCGAGAAATGGGACGAGCGCGTGCGCGGTCTTCTCGAGCGCCTCGAGATCGGCGCCGTCGGCGCACGCTTGTTATATCACGACGACACTGTCCAGCATGCGGGGGTGCTTTTCGGCTGGAAGGGAGCAGTCATCCATGACGGTCTTTATCAGAGCTGTCTTGAGCCGGGCCCCGGCAGTCGCTGGCAGGTCAGTCGCGCGGTCGGAGCTGTGACGGGAGCTTTTCTCGCCACGCGCCGCGATGTGTTTCTTGCGCACCGCGGGTTTGACGAGCTCAATCTGGCAGTGTCGTATAGCGACATCGACTACGCATTGAAACTGCGTGCCTCGGGATTGAAGATCCTCTGGACCCCCGAGATTACGTTATATCATCATGAATCGAAGACGCGTGGCCTCGATCATCTGGATCCAGAAAAGAGCGCGCGTGACGCTGCAGAGCGCACTGTAATGGAGGCGCGTTGGGGAGCCGCGATGTTGGCAGACCCGAGCGTAAACCCGGTTTGGCACATGGCCACCTTGCCCTTTGGTCTTTTATCTGCTCCGTCGCAATCTCGGATTTGGGCTCACATCAGACGGTGCGCCAGTGACAACCCATGGCTGCCGGAAGCGAACGAGACGCCGCCGGAACGATAACCCCGCCGCACTGTGGTTGCGGAGACGGTCGCCACGGGGTGATCCCGCAATCTTTTTCGCTCGGCCGAGCCGCATACCAAGCCAACATTTCTCATGCAGCTGGCTTGATCAGAGCGCAGCGGCGGCTTCGCTGCGCTCCGCCGGAAACATCGCCACATTTGCGAGAGTTTGGATCGACGACAATTCGGAAGCCCGAATCTGCCTTCCACAGGTTCCATCGGAGGTGATCTCATATAGGCAATAGTCCGATTTTTCTACATATAAGCCGAATTCTACGGCAGAAATACCCGATGTTCTCAACAGATTTTCGGGATTTATTTCGACAAGAATCTTTGGCCTGTCTTTCTCAAGTATCCGTCGTGCTCCTTTGAAGACCAAAAGCTCTGATCCTTCAACATCGATTTTGATAAAATCAATGCGACGAGCAATACACACGTCCACCGCTTTTACAACAACAGGCTGTGCTATTATCCCCGGCCCGTCGAAATCGGACAGAACGAGATGCGTGCCGCCGGGATTGACGTCGTGCGAGCTCCAGATCACTTGACCAAAGGAATTTTCAGATCCCAGGGCAAAATTGTGTATCGTGACGTTGGTGAGCCGGTTCTCTGCGATTGTCTTGGTCAGGAGATGCGTCAAGTCGGAGCGTGGTTCGAATGCATCAACTCTTCCATCTGCTCCGACGAGCAGAGCTAGATGAACGGTAAACCACCCCAGGTTTGCGCCGACATCGAGGACGGCCATTCCCTTCCGGACCTGTCGTCTTACAAAAGCAGTTTCCATACCTTCATAAATTTCCGGTTGCCATGGCGGGCGATACATACTGATCGCCGGAAATAAGCCAGAACGTAAGGCCATCCTCGAGTTCTACCATGTAGCGACCGTGGTATGAACAGACGTTCCGTATTTGATTGCCTAGAAACTCCGGTGAGGATATGAATGCTTCAACCAGCCGACGTCGACTCGTTTCGGGATAAAGTTCCACAGCTTGGGGATCCTCTGGTTCACGACCAAGGAGCAGTCTGTAAGCCCATAGAACATACTGGGAAGTTGGGTAAGGATCTTGATCCACGTCAGTGGCTCCAGTAGCTTTTCGAAGCGTTACGTCGGACCGCGGATTAAAGCATATTCCCGGCACAGCACGGTGTCCTCGCGCAGAGAGTTTGGGGCTGGGGAGAGACGACAACCAGCGTCTAACCGATTGGAGGATTAATCTGATTGTGTGCTCCCTTGCTTGCATTCAGCAACCCGGCGGTCGCGTTGCGCGCCGGTCCCACAGGGCCACTTGCCGTTGCTCCGAAGAGCCCGCAATAATCCGTGTTCGAACCAAACGCATAGCCGTACCTTTGACTCGGCACCGCCCCGTCCCAGGCCCCCGCAGCGCCGGAACGTCCCCCGACGATCGTTACGCCGATGTTGTTCCCGTCGTCTATCATGACACCGCTGTAAGTGTTGGTCGCGTCTGTCGGCTTTCCGGCGAAATCATTAACCGCCGCGGAATTACCGGCGGCCATCAAGTTGTCTATGTCGATGTTCTTGCAATTCGAGTTGACCCAAACCCCGTGCCGCACGTTGCCGCCGGCGGTGCAATTTGACAGATGGACACCGTCGATCGGATTGCCGGGAAGACCGTTGACATTCAGTCCTGCTCCAGCATTGCTGGAAAACCACGAAAGCGAAAACCGCACGTTTTGCACTCTACCGGCGCTCGTGTCCGCCACGATTAGAGCTCCATCAGAGCCACAAGTATCGCATTCTAAATTGTTAATGAAAGAATTTATCACTCCCCGTCCGGGGCCTGGGAGAATGCGAAAGGCATTCGCCGCGTAATCAATTATGTCGACGTTGTCTATCGTGAGGCCGCCCGAATTGAACACCGAGATACAGTTCCGGCCGCTATGATTCCCGCCTGATTCCAGGTCCAAAATGATCGTGTCCTGTGGGAATTTCTGCGTGGCATCCCCGACTATGATCGCGTGTTTCGTTCCACTTGAGGCATCGACCAGGCATCGTGAAATCCAAACAATATATTGATTGGGTCCCCCCGTGACCCAGAAATGGGCGTTGAAGCCGCCAAAAGTGTGAACGTTATCGAACTGGTGCTTTTGCCCGTTCAGACTATGTATCGCGGCGCCAGAGGACTGAGACTGAGCTGCGCCGAGGCCGATCCCGAGATCTCTGATCCCGCCTTGGGCACCATTCAGGCTGTCGGCTACGGAGCCGAGGGAAATTACATCGCCAGTCGGATTATACCTTACGGTGATGATCGTCCCCCCGGGACCGTCGCCCTTGAGAACGACTCCTGGAGCGCTCCATGACAGCGCGGGATTCTCGGCCCCTTGTGAACCGGTAAAGGAGATCGGCCCCGGGCCCAGGTGCACCGTCGCACCGCCGATCGACGCCGCGTGCTTGATCGCCGCCTGGATCGGCACGGAGTCATCGCTCCCACCTCGATAGGGATCGGCAGCGGTACCGAAATTCCTGACGTCGATGTACGACCCTGTTTCGTCAGCCGCCTTTGTTCTCGCACCTTTGTGGGAAGCGTTCGGCCGGATGGAATCCGGCACCTGGGAGAGCGCTGGCGTCGTCAGTAGTGTTCCGAGGCTTGCGATTAGCGCGCGCCGTCCGATCGTCTTCGGCATCGGTTTGTAGAGGTGTGGCCTATGCTGATAAAATATCCGTCGCCAATGGTCGTAGGCGGCGCGTCGGCGCGGATCGGCCCACATCGTCTCGAAATCGATCTACCGCAGGAGTTCGGCAATCGCCCGCCGGCGACGCAGAACGGCGACGCGCCCTCGTCGCAGCAATGCGCGGTGAATGATGCCTTCTTGCTCAGGGTCCATCATGTTTGCGATAGGGGAGCGTCTCCTCTGATTTCCTACCCCGCTCGCAGTACAAAGAATTCGCATGTAGCGGGATCTCAATGTAGCCGGGTATGTCAACGACAAGGCCGCTGCTGTATATCGGGATCGGGACCTCGGCAAGCGGAACGATGAAAGCTCTTGCAAGGACCGTCGCACGTCGCCTCCCGATCGTGCGAGGTCTACTCGACCAACGGAACGCGGCACTCGCCGATCGTGATAGGGCGTTACCCGCTGTCGCCTCGGGCAGCACCACGCGCGCCAGCACACTCGACGAGCGATACCCACCACGAACGGAGCACAGCAAGACGGCAACGCATGAGGATATCTTTTATTGTTTTCGGCTGTTGCTCGGGAGAAACCCCAACCCTGAAGAATGGCCCGGGCACTCGTCCAGGGTGGGCGAGGATCTCGAAAACGTCGTCAGCAGCTATGTTACTTCCCGCGAGTTTGCCGACCGTGGTCTTTTGAAGAAGACATATCAGGATCATGTCGAATTGGCGCGCTTTCAATGGTTTTCCATATTCGCCTCAAGTGAGGATCTTGCGATAGGGCGGCACGTGCTTCGCGGCCATCCGTACGATGCGGGGATTGCAGCGCTAATCAACCGTTATGTCAAACCAGGTATGGCGGTAGTGGACATCGGGGCGAATATCGGGTGCTTGACAATGCTTTTCGCGTCGCTCGTCGGGCCATCGGGCCGTGTCGTGGCGGTAGAGCCGAACCCCGAGAACATCAAGTTGCTGGAGGCGAGCCGTCGCGTGAACGGCTTTGACCAGGTCCTCGTCATTCAAGCCGCAGCCGGCCGGCACACGGGCCTTCTGACTCTCAACGTTTCCCATTCTAACGGCATGACGGCGGAATTGCCGAGCAAATTGGACGCGATCTTTGGTTCGCGCCTGGTCCCCTGTTTTGCGCTCGACACGATCCTTCCGAAGGATCGACCGATCGGCTTCGTCAAAATCGACACCGAGGGGGCAGAACTCAACGCCTTGATCGGCCTATCGCAGACGATCGATCGTGACCGACCGTTGATTGTGAGCGAGTTTAGCCCCGGCACGTTGCCTGGAATATCCCACTGCACGGGCCCGGAATACCTGCGCTTCCTGATCGGCAAAGGATATGGAATTGGTGTTATCCAACAAGACGGGTCCGAAAACAATTTCGGAGACGATGTCGAGGGTGTGATGAGTGCCTACTCCTGTACCGGGGTCGAACTCATCGACATCATTGCAGCACCGACGTGATTGCTCCTGCAAACGATTGCGCGCCAATGCCGACGAGACCCTGCGGCGTACAAGACCTTCCTATTGACATTCTCTCATCGGCGACTGCTAAACTCTGGAAGCTCCGGTGGAACGCCAGCCAAAACTAATTGACAGCGCCCATAGATTTCTTGAAAGGAGGGCCGAACTTTATGAGACTGTACTGAACTCTCCTGAGTTTAAGGC
>Ga0310910_10001762_pt1 | contig 12026 bp, 10 predicted proteins | sample GREbulkMGHF172_FD_203448 | JGI IMG/M metagenome (GOLD analysis project Ga0310910, IMG submission 203448) | Lab enrichment of tropical soil microbial communities from Luquillo Experimental Forest, Puerto Rico - GRE.bulkMG.HF172 | ecosystem: Environmental > Terrestrial > Soil > Tropical forest >... | reverse complement strand
TAAGCTCTCTGCGAGGATTTTACTGATCGCATCCTGCGCTTGGCCAGACGAATAACCAGGCGCTGGCACGCCATTGAGATCGGCGCTGCGGAAACCGTTGTAACGCAGCGCCGAGTCTGGGCCAGTAGTCGGAGTAATATTCACCACGGCGCCGAGCGGCACCATTTTGCCCGATGAATTGCGGACCTGGAGTCGCAGAATGTCGTCGATCCGGGTCCGAAACGCCGTGTCGGCTTGCGCGATGACTTCGTAGGTGCGGCCGAAACGGTTGAAGTCGTTGACATAGATCGAGCCAAGATAAGTCTGCATGGTGTCGAAAATGTCCTGCACCTCGACGCCTAGCTGCATCGCCTTGATGCGGTCGACGTGGGCCTCGAGCTGCGGCACGCGGATATTGAAATTAGAAAACACGCCCATCAGCTGTGGCGTCTTCGCCGCCTTGGCCTGGATTTCACCCATCACGCGATTGAGCGCTTCATTGCCCTGATCGGTACGGTCCTCGACCTGGAGCTTAAAGCCCGCGATGGTGCCGAGCCCATTGACCGGCGGCGGTGGAAAGATCGCGATTACCGCATCGGCGATGCCGGCAAACTTGGCCTGCAATTTCTGCGAAATCGCGAAACCTGACAGATCGCGGGTGGTACGCTCTTCGAATGGCTTGAGCGTAACGAAAACGATGCCGGCTGATGGGCTGTTGATGAAGCCGTTGATCGAAAGCCCCGGAAACGCGACGGCGCTTTCAACGCCCGGCTCTTTCATGGCGATGTCCGACATTTCCCTTATGACTTTTTCGGTGCGTTCAAGCGTGGCACCTTGCGGTAATTGCGCGAAGCTCACGAGATATTGCTTGTCCTGCAGCGGCACGAAGCCCGGCGGCACGGCGCGGAAGACCAAAAAGGTGGCGGCAAGCAAGAGCGCGTAGATCGCAAGCGCCCCAAGCTTGTGCGAGAGAATATTACCGACGCCGCGGCTGTAATTCTTCGAACTGGTCTGGAATACGCGGTTGAAGCGGCGGAAGAATGGGCCAAGAACCTTTTCCATGCCGCGGGTTAAGATGTCCTTCGGCTGGCCGTGCCCCTTGAGCAGTAGTGCCGACAGCGCCGGCGACAGGGTCAGCGAGTTGAAGGCCGAGATGACCGTGGAAAACGCGATGGTGAGGGCGAACTGCCGATAAAATTGTCCGGTCAGGCCGCTGATGAAGGCGATCGGTACGAACACCGCGCACAGCGCGAGCGCAATCGCGATGATCGGTCCAGTGACCTCGCTCATGGCCTGTAACGTCGCGGCGCGCGGTGCAAGGCCCGCCTCGATATTGCGCTCTACATTTTCCACCACGACGATGGCGTCATCGACCACGATGCCGATGGCAAGTACCAGCCCGAACAAAGACAGCGCGTTGATCGAGAAGCCGAACAGATACATGATCGCGAAGGTACCGATGATCGAGGTCGGCACCGCCAAGAGCGGGATAATCGAAGCGCGCCAGGTCTGCAGGAACAGGATCACGACCAACACGACCAGCGCCACCGCTTCCAAAAGCGTGTGCACCACCGCCTTGATCGAGTCGCGCACGAAAATGGTTGGATCATAGACAATGCTGTAATCCAGACCGTCGGGAAAATTTTTCTTCAGCTCCTCCATAGTCGCGCGCACGCGATTGGAGATTTCGATCGCGTTGGACCCGGGCGCCTGAAAGATCGGAATAGCGACCGCCTGCTTGTTATCGAGGAGTGAACGCAGGCTATATTGCGAGGCGTCGATCTCGACGCGCGCAACATCGCTTAAGCGGGTCACCACGCCGTTCTGGTTCTTGATCACGATCTGACCGAATTGCTCGGCATCGGACAGGCGGCCTTCGACTATGATCGGCAGCTGCAAGTGGCCTTTGTCGCTATAGGGCGGCCCGTTGACGATGCCAGCCGCGACCTGGACGTTCTGCCGCCGTACTGCATTGACGACATCGTCGGCACTCAAGCCAAGCTCGGCGATCTTCTGCGGATTGAGCCAGATTCGCATCGCGTAATCGCCAGAACCGAATAGCTGAACGCTGCCGATGCCTTCGATTTTGGCGAGCTGATCCTTAACGTTGAGCGTCGCGTAATTGCGGAGATAGAGCATGTCATAGCGGTCGTCCTTCGACAGAAGATGAACCACCATGGTGAGGTCGGGTGAGCTTTTGACCGTAGTCACCCCGAGATTGCGCGTGACATCTGGCAGCCGCGGCAACGCCTGATTGACGCGGTTCTGCACCAGCTCTTGCGCCAGGTTCGGATCGGTGCCGAGCTTGAACGTCACGGTGAGCGTCAGCGTGCCATCGCTTGCCGCCTGTGACGACATGTAGAGCATGTTCTCAACGCCATTGATCTGCTCCTCCAGCGGCGTCGCCACGGTGTCGGCGACAGTTATTGGATTGGCGCCAGGAAATTGGGCCGTCACTTGGACCGACGGCGGCACGACTTCGGGATATTCAGAAATCGGCAGTCGCGGAATCGCGATCAGGCCGGCGAGGAAGATGACCGCCGAAATGACGCCGGCAAAGATCGGCCGGTCGATGAAGAATCGGGACAAAGACATCTAACACTCCCCGCTGTGTCCGCTTTTTGGATGCGTGCCGCCGGGATCAATTGCTTGCAGTGCGGCTGCGCTGCATTTGCGGAACCACCGGCGCGCCCGGCGCGAGCCGCTGCAGGTGATCGAGGATGACGCGGTCGCCCGCTTTGAGACCAGTAAGCACAACGCGGTCGCCGTCGACCTGCGGGCCGAGCGCGACGCTGCGATACTCGGCCTTGTTGCCGTCGCCGACTACGAAAACGAAGCGCTTGCTCTGATCGTTGCCGATGGCGCTTTCTGGCACGAGCAGCGCATCATCGATCACGCCACTGCCCATGCGCACCGACACGAACATGCCAGGAATGAGGCCGCCGTCGGTATTGTCGAAACGCGCGCGGGCACGAATGGTGCCGGAGCCGGTATCGATTCTGTTGTCGAAGCTGTAAATGTGGCCGCGGTACAGGTGATCCTCGTTGCCGCGGACTACGACTTCGACAGGAATTTTTTGTTGCTCTGCGTGCGACTGTCCGTAATTGCGGACGTTATTCAGATACGTCTGTTGATCAACTTCGAAATCCGCATAGACGCCGTTATCCGACACGATCGAGGTGAGCACCGGCGGTGCGGTAGTCGGCTCGCCAACCAGGTTGCCAACTGTGATTTCGGCACGGCTGACGCGGCCAGAAATAGGCGCCTTAACGTAAGCGTAGTCGAGATTGATCTGCGCCGTTTCCAGCGCGGCTTGAGCGGACTGCACAGCGGCCTTCGCCACTTCATCGGCATTGGTGCGCTGGTCAAATGTCTCTTGCGACAACCAATTCGACTTGACGAGCTGATTGCCGCGATCGCGTTCAGCTTGGGCGAATTTGGCGTTGTGGATCGCGGTCGTGAGATCGGCTTGTGCCTTGTCGACTGCAGCCTGATAAGGACGCGGATCGATTACGAAAAGAATGTCGCCGGCGTTCACATGTTCGCTGTCATGAAAACGGATTTCAGTGATGCGGCCCGACACCTGCGGCCGGATTTCGGCGTAGTCGACCGCATTGATGCGGCTTGAAAATTCCGCAAAGGGACTAACCGTTTTCGGCTCGAGTTGGTTGACTGCGACGGAAAGGCCAGCCGGTACCATCAACGCGGCGCTGGACCGCGCGTCACGGGCCGCGGTGCTGTATACGACCGCGGCCGATGTGGTGATGGCCGCTCCTGCCAGTAGTAGGATAGTTGCCAAACGACGCGGCCGCTTTGCGATTTGCGCAGAAAACGACGAAACGAACCATTGACCCACGACGGCACTCCACTTATGTATTGACCGAACGGTTCGTTCATTAAGTATTTGCAATGAATGCAACAGTCAATATGACCGAACGGTTCAGTCAAAATAAAAATTTAATGTGAGTAAGGTTATGATCTGACTGAGGAATCGGCGAACCACTCGCCCCAGGGAGAAATGAAAATGGGCGTCCGCGTCCAAGAAAGAGCTCAACAAAAAATCCTGCCGCAAACGGCGGAGGATAATGCCAAGCGCCGGCAGATCATTGAGGGCGCGCGTGAGGCGTTTCTTGAACAAGGATTTGATGCCGCGAGCATGAATGACATCGCCCGCATCGCCGGCGTCTCAAAAGGAACGCTCTACGTTTATTTCCAGAACAAGGAGCAGTTGTTCCAAGCAATCTGCAGTGAAGAATGTCAGTCGCACGCCGAAAGCCTATTCAATTTTGACCCTGACGAAAGTGACGTCGAAGCAACGCTAACCCGTATAGGAATTGATTTCGTGACCTTGGTCTGCCAACCCGAAAAGGCGTCCTCGGCACGAACAGTTATTGCAATTGCGGAGCGGATGCCCGAAATCGGCCGCGCTTATTACGAAACTGGACCTGCACGGGGCATCGCCCTTTTATCAGACTATCTCAAGAACAAAGTGAAACAGGGCGTCCTCGCGATCGATGATTGCGAAGTCGTGGCTGCACAGCTTATCGAGGCGCTTCTGGCACCGCTTTTCAAGCCAATACTGTTCAATTTCGGTAAGCCACCGACGCAGGAACGAATCCGTTACGTTGTCGGCATCGCGGTCCGAGCGTTTCTCGCCGCGTACCGAATAAACAAGTCAACGGCGCAAGGCGTCTAGAATTCCCGACGAACTCACGACATTCCAGCAGGCCCGGCCGATGTCCTCTTTGCGCTTCAAAAGCGGACTCAAATCGGACACGGCCGGGCTTTGATTTCTATAAGGTGCCACAAACAGACATGGCGTTGCTTCGATCAATTACTGTGACGCGCATCGAGAGAGAAAACTCCTATATAGTTGGGCATGAATGAAAAGCTGTTCACAGAATTGTCAGGATGGCTGACCCAAGCCGGCCTGGCTGGCACTCCCGAAACTGAAATTGTTTCTGTGTTCTGTGATCGTTGCGTCGCGGCCGGGATTCCGCTTGGTCGCGCCCACCTGGCTATCGACACGCTCCACCCGGTCCACGAGGGAAGCCTGTTTCGTTGGGGTTATCCTAACGAATCTCTTGTCCACGAGTATGGTCGCACTAGCTTGGAGGGCCCCGACGTGTCCGGCGCCGTATCTTTGGATGAACAGGCGACCGATGTCTGGCGGCGTGGCCCCTTCTACAACATGCTGCAAACCGGCGCGGCGCTGCTACGCCGCCGTCTGAATGCAGACACCAAAGACGAGTTCTCAATGCTGGCTGACTGGCTCGCAGCGGGCATGACCGACTACGTCGCAATCACCACCCGCTTTGCCGCTGAAGGCATTATCGGCGAAATGGATGCCGTGTATTCATCGTGGGGGACAAGGGCGCCCGATGGGTTCAACGACAGCCAAATCGCTACGCTTGAACATCTCGTGCCGCCGCTCGCCCTTACCATCAAATCAGTGTCGCTCGCGCGCATGACCCGAACTCTGATGGAAACCTATCTTGGCCGTGACGCTGGCCAGCGTGTGCTAAGCGGGCGAATCGTGCGCGGCATTGCGGAGCGAATCGACGCCGTCGTCTGGTTTAGTGATCTTCGCGGGTTCACGCGTATCACCGACACTGCACCAGAGCAGGCAATCCCATTGCTGAATGAGTACTCGGACGTCATCGTCTCGGCGATCCACGAGCACGGCGGCGATGTACTCAAGTTGATCGGCGACGGTACGCTTGCCATTTTCACCGCGGAAGACCGAACACATGCATGCAGCGCGGCACTCTCCGCCGCGATCGCCGTGCGCGAGGGAATCCACGCTTTGAATGAGCGCCGAGAAGCGCACGGCAAACCGGTAACCGACATGTATCTCGGTTTGCACGTCGGTGACGTCTTCTACGGCAATGTCGGGAGCCACGAACGGCTCGACTTTACCGTCATCGGCCCAGCAGTAAACGAGGTGAGCCGCATAGCGGCAATGTGCCGTTCGGTTGATCAGACGGTTCTGATGTCTTCGGCTTTCGCCGGTGTGGCTGCCGTCAAACGGCGCCTCGTTTCGGTGGGACGATACGCGTTACGCGGTGTCTCTCACCCTCAGGAGTTATTCACGTTTGATCCGGGCGCATAGCCGATCCAGGTTCGACTGGCTCGCCGGGTCACAAGCAGATATCGCTGAGGTCGAGGAGCATGTCCGCCCTGTACCGCCTTCGAACAAACAAAAACATTCCTACTTAATCATATCGTCGGCGACCGTTGAGTTATCAGCGACTCAAAGCGGCGTCGAGGTTGTTCAAGACGCCGAGCTGAGCAAAGATGATCGACCCCTCTGGGTAGCAGTCGAAGCGTTTGATCTTGCCGTCTTCGAGTTCGAACACGTCGCAACACGGTGCGTCCATTTGCTTACCAGTGGCAGGCAGTTCGCCAAAGGGAAGCTGGAGCGGGCCATCGTGGGTGCCCTGCAAGGCCAGTTGCACCACGACGACATTGCCATCGGCATACATGTGATATAGCTCGCGGTGCATGTTGGAAAACGCCGTGCCGTAGTTGCGGACCGGGTCGGCGAGTGTACGACCACGGTAAGTCGCGCCCACCGAATTGTCGACGAACACCCCATCGGGCGTGAACAAGTTGATCCAGCCCTCCAGATCTTTCCGTTCGGCTACCGCATAGGCGTTACGAACAGCGGCCATATTGTCATTGTTCATGATTTGCTCCTCTCAGCAGTGCGGCTCTGATCGCGGATCCTGGCAAAGCGAGGCCAGCGCCATTCGGTGAACGTGACCGTAGGTGTTGTAGAATGTGACCAGAACGTTCGTTGTCATCTCAAGTACTCAGTTCCTTCGGGTGTCGATGAGACCTAAAGACGACGCAACCAAATCCCATCACGAGGGCGAAGGGTCGAGAAACACGTAGAGCGCCGCAATCTTGTCGTCACGGACGATGATCACATCCATACCAGTGTAGTCAGGCTTTTCGCCTCGCGGGCCCGACCCCCACGCAAGCCTTCCCGCGTTATGCAATGCCTGCGGAGCACCGTGAGGCACGTAAGCGAAGTGCGGGTGCGTCGCGCGCAGGTCTCCGGCGAATTTGTCCAGCGCATCATGCCCGACCACAATTCCTGGCGGCACATAGACCATGCAGTCGTCCGCATACAGCTCCTGAATCGCAGCACGACGGCGCGCGGAATCGCCTTCGCCAAAGACCTCCTGAAGGTTTCGGTGCAGGAGCTCGTGAATTCTTTCAGACATGGCCCCGTCTCCGTAACAGCTCGCCGAGGATAGAAATCTGTGGCACCGGCTACCCTTTCGAAATAGAAATAGATGAAAGCCATCGTTGCAGGATTGTCGATGTCAAAATTGCCGGATTTCGAGGGGCTAGCGATGTTTGCGAAGGTGGCCGAAGAGCGCTCCTTCGCTTCAGCGGCGCGCGCCATGGGCGTGTCCGTAGCGACCGTTTCCCGGGCTGTGACCAGGCTGGAGGAGCGACTTGGTGGACGCCTGTTCAACAGGACTTCGCGGCGACTTGGGCTGACAGACTACGGCCACAGGCTGGCCGAGCGAGCTTCAAGAATCTATTCGGAAGCGGAGAAGGCCGAAGACTTCGCTCGCGAAACCTCAAGCAAACCGCGAGGTCTTGTCAAACTCGCCGCACCACTGTCCTTTGGCGCGCGCTGGGTGGCGCCAATCCTGCCGGCCTTTTTTCGACAATATCCGGATGTCGCTATCGAACTCCATCTTACCGACGCGCACACCGACCTAATCGGTGGTGGCTTCGATGCGGCGCTTCGCATCGCGGTCATGGAGGATTCATCGCTTGTCGCACGCCTCATCGTGCCGGTTCGCCGCTTTCTTGTGGCGTCGCCGCGCTACATCGCTCGATATGGCCGTCCACAACACCCGCACGATCTAGGTGCCCACCACTGCTTGAGTTATGCAAATAGAGCGACCCGTGATGTCTGGCACTTTACCCACCGGAGGAGCGGTGAGGAGTGTCCAATTACGCCGACCGGGCCACTCAGGGGAACGAGCGTCGAGGCATTGTTGCCGACGGTACTTGAGGGACTCGCCATCACGGAGTTGCCCGAATTTGCCGCGACCCAATACTTTCGCGAGAAACAGCTTGAGCCGCTCCTTAGCGATTGGCGTTTGCCTGAAGGCGGACTGTATTTCGTGACGCCGACTGCTCGTGCGCGTCCGGCCAAGGTCTCCGCTCTCGCTGATTTCTTGATTGCAAAGCTGACGGATGCGCCGTGGAACGCCGATGTCGTTATGGGATGGAAGCCGCCGGTGCGGCGCAAGAAGGCAAAAATCTCCAGATGACGCGGACGATCGTCGTGGACTTTCACCACAGATGCTCGACACCTATATGGTCGACACAGAGGCGGCAAAATGGATACGACAGCGGCGACCTCAAAATTGGCCGAGAGCAACGCAGGCGATCAATTTATCCCGGTTCGCAAGGAAGATCTTTTCAGCGCCTTGATCAAGCAAGGCGATTTAGCAGACCCAGTTGAACGTGAACTTTTTTGGCGGTTTGCGCGTACGCTGCGCACAATCTGTCACTACGAATATTCCGAGACACTCGATCGGTTGCGCGATGATTATTACTATTTCAATCCCGAGGTCGCGGGCCACGCCGCGGCGGACCGCGCAAAGAGCGGTTGCGCCTATGAGGATCTCATCCGATCGCTGGACAAGGTTCTCAAGGATGCAAATTTTGAGGAGCTACCGCACGAGGAGGTCGCGGACGCGCACCGCAAACGCACAGTAGCCATCGAAGTGAAGGCAGAGCACGACGATTTCCGTGAAGTGCGTTTTTATAAGCGTGGCCGCCATGTCGAGCAATATGAAGTAAGGGAATGGTTTGGCTTACGACGGCGCAAAGTCGAGATCGAAGTCTTCGACGACATCGTGCTTGTTGTGGCTATGAAAACCCAAGCCGAGATTGGGTCGCGCCGCGAATTGCGCATGTTGAAGCGCCGCAAGATCGTCCCAGGCTCGGTATTGCTAAAATATTTTCGCAATATCGCGTGCGGCGATCTCTACGCTCTTTTCCCCAATGCGCGTGTCGTCATGAGCAATTTCGACAAAGCCTTTCTCGGGGTGCCGGCGATCGCCGGTGGCATTCCGATCCTGATCAAGCTCTACGCCACGATTTCGGTTCTGTTCATCGTAGCCGGGTTTTATCTGGGCGGATCTGGATCGGTTGCGGACGCCGACATGAGAACGGCACTCGCTGCCTTGATGGGGGTCGTGGCGCTCGGTGGCTTTGCCGTGCGCCAGTGGCTGAAATATCAACATCAAACTCTGAAATATCACATGGAACTCGCGGAAAATATCTACTTCCGTAACATCAACAACAATGCTGGCATTTTCGATTACCTAATCGCCACTGCCGAGGATCAGGAAACCAAGGAAGCGGCGCTCGCATATCACTTCATCCGCAAAGCGGAGGTTGCGCTGACGGCGACGGAGGTTGCAGGTCGTATCGAGGCATGGCTTGCAAAACATTTCGCAGTTAATCTTGATTTCAAAGTCGCCGATGCCCTCACGACTCTGGATCGCTATGGACTCGTACGACGTGAGGGCGAATGGCTCTTTGTCCCGTCACTCGAGCTGGCAATCGCCCAATTGCATCAGGTTTGGAACAATTTTTTTAAACGCGAGTAGAGAGAGGGAACCCCAGCTCGAGCACGTTACTTTCAGATGGACTAAGCGCTTGCACGCAAAGTCGGTTCGCGGTGCCGCGCCGCGGCCTCGAGAACGCAAAGTAATTGGCTCGTTCCTGTTTGATACGGTCGGATAAGAACTATGAAGAGGCTGGTCATCGCACCGTCAATTTTGTCCGCCGATTTTGGCCACTTGGCCGAAGAAGTAAAAGCGGTCGATAAAGCGGGCGCCGATTGGCTCCATCTCGATATCATGGACGGCAGGTTTGTTCCGAACATTTCATTTGGTCCGCTCGTTGTCGAGGCGGTTCGACGCGCGACCTCAAAGCCGTTGAACCTGCATTTGATGATCGTCGAGCCGGAGCGCTATCTGGAAGACTTCATTCGTGCTGGCGCCAACCACCTGCTGGTTCAATCTGAGCCGTCATCGACGATTCATCTGCACCGCGTGCTTTCCCGTATCCGCGAGCTTGGCGCAAAAGCCGGGGTCGTCTTGGACCCGGCGAGCCCGATATGTTTTGTAGAGCAGGTGTTGCACCTGTGCGATATTGTCCTGGTCATGACCGTCAATCCGGGCTTCGGCGGTCAGAAATTCCTCCCAGAGATACTGCCTAAAATCTCCGATTTGCGTCGCCTTTGTGAATCTCGAGGACTGAGCCCGTGGATCGAAGTCGACGGAGGCCAGAACGGAGAGAACGTTCGTGAGGTAGTTGCCGCTGGCGCAGACGCGATTGTGGCCGGATCAGCGATATTCAAATCGCCGGATTACGCAGTTGCGATCTCCACGTTACGCCGGAACGCTTTCAACGAAACGCGACCTTAACAGGATAGTTGGCGAATATGATTCTGCCTGGTGGCTCATGCGAGAACCGATCTTTGTTATCAATCGTCCTGCGTCCCATGGAACGGACATTACGGACGCGTTTGCCGAACGCACGGTCGTCGCCCAGAAGCCGCGGGGTGGTGGTCTTGGCATCTCGGCCATAGATATCCATTGACTGTCCCAACGACGGACCTGCCCAAGCCATGGCCATCACGGCGGCATCCGACGCGATAGACCTGTCGCCTTCCAGTACGAGTCTGAGTGGCCTCGACTGGATCAATTTCTTTCTTGCGGGAATGCAGGCTGGCTTTGGCCCGTTTGTCGCCGTACTGCTGGCCGATGAGAAATGGACCCAGCAGAACATCGGATATGTGCTGAGCGTTAGCAGTCTCGCTGGCTTGTTGAGCCAGCTGCCCGGCGGGGAATTGCTTGATGCCAGCCGATCGAAGCGGTTTCTAGTCGCGCTTGGCGTAATTCTGGTCGCGGTCAGTGCGCTCGTGATGGCACTTTGGCCGACCCTGCCGGTAGTTCTGGCTGCATTGGTGCTGCAAGGATTAACCGGCGGCGTCCTGGGGCCGGCCGTTGCCGCGATAAGCCTAGGTCTGGTTGGTCATGCGGCTCTCGCCGAAAGACTGGGGCGCAATCAACGTTTCGCCTCGACCGGAGCTTTGATCGTTACCGGATTGATGGGCGCCATTGGCTATTTTTTGTCCTATCGCGCGATATTCTTCGTCTCAGCGGCGCTAGCGCTTCCGTTGCTTTTGGCTGTAGCCCGCGTCCGTTCCGCTGATATCCACTTCGGACGCTCGTGTGGACAGCCCGATCACCATGCATCCACACCGCCGCCGAGAGCACGGCGATTGAGCCTTTCCAAGAATTACAATTTGCTGATTTTCGCTGGTTGCCTCTTCCTGTTCCAGTTCGCAAACGCCTCGATGCTGCCACTCGCGGGTGAGCGACTTGCATATAGCAACGGAACCGGCGCGTCGTTTATTATTTCAGCATTGATCATCCTACCACAGATCGTCGTGGCGCTGAGTGCACCCTGGGTGGGACAATTGGCGCAGAGCTGGGGTCGTCGGCCGTTGCTCTTGATCGGCTTTAGCGCATTAGCTGTTCGAGCGCTATTGTTCGCTGTTACCGTTGATCCACGTTTGCTCATTTGCATTCAACTACTCGACGGCGTTAGCGCTAGCGTCTTGGGTGTTCTGACCGCTTTAATTGTCGCTGATCTCACGAGCAAAACTGGCAGGTTCAATTTGGCGCAAGGCTTTGTCGGAATGCTCGCGGGCATTGGGGCGTCACTCAGTACTACATTCTTTGGCTTGATAGTTGGAAACTTCGGTAGCGCAATTGGATTTCTCAGCATTGCCGTCGCAGCACTGAGTACAGTCTTTATCGCCTGGCTACTGATGCCAGAAACAAAACCTTCGAACAAGAAAATTGAAGCGTTAACAAGCTCGTAATGGCATTCGGGCGCGATCGCTTTCAAGATCAGGTCAATTCGATTTCAAAGTGCATGTGGCGCGGAGCGCGACATATCACTTAAAACAACATGTTTACATAAGCGAT
>Ga0310910_10001754_pt1 | contig 12048 bp, 13 predicted proteins | sample GREbulkMGHF172_FD_203448 | JGI IMG/M metagenome (GOLD analysis project Ga0310910, IMG submission 203448) | Lab enrichment of tropical soil microbial communities from Luquillo Experimental Forest, Puerto Rico - GRE.bulkMG.HF172 | ecosystem: Environmental > Terrestrial > Soil > Tropical forest >... | reverse complement strand
TTCGTGATTGTGCTTCTGCGGTCCGGGGAGACCAACAAGCAACCCGAATTTCGTTACCTGGGCGGACGGGTCTATGTCGATTTTCATCCATCCAAGATCGGTGGTGGTGCTTAGAGCGTTTGAGTTGTTTAAGCCACTAGCACCGTACCCGAGTTGACCACTATCTGTCGTAAACATGTAGATACCGACTTTCAAAGGGGTCGCGAAAATGTGGGGAGTGGGAACACCAAGACTATTAAGGTCGGTCACTACGGCGGTGTTATCGAAGTCTGACAGCGTGATAAACTCAGCCTTCGCGCTGTGGGCACACAGCATGACAGCGGCACCGGTGTAAATTGCTGATATCGAAATACGACGAGCATTCCTCGCAAGCCTTTTCATAGATCGCTGCATCGGCAAATCCCTGCCCGCACTTCCTACTAACGCCAGAATGCGTTGGAGGCAAATTGATCTAGGATCGGTTTAAGCGGCGGTTGCACCATGCCGTAGTAAAATCCTCACGGCGGCAACGATTGGAGGGGACGTCGAGCGGCGCCCGCGGTTGCAGAGCTACCAGCAGCGACGATTACCGTCACTTTGCGCGCCATGAGATCGGCCACAAGCGTGGGTGCCCGTTCGATCTGGCCCTGCGCCCCGCGGTATTCGACCGTAACATTCCGACCTTCATCGTAACCGCTTTGTGCAGGCCGGCACGAAAGGCCGCTGTCGTCGCGCGCGGTAGCGCTGACAAACCCGATCACCGGCATTGTCTGCTGAGCGCGTGCCGTGAGCGGGCACGCTGCAGCGCCGCCGAGCAGCGTGATGAACTCACGCCGTCTCATTCGATGATCTCGTCGGCGAGCAATTGGATCGAATTTGGTACCTCGATGCCGAGCAGCCGGGCCGTCTGCAGATTGATGACGAACTCGAATTTGCTCGACTGCAGGACCGGCAGATCAGCTGGCTTCGCGCCCTTGAGGATTTGACCGGTGTAGGCGCCGCCCTGACGATACACTTCCAGAAGATCGGGCCCGTAGCTCATCAGCCCGCCGGCTTCGGCCTCCTCGCGCGAACCATGGGCCGAGGGAATTCCATAGCGCGCCGCAGACGTCGCAAGTTGCACGCGCCGGCTGGTGAGGAATCCATCGGGGGTGACCAACAGCGCATCGGCCCGGTCGCGCAGCATGGCGACGAACGCTGCCTCGATCTCGCGACTGGTGCTGGCGTTGAGGAGCTCGATTTGCAACCCGATTGCGCGCGCAGCCTCCGGCAGGTCCCGTTGCGCGGCCTCATCACTGGAGGTATTGCCCGGGTTGACCGGCGCGGCAATGCGAGTGGCCTTGGGCACCAGATCGTGCAGCAGCCCGAGCCGCTTGGCCGTGATATCAGCGGAGAAAAAATTTATGCCAGTCGCATTGCCGCCCGGCCGGGCAAGACTGGCGACCAGACCCAGTTTGACTGGGTCGGCACCGACGCCGAATACGATCGGGATGGTTGTGGTCGCGGCTTTCGCCGCGAGCGCGGCAGGATTACTGGCGGGAGTGGCGATAACGGCGATACCGCGGCGGGCCAGATCCGCCATGAGCGACGGCAGCACCTCATAGCGGCCGTCCAACCAGTGGTACTCGACCGCCAGATTGCGTGACTCGACATAGCCGAATTCGCCAAGGCCCCTGCGGAACGCGCCGCCAGCGCGCGCAGAATCCCCGGACGACCGGCCGCTGACGAATGCAACCACCGGCATCGCCGGCTGCTGCGCGCGCGCCGCAAGCGGCCACGCTGCCGCACTGCCGAGCAGCGTGATGAACTCGCGGCGTTTCATTGCCGAGTGCCTCCAGTGTTGGCCGGAAGGATATCACACCTCAATACTCAAGGAGACTGCTGCGCCGCGGAATTTCGCTCCGGTCTTTGTCTGCAGCGGGTCAAAACGAGAAGCCGTCTTTTTCGAGCTTATGTCAGCTCCGGCCAGCTGCGGACATGCGGTCGCATGGGCTTAGGACCGGGTAGTGCCAAAACCGGAAGTGAGCAGGTGCAGCAAACTGACCGAGCTTACTCGATGACCTCGTCGGCAAGCGCGAGGAGCGTCGGGGGAAGTTCGATGCCAAGCAGCTTGGCGGTCTTGAGATTGATGACGAACTCGAAATTGGTCGGTCGCTCAACCGGCAAATCGGCAGGCTTAGCACCTTTCAGTATCTTGTTTACGTAGCTGGCAGCACGTCGATACAGGTCCGCATAGTTTGGCCCGTAGGCCATGAGACCACCAGCGACAGCATCCTCCCTCAGCCCATACATCGTCGGCAGATGGCTCTCGTTCGCGAGCTCTGCAACCCGCGCCGTGTAAGCCGAAAATACCGGATCAGGCAGGACTAGCAGCGTGGCGGCGTTCGCGCTGATGATCGCTGCAAACCTGGGACCGAACTCGTCGGGACCTCGCACCCCAAAGGTCTGGAGTTGAATACCCAATTTCCAGGCCGCAGCCTCGGTCTCTCGCAATATTTGACCTTGGTAGGTCACGTTATCGGGATTCCAGAGGACGGCCATAGGGGAGGCCTTTGGAACAGCCTGCTTTAGCAGGGCCAGCGATTTTTCGATGACCTCAATGGTCATCGATGAGTTTCCCGTCACGTTGGCGCCCGGTCGCGCAAGACTTGCGACTAGCCCTGCCCCCACTGGATCGCCAACGCTGACGATAACGATCGGGATCGTTCTGGTCGCGTTCTTGGCTGCCAGCGATGCTTGCGTTACGACCGAAACAATAACGTCAACATTGAGCTGGACCAACTCCGCCGCAAGCTGCGGGAGTCGATCAAATTTCCCATCGGCAAATCGGTAATCGATGACGACGTTTTGTCCCTCGACGTAGCCAAGCTCGCGCAGTTCACGCCGGAATTCATCGTAGTAGTTCAATGGCCCGGATGAGGCAGAACCCGGGGAGAGATATCCAATCCTAGGGACGCTGCTGACCTGCTGCGCGCGCGCTGCCAGCGGCCACGCCGCCGCGCCCCCGAGCAGCGTGATGAACTGGCGCCGTCTCATATGCTGCCCTCAATCCGAGGATTGCACCCTACCACAAAGTGGGTAGGAAATGCCGCGTTGTGCAGCACAGCAAAACTGGCGGCCCGATGTCCGAGTCGGGTCAAACGCTGAAGTAGCCTATGTCAGCTCCGACCAGCTGCGGACATAACGCCGCAAATGCCTAGGGCCGGGTAGTGCCAATTCCGGTCGTGAGGTGCAGCAAGATGCTCCCGAGAAGGCCCACTCAACTTACTCGATCACTTCATCGGTTTGAGCCAGCAATGTCGGCGAGATCGTCAGGCCAAGTGCTTTCGCCGTTTTCAAGTTAATTGCCACTTCAAATTTTGTGGGTTGCTCTACCGGCAGATCGCCTGGCTTTGCTCCCTTGAGGATTTTGTCTACGTAGAAAGCGGCTCTCTCATAAAGCTCTGGCAAATTGGCAGCCATGGAAACCAAGCCCCCTGCCGCTGTGACTTCCCGGCTGCCCGACATGTAAGCTATCCGATGCTTGGCTGCGAGTTCCACAAGCATCGCCCGGTGCGGATCGAACCACACCTGCACGACCACCGCTTGCGCCCCCGCCTTAGCTATTGCCGTGAACGCCCTCCGAAACTCGCTGGGTCCGCCGATTAATATAGGCTCAAAGCCGAAACCGGCTCTTGTGGTGGCTAAACGCATGTCCTCCACGAAGATTGGGCCGTACGGTGTCGTGGTCTCAGTCGTGGCGATAACTGCGATCCGAGTTAGATTCGGAATTAGCTCGCGCAGGAGCTGCACCCGTTTGCCTCCAATCTCCGCATCCATCATTGATAGACCAGTGACGTTTCCGCCGGGCCGAGCCAAGCTGTTGATAACGCCCAGTTGCAAGGGCGCGCCATGCACCATGACAATCGGGATTGTTCGGGTGGCTCCCATGGCGGCTGTAGTCGCTATGGCATAATGGGCGACGATGATATCGACGCCGAGCCGGACGAGTTCTTCGGCATATTCCTCGGCGCGATCGCTCCGCGCGTCGGTATAGCGGAACTCGACCTTGATGTTCTGGCCTTCCGAATACCCCAGTGCATGCAGTCCGCGCCAGAAAGCATCCGCAAACGGGTGCGGAGATGACGCAGATACAAGCACCCCAACCAGAGGCAATTTTGCCGGTTGCTGCGCCCGCGCCGCGATTGGCCACGCCGCCGCGCCGCTGATCAAAGTGATGAAATCTCGCCGATTCAGGTGACCGAATTGCATCCGTAGCCCCAGCCAGGGTGACATCATACCGGATAATACCGGATTGGTGAGTATCAAACAGGGTTGTCGCAGTGCGGCATTTCGATCCGGCCTAAGTCAGCTCAGGGTCAAACTACGACCTCGCCTTCTAGGCTCTTATGTCAGCTTTCGCCGGTAGCGGAATCGGCTTGGTCCGGGTCGTGCCATGAGCGACATATGCGGTGCAGCAAACAGCCCGTCATTCAATGAGCTGGTCGGCGCGAAGCAGGAAAGACTCCGAGATCGTCAGCCCCAGCGACTTGGCGGTCTTGAGATTGATCACCAACGCAAATTTGGTCGGCTGTTGGACGGGAAGATCGGAAGGTTTGGTACCCTTCAAAATCCTGTCGACATAGGTGGCGGCACGCCTCTCAAGGTCAGGATAATCCACATCATAGGCCATCAAACCACCGGCGTCGGCGACTTGGATCGTATAGGGGTACATCGCTGGCAATCGGTAGCGGGCCGCGAGTTCGCTCAGTCGTGCGCGTTGAACAACGAATATGCTCTCAGCGGTCACGATGAGCCCTTCGGCGCGCTCTTTAGCTCCAGCGTCGAAAGCGGCCGGCAGGTCATCGGCGGTCTGGATGTCGTGGATTTGCAGCGTCACGCCCAGTGAACCGGCCGCCTGCTGCATTGCCTTCACCTGTAACGGTGCAATCGGGTCGGCAAGATACGACAGCACAAGTACCCGAGAGATTCCAGGCAAAGCTTCCTTCAATAACTGAAGGCGCTTGGTCGCAACCTCGGGAACCATCATCGACATCCCGGTGACGTTTCCTCCGGGTTGGGCGAGGCTATCTACGAGGCCAGTTCCCACAGGGTCGCCTAGTCCGATCATGACGATTGGGATTGTGAGGGTCGCTTTCTTCGTGGCTTGAGTGGCCGGAGTGGTGCTTACCGCGATGATGTCCGCCTTGAGCCGCAGACATTCAGCAGCGAGGCTCGGAAACCGCTCGCCATCACCGTCCGCGGACAGGTAGTCGATGGTGATGGTTTTTCCATCCACATAGCCCAGGTCGACGAGGCCCTGGAAGAACGGGTCAAATCGTGTTGACCGCGAGGTAGCTGGATCGAATGTAATGAAGCAGAGCCGTGGGAGATTCTTGGGCGCCTGTGCGTGCACAGCAAGCGGCCAGACGGCAGCCGCGCCACCGAGCAAGGTGATGAACTCGCGCCGTTTCAATTGACGGAATTGCATCCGGTGCCCCCTCAGCCAAGCTGACAACATAATGGATTCGCGAGCATCGAGTCAGGTTGCCGCAGTGCGACATTTCGACCGGCCTGAGTCAACTCAGGGTCTTAACCTGAAGCCGCCTTTTTGGGGCTTATGTCAGCTCCGGCCAGTTGCGGACATAGCAAGGCATCCGCTCATGGCAGTTCAGTGCCAATTCAGACCTGAGCAGGTGCAGCAAACGGAGCAAGCTACTCGATCACCTCGTCAGCGATGGCGAGGATACCAGCAGGAATGGTGAGACCGAGTGTCTTCGCGGTCTTGAGGTTGAGCAAAAGTTCGTACTTGGTCGACTGCACCACCGGCAGGTCGCGCGGCTTCTCGCCTTCCAGCGTATAAGCCTAATTCCCGGGCGGCGGTGAGAAAGTTTGAACCATAACTCATAAGGCCACCGGCTATTGCATTCTCCCGAAACGCATACAATGCGGGCACCCGATGGCGCGCCGTCAGTGCGGCAAGCGGGTTGCTCTGTACCATAAAGAGGCTTTCGCTGTTCGTCATTAATGCGCCTGCCTGCTCACGGATCAAGATCTCAAAAGCTGCATCGATTTCACTTTGGCCGCTTGCATCGAGAACCAGCAGGTTCACTCCAAGGGCACGGGCCGCATCACGCGCTTCCTTCTCGTCGGATTCGGCTAAGGCACGGTTGGCCCGGTTGAGGAGAAACGCTATCTTCGTCGCGGCGGGCGTTACTTCATGCAGCAATCCAAGGCGCTTTGATGTTACGCTGTTTGAAGGGCGGTCAGACCAGTCACGTTACCGCCGGGATGATTCAGGCTCTGAACAAGGCCGACCTCCACTGGGTTGGACCCGAGCGAAAAGACGATTGGGATGGTTTGGGTCGCTGCCTTGGCCGCAACCGCCGACGCAGTAGTATTCGGTATCGCAATGACACTTACCTGGCGCCGAACTAAATCGGCGACCAGCTCCGGAATTCGTTCGAAATGCCCCTCCGCAAAACGGAATTCAAACGCGACGTTTCGGCCTTCAGTGTACCCAGTTTCGGCCAACCCGCGGCGGAAGTACGTCAAATATTCGGGGGCGTCGCCGGACGACCAACCGCTAAGATAGCCGATCACCGGCATACTAGGCTGCTGCGCACGAACCACGAGCGGCCACGCCGCCGAGCCGCCGAGCAACGAAACGAACTCGCGCCGCCTCATGGGCTTTTTCCCGAGCCAAGGACCATGCTGTCCATGTTGAGATATACGGCGCCTTTAAGCAACCATTGTGCAGCGCGCCGTAGCTGGGCCTCTAATGTCCGAGTCGGGTCCATTAGGAGAAGCCGCCTCTTTCGGCCTTATGTCAGCTTCCACCAGCTGCGGACATGGTTGTCCATATGATTCCGCTGCCTATGGTGCATCGTTTCGAAGCCAAGCCTACACTCTGCCCATATCAACAGCCACGGAGCCGGTCCATGACCACCCGACGCGCCGCCTGCAGTTGCGGGCAGCTTCACCTTATGATTGAGGGCGAACCATCGCGCATCTCCATGTGCCACTGCCTGGAGTGCCAACGCCGCACTGGCGCCGCGATCAGCAACCAGGCGCGCTTCCGCCGCGAGCAGGTCACCTTCGCTGGCAAGTCTACGGCGTGGAAGCGAAAAGCCGAAAGCGGCAACGCGCTGACCTTTCATTTCTGTCCGACATGCGGCTCCACCGTCTTCTGGGAGAGCGAAGGCTTTCCCGGATACGTCGCCGTTGCCATCGGCAACTTCGCCGACCCGAATTTCCCCGCGCCGACCATCGCGGTGTGGGAGGAGTCACGCCACCCCTGGGTCTCCTTGCCGCCCGACACGCCGCCCAAGCGCGTGGCGAAGCAGGGGTGATAAAACAACCTATGACACAGTCGCAATCCGGTAGTCATGCGGTCTGTACTACTTCGGCAGTCCGTCATCCTGCAAGCGATGACAAGCGTGGAACGCAATGAAGATTACCCAGGTTGAACCAATCCTTATCGCCGTGCCCTACGAACATGGCGGACCCAAGCCGATGCGACCGCTCGGCGCGTGGACGCACATGGAGACGCTGTTCGTTCGGATCGACACCGACGCAGGATTGATCGGATGGGGCGAGGCCTTCGGCTTTGCAGCATCGCCGCTGACGCGCGAAGCTCTCGCGCGCATGGTGGCGCCGCTGTGCGTCGGGCGAGAGGTCGCCGACGTGCCGTCGTTCATGACGGATTTGCAGCGCAAGCTTCACGCCATGGGGCGGCACGGACCGGTCAGCTTCGCTCTCGCCGGCATCGACATCGCGCTGTGGGACCTCGTCGGCAAGGCGCAGGGTGTGCCGCTTCATCGTTTGCTCGGCGGGGCAAACAGAGAGCGCATTCCGACCTATGCGAGTTTGCTTCGCTACGGCAACCCCGATCTCGTCGCACGCTTCACGCAGGAGGCGATCGGGCGAGGCTACACCGCCGTCAAGCTGCATGAACATCTGGTCGAGACGGTGGCCCCCGGCCGAAAGGCTGCCGGACCGGATATCGCCCTCATGGTCGATACCAACTGCGCCTGGACGCCGAACGAGGCCATCGCCATGGCGCGCAAGCTCAAGGAGTACAATCTCGCCTGGCTCGAGGAGCCGGTTTATCCGGTCGACGATTACGATGCGATGGCTCGCATCCGCGGCGAAACCGGCGTTACCGTCGCGGCTGGCGAGAACATCGGCAATGCTGCCGAAGCGCGGCGCGCAATCGAACTCGGCGCGCTCGATATTTTCCAGCCGAGTGTCACCAAGATTGGCGGTATCGCGGCAATGCGCGAGGCGATCGCGATCGCGCGACAGCACGGCGTGCGCGTCATGCCACACTCGCCCTATTTCGGGCCGGGGCTGATTGCGACGCTGCACGTCATTGCCGCGTGTCTGCCTGATTCGATGTGCGAGCGGTTCTATTGTGAGCTGGAGGCGACCCCGTTGGGCGGGGCGATCGACGCGCGCGACGGCCACATGCAGGTCCCGCAGCGACCAGGGCTTGGGATCGACGTCGATCAGGCCATCATCGAACGGTATCGCGTTATCTAATACTGAAGTGCTGCTGAGGTCGTGAAAAAGAGCAAAAACAGCCATGCCAAATTTACAGAGGAACAGACGCCGATCCCTGCAAACTGCCGTTGAGTGCCCATAAGCAGACGTCCATATCCTCGTTTTGCCAAGGAGTGAGTCATGACAACGCGAATACTGGGCATTGTGACTGCTATAGCATGCTCCACCAGCTGGACAGCGAAGGCTACCACAAATCTCAAGTCGTTCGAGCCTGCCGCACTTCAAGGTATCGTCGAGACGACAGCCAAGGAGCTTCTGCTGCCTGGGGCCATAGTTCTGTTACGTACGCCGCAAGGCAATATCGCTTTCGGCTACGGCGCGACGGAGCTGGGCGGTACGACCTCACCGCGCGCCGACACGCATTTCCGGGCCGCCTCGAACACCAAGACGATGACTGCCGCGGTGATCGCGCTGCTGGCCCAGGAAGGAAAATTGCGTTTCGACGATCCGGTCTCGAAATATGTTGAGGGCGTTCCCGGTGGGGACGACATCACGATCAGTGAGCTCCTTAAGATGCGAAGCGGCCTGTATAACTACACTTCAGCGCCGGAACTCGCGGAAAGTCTCGACAACGACCCGACCAGGGTTTGGACCCCGCGGGAACTGCTCGCCATCGCCTTTAAACGTCCGGCCATCTTCGCGCCGGGCAAGGAATACGACTATTGCAACACCAACTATGTCTTGCTCGGTCTCATCGCCGAAAAACTTGAAGGCGCGCCGCTGGCAAAAATTTTTCAGGATCGTTTGTTCGGGCCGCTGGGCATGAAGCACACATTGCTCCCTGCCAACACGTCGAACACCATACCCGAACTGTACTCACATGGTTATTTGTACGGCAGTTCCTCGTACGCCTTGGTAGATGCGCCTTACCCCGCCGATCTTCAGGCTGCGGCTAAAGCGGGAACCCTCAAGCCCAATGACGACACGGGGCAGAATCCTTCCTATGCCTACGCGGCCGGAGGCGTCATCTCGACCGCGGATGATCTAGCCATCTGGATGCGCGCGTTGGTCGGGGGTAAGCTTTTCGATGCTCATTATCGGCGCCAATGGCTCGACAGCCTTGAGCCGCAGGACCCAAGCAAACCTCTCGGCCAAAAATATGGATATGGGATCTCCCAGATCACATTTGGGCCGAACAGCGTATATTTTCATGGCGGCGAGATGCCCGGCTACAATTCGTTCATGGGCTACGATCCAGTCAACGCAGTGACGCTGATAGTATGGACGAGCCTAACGATCTCGCTCGACGGCAAGCCGACAGCCAACACCATCATGCTGAAGATACTCAACCAGATTTACACAGTATCGCCGCTTCAGTAAGAGGCGAGGCGAATGCCCGATTAGGGCGGAATGAGAAGCCGCCTCTCTCGGGAGCTTATGTCTGCTTCCCCGAGCGCGACCCCTGTCCAAGCTCACACCCGATCGCTTAGTTCCTACTTAGCAAAGAGTCGCATTGCTTCATGCGCCAAGATACCCCCGGTGATTGAAATGTGGACAAACGGCGCCCTCGCAGCGACGTCTGCACTCGTCAGCATAATCTGGTCAATCTTGGTGGCGAGTTGCGCTATGGATGCAGCAAAAACCACCCGCGCTATTCTACTCCACACAATAGCACCCATGCACATGGCACAAGGTTCACCTGACGTGTAGAGGGTACTGCCGCGTAGCGGTACCGCGCCTTTATCGGCCAGACAACGCCTTATCGCTACCATTTCCCCATGAGCAGTCGGATCGCCATTCGCTCGTACCAAATTTCGTCCGCGTGCAATGACCGAACCGTCCTGGACGATCACGGCCCCGAAGGGAAAGTCGGCTTGGCGTGCCTCATCGAGCGCGATACGCATGAAGCGCTCGTCCTCGGCCTTTGCCGGATCAACTTGGGCCGCAACGAAGGTCGCATACACCACTGTACAAGCAGAGCCGGCGAGGAATGAACGTCGACTAGGAACAATTTGACGGCAACATCTTGTAAGCACCTTGCCCTCCGGCAGTTCAGCATCGCGGATTTTGAAACCCAACCGACCAGTCGAGGGTGGGTTTTGGAGCTAGAGGCCGAGATCGCTCAAGCTCGGGTGATCATCAGGACGGCGGCCAAGCGGCCAATGGTACTTGCGCTCGCTCTCCTTGATGGGGAGATCATTAATGCTGGCAATGCGCAGGCGCATCAGGCCGTGCTCATCGAATTCCCAGTTCTCGTTGCCATAGCTGCGAAACCAGTTGCCGCTATCATCATGCCATTCGTAGGCGAAGCGAACCGCAATTCGGTTCTCGCGGAATGCCCAAAGCTCCTTGATTAGGCGGTAGTCAAGCTCGCGATTCCACTTGCGCGTCAGAAATGCTTCGAGTTCGGCTCGACCCTGGATAAACTCCGCGCGATTTCGCCAGCGGCTGTCAGTTGTGTAGGCAAGTGCGACGCGAACAGGATCGCGTGTGTTCCATGCGTCTTCGGCCATTTGCACCTTTTGTGCGGCGGTCTCGGCTGTGAAGGGAGGGAGTGGCGGGCGGCTCATCGTAAGGTCCTGGTATTATCAAAGCTCGGCGCATGCTCGACAACCACTGGCGCGCCACGCCGCCGCGCCGCCGAGCAGCGTGATGAACGCGCGTCGTCTCATTTTATCGAATTGCATCGTGACCCCTGCCAGCCAAGGCTAGCTCATAGAATATCGAATTAGCAGCGAACAGTCAGCGGGGAGGTCCGCAGCACGTCAGTAACGGAAATAATCCGGGCTCTCGGGCATTTCCGGGTGGTGCCAGGACCGGACGTGAGCAGATGCAGCAAAATCTGCTAATGATGCTTCGGCGCCGCCTCTCCTGTGTGGGCCGGATTGGCAGCCACTTCCTTCGGTGCGTCCACAATCCTCGGCAGCCGTATCGTGAACGTCGAGCCGCGACCGACCTCGCTCTCCACCGTAATGTCGCCGCCCATCATCTGACAAAACCGTTTGCTGATCGCTAGCCCGAGCCCTGTGCCGCCGTATTTGCGAGTGGTGGTGGCATCGGCCTGGGAAAATTCCTGGAACAGCTTGCCCATCTGCTCCGCCGTCATGCCAATGCCAGTGTCGGTAACCGCGATGCTGACCCAATCGCGGCCGTCCTCTTGCGTTTGCTGCGCGTCAATAGTGATACTACCGTGGTCGGTGAACTTGTTGGCATTGCTCATAAGGTTCAACAGCGCCTGGCGCAGCCGCATCTCGTCGGCATGCACGGTTCCGATCGCAGCATCGCAATGAACCGCGACTTGGTTCCCGTTTTTCGCGGCCAGTGGTTCAACGGTCTTGACTACGCCGTCGATGAGCGGCGCGAGTGCAAAATGGTCGAGTTGCAGCTCCATCCGCCCGGCCTCGATCTTGGAGAGGTCGAGAATGTCGTTGATCAAGGCGAGTAAGTGCCGAGCGGCGCCGAGCACGCGGTCGAGGGGCTCGAGGTCCTGCTCCGCCGCCTCCGCATCCTCGCGCAGCATCTCGCTCACCCCAATGATCGCGTTAAGCGGCGTGCGCAGCTCGTGGCTCATATTGGCGAGGAACT
>Ga0310910_10001726_pt1 | contig 12103 bp, 10 predicted proteins | sample GREbulkMGHF172_FD_203448 | JGI IMG/M metagenome (GOLD analysis project Ga0310910, IMG submission 203448) | Lab enrichment of tropical soil microbial communities from Luquillo Experimental Forest, Puerto Rico - GRE.bulkMG.HF172 | ecosystem: Environmental > Terrestrial > Soil > Tropical forest >... | reverse complement strand
AACTGCCGGCTGGTACGATCTAACGAGCTGGGTAGAGCCGGCCGTTGAAGGCTCCAACCCGTCGCCTCACTCCACCGATCCCCTATCGGCTCCTGGCTCGCTGGTATAGAGCGGCGCCGATGGCGTTAAAGCCGCGGTCCGAGGCCTCGGAAATTCTCGCTAACGAGCGTGGCGGTTGTCCAGCGAGCCTCGGCGATCGCGGAGTATTCCGCCGGATGTTATTTCGTGCGCTAACGGTTCCAGGGAGCAACTGAACCGCTTTCCTTCGCGAGAGTCTCGAGGCTGACGTCCTCCGTTTCCACATCACCTCCTTGGGTGCCGATCGAGTATCCGTAACCGCGCGGCAACGTTGGGCTGATGTCGATCCCTCCCACGTAAACGCTGCTCCCCATACCGAGGGCACGTTGTATCAGCGCATAGCCGCTTTTCTTGATGAGCCGCCCTGCTGGATCGGGGTCGGTTACCAGCCGGCGGGCGCAGGACGGAAGTTTGTCCAAGTTGCAATCGTCCGGGAGCGTTAGCCCTTCATCTTTCGAAAATCGAATCTCGTTGCAGCCGCATTCTCGTGCATACCCTCCGCCTTGGATAAGCTTGCGAATTTTCGCGTCTTCCGCCCGCAAGTCTATCTTTTCGCACCCATTTGCACTTGAACATTCTCCCGTGCGGCCTCCGTAGGACACCTCGTAGGTGTCCGGACAGTCGATCCCGAACGTGCCGTTCTTAAAGCAATCCGGCACATTCAGAAGGATCTCCCCGCCTTCTATCGGGATCAGGGAATTGCTCCCCTTCGAGCGGCGTGCTGCGACCGCGAGCGGCAGCTGCTTGCCGGTCCCCGGATCGTAACGCAGGGTTGATTGGAGAGCGAGGCACAGGGTCCGCAGCGAAAAGCCTCGCTCCTCGAAGTGTTTCAGCAAGGAATCCGACACCGCAAGTACACGGTACGTTTCATAGTAGCACTTGTTCGGACCGGCGACGCGCTTCTTATAAAACTCGTCCGAGCCATGGTAGTTGGGATCCGAACCGCAAATAGATCCCAAATTTAGTCAAGTCTTCGACGGTCATCGGAACCCGCTTTGGGGCATCCTGGGCATCGGCGCAGCCAGCTGCAACTAGGGAGCCTACAGCAAGGCCGATTAAAAACAGATATGACCAGTGCCGTCTCGACATGGCAACCTCCGCGCATAAGCCGATCACGAGGATCAGGGTGTCAATCTGAGCTCGATCTCTTCCATTTGCTTGTGCGAAAGCCCTCGGGCCTTCAATTCATCGAAGTCCTTCCGGATGGCGGTGCGCCATTTCTCCGCGGCGTCGCCCCCGTTCGCCAATTCACCCAGATAAATGGCCGTGGCAGCATCTGGGTCTCCAGAGTACATCAGTGCGTGGGCGTAGTTGAGCCTGAGCCAATCGAGTCGCGGGGCCAGCACAACCGCCTCGCGGCCTGCCCACAATGCCCGAGAGAAATCCCGGGCGAGGAGGGCGGACCAGCACACGGTCCCGAGCGCGCGGGCGACACGCTCGGGTTTGTCGCGCTGGTCGGGGGCTAAGCTCATCGCCAGCAGGTATTGCTCAGCGGTCTCGAGCGCTTCCGGTGCCCGCCCGATGCTTAGAATCAGCTCGCTCGTGCGCCGATAAGCTGCTTCCAGCTCGCGCTGCCAACTCTCGTCCTCAAAAGACGCGGCGAGCTGTTCGCGCAGGGCCAATGCATGCCGAAAGGTATCGACAGCACGATTGGGGTTGTTTAGTCGGGCAAGCAGCTTTCCCATATTCTCGAGAGTGACTGCGGCATCGCGTTGCCAGGCTGATTGCGAGGCGTCCTTGGCAATAATTGCCTCCAGGATTCCAACGCTGTGCTGATAGGTTTCGAGTGCCTCCCGGGGACGATCCAGCTTTTCAAGAAGTCTGCCGAGCCGTTCCTAGCTCGAGGCGAGATCGTGCTGCCAGAGCAGATTCCCTCGATCAATCTCGGAAAGCTTTTGGGCAACATCGATATCCTTTTGAAGCCAGCTCAGCGCTTCTTCCAGCCGACTGGCTGCGGTGAGAGGTCAGCGAGGTGTTGATAGCTGACCGAGAGGTCGCGTTGGAATCCCGTGTTCGATGGGTTCGAAGCGACAAGAGCTTCGAGGATTGCGGCACTCTCCCGGTATTGTCGGGCGGCCTGTTCGGGCATTTTCCGAGCCATCGATAGATTCCCGAGCCTTTCTGTGGCAACGGCCTGCTCTCGACGCGCTTCCGAGGATGCGTCCGGCATTTGGACCATATTGGTTCGTAATTCGAGCGCGGTCGTATAGTGGCCCTCGGCCTCCGCGAGGTGGTTCGTATTGAGCGCCAGATCGCCGAGTTCCTGATGGAAGGCTGCAAGCCCTTGCTGCCATTTGATCTCAGCAGGGTCATCCTTTGCGAGCTTCTCGGCTATATTGAGAGCTGTCGACAATGCCGCTGAGGCAGTCGACGTATCATTCATCCGGACCGCGACCTGCGCGATCTGGTCGTAAGCGCCAAGACGAGCGAGTTGCCACCCGGGATCTCGGGACCTCCGATCAGCGCCAGCCTCGAGGATCGCAACGGCCGCTTCTGCAAATCTGAGTGCGCCAACATCTTCGCCATTCGCGAGCAGCTTGGTTGACCGTTTGGTTTGCTCCAGCGCATCCTTCAAGGTGTGATCCGGTCCGTCGACACCCGGCTCGTGCGGTATAATGGGTGGAGTCGGCCGGTCGATTCGATCAGCACGAGACGCATCTTCTTGCAGGCGCAAAGAAAGCGCCAGCACGCTGCGGTCGGCAGTAGCCACAACCTGATTAAGCATGCGCTGAGCACGGTCGCGTTGGGTCTCGGCGAGGTGCTGGGCGACGGTTGCCCGATGCGCTTGCCAAATGGCGGCCGCTGTTAGGAGCAGAAGTGTCAATACAGCGCCACGGGCCCACATGAGGTTGCGCCGCTGTTGGGTTACTTCCTCCGAAAGAACATCCTCCTTCGGCAGATTGCGTATTGCCGCGATTATGCCGGCGCATGAGGAAAGAAAGGCCTGATTGGTTTTGCCGAGCACCTGACCCGCCGCTCGGGCGTCGCGCAAATCGATCCACAATGGCTCATTTTTGAATTGGCCTCTTAATACGGCAGGAAGCGACGGATTAGCGAGTTGGCGAAAATCGCTCAATTCTTCGTCCCAACTCAGATCACCTGCAGTGAGTCCGATCAGCAGAGTATCTGATTGCTTGTGCTCCAGCCAGCTCGCGACCTCTCTCGCGACCCATTTTGATTTTGCAGACTCCGGGGATGCCAAAAGAAGCAAAAAACGTGAGCTGATCAATGCCTGCTCGATCGAAGGCCACAGACCGGGCGTCGCAGATAGACTGGTATCATCGCGGAACACTCGCGACACTCTGCGACGCCACCACGGCTTTCCCAGCGTTTGAATTACCGATTGAAGTGCCGACGCGATCGGTTTGTCCAGCGCATGGCTATAGGAAATGAAAGCGTCGTAAGCGACTCCTGCGCGGGTGTCCGGCCGTATCGCTGGGCTAGTAGTCTGCTCAACCGGACTAACGATCATCATGGCCCCGTACGAGAAGTGCCGTGGTTACGGGTCGGGCGTTCGTCAATTCGAGGGGCGGTCGCGACAGCTCGGCTGCGAGGGAGTGTCGGAACCGATGTAGCGGGCCCCCTCGTCCTTTGTAAGATTGCGGCCGGCGCGAGGACAGAGGGCGGCGATCAGTTTCTGCTCGTCAACGAGCCAGAGTCTGACCTTACCATCGCCGCCGCCGCCGCTAGCTACTTTCCGGCGCAAAAATACGGGTCTTAAAGCTTTGATATGACGCCGTTGTCTGGTACCGGAAACTGCGAAAGCGGACATTTTGGCGTGCCCGCGGCACGTCCGGCGATAAGCGCGATCAGGTAGCCGGTATCAGGAACGGTTTTTTGCAAAAAAGTTGTTGACGCGCTGCGCTAGATCTTCGTATCATTTATTTGAATGACGCGAGACCAGCTCATAGCGACGCGCCGGGCACTCGTCAGCCAGCTAGCGGTGACCGGGGAGATCCTGCGTGGTTCTGTGGTCGAGCGGACCGTGCGCCACAGCCGTGGCTGCACGATCTGCGCCGCCGGCGGCGGGCACCCGCTGTCAGTTCTGACTGTCACCTACGCCGGCGGCCGCACCCGCCAGTTCAGCCTGCGCCGCGAACAGATCGAGGATGTGCGCTGCTGGCTGGGCAACTACCACAAGCTCAAGGAGGCCCTCGAAGAGATCTGCGAACTCAACCATGGGCTGTTGCGGCCGGATGACGCCGCGCCGCGGCGCACGAGGTCAAAGCGTGATTAAGACGCACCGTGCGCAGCGCAGCTTTGGTGACGGGCTGATCGCCGAGGAAGTCAAAGACCTGCACGAAGCATGGATGAAGCACGCCGACCAGCTGCTCGGCGACCCGCAGATCGTGGCGGTGGTCTACGAGGCCCTGGCCAAGCGGCATCCGCAGAGCCGCAAACGGGGCCGGCCGGGCACCCCGGCCGAGGTGGTGCTGCGTTTGCTAGTGCTCAAGCACATGCGCAACTGGAGTTACGGGGTGCTCGAACGGGAGGTGCGCGCCAATCTGGTGTACCGCGATTTCACCCGGGTGGGCGGCGGCAAAATGCCCGACGCCAAGACCATGGGCAAATGGGGGGTGGCGCTGGGACCCGAGGCGGTCGCGCAGATCCACCAGCGGATTGTGCAGATCGCGCACGATCATCGGGTGGCGGCCGGCCGACGCATGCGCGTCGACACCACCGTGGTCGAGACCAACATTCACTATCCGACCGACAGCAACCTGTTGGGCGACGGGGTGCGGGTGCTGACCCGCACGATGAAGAAGATCACCAAGATTGCCGGCGCGGTAGGAGCCAAGCTGCGCGACCGCAGCCGCAGCGTCAAACTACGGGTGCTGGAGATCGCCCGCGCGGTGCGCGCCAAAGGCCAACCCAATCGCGAGCGACTGGCGCAGGCCTACCAAAGATTACTTGAGTCCACCGGCCGAGTGGTGAGTCAAGCCAAGCGCTTTGCCAGGGAGATCGACGATGGCGTCAAGCCGGCGGCGGAAGGCTCGCGGCAAGCCGTGCTGGAAGGGTTGCGTCGCGAGCTGGACAGCACGGTGCCGCTGGTGCAGCAGGTCCTCCGCCAAACCAAGGCGCGCGTCTTTGCCGGTGACACCCATGCCGAGGGCAAGATCGTCAGCCTGTTCGAGCCGACCACTGAGGTCATTTCGCAAGGGCAAGGCCGGCAAGCCGACCGAGTTCGGCAAAATGGTCAAACTGCAGGAGGCGGAGAACCAGATCGTCATCGCCTATGAGGTCTACGATCAGCGGCCCAGTGACCAGGACATCCTGATGGCGGCGATCGAAACCCATCAGGCGCGGTTGGGGCACGCCGCACCTGGTGGCTGCCGATGCCGGCTTCTACTCGGCCAAGAACGAAGCCGCGGCAAAGACCAAGGGCGTCAAGCGCGTGTGCATCCCCAATCGTTCCACCAACAGCCCGGAGCGCAAGCGCGAGCAGAAGAAGCGCTGGTTCCGCAACGGGCAGAAGTGGCGGACCGGCTCCGAGGGCCGCATCAGCGTGGTCAAGCGACGGCACGGACTGAACCGCAGCCGATACAGAGGTGATGCCGGCGTGAAGCGCTGGGTTGGTCTCGGCGTGATCGCCGACAACCTGGTCAACATCAGCCGCGCCATGGCCAAGCAGTCCGGCCCGTAGGCCAGGCTTTCTGCCCGCTCAACCGCCGACAGGCTTTGTCGGACGACGGCGCATGCCAGATCCTTGCCCAACCTTTTCAAAAACGTGCTTTTTGCGCCGAAAAGTAGCTAGCCGCCCGTCCGCCAATACCGCCAGCGACCTGACCGCTGGCCAGCCTACCGTCGGCCAGCGCCGCCAGGGAGACGGTATGATCGATTGGCGACTGCTGTTGAACAAAGGAACGGCTCGCCTCAAGCGACTGTACACGGCTAGAGTTTCGTCGGTGCTCGGGCGCGAGGCCCAAACGGGTTGCCCGGACCCCGCGAGGCTGCGGCACGGATGAGAAAATGGCGCAGAATTGGTCCAACTGGATCACAAAACCGGAATAGAGGCCGTTTGCGAAACTTCATCCGATTCCTCGCGCGTCCGCGATTTCGGCCGCTCTTGATGGAGAACCCCAGGTCAGCACATCAATATCGTTCAGGTCCAATCGAACGACGCCTACATTTGGATTAGTTTGATCCGGTTTTACTGGCAGCGAGACTTGCTCCGCTTGCGATTGAACCCATCCGTAAATGCCCGGAATGCGGACTTACCGTCGTCGCCACCGCCGTCTGCAAGACGCTTCGTCGGCTAAGCTTCGTCTTGTCCATTTTTCCCTCCCTTACCAAACGAGGTTCTGTGCGGGCTCGTTATTGTAGTTCAGGAGAATGGCCGCGCCACCGACCGGGTGACCTAGCCGTGACACTTCCACCAGCGGGTCGTCTGTCCAGATGGGACGTGTCGAATCTAATCCCATATCGGTCGCGATACCCAGCAGGATCGAGCGCATACTGGTTTGAAACGCAGTCATGAACTGCCACGGGAATGGCCCGCCGGGCACCTTGCCCACATTCAAATACGTTGTGCCCGGTTCGAACCCTAGAGCGATCACTCGGCCGGAGCCGATCGGAATTTCAATCGCGGCCGCGTCACCGTTGGAAAAGGTGGCAAGGACAGTCCCCTCGCCGGTTACAGCGCGAGTCGACCTGGTAGAAAGCGTGGTCAGATCCGTGCTCTGCCAATTGATCTGAGCGGAGCCGCTTTCCGGCGGCCCAAAGCCGACGTTGGTCCAGGGTGCGGTAACGGGCTGAGCATATTCATCGTGTGTGGCGCCGTTCTGCCCAAGGATAAGCGTGCCACCCGAGGTTACCCAAGCACGGATCTTCTGATACGCGTCGCCGCTGAGATAAACCACATTCATGCAGAGAATTGCATACTGATCCGTCAGTATCCCAGCAATAATGTCCTGTTCGAACAGATAGTCGATCGGATACTGACCATGGCTAAATGCATGGTGGAGACCAGCCTCGTCGAACCAGGCGGCACCGGCCCCATCTGGGTTCCACAGCGGCTCCGTCTGAGCCGCAAGCAGAGCGATCCGCGCCCGGCGTCGCGAGGCGCCAAACAAAAAACGCTCGCAGCGCGCGAGCAATTGACTGGCATGCGCCACTTGCCGGAATATTCCGACAGTGGTATCGCCCAAGCCGCCGATTCCATCGTAGGTGGGGCCCGGACCATAGCCGTAGTAATCGAAGTAGGTCACGCCCCGGGCTGCAGCGTTGAATAGGTAATAATCCAAACGGCGCAAGGTCGGCTCCCCCGTTCTCAGATAAAAACCGCAAGGGATCTGAGCGGACCTTGTGAAGGCGAGGGCATAGTCGGCGACTAGACTCATGAACTGCTGAGTAGTCGGGAGCCCCTGCTCCCAGTGAATATAATCGGCCAAAGTGCTGGTGAAACCCATCCCAATCCACATCATCGAGATTGCGCCGTGCCGTGCAAACGTCAGCACCTCCATGCCGTTGTGATAGGTATTCGGGAGGTTTGTAAGATCGCCATAATTAAACGTGAAATGGTAAGGGCCACCCCATTTCGGATTGGTGGTCACCGCCTGCCGGTACAACCGATACACTTCAGCATTGGCCTCACTCCAGAAGCGGTTACGCCAGTAGAAAGCGTGGCCATCGACCGCACTCGGGTTGACTGGAAGCGGCGTCCGCGGCAAGGCTTCCAGCTTGCTGAAATCGGCTACGCCGAAATCTGCGGGATTGAGAGACGAAGATCTCAGATAGTCCTGAAACGCCGTTGTGTAATCCGGTCCCGCAAAGGCGAGCCCCGCCGGTTCATCGTTGACGTTGATCACCGCGCGGTCGGGTGTTGCCTTGAACAGCGCGGCGACGTCGTTGCCGTCGGGCCAGCCGATGGCCTTGCCCAGAAGCGCAGCTTCAATCGCTGGGAGCTTGTAGGACAAAATGAGCGATGCAACGTCGGAATCACCGAGGATGCGAAAGTAGTAGACGGCGCCGCTGAACCCTTGCCCGAAGGACGATAGTGCGTCGCCAAGACCCGGCCCGTAGTCCAAGGCGTTCAGGCCGAGGTCGCGGAACAAAGCATAAAGCCCAACAAAATCTCCGGATGAATCGTAGTCGACGGTGGTGTTGGGAAAAAACTGCCCAGCCAATACTGCGACGGCGACGAAGCGCTGGGGAGCGAGGCGAGATGGGTATTCGCGATATCCTGCCGCAGGAGATCAGTCAAGAACCGGACCTGATCTAGATCGAGCAAGGAAAGCGCCGATCCCGGCAGATTGAGGACAAAATGGCCGTGCTGGGCAAATCGAACGTCGTAGAGCAGAGTATGCGCCTGGTCCCCATCGCCGCCTTTGGGACCGACAGCCACCTCAAATGCCGACTGGACCTGCAGCAATTCAACCAGGGTTGCTCGGTCGCGGAATTTAAAGCGGCCGGCGAACAGCGGCACCGTCGGAGCGACGGAAAGTGGTCCCGGCAACTCGAGCCAGTCGCTCCAAAAGCCGACGAAGGACACCGCCCCCAAACCGCCGAAGGTGAATTGGTATTGATCGTTCAGCGACACCTGGGCGGTTCCGACGCTCGGCGCGGGATTGCGGTCCGGGGCTATCAGCTTTACGTGCACGTAGTGACTGTAGTCGGTCAGCTGATAAAGTACGAAATCCTTCATAAAGACGCGGCGGCGGGCATCACTGACGTCGAACCGAACCGCGAATTCGACCGTGTTCGCCGGGTCGGGAACGTCAAACGTGGTGCCAATCAGTTGCCAGACCTCCGCGTTCGCAGCCGAGTTCCACGACTGATTGACATTCGTCAATGTTGGGTTGGAAAAGTATGTGCCGCGCTCGATGAAAACGCGGAACCCAAAGAAATACTTCGTGCCCGCGACAAAAGGACCCGGAAAGGGTGTCGAAAAAAGCGTATCTGGTCCGTTGAGGGCTGGGTATGCCAGTTCGACTTCACCACGGTCGAACGACAGGACGATGCCGGTGAAACTCGGCCGCCATCCGTCTGATGTCCCGAGCTGTAGGCTGCTGCCGAGGTCGTTGGCGATCAACGATCTCAGGATGTTATCATTTGCCATGCGATGCCCCCGGATGGAACGCGGAAAAGGTTACGTCGAGATCCCACAATAGCGGCCCGATTCTTAACTCCTCTAGTGGCCACATGGCTGTTGCGCACGCTCGTCTCCGAGAAAAGTCCGAGCCTCCGCCCGGGTGAGGTCTCGCCCTGCAGTTTGGCAGGCGATGCCGACAAGGTCGTCCAGCTGCAAGCGCCACAGTCTTACCGTCCCGTCATAAGCGCCAGTGATAACCCAGCGACTATCCTCCGAAAAACCGACATGCTGCACGCGATCCTCGTGCCCTCGCAATACGACGGACGCTGCACTCGGATCCAGCGGATCCCAGAGGCGGATCGTGCGATCCTCGCTGGAGGACACCAACCACCTGCCGTCGGGGCTGAACGATACAGATGCGATTCTCCCGGCGTTCCCGCTGAGTTCTATCGGTTCCGATGTGCCAGGATTCGTCAGTTCGAGCAACTTCAGCGTCTGGTCCCAGGAGCCGAACGCCACCCAGCGGGTGGGCTTATCGGGACTGAAAGCCGCCTGAAGGACGCGATCCTTGAATTCCAGTTCAGCAATTACTTTCGGTTCAGAACCGCCGAGATCCCATAACTTCCCCTTCTGATCAAACCCCGCGGTCGCAGCCCATCGCAAATCGGGACTGATTACGACCTGGTACACGACGTTGCCGTGCGGGAGCAAGCGCGGGCTCGCACAGGGATTCGGCGACGCCAAGTCCCACAAGCGCGCTGAGACCCCTTGAGCCGCCGTCGCCAGAAAGCGTCCGTCCGCACTGAAAGCCGGTTCCCGGATCCCCTCGCCTTGACGGCAGCGATGGCGCGGCTCCAAGGTAGGACCCTCCCCCGAAACGTCCCAGATATTGACGGTGCCGCCCGATGTCCCACTCACCAGCCAGCGATTGTCCGGACTGAACCGCAAAGTCCGGACGTCTCCCCACTCGTTCTCAACCAGATTTAGGGGCGGCTTCGACAAATCTGCGAGGCTCCAAAGGCTGATCACGTGCCTATCCTGGCTCTTGGCCGCAAGCCAGCGCCCATCCGCACTAAACGCGATGGCGTGCGAGGGGCTGGGTATCGGCAGTTCGCGTTGCGGCTGACGTGGATCCTTGGTGGACCAGAGCACAAGCTTCGAGTCGTCGGCACTCGACGTTGCGACCCAGTTGCCAGCGGAACTGACGGCCATTCCGATAATGTTTGGCATGACCTGTCCACGCAGCACGACTGGATCGACCAGTGGGTCGGGGACGTTCCAGAGCCGCGCATCCGCCCCATCCCCCATCGTGACGAGGTGGCGCGGCGCCGAACCGGGGCTGATAACGACCTTCGTCACCGGCAAATCCTGGCCGCGTAGCAAGACGGAAGCCAGAGTCGGATCAGCCATATCCCACAAGCGCGCCGTGGCGTCATCGGAGCCTGTTGCAAGCCACCGGCCGTCGTCGCTGAAAGCTACAGAATTCACTGCAGCGATATGCCCTTTTAAAGCAACCGGCTCCTTGCGTGATCCTGTGAGGTCCCACAATAAGACGTTCGACCCCAGACCACTTCCTATCGCCAGCCAGTGGTTGTCGGGGCTCATGCTCAGGCCTAGCATACTGATCCACCCGCCGCTGCTGCTATACGTCCCGAGGACGTGCTGCGGCGGATTCTCTTGCGTCAGATCCCACACCTCCGCGACGTAGCCGTATGCAACTGCCAGACGCGTTTCGTCCGTATTGAAAGCGATGGCCAGCAAGGAACCCTCGACGAGAGCCTTCGCATGGGAAAGGCGTCTGGGGTCCTGAGGCGGAAAACCGGCCGACAAATCCCACAGGCGGACCGGAGCGCCTAAATCCTTGCACGCACCGGTGCAGCTGGTCGCAAGCCATCGCCCTCTGGGACTGAACAAAACCTGCATGACCGGGACGTCATCCTTCCACGCCTCGCAGGGTTCTTCCTGCGGCCCGTCGACGGACATCTTCCAGATGCAGACGTTCCCGCCCTGGGTGCCGAAGACAAGCCAGTCGCCGTTCGGACTGAGCGCGAGGGATTGTATGGCTCCATACCGGCCTTCGTTGAATACGCGGCCGGGCTTTGCCCCTTCCGCCGTCAAACGCCAGAGTCGCACCGTGCCGTCGGCAGCGCCGCTGACCAGCCAGCGACCATCGGCGCTGAAGGCAAGCCCATGAACCGGTCCCTTGTGTCCATCGAGCGCGAGTACTCGGCTGGTGGGGTCGACTGGGTTGAGATCCCAGAGTCGAATCGCGCCGTCCTCGCTACCGGTGGCCAGCCAACGCTGGTCGGGCGAAAACGCAGCCATGCGGGTGGCCATCTCGTGCCCGTGCAATGGACGCCCCCCGATCGTCTGCAACTGCTGTCGGAGCCCATCGATTGTAGTCAGCGTCCCTTCCCGTCGATCCTTGCTCAGAGAGGCCGCATAGACGCTCAACAGAAGGCTGCGCTGGGGCTTTGTCCAAATGTCGCTGGTATCCCGCGCCAGCCGCTGGATTACGCCAACAGTTTCGTTTGCTGCTATGGCTTGCTCGCGCTCGCGCCAAACAAACGCGGCAAGAACCGCCAGGCATGCAGCCACCCCACCGACGGCTGCGATTAGACGCCGCGATCGCGTGCTCCGTCGACCGGCCTCGCGCGCTGCTCTTATCGAGGCCTCCAATGAAGTCGACGAAAGTAGGGTCGAGCTCAGCGCGGCGCCGCGCCAGCAACTCCTCACCCTCTGCGAGGCGGCGGCCGGGCGGAAGAAGCAAACCGGCTCGGTCTTGGATCTGCGCCTCGCGCCAGCGCGCCTCGTCCATCTCGATCCGGGCCCGCGTCCTCAGATCTCGGCGATCCGCTGCGATCTGCAGACGAGCACGTTCCCAATGCGTCAGCAGCGCCTCATGTGCAACACGCACGCGCGCTGCCGATCCATCACCATAGGCGACGAGAATGCGGGCCTGAGGATGGATCAGGGCCTCGACCAGCGACCGCT
>Ga0310910_10001713_pt1 | contig 12148 bp, 10 predicted proteins | sample GREbulkMGHF172_FD_203448 | JGI IMG/M metagenome (GOLD analysis project Ga0310910, IMG submission 203448) | Lab enrichment of tropical soil microbial communities from Luquillo Experimental Forest, Puerto Rico - GRE.bulkMG.HF172 | ecosystem: Environmental > Terrestrial > Soil > Tropical forest >... | reverse complement strand
CGGGTGGCGAGTTCGGTGTCACCACAGGACGGCGGCGGCGGTGCGGCTGGTTCGACGCCGTCATCGCCCGCTACGCCACCCGGGTCAACGGCATCACCGACTTCTTCCTGACCAAGCTCGACGTGCTGTCGAGCCTGGAAACCGTGCCGGTATGCGTCGGCTATCGGGTCGACGGCGCGCCCACTCACGACATGCCGATGACCCAAAGCGATCTCGCCCGGGCCGAACCGATCTACGAGGAGCTGCCGGGCTGGTGGGAAGACATCTCCGAAGCGCGCGAGTTCGACGACCTGCCCGCCAAAGCGCGTGACTACGTGTTGCGACTGGAAGAGCTTGCCGGAGCGCAGGTTTCGTGCATCGGTGTGGGTCCCGGACGCGATCAGACCATTGTGCGCCGCGATATCCTGGCGGCCCGCCCGTGACGGATTTCGATCCAACACAGGTCGACCCCGAGTACGAACACCACGGCGGATTTCCGGAATACGGCCCGGCCAGGCCGGGACCGGGATTCGGCCGATTCGTGGCGGCCATGCGCCGGCTGCAGGACCTCGCCGTGTGCGCCGATCCCGGAGACGATGTCTGGGACGATGCGGCCGACCGGGCCGCGGACCTGGTGGAGCTGCTGGGCCCGTTCCAGGCCGATGAGGGCAAGGCGCCGGCCGGACGGACGCCCGACCTGCCCGGCATGGGCAGCTTGCTGCTACCGCCCTGGACGTTGACGCGGTACCAGGCCGACGGTGTCGAAATGACGGGTTATTTCAGCCGGTTTCACGTCGGGGGCAATCACGCGGTGCACGGCGGTGTGCTGCCACTGTTGTTCGATCACATGTTCGGGATGATCTCCCACGCCGCGGGTCGGCCGATCAGCCGGACGGCCTTCCTGCATGTCGACTACCGCAAAATCACCCCGATCGATGCGCCGTTGTTGGTGCGTGGACGCGTAACGAGGACCGAAGGCCGCAAGGCGTTCGTCTCTGCGGAACTCGTCGACGCGGCGGGGCCCGGCGACACCCTGTTGGCCGAAGCCAACGGCCTGATGGTGCGGTTGCTCCCCGGCCAGCCCTGAGGTCGTAAGACGCTCCGCCGGCGGCCGCGGCGGGACCTATCCTTGAGCGGTGACTGACGGCTTGAGCGAAGGACAGGACGCGAAGACGACGTCGATCGGCGTGCCGCCCCGGGTTCCCGAAGCGCGCGCGGAACCCGATCCCGGCGCCGAAGCGGACCTCCGGCCCAAAGTGATGTTGCTCGGTTCCGGTGAGCTGAGCCGGGAGGTCGCGGTCGCCCTGCGGCACCTCGGCGCGCAGGTGATCGCCGTCGATGAGTACGCGCACGCGCCCGCGCACGGGGTGGCCGACCAGTCGCTGATAGTCCGGATGACCGACGCCGGCGAGCTGTCAAAGGTGTTCCAACGGCTGGCGCCCGACTTCGTGGTCACCGCCACCGACGCGGTTTCCGTCGACGCCCTTGATGCGCTCGAGGGCCCAGAACTCGTGCCCAACGCCCGCGCCGTCCGGCTCACCGTCGACCGGGAGGCCTTACGTCGGCTGGCCGCCGATCAGTTGGGGCTGCCCACCGCGCCATTCTGGTTCGCCGGATCGGTCGGCGAACTCAACGCGGTGGCCACCCATGCCGGGTTCCCGTTGCGGGTGAAGCCGGTGGTCGGACGGGGACATTCGGTCGTCTGGCGGCCCGACGACATCGAGCCGGCGTGGCGGCGTGCGGTCGGGGGTGAGGCGGGAGCACGACGTCAGCGGGTGTTGGCCGAAACGGTGGTCGAGATCGAGGCTGACGTCACCCTGCTCGTGGTGCGCAGCGAAGGTCCCCAGGGTCCGCGGGTCGAGTTCTGCTCACCCATCGGTCATCGCGGCGGCGACGGCGTCGTGCTCGAGTCGTGGCAGCCCCAGCAGATGAGCGAGATCGCGGTGGATGCGGCCAAGTCGATCGCCGCGCGCATCGTCAAGGCGCTCGGCGGGCGCGGCGTCTTCGCAGTCGAATTGATGATCAACGGCGATGAGGTCTACTTCGCCGACGTCGCCGCCCACACGCACCAGAGTGCCTGGGTGACGCTGCGCAGCCAGCGGCTTTCGGCGTTCGAACTTCAGGCCCGGGCCATTCTGGGCCTGCCGGTGGACACCATGATGATGTCGCCGGCGGCCGCCCACGCGATAAATCCCGGCCACGGCGGTCGGCCGCCGGGTGCCGGGGGGCTGACCGGTGCGCTGAGTGTGCCGGAAAGCGATCTCCGCGTCTTCGGGCGCGTGGCACTGGCCACGGCACCGGATGTGGCGGCCGCGCGCGACCGCGCCCGACAGGTGGCGTCGGCCCTGAATACGCGAGACTCACGCGGATGACCTGCACAGATACCTCCCGGAAAGACGCCGACGACGGGGTTCTGCCGAACTCATCGACGGCGGCGCGGAAGAGCGTTGCAGCCCGGATCCGCGAAGTTGCGCGTGGCGTTGACATGGCTGCGATGATTGCGTCGTGACCGGGAGTGTGGGGAACCGGTCGGTCGAGAACCGGGCGGTAGCTGATTTCCTGATCGCGGCGGGTCTGCAACCGTCGGTATTGGTCGTTGATGGCGAGGCCGGCATCGGCAAGACCACGCTGTGGTTGGCCGCGATTGAGCAGGCGTGTGAGCGCGAGTTCCGGGTGCTGTCGGCGCGGGCGGGGCAGGCCGAGTCGATATTGGCTTACGCAGCAGTGGCCGATCTGCTGGGCGACGTCGAATCAGCCGTTCTGACAGCACTTCCCGACGTGCAGCGCGTTGCGCTTGAACGGGTTCTGTTGCGGGGCAACGGCAGTGGCCCCGCCACCGACCAGCGGGTGGTGGCGGCGGCGTTCCTCTCCGTTGTCGAGGGCCTCGCGGTGGACACCCCGGTGCTGGTGGCCATCGACGATGTGCAATGGCTGGATTCGTCGAGCAAAAGCGTGGTCGCCTTCGCCACGCGGCGGCTACGAGGACGGGTGGGGGTGCTGCTTACCGAGCGGACTGATCCCGACATCGACAACACGGTGTGGCTGCGGTTCGGCCGGCCCGACGGCGTTGTGCGGATTCGTGTGCGACCGTTGACTCTTGGCGGACTACACACACTGTTCTTGGAGAAACTAGGCCGGTCGTTTCCTCGGCCCACGATGGTGCGCATCGCCGAGTTCTCCGGCGGCAACCCGTTTTACGCACTCGAACTGGCGCGCGCGATGGGCGGCCGGTCAGCGGAGTCCGAGGCGGCCTTGCCCGCGACGCTGGCCGGGCTGGTGCGTGCCCGGATCGGACGCCTGGAAGACGATGCCCGGGACGTCTTGCTGGCCGCAGCCTGTATGGCCGATCCGACGGTGGACCTGCTGGCACGGGCCACCGGCACAGGCGTCGAGCGGACGGTCGAGCTACTGGAAGATCCCGAGAGTCACGACATCATCAGGATTGACGGCAATCGGGTGCATTTTTCCCACCCGTTGCTAGCGAGGAGTGTTTATACCGACGCCGGTCCGGCCCGCCGCCGCAAGATGCATCGGGCGCTGGCCGATGTTGTGACCCTGCCCGAGCTGAAAGCCAGGCACCTCGGGCTTGCCACCACTCGCGCGGATCCAGTAACACTTCGGGCTCTTGACGAAGCCGCCGATGCGGCGCTGGCTCGCGGAGCGCCCGCAGCCGCGGCGGAGTTGATCGAGTTAGCCATCGGGCTCGGCGGCGACACATCATTGCGTCGGATACGGGCGGCCCAGCACCGTTTCCAGGCCGGCGATACCGATCGAGCGCAAGCGGTGCTCGCGCCGACCATTGACCGGATGCCGCCCGGCCCGGTTCGTGCAATCGCGTTCGACCTGCTTGCCGGAATGCGTATCTACGACAACAGCTTCCTGCAGGCCGCCGATCGACTGAAGGCTGCGCTCGACGACGCCGAAGGCAATCCTGTGGTGCTGGTGCAGACTCTGCTGATGCTGTCGTTCGTTGAACTCAACGTCGACGAATACGGCGAATCATTACGACATGCGCGCCAAGCGGTGACGGTTGCCGACGGACTCGACCTTCCGACGCTGACCAGTCAGGCGCTCGCCATGTGGGTGCGGGTGAGCTTCACCCACGGACAAGGGTTCGACGAACACGATCTGAGGCGCGGGCTCGAACTGGAAGACACCGACATCGACGTGCCAATCCCGTTCCGCGCCAGCGCCATCAATGCCCTAGTACAGGCCTGCACGGGTCGACTCGAGGAAGCCCGTGCCCACTTTGACACCTTACGGCAGCGCTGCGTCGAACGCGGCGCCGAAGGCGACATGGTGGCCGTTGCCGGATATCGCATATGGATCGACATCTGGCAGGGACGCTTCAGCGATGCCGCAGACGTTGCCAACGACGCCGTGGAGCGGGCCGAACAGCTGGGCGGTGACCATGTGCTCGTGATTCCGTTGAGCCTGCGGGCAGCAGTCGCCGCCTACACCGGGCGTGAGCGCGACGCCCGCGCCGACGCTCATAAAGCCATGAAAACCGTCCAGCGAGGCAGCTCGCCTCGGCTTCCGGATTACTGGCCGACCATGACGTTGGGATTTCTCGAGGTTTCGCTTGGTCGGTACGCCGAAGCGCTGACCACCTTGCAGCCGGTCGTATCCATCTTTAACACGATTCCGGGCACCGAGATCCTCACCGCCTGGTACATCCCGGACGCGGTCGAGGCGATGGTCGCGCTCGGTCGCTTCGACGACGCCGAGCCGCTGATCGAGGCGCTGGAGCGTAACGGTAGCCAGCTCGACCGCCCCTGGATGCTGGCCGTCGGCGCGCGCTGCCGCAGCATGTGGCTGGCCGCCCGGGGTGACGTCGTAGCCGCCGAACGCGTCGCCCACCAAGCGATGACCGAGCACCAGCGGCTACCCATGCCTTTCGAACGCGCCCGCACCCAGTTGCTGCTTGGCCGTCTACAGCGCCGGCAGCGCAGGAAAGAGGCCGCAGCGGCGACCCTGCACGAGGCGTTGCGCGCATTCGAAGGCATGGGAACCCGGCTTTGGGCCGAACACGCCCGCGCCGAGCTCGCACGCACCAAAGTCAGCCCCGCCCGCGAGCCCGGGCTCACACCCACCGAACGGCGGGTGGCCGAACTTGCGGCCTCCGGCATGACCAACCGCGACGTCGCGGCCGCCTTATTCATCAGCCCTAAGACCGTCGAACACAACCTGGCCCGCGTCTACCGCAAACTCGGGATCCACTCACGCGCGGAACTCGGGCAGTGGGTAAGGCAACTCAACGTTAGGGAAACACCCGATTCCCCAGGTGCCGCGGACCACTAGCGTCCATTCGGTGGGGAGGACACCGCCGCAGATTACGTGCTATCTCGCCGAATGGTATCGGCCGGAGGTCACCCAACACCCGCTAGACGACACCGTCGCCAAACTCGACGCCGTCGCAGCCGCGATGCGGGTCGAGGGCTCAATGGTGAAACTGCTTGTGACACTGGCGGTGCCCACCGACGAGGTCACCTACGGCGTCTTTGCCGCGTGCTCGCCGGACATTGTCGTCCGGGCTTGCCGGCGCGCTGGCATCCCCCTCGAGCGGCTTAGCTCCGATGTGGCCGCTCGGATAACCCGAGTGGCGCGGGATGAGGGGCTCCGATTTGCCCCGACCTCTGGGGAAACCCCCAGTCGGTTAGCGATTCGAACGATGAGATGACAAGGGAAATCCATGGGTGCGAACATTCCCAAAGCTAGCGGCGTTCAACGTCTCGAGCGCTTCTTCGCGGCGCCCGAGCGCCGACGCCCGAGGCCAGTTGGCCAATCGCCCCTAGAGGTGCTGCGGCAGATGCCGGGGCTGGTCGTCTTGGAGCGGCTGCCGGTGCCGACCCTGGCCGTTCACCGCGACGGAGCCATCCTGTTTGCCAATGGTGCGTTCAGCGACCTGCTCGGCCACGCGCCCGACGAGCTGCTGGCGATGAAGTTCGAGGACGTCTTCTACAGCCTGGCCCCTTATCACTCCGCGGTCACGCTGGTTCGTGCCCACGCCGACCGGCTTGTCAAGCTAGCGCATAAAGACGGCCACTCCGTGTGGGCCAGCATGAGTCAGTCGGCCATGCGGCGTAGCGACGACACTATCGCGCTGGCCACCTTCCGCGACCACACCGAGGAGCTATGGCTGAAAAGCGTCGATCGGTAGAGCGCCCCTCCTGAACCCACGGGGATGCCGACCGGCTGCTGGCCATGGGGCCGGTCGGCGCCTTGTAGCTCAGCCGTTGTAGATTAAACCTGCTTCATGAGATGCCGTCGCCAAGCTCCGACTGGATGGCACGCCAACCCCACGCTCGTGGGTGGCTCGGATGACGAAGCGGCCGGCACCAACCGGTAACGACAAGAGCGCCTCCCGCAGTTGAGGCCCGACCTTTCGGGAGTACCGCAATGCCTCACCACGTTAGGGAAGGACGAGGTATACACACATGTCTACAGGGCAAACACGCGCCTACGCAGGAGATATCACGCCAGTTCAGGCATGGAAGCTACTCAGCGACAACCCCCGCGCTGTGTTGGTCGACGTACGCACGGACGCCGAATGGCGGTTCGTCGGCGTGCCGGACCTGTCGAGCCTGGGCCGCGAGGTGGTGTACATCGAGTGGAATACGAACGACGGAAGGCGCAACGAAAACTTCGCCGACGAGTTGAAGGAGCGGGTCGGACCCGCGGCAGCTGACGAAGACCGCCCCGTGGTCTTCCTGTGTCGCTCGGGCAACCGCTCCATAGGTGCGGCCGAGGTCTCGACGGCGCTGGGCATCGCCCCGGCCTACAACATGCTGGACGGTTTTGAGGGCCAGCTCGGTGCCGACGGTCATCGCGGTGAAACCGGTTGGCGCGCAGTTGGATTGCCCTGGAAGCAGCAATGACGGACGGTTCCCCGTCAAAGGATTCGGTCCGCACCCCGAAGGCGTTGCCCGACGGCGTCAGCCAGGCCACCATCGGCGTGCGCGGCGGGATCTTGCGGTCCCAGTTCGAAGAGACCGCCGAGGCAATGTATTTGGCCTCCGGCTACGTCTACCCGTCGGCGGCGGTTGCGGAGCAGTCATTCACCGGCGAGCTGGACCACTTTGTCTACTCGCGCTACGGCAACCCGACCGTGACGATGTTCGAGGAGCGGTTGCGACTGATCGAGGGGGCACCCGCGGCGTTCGGCACAGCGAGCGGCATGGCCGCGGTGTTTGTCTCGCTGGGCGCGCTGCTGGCCGCCGGTGACCGGTTGGTCGCGGCGCGCAGCCTGTTCGGATCGTGTTTCGTGGTGTGCAACGAGATCCTGCCGCGCTGGGGCGTCGAGACCGTCTTCGTCGACGGCGACGACCTCGCGCAATGGGAGCAGGCGCTGTCGGTGCCCACTGCGGCGGTGTTCTTCGAGACGCCGTCGAACCCGATGCAGTCACTGGTGGACATCGCCGCGGTCTGCGAGCTCGCGCACGCCGCGGGCGCACGAGTCGTGCTGGACAACGTTTTTGCCACACCGCTGCTGCAGCAGGGCTTTCCGCTCGGGGTTGACGTGGTGGTGTACTCGGGCACCAAGCACATCGACGGTCAGGGTCGGGTCCTGGGCGGCGCCATCCTCGGCGACAAGGAGTACATCGACGGTCCGGTGCAGAAGCTGATGCGGCACACCGGCCCGGCGATGAGCGCATTCAATGCCTGGGTGTTACTGAAAGGCCTTGAGACGCTGGCCGTTCGGGTTGAACACTGCAATTCCTCGGCGCACCGGATTGCGGAATTCTTGGAGACGCATCCGGCGGTGAGTTGGGTGCGCTACCCCTTTCTGACGTCGCACCCGCAATACGACCTGGCCAAGCGTCAGATGTCCGGCGGCGGGACGGTGGTCACCTTCGCACTCGACTGCGCGAAAAGTGCCGCCAAAGAACGGGCCTTCGAGGTACTGGACAGGATGCGGCTGATCGACATCTCCAACAATCTCGGCGACGCCAAATCGCTTGTCACCCATCCCGCGACCACGACCCATCGCGCGATGGGACCGGAGGGTCGCGCCGCGATCGGGCTGGGCGACAACGTGGTTCGCATCTCCGTCGGGCTGGAAGGCACCGACGACCTGATCGCCGACATCGATCAGGCTCTGGGCTGACCGGCTGCTTTTTGTTCGGCCGCTTCGGCGCGTTCGGCCGCGTCCAGCGCGCCCGCGTCCGTCTGCGCCTGCACCATGTTCATCACCACCCTGGCGTAGACCATCTGGCTGGTGATGGCCATCTGACCGCGAGTGCGCCCCAGGAAGGAGATGCCCCAGGCGAACATGGCGGCGATGCGGTTGCGAAAGCCGACAAGGTATAACAGGTGCAGTAGCAGCCAGGCCAACCACGCGATGAAGCCGGCGAACTCCAGTTTGCCGATTTTTGCTACGGCGCTGTACCGGGAGATGAGTGCCATGCTGCCCTTATCGAAGTACTTGAATGGTTTGCGGTTGGCGGGATCGTCGTGCCCCTTTACCGCGTGCTTGATCACCGTGGCGGCGTAACTCGCACCTTGGATCGCGCCCTGCGCCATCCCCGGCACGCCGGGCACCGACATCAGGTCACCTACGACGAAGACGTTGGGGTGCCCCTTGACGGTGAGGTCGGGCTCCACGATCACCCGTCCGGCGCGGTCGGTCTCGGTCCCGTCGGATTGGTCGGCGACCATCTTGCCCAGCGGGCTGGCCTGGACGCCGGCGGCCCATACCTTGCACGCGCATTGGATCCGGCGTTCGCCGCCATCCTTGTCCTTGACCGTGATGCCCCTGTAGTCGACGGCCGTGACCGTCGCGTTGAGCTGGACCTCGACGTCCATCTTTTCCAGCCGCTTTTGCGCCTTGAGGCCCAGCTTTGGGCCCATCGGTGGCAACACCGCGGGCGCCGCGTCGAGCAGGATCACCCTGCACTCGCTGGGCGTAATGGTCCGGAAGGCTCCGGCGAGGGTGCGCTCGGCGAGTTGGACGATCTCTCCGGCCACCTCGACGCCGGTGGGTCCGGCCCCGACCACCACGAACGTGAGACGGCGTTCACGCTCGGCATGGTCGGTGGCCACCTCGGCGGCCTCGAAGGCGCCGAGGATGCGGCCGCGCAGCTCCAGGGCGTCGTCGATGGTCTTCATACCGGGCGCGTAGGTGGCGAAGTGGTCGTTGCCGAAGTAGGACTGCTGCGCGCCTGCGGCGACGATGAGGCTGTCGAATGGGGTCACCGTCTCCATGTCGATCAACTTCGACGTGACCGTATTCGCCGTTAGATCGATCCCCATCACGTCGCCCAGCAAGACTCGGATGTTCTTTTGGTCACGCAGGACCAGCCGGGTGGTCGCGGCGATGTCGCCTTCGGACAAGATCCCGGTGGCCACCTGATACAGCAGCGGCTGGAACAGGTGAGTGGTGGTTTTCGAGATCAGGGTGATGTCGACGTCGGCCCGCTTGAGGGCCTTAGCCGCAGTCAATCCGCCGAATCCGCTTCCGATGACGACCACGCGATGGCGTGACATACCTACCCCTTCCGGTCCCTTCCGGTTCCCGCAGTTCCCGCAGCGTATGTACACCGTAACGACTCCAAGCCTTAGTGTCGGTGCCCGTAATTACAATCGAACATATGTTCGAAATATTGAGCGACGCCGGGATACTGGATGCCATGACGGCTGCGGCGTGCGCGCAGAACGCTGATTGTGCGCGTGAGCTGGCGGCCATCGGCGAGTTGTATGGGCGGCGCGCGCCCGCAGACGACGCCGAGCGGTCTTGTTGGGCCATTGACGGACACGAGAATGTGGTGGCCGAGGTGGCCGCGGCACTTCGGATTAGCCGGGGTCGCGCTCGGGGGCGGTTGCGGCATGCGATCGCCTTGCGTGAGCGGCTGCCGCGGGTGGCCGAGGTGTTTGCGCGCGGCGATATTGATTTTCGGCTGGTGACGGCGCTTGTGACGCGCACCGAGCTGGTCGACGAGGCCGAGGTGATAGCCAGGATCGATGCCGCGGTGGCCCGCCACGCGCCGAAATGGATGCGGCTGTCGGGGCCCAAGGCCGCCGAGCGCATTGACATGTGGGTGGCACGGTTCGACCCGGCCGGGGTGCGGGTGCCGGGCCCCCGTAACGAGAATCGCTATGTCGAGATCGCGTCCACCGATGCGGGGCTGGCCGGGGTGTGGGCGCAGCTGCACGCCACCGACGGGGCTGCCCTCGAGCACAAGCTCGACTCGCTTGCGGCCACGGTCTGTAGGGAGGATCCGCGTACCAAAGCCCAGCGGCGCGCCGATGCCCTGGGTGCCCTGGCCGCCGGGTCCAAGGTGCTGGGCTGCCAATGTGATGGGCCGGATTGCACTGCGCCACAACGTGCTCCAGGCACGAATGTGGTCATTCATGTCCTCGCCGAGCAGGCCGCTGTCAACGGCGACTCGCAGGCGCCGGGCTATCTGGCCGGGTTTGGCCCATTGCCCGTGGCGCTGTTACGTGAGATGGCCGGGTACGCCAAGATCAAGCCGCTCTGGATCCCGCCGGCCGCGGCGGAGCCGGGGTATCGGCCGTCGGTGGCGCTGGCCGAATTCGTCCGGTTCCGGGATTTGACCTGCCGCTTCCCCGGTTGCGACGAGCCGGCCGAGGCCTGCGACATCGACCACACCGTGCCGTATCCGCTCGGCCCCACCCATGCATCCAACCTCAAACTGCTCTGCCGCTACCACCACCTGCTCAAGACGTTCTATTCCAGGGTCGGCGGCTGGGCGGATCGTCAGGAACCCGACGGCACCGTCGTGTGGACGTCGCCCACGGGACACCGGTACGTCACCAAACCCGGTGGAAGCCTGCTCTTTCCGGCTCTCGCCGTCCCAACTGGCGCACTGGCGCTGCCCACGTGGACGCCGCCGCAGGAACAAAACCGCGGCCTCATGATGCCGGCCCGACGGCAAACCCGGGCCCGGGACCGCGCCGCCCGCATCAGTTGGGAGCGCGGCATCAACGAAGCGCGCATGGCCGCGTGCAACGACCCACCGCCCTTCTAGTGCGAGTAAAGTGTGTGCCTCCCGGTCCAGGAGGCCTCCTTGACGGAACAACCGCCGCGTGACCCGCGAGCGCGCAGCGCCGGCATCAACGCGATGGCCGTCGTCTCCTTGGTCTGTTCGTTGTTGGGTTGGCTTTGCTTCATCGGGGGAATTTTTGGGCTGATCTTCGGCTTTGTCGCGCTTAACCAGATCAAGCAGACCGGTCAAAGGGGTCGCGGTATGGCGCTTGCCGGAATAATCATCGGGGGGATCTTGGTCGCGCTCTGGATAGGCGTAGGGATCCTCAGGGTCACCGTCAGGCACACGGCAGGCCCGTATTCGGGCGCACCCGCCGTGGTGATGATCGTTGAAGCACACGCAGTTTCGGTAATCCCGGCAGCATAAGAACCGGCGGTCAGAACGGCCAAGCTGAAAACTTGGTCTTGTACTTCCCGTTGAGCTGGTTGCAGAAGTCGTCGTTCGTGCCGGCGAGCAAGATGTAATAGGCCTCGGTGTTCTCGTGGCTTGAGAAGGTAGTCGCGGTCGTCCAGCCGCTGTTGCACATCGAGGTATCACTGCCGAGCGTGGCCCTGCGCCAATTGGTCTTGGCGCAGGCGTTCAGCGCGTCGACGTTCGGTGTGGCGCTCTTGGCGGCGACGAGCATCGCGCCTCCCCATTGCCCGTCGTTGCGCCGGTAGGCGCGCGCGCCGAATCCGGCGTTGTTGTTCTGACATGCCAACCCCCGGCGCAGCAGCGAGAAGGGCGCGGCGAGCTGCTGGTTGGTGACCGCGGCGGCGGCCGTGATGAATTGAGCCGCGGCGTCGCCGTCGACTTCTTGGACATTCGGATTGCTTAGGCCGGTCAGCTGCTGCGCGATACCGGCGTTATTGCCCCCGCCGATGATCGGTCCGCCGCCGCCGGGCGTCATCGGGGGCAGCGTGACGGGATCGGCATGGCCCGTTGGCATCCCGGCCAGTAACGGCACACAGGCGGCGATCAGAACACCGATTCGATATGCGATGACCCTCATGGCTATCTCCCTGGCGGCATGGGCGGCGCGTCGTTCGGTACCACTTCGGCACCGATCTTGCGGAACAGTATGTCAGCCTGATTGCTGTAGTTGCCCTGATCGTCGAAGGCCTCGGGAGCGTAGGTGACGGCGACGGCGATCGCAACCTTCTGTGCCGGGAGGTATGCCTCCA
>Ga0310910_10001709_pt1 | contig 12159 bp, 10 predicted proteins | sample GREbulkMGHF172_FD_203448 | JGI IMG/M metagenome (GOLD analysis project Ga0310910, IMG submission 203448) | Lab enrichment of tropical soil microbial communities from Luquillo Experimental Forest, Puerto Rico - GRE.bulkMG.HF172 | ecosystem: Environmental > Terrestrial > Soil > Tropical forest >... | reverse complement strand
CCGACCGGCCCGTTGAACTTCATGTAAACACCGACCACCTCTTACACCGCGAGGGCGGTCCTGCAGCACTATTTCGCGACGGGATGCAAGTTTGGGGGTGGAACGGCCACGCGATGCGAGAGGAGTGGATCATGCGCCCGGAGACAATCCCAGCGCGAGATCTTAAACACTTTGACGCCGCGTTTCGCGCATACGCGGCCGCTCGGTCACCGGTGGGTAACCCAAAAACGAAGCTTAAACCCAGTTCCATCCTGCAAAAGGAAGTGCCTCAGGCAGCGGCGGAGGAACAAATAGCAGAACTTCGCAAGCACAACGATGGCCGCCTGCCGTTCTTTGATCGGTATGTCGCAGGCGAGCATGAAGTGGTGTGGTGGGAACTTGTCCAGCTTGGATCATCGGTACGCGAAGACCCCCATGCCGCCGATGCCCTGGCCGTTGCATACGAAACCATGCGGCGCGTGAAAGCGAACATCCTCAGGGTTACGGCTCAGCTTAAGGCTCTTGGCTATACATTCGCGCACGAACCGCACGAACTACCGGGCCCAAAAGTACGCAGACAGATTGCGCAGCTGGAAAAGATGGCAGGCATTCTGCCCCTCTCTCTGCGCGCCTTTTATGAAGTGGTGGGCGCGGTTGATTGGACAGGCCAGCATCCGGGGCTTGTGCCGCGTATGGATTCTGTTGCTCCAGACCCCCTAGTCGTGTTCCCCATACAGGATGCCCTTGATGAGTGCAAAAATGGATGGCGCGAAGAGAGTGATACCGCCACCATTGTGATTGCGCCGGACGATTTGCATAAATCCGACACTAGCGGCGGGCCGCCTTACGAAATCTCCGTTCCGGATCTCAACGCCGACAGCAAGCTCCTCAATGAGCGTCACGATTGTATTTTGTAGACTACCTTCGCACCGCATTCCGCTTCGGCGGGTTTCCCGGCTATGACGGAATCGACCCGGCGCCGAAAGAACTCTCAGTCCTGAATCAGGGCCTGGTATCATTCTGAGGCGCGATTGCATCTCATAACCTCTTGTCTGATTCAGTCGCGAAGGGATATCTTCGCGCTGGACTACAAAAGAACAAAACAAATGAACGAAGCCCGGACGAGCTGGGCCTGCAGCAGTCGTGCTCACGCTCCATTTGTCGAGAGACCCCTCTTCAAAATAGCCACTTTGGAAGTAAAGCATCGCTCACACCTTTGGATGGACGACCCGGCCGGGGTTTCGAGGTTCTTCGAGAACTGCAATCTTCGAGTTACTTCGTTCCGTCCATCATGCTGCTCAACTCCTCAGAGCAAGAAGTGGTATTGGAAGCGTTCCGAGCAGGTGCACGCGGTGTCTACAGCAAAGAAGAGTCTGTAAGCGACCTGAGCAAATACGTACGGTGGGTGCATGAAGGGCAAATCTGGGCCAACAGCAAACAGATTTCCGCCCTGGTGCAAGCCTGGTCTTCAGGTCATCACGTCCGAGCGGTCGACGCGCGCGGTGTGAACTTGCTGTCCAAGCGAGAGCGGGAGATCGTCAGCCGAGCGGCTCAAGGCCTTACAAATCGCGAGATCGCCGCGCAATTAAGCTTGAGCCCCCATACGGTCAAAAATTGTCTTTTCCGAATTTTTGACAAATTGGGGGTTTCCAATCGCGTTGAACTGCTGCTGATGACGATAGACCATGATCGAGATACCCGGTCAGGTTACGAGCACTTGCTCGGGAACGACGGCGGTTTTAGCTTGCCTGACGAGGCAACCCTGATCGGATGTCAGCGGGCTGCCGAAAGTGGGGTGCTCATAGCGCAACTCGCGCTGGCCCAACGCTACTCGTCGAACGGTAGGAATCCAGGTGACCGCTGCAATTCGTATGTTTGGTATTCGATTGCCATGCAACAGCTGTTGCAAGGATGGAAAGACATTGCCCAAGAGATGACGGTGGATCAGATAGAAGAAGCGGAACAAAGGGCGGTGAGATGGCTGGAATTCAGAGAGAAGAAGACCGTAATGCGGCATAAAATCGCTTCAACCTGTTGCAAGTTCAGTCCACCGATCACAGATGATGGCATCCACTTGTCATGAGGAGAGTTCCTGTCTGAGGCGGCGAAAGGATAGCCCACTGGGATCGTCACGAACGCACAGAATCATAATCGACCAAATCTACTTCCGTACCTGACAGGAAGCAGTCTTTAGTTGCATTGCGTTACTTGACGACCGTTCGTCGTCAGCTTTCATCTCTTTCTCGATACGAGGATAACAACTGTCCTGCTGCGCTGATTTCGTGGCATATTGGCGATTGACCTTCGTTGAAGAAGTAGCCTTCCTTGTAGCAGTATTCCTCGAGGATGACTTCTAGCTGGCGATGTGATATGGGTACCGAACCCACCACGCCGTGCTCGTTAGAGAAGCGTACATGATACGCAATATTTGACTCACTGGTTTCGACAGGAATTAATTCAACGTACATATAACAACTTTATCATTCCAGGTACTAGGCATAATCGCATCTTCATGCAACTCTGGTGGTATGCCAAGTACGTTTTTTTGGGCACCCACACCTTTCCCCCTTTTCACAGTTGGGGGCATTACCGCCGCGGCAGACCTTAAGCTCCTCTCTATTTCAACGCAAACTACCTCGCACTCGACCAGCCCTCAGGTCCGTCATTCAGTGATAATGCGATCCGCCCATTCCACCAGCGAGACAAAGATCGCAGGACTGCCGAATTTTGCGCCCCATTGGTTCAAGTCTGTTTCCGTGACCCCACGGGCCCGGGAACAGGCTCCTCAAGCGAAGATCGGAATGCGTTTGGCAACAACTTTTTCGAGGGTTTCGCGCAGCGGGGGCCAGCCCACCGGGATGATTGCATCCACAGTCGCTTTGCGCATCGTGTAGGTACCTTCTCCTACCAGGAAAATCTGCACATCGTGTCCGGCATCCGCTAGTGCAAGTCCATGAACGAACGGGAAGGACGCACGGGTTGGGTCATCCGAGCCCCATGCGCTCTTCATCATAATCTTCAGTTTTTGCGTTTTCGGCGGCTCTTGTCCCCTGCTCAAGTTCGATGCCAAAAGCGGGGCTGCGGCAAGCCACGGGAAAAGTCGTCTGCGCTCCATGTGCTCATCCTTATTTATCAGCATTTTCACCCTGCGGAAGGTGTCGCAAAGTTTACACCAAGAGACCTTCGTCTCGTTTTTTCGGCGTTCTACTACCTCGCAAGAACCGGCCAAAGGCCTAGTCTTGTCCGCTCAGTTCAGTGAGAGTAACGCCCAGCGCAACTCCGGAGGCGCGCGCCTCACGTCTGCGTCCCGCCATATATTCGCGGCACGTCGAGAACGGCAAGCTCAGCGAGTGCCGCACCCATGTCTTGCTGTCCTTCAAGTACGAAGGCTGAGTCGGCCCGGCTTTGACGGGTCGTGATAACAATCGGCGGATTTCGGGTGCAGCGAACAGATTTTGGTGAACCGCCGGGGACATCCCTACCCCTTACCCCTTTTCACATGTTGGGGCATTAGGTCCCGCTGCAGACCTTAAACTTCTATATGCCTTTTTGAGGGAGAGTTCTAGGATTCTTGCCCACATTTCTCCTGAAGCGTCGGCGAGGAGTAACGATCGAGAGAAGAAAAAATGGCAAAAGGCCGCTGTTTTTAGGCATAACTACATTGTCAAAGCGAAGTTAAGTGTCTGAAAGAGGAATGGCCTTTGCATACAGAGTGTACCCAAGCAACGTTCCCTTTGCGCGTCATTTTTCGCGCCGTGTGGAGTCAGAGTTCACCGCTGGGCAGGTTTCGAGCGATGGCGGGGGATTGCTGCTGCGCAAAGTAGATTGCAAGATTAACCTCCTGGGCCGTCTGAGTTATTGCCTCAGCGATCGCCGTTCGCAGCTGCTGGTTACGCACCCGTTCTCGGAGATGCTGGCACAGCGCATCTATGGGTTGGCGCTGGGCTACGAGGATCTCAACGACCATGAGCAATTGCGCTCGGATCCGCTGCTGGGAGTGCTCAGCAGCAAGCCCAACCTGGAAGAGCCGCTGGCGGGCGAGAGTACTCTGAACCGGCTGGAGCTAGACTGCCAACGGCTGCGGACCATCGCCTTTCACGGCGCACGACCTATCATGTGCTAACGACAATAGAGCTCTGTAGAATTTGACAGCTCCTACTCCGCGTCCTATACTCCCAAAAACTTTGGCCGGGGAGGACTGCTATGTTGAGACGTTCCCTGGTTTCCTTTCTATTGGCCGCCGGTGTTGTACTGAGCGCGCAAGGTCAGCCAAAAATCGCTCAACCTACCTTGACTCCGCAAAACAGCGGTACCACGAGTGGCCTGATTGCGGTGAGTCCAGTGAATCCGCAGGTCGTCTGGGCTTCGGGACGGAATGGCACATTCACGGTCACAACGGATGGTGGAAATACATGGAAGGCCGGCGTGGTTCCGGGCGCCGAACTGCTTCAATTTCGCGATGTAGAAGGCGTGAGCGCCAAGGTCGCGTATCTGATGTCGATCGGTGTCAGTGGTCTCCCTACGGATTTCCGAATCTACAAAACAACCGATGGCGGCGCTACGTGGAGCTTGCAGTTTGTGAATCAACTCCCTGGGGCGTTCTACGACTGTTTCGCGTTCTGGACCCCGAAGCGCGGCATTGCGCATAGCGATTCTGTGAACGGTGTGTTCCCTGACCTGCGCACCACCGACGGAACGACCTGGCAGAGCATCAGCAGCAACATGCCTCCCGCACTGCCGGGCGAAGCCTCCTTCGCCGCCAGCGGCACCTGCGTCGCAACGCAGGGGGGACAGAACGCCTGGATTGCAACCGGAGGCACGACGATCGCTAGAGTATTGGCCACCCGAGATGGCGGCGACACGTGGAACGCTTACGACACTCCCTTAATAAGCTCGCTCAGCGCCGGGGCATTCACGATCGCCTTCCGCAATCCGTGGCATGGCATCGTGGGTGGCGGCGATTTGGATCCGAGCGATCCCAACAACGCGAGAACGGCTACATCGAGCGATGGTGGAGTGACCTGGACACTCACGAATCCGCCCCCGGTAACCGGAGCGATTTTCGGTCTGGCATACGCACATGGGGTGGGCAACGGCGATGGAAGCAGGACTGTTGTGGTCACCGCTAACGCTGGTGGCGCCGCCTGGACTCCTGACGAAGGAACTACCTGGTACTCTCTGCCGGGCGTGATGGGATTTTGGTCAGTAGCATTTGCCAGCCCGAAGGCCGGATGGTTAGTAGGGACGAACGGTCGCATCCTTAAGGTCAGCTTCTAGCGCGGTTCCATGGTAGCCGTACCCTGCCAGTTGACCGCTCCACGAGTCGCGTCTTGCTGTCCTTCAAGTAAGAAGGCTGAGTCGGCCGGCTGTGATGAGTCGTGATAACTATCGGCGGATTTCGGTGCGGCGAACAGATTTCGGCACACTAATCCCCTAGCCCTCTTCACATTTGGGGGCATTACGCCTCGGCAGACCTGGAGAGCGTCAGGCGTGCGCTTTCACGATGGTGTGTGGGCTCTGCTGGACGGGATGAACCGTTACCTCGCCGTATCCCGCTTGCTTATGCATCTCCGCGAGTTCACGGAAGGTGTAGGCGTCGCCCGAGACCGTCGTTCCCAGCATGGTCATTGCAAATGCCGCAGGCATTGGAGGAGAAACCCGGTCTTCGTTAGGAACGAACTCCAGAGTGGCAGCGATACCCCCCGGCTTGAGCGACGCCCGCACCTTCTTGAGCAAGCCGACGCAGGTCTGTTTATCGAAGTGGTGGAGAAAGTTGGTGAGCAGTACAGCATCGTACGGACCACCGAAGTCTACCTCGAAAGCGCTGCCGGGGAGCATGTCGTAACGGTCATGTACTCCTCCATTTCGTGCGTTGTCGAGCGCTACTCTCAAGACGGGAGCCCAGTCCAGACCGGTTACGTGTGCTTGTGGATTCTGTTTCGCGATCTCGATGCCGAACAGACCGTGTCCGGCTGCGATGTCGAGCACGCGCATCGGGTCAGTTCGCCCGCCAAGTACGATCTCTCCCAGCGGGCCGGTGAGGGGCGCCATCATGGGAGCCATGCTTTGCGCGAACTCTACCCAGACGGGATTCTCCGGCTCCACCGTCCCCTCGCCCGGCAAGGACGTGCGGCCGTTGCGCACAACCTCGGCCAGGTGCTCGTACGGCTGGAGCAACTCCGGCCGCGACAGGAAGTGCGCCACTGAGGCCAGGCAGGAAGGTGATGTTGGATCGAGGAAGGCGGCGCTTGTCGGCGTGTGTTTGTAGCTGCCATTCTCCTTGGCCAGCACACCGTTGACCACCAGAAAGTCGCACAAGATGCGGATACCCCGCTGCGATGCTTTAGCGTAGTTGGCAATTGCGGCCACATCACCCACTCCTTGTCCGATGGCGCGAAATATGTCCAACTCTATCGCCGCCCGCAAAGCGGCGGTTTGCTGGTGAGCTTGCAACATTCCGAAAACAACGGTTGGCATCAGCGGCCCGCCAGCCGGAGGTTGCGGTTGCATTCTGGGATCCTTTTGGTGAGAAGTTACGTGCCGCAAGCCAAAACGCGTTAAGTATACATCCAATCTCCTTCACTCACTGCGAAAAGGACGTCGCTGGACGAAGATCAGCTCACGGAGAGTTATTGGCGGATGGGGAATCAGGTTTTAGGTACACCTCACCTCTTACCCTTTCCACATTTGGGGCATTAGACCCTGACAGACATCATTCGGACTGGGCGAGTTGCAGACCTGTTCGGTTAAAAGAGCAGAATAGCTGCGAGTTTTACGCCTGCTAGGTAACGGCAATATGAATTTCCCTTGAATCTCCGGCATAGGAACCCTTAAGGAGCTAAGTGTGAGTACAGGGCTACATTCGCGCTGAGGTGACATGACATCCGAGAGTTGCAGGAGAAGCTTGCCGCCAATGGCCTGTAGTTGCTTGGCAGGGCTGGAGCCGATGTTCATTGGAGCGATGGATGCAGTACTTGCGGTGCTGCGGCGATTGCAGGCAGACAACGCTACTCGGGAGCCGCGAACAAATAAAACGGCGCTCCGCGGGTGGGATCTTCTGGAGCGCAACATTGAATCCTTGCTGGGTGTGCTTCCGCCGAACGAAACGTGCGCATCATGGTGACCATGCCCTCTGAGGCGGCCCCGGATTACGGCCTGGTTCGAGACTTGCTCGTGAACGGCATGAACTGCATGCGCATTAACTGAGCCCATGACGGGCCGGAGGAGTGGACCGCGATGATTTCAAAATCTCAGGAAGGGCCAGGCCGAGACGGGGGGCGTGAATGCGTATCTACATGGACCTTGGCGGTCCCGAGCTCTGCAGTACGAACCAGTCAACCTTCTTGCCACTAATCCTAAGTTTCACCTCAAAACGCATAGACCACAGGCGCAAGCAGCAGAACGACAGCGCCGACAATCAAGGTGATCGGCGTTCCTACTTTGGCGAAATCCTTGAATGCATAACCGCCGTCTTTTTGGACCATAAGGTTCGTCTGGAAGCCAGCGGGATTGATGAAGGCACACGAGGCGGCGACCATGATAATCATCGCGAATGGCTTGAAACTTATGCCCAGCATCTGAGCCAGCGAAAGAGCGACCGGGAACATGAACGCTGCCGTGGCGGTATTGCTGATCAGATTAGTCATGATAATCGTCCCAGCGAAGACGACTGCAAGGGCAATACGTGGACTGCGGCCGCCAATAACTGCGCACAATTGAGCGATTATTGCCGACAGGCCACTTCCGGTTATGGCAGATTCCAGTCCAAGTGCCGCTCCTAATACGGCAATTGTCTTCCATTGGACACTACGCCAAGCCTGTTCCATCGTAAGGCAGCCGGTGATCAGCATCGCGATGGTTGCCAGCAGCGCTGAATTCAGCATGGTGACGACGCCCGAGGCGGCAAGTGCCACCATGGCGACGGTGATGAGAGTGGCGGCAACCGCCCGCTCAACGCGCTTTACCTGGTTGCCTTCCCATGTTTTGGTGACGATGAAGTCCGATTCGCGCCGAGTTTCGAAGAAGAAGCCGTCGTCCACCTCCAATACTGCCGCATCGCCGGGCTGGGCGCGCAACTCGTCAAGCTTTTCGTCAGGCGCTTCCCCATTGCGGGAGACGCCTACCAGCATGGCGTGGTAAGGAGTACCTCTCAGCGGTAAATCGGACACCCGATGACCAATATACGGAGCGTTAGCCGAGAGGACTACTTCAACGAGCTGGTGCTGGTAGCGACTTTTGTCCATGGGGGTGCCCCGCGCCGGCACCAACCCTATGGTGGTCCAAAGACCGCTTAGAGCTTCGGCAGAGCAGGCGAAGGTTAGCTTGTCGCCGCCACGAAGTTTCAGGTCCGGCGCGTAGCTGAGATCTTGGCCGTCCCGGAGAAAGGACCGCAGTTGTCTTCCGACCGTGGAGGTCAGTTGAGCTGCCTCGAGGCTCTTCCCGTCGATGTTCGACTTGGCCAATACCCGGAATTCGCTCAGATACCTCTGCCGCTGGGCAGCCGCAACTTCGTTGTATTTCAAACCACGCAGCAAGTAGGGAGCTACATAGACGAGGTAAAAGATACCTGCAATCCCCACAGGTACCCCTACCCAGGAGAGATCGAACATGCCGATCTGCCTCATGCCGGGCAGCTGACCGGCTGCGATTGCATCGGCAGTCATGCCGGCGACAATCAGGTTGACAGCGCCGCCGATTAGTGTGGTGTTTCCACCGAGGATGGAGGCGAAGCTGATTCCCATCAGAAGGCTTGGAGCAACCAGGCCGGCGTTTCTGCGAAGGTCACGCACGACAGGGATCATCATCGCAACCATGGGAGTGTTGTTGATGAAGGCGCTGCCGATGGCAATCGGCGGAAGTATGCGAAGGTTCGCGCTGATCTCCGTCTTAGGTTGGCCGATGAGGCGCTGTGACAACAGGGAGATTGCTCCCGTCGAGTACATGCCGCGGGCTACCGGGAACAGAGCTGCGACGGTAAGCACACCCGCGTTGCTAAATCCCTTGAGAAGTCCAGCCGGAGGCGCCAGACCTAGGGTCATGGCCATGGTCATCGCACCGAGAAAAACAAGCCACGTGGGTAACTTGTCCCACGCCATTACGGCGAACATTGCAACCAGCAGACTGAGCGTTAACCACGCTTGCAATGGCATCTCGCGTACCTATGGCGGGTGTCAGACAGCTATTACAGGGTGGCAACATGATACCGATGGGAATTCGGGCTGCAAAGGTCAAAACGGCTAGAACCGGGACGAGCCTTCAAACCTCGGCCTCGGCGATGCAGCAGATGCAAACCGGCATGGGAGCCTCTCAGCTGAGTTCGGCCAGAAAATCGGCTTCGGGGAAGTATGCTCTTCGCCTCGAATCGGTCTGTTTGGGGTTGCTCCACAAGAGATTTCTGCCACCGCACCCGAACTCCTGAAAATAAAAGTCGACGGACTCCGCCGTAGCTGTCACTCACCGGTCTTGAATCGCATGGAAAGCCCTCTAGGAACCATTGCTCGGAGGGTTATGCCCCTACCCATGCCCGCAGACAGGACCTCAGCTGGGGTTCCGAGCGCATTTTGACGATGTACAAGTATGGGTCCTACAGGCGGGTTCCTGATTCTAAAAGTGGAATAAAAATGTGATAAGTCTTAGTTCAGAATGGCGCAGAGTGATGCAGAACGGGTCAAACTTGTGGTTCAGCGTTGCCCCACAAAATGCGGACTCTCGGTCGCCGTGGCGATCTGACGCCTGCAACGCGGCTCAACCTTTGAAATCTCTCGTCTGGCGCGGATGCTGTCGATCCAGCCACGGCAATCGTGGCAGCCCATGACGGGAACTCGTACACTAAAGTCCCAAGACAAAGGATGGAGGCGGGGTTGTCACACATTACACGACGACAATTTCTTCAGCACTCGGGGAAGCTGGTGGCTTGGGCTGGGCTGATCCCTGTCGTTGGGGCTGCATCTAACTATCAGCAGGGGCCGGCGTGGGCCTCGCCATTCCGTGTGGCGGTAATTACCGACGAAATCTCGCAGGATTTCGAGCACGCCTGCTACGTTGCAGCGCGCGAATTCGGAATGCAATGGGTGGAGATCCGTGGCCTATGGAACAAGAACCTAATGAATCTCACACCCAGCGAAATCACGCAGGCACAGGCCATCGTAAAGAAACTGCAACTGCGTGTGACCGACATTGCCAGTCCTCTTTTCAAAGTCGATTGGCCGGGTGCGCCGGTTTCGAAATACAGTCCCAAGCGCGATCAGTTTCATGCGGACTTCACCTATGAGCAGCAAGATGAGGTGCTGGAACGATGTATCGAGGCTGCCCTGGCGTTCCAGACAGATAGGATCCGGGCATTCGATTTCTGGCGCTTGGAAGACCAGACGCTCTATCGTGCCGCCATCAACGGGAAACTGCGTGAGGCTGCGAAAAAACTGGCCAAGCACAATCTCAACTTGGTCCTGGAAAATGAATTTGCCTGCAACACGGCAACCGGTGCGGAAGCAGCCAAGACACTCGTCGCGGTCACAGCGCCAAACTTCCTGCTTAACTGGGACCCAGGCAATGCCGCAGCGCGTGGCGAGGTCCCTTATCCAAACGGATGGGACCCACTGCCTAAAGGACGTATCGGTCATTGCCACTGCAAGGACATTGTGATGAAGTCGGGCAAAGAGGGCTTCGAGTGGATGCCAGTCGGCAAGGGCATCATCGATTGGGTTGGACAGTTCCGGGCGCTTAAGGCATCAGGCTACCGCTATGGTGTCTCACTCGAGACCCATTGGAATGGCGGTGGAAGTCCAGAGGAATCCACTCGCCAGAGTTGGGCTGGCATGAAAGTAGATCTGCAAAAAGCCGGAGCGCTGTCATGAACAAAGTGGAACAGACGACATTCGATCGGCGTCAGTTTATCGGCATGGCCGCCGGAGCGCTGGCTGTCGCTGCACTTCCGTCGCGCGTGTTGGGCGCCAACGATCGCGTCCGCATCGGTTTGATCGGTGCCGGAGACCGCGGCCAGCAGGTGCTGAAGGACGCACTCGCGCAGCCTAATGTTGAGTGTGTCGCGGTTGCTGATGCCTACATTCTCCGTCAGGAGCAGGTGAAGTCGGTCGTTCCGGCGGTTGCGACCTACGATGATCCGCGCCGCCTGCTCGATCGCAAGGACATCGACGCCGTCATCATCGCAACGCCGCTGCATCTTCATGCGATTTACTTCCTAAGCTCGCTCGCAGCGGAAAAGGATGTTTACTGCGAGAAGACCATGACCTGGGACATAGCGGAAGCGGTCGCCTGCCGTGACGCAGCGCAAAAATCAAAGCAGGTTGTGCAGATTGGGCTGCAGCACGAGAGTTCCGGCGAGTTGGCCGATGCACGTCAGTGGTACCAGCAGGGAATGTTGGGCAAAGTCACGATGGTTGAGTCCTGGATGAGCCGCAACACACCACATGGCCACGGTCAGTGGTACCGTGCCATTCCTGCCGACTGCAACCCGCAGCACGTGAACTGGGACCTGTTCCTCGTAAACCGTCCAAAGACAGCGTTCGACGCGAACAAGTTCATCAACTGGAGGTTGTTTTGGGAGTTCTCCGGCGGAAACGTGACGGAAAACATGGTGCACCAGATTGCCTGGATCATGAGTCTCTTGAACCTGCCGATTCCTGATGCCGCGGGGATGATGGGAGGAATCTATTCCGAAAAGGATGGGCGGCAGGTACCCGACACCATCGCGGTCACCTTCGAGTTCCCCAATGACCTGACGGTGCTGTGGCAATCAACCTTCAGCAACAGCCATTTTGGTTTGGGGGAGCGCTTCCTCGGTTCCGATGGAACTGTTGAGCACATCAGCGGCGCGACCGACATGGTTACTGGCAAATACACTGGCGGGATCAATTACTACCCGGAGAAGACGAATCGACCTGATGGTGTCCCGTTGACTGGCTCATCGGCTGGACAGAACCACACGGCAAACTGGCTTGAGTGCATCCGCACCCGCAACCAGAAAACGAATGCTCCGGTCGAACTCGGCTACAGCTCGGCGGTGGCAGCGCATATGGCGAATCTTTCGTATCGCCAGAAGCGCCGCATCACGCAAGCGGAGGCATTCGGGATGAAGCAGGAGTATGAAGCGGTTTCGTCACCTTTGCGTCAACACCCTTTCCCAAAAGAAGGGAAAGCATAGGGCACCGAAGAGTGAGAGAT
>Ga0310910_10001705_pt1 | contig 12177 bp, 8 predicted proteins | sample GREbulkMGHF172_FD_203448 | JGI IMG/M metagenome (GOLD analysis project Ga0310910, IMG submission 203448) | Lab enrichment of tropical soil microbial communities from Luquillo Experimental Forest, Puerto Rico - GRE.bulkMG.HF172 | ecosystem: Environmental > Terrestrial > Soil > Tropical forest >... | reverse complement strand
CTGGTTTTTGGCTTTGCCTTGCATGCGAAGGTCGCCGTTTATGGACACACTTCGCAGCCGCACGCTTCGACGGCATCGAAGCTGTGGGTGGACGGCAAAAAGCTAGATTTCGATTCGCTTCGCGTGTCCTCTGTTTTGTTCTATCTCGCGGCCCTTCTACTGGTCTTTTCCCAGGAGTTTGAGCATCGGCAGTACGTTCAGAATGCGATACCAGCTTCAGCCTTGAATCGGCAGTACTTGCATCGTTTTCTTCGTCCCCCGCCTCCTAGCTTCCAATAAGCCTCCCACAGTTTTTCGTCAGACTACTTTGTGACATGACGCCTGTTGGCCGCACACGGCAGCAGCATCTGACTATGCAAAACTGAGCTGGTCAGCTTACGAGGAAGGTATGAATTTAGGTCGCAACTACAAGTTTCTTGTGGTCGCTGTGGCCGTAATTTGTTTGTTTGCCGGGTTCACATTCGTTCGCCACGTCCGCGGCAAAGCCGATCTCAGCACCGGAGCGAATGCAGACGACGCCACAATTCCGTACGCCGCTGTTGTTACGGTCAGGCGCGACTCGATTGCCAATTCCCTTTCAGTCGCTGGACAGTTCCTACCTTATCAAAACGTCGAATTACACGCTAAAGTCGCCGGCTACATAAAGAACATTTACGTTGATATTGGCGACCACGTCCACGCAGGCCAAGTGCTGGCGGTGCTCGAGATTCCTGAACTGCTCGCCCAGGTAGACGCGGCGAAAGCTGCCGTTCACCATGCCGAAGAGGAGGTCCAGCGGGGCCAAAGCGATGTATTGCGAGCCGAAGCCGACAACGTCGCCTTACATTCGAATGCCGTTCGTCTGGTCAATACTGACAAGGCACGGCCGGGATTGATTGCACAGCAGGAACTCGACGAGGCAACAGCCAAGGACCGTGCGTCCCAAGCCCAGGTGGACGCTGCCAAGTCGGCAGTGGCAGCCGCAAAGCAGCAACTGGAAGTGGCCAAAGCCGATCAGCAGCACTATGTCGCGCTTAGCGACTACTCACGAATCACAGCGCCCTACGAAGGAGTGGTGACCTGGCGCTACGCCGATACCGGCGCGCTGGTTCAGGCTGGCACCTCAAGTTCCAGCGGGTTGCCAGTGGTCACTGTGGCAGAGATTAAGACCCTGAGACTACGTATTCCGGTTCCGGAGTCGCTCGCGGCCAAGGTTCGCGTTGGCGATTCCGTAGATGTTCACGTGCAGGCCACGGGCGAGCACTTCACCGGCACGGTGGCACGATTTACGAACGCGCTCGACACTGCCACCCGTACCATGCAAGTTGAGATTGATGTTCCCAATCCTAATTACCATCTGCGCCCCGGAATGTACGCCGACGTGCTATTGGCAGCGGGACGGCAGGTCGATGTTCTGACTGTTCCCATAAATGCTCTGCAGCGTAGCCAGAATTCAACCAGTGTACTTGTTGTGAATACGAGTGACCGCGTGCAGAAGCGCGAGGTCCAAACGGGTGTGCAGGACTCAAACAAAGTCGAGGTTATCTCTGGAGTCTCAGAAGGAGACCGAGTGATCGTCGGTAATCTTGCGAGCTATCGCGAAGCAGAATTGGTGCACCCCAAAAAGAGCACTCCTATGCCGGCCAATGCGGAGACGGAGTAATCATGCCTAGTTTCTCGATTCGTTATCCATTTTTCGTTTTGATGTTGTGCTTGATAATCGTGGTCGTCGGCGTGGCGGTTACGCTGCGCATGCCGGTAGACCTGTTCCCCGAAATCAAAATCCCAGTCGTCGTGGTCGCGACGTTCTATGGAGGCATGCCGCCGCAGCAGATCGAAGCCGATATCACCGATACCTTCGAGCGCTTCTTTACACTCGGCAGCAATATTGACCATATCGAATCGCGATCGCTTACAGGCGTGAGTCTCATCAAGGTCTATTTTCAGCCTGGGACCGATCCAGATGCGGCGGCGAGCCAGATTGCAAACCTGGCGATGGCCGACCTTCGCCGCCTGCCGCAAGGCACGTTGCCGCCCGTCGTATTGAAATTCGATGCCTCGAGCCTTCCGGTCTGCCTGGTTACCCTAAAAGGGGAGGGCTTGAATGAGACCGAGCTGCACGATCTCGGGCAATTCAACGTTCGCAACCAGCTGGCGAATGTTCCCGGTGCGTCCGTCCCTCAGCCTTATGGCGGCAAATATCGCCAAATCCAGTTCTACGTTGATCCCGTAAAGCTGGAAGCGGCACAACTCAGCCCCATGGATGTGGTCCACACCGTCAACGATGCCAACACCATTCTTCCTGCCGGTGACGTTCGCATCGGCCCGCGTGATTACAACATTTACAGCAACGCTCAGCTGCCGAATGTCCAGGCTATGAATGATATGCCCCTGAAAGCCATTGGCAATGGGGTACTGCGTTTCGCAGATATTGGACGCGCTGAGGACTCGGCAGCGATCCAGTACAACATCGTCCGGGTGGACGGCCAGAAATCGGTTTACCTGCCGATTCTCAAGCAGGGCGGCAACAGCAACACCATCGCCATTGTTAACGGTGTTCGCGATCGAGTGAAAAAGCTGCTTGATATCCCTAAAAACCTCATTACCACTGTGGTTTTTGATCAATCACAATATGTGAAGACGGCCATCTCGAACGTCATTCACGAGATCGTGATCGGACTGGTACTTACCGCGGCGATGGTGCTCATCTTTCTCGGCTCACTCCGCGGTACGATTTCTGTTTTGCTGTCCATCCCGCTGTCGGTGCTGGCGGCTTTTCTTCTGCTGAATGCCTTCGGCGGCACCATCAACACGATGGTTCTCGGCGGGCTGGCGCTGGTGCTCTCACGCGTCATTGACAACTCTGTGGTCGTGCTCGAAAACATCTTCCGTCACATGGAAGAAGGCGAAGATCCGGTTACCGCCTCGGAGCGCGGTGGACAGGAAGTATCACTTGCTGTTCTTGCCGCTACGTTTACCACCGCGATTGTGTTCTTCCCAGTCATCTTTCTTGCAGGCATCAGTCGCTACCTGTTCACGGCTCTAGCGATTGCAGTGGTTCTGGCTCTTGCGGCGTCATATTTGGTTGCGATGTCTGTCGTACCGCTGTTCTGTGCACGGTTCATCAAGTCTGTTCACGGTTCCGTGGGGCATCATCCCCGCAAGAGCGGCTTTCAGCGGTTCGTCTCCACATTCAACTACAAATACGATCAGATGCTGATGCGCTACGACCGCGCAGTTGGCAAAGTGTTGCGGTTGCCGGGCAGGACTGTGGTCGTCATCATGGGCGGATTTGTCCTCAGTCTTGCTCTTTTCCCCTTCCTCGGAGTGGCATTCTTTCCGCGCACTGATCCAGCACAGTTTGTGATCAACATTAAGGCACCGACCGGTACGCGTCTCGAACTGACGAATAAATACATAGGCCAAGTCGAGAATGATATCCGGCAGGCCATCCCGCAACATGATCTGAAGATGATAGTTGCGAATATCGGCGTGAATGCCGACCTGTCAGCGATCTACACCAGCAACAGCGCGCAGCACACCGCATTCGTACAAGTAAGCCTGAACGAAGACCACAGCCTTCCCACATTCACCTACATGAATCGCGTGCGGCGCAAGCTGTCGGCGGATCTGCCGGAGATTTCGACATACTTCCAGACGGGTGGTCTGGTTGACTCGGTCGTGAATGCAGGAATGCCTGCGCCGATTGACATCCAGGTCGCTGGCAACAACCAGCAAGCGGCCTATGAGGTAGCTGCTGATATTGCTCATCGAGTGCGCGGCCTGCATGACGTTAACGACGTGTTGATTCCGCAGGACCTCGATTATCCCGGCATCGAGCTCAACGTGCGGCGCGAAATGGCGGCTCGGCTTGGGCTGTCAGCGAGTGATGTGATACGCAACGTTACCACCGCACTGAACTCCAACGGCATGATTGCGCCAGGCTACTGGGTGGATCCGCAGAGCGGCAACAACTACTTCCTCACAGTGCAGTACGAGAACAACAAGATCAACACAATGACCCTCGAAGACTTCAAGCAGATTCCGCTGAAGGCCAAGAATGTTCCGGAGACCACAAATCTCGAGAACGTCGCCGATGTGAAGATGATCAACACGCCGACCGAGGTGGACCATTACCAGCTCTTCCGCGCCATTGACGTCTATGTCTCGCCCAAGGGAGAGAGCCTGGGTGGAGTCTCGCGCGAAGTCGATAACATTGTTAGGAATACCAAGCTTCCGCCGAACGTTCGCATCGAAGTGCGCGGTTCGGTGCTGGCGATGCAGCAATCGTTCAAGAGCTTTGGCTTCGGCCTGCTGCTGGCGATTGTCCTCGTCTATCTCATACTAATGGCGCAGTTTGCTTCCTTCATTGATCCCTTCATCATTCTCTTGGCGATCCCACCTGGTGTGACCGGGGTCATTATTTTCCTACTGCTCACGCACACCACCATGAACATCATGTCGCTGATGGGCGTGATCATGATGACGGGCATTGTCGTGTCCAACAGCATCTTGATCGTGGACGTGACGCGCATTTACCGGGGGAAGGGGATGCCGATTGCCGATGCAGTTGCCCTCGCCTGTCGCGTGCGACTGCGGCCGATCCTGATGACATCGCTGGCGACCATCTTGGGCCTGATCCCCATGGCGCTTGCACTGGAGGCGGGCAGCGAACAATATGCGCCGCTGGCGCGCTCGATTATCGGAGGCCTCGTTTTCTCCGTAATCGTCACCATATTCCTGGTTCCCGCGGCGTATCTGCTCATACATCGCAAAGAAGAGCAGCCGCAGTCGGAGGTGCAGGCTTGAGAAGCAAGACCGTCTCACTGTTGGTGATCCTCTTGTCGATTTTGGTTTTTATCGGTACCGCTGAGTCCCAGAGCACAATGCCTGAAGCGCCCGCGCCTGTAGCGACTCAAGAGTGGAACACTCCGACGAGCCAGCAAACCCAAACTGCACCCGCGACGTCTCCTGCACAGCCCACGGCTTCAGCCACGACGTCGCAACTTCCGGCGCCGCCCCAAGTGCCTACGTCCGGGCCGATGCAGCGCCTGACGGTCGAGCAGGCAGAAGCGCTGGCGTTAAAGAACAATCCACAGATATCGATATACCGGCTGCTTTCGTTGGCTTCCGGGCAAATTACCCGAGAGCAGCGCGCCGCATACTTTCCCGCCGTTTACGGCAGCCTGACCGCAGTTGATGCAAAGGAAGGCAGCCGCATCGCCGCCGGGAATCTCAATAACCCGGTCGTCTATGAGAGAGCGGCTGAAGGCGTGACTTTGGCGCAGCTCATTACCGATTTTGGCCGCACCAACAACCTTGTCGCCGCGGCGGCCTTTCGCGCGAAAGCCGCGGACATGAACGCCCTTGCCACCGCCGACCAGATAAAGCTTGCGGTTGATCAGGCGTTCTATAACGCGCTCCAAACATTTGCGCTGCAGAAGGTGGCCGAGCAGACGGTTGTCGCCCGCCAGCTTGTCGCCGACCAGATTACGACGCTTTACCAAAACAAGCTGCGTTCGCAACTTGATGTCAGCTTCGCGACAGCGAACCTGGCCCAGGCCAAGCTTCTGCTGATTGATGCGCAGAACAACTATCAGGCTGCGCTGTCCACGCTGTCTTCGGTTCTTGGATACCCTGCGCAACAGCAATTTGAATTGGTGGATATTAGCCTCCCGTTGAACCCTCCGACGGATTCGGTTAGCCAACTTGTAGGCCAGGCATTCAGCAATCGTCCTGAAATCGCCGCGCAAGGCTATGAGGTGCAAGCTTCGCAGCACTTCCAAAAGGCGGAACGCGATTTGCTCTTTCCCACCGTTGCAGCCCTGGGAGTTGTGGGGCAGGTCCCCTACAGGCCAACGGTGAATGGTGTCCAGCCATTCACCAGCTGGTATGGCGCCGTCGGGGTAAACGTCAATATTCCCATATTCAACGGATTTCTTTACCCAGCGCGATCGAAGGAAGCCTCGCTCAGGGCCCAAGCGTCGCAGGAGCAGTTGCGCGATTTGAAAGACCGCATTGCCAATGACGTCCGCACTAGTTGGCTAAACGCCATTACGGCGTACAACCGAATTGGCGTATCACAACAGTTTGTTGACCAGGCAAACATGGCGGTTAGCCTCTCTGAAACGCGATATAACCTCGGCCTCAGCTCGATCGTAGAACTCAGTCAGGCGCAGTTGCAGCAGACTGAAGCGCAAATCCAGTTCGCGGCCGCGAAATATCAATATCGCATCGCGCAATCGGTGCTGCGCTTCCAGGTGGCGGCACCCTAGAGTTGGACGATGAAACGGCGCAGGGTAAACGCCCAGAAGGATCATACAGAGACCGCATTCTTGATCGCTGCGGCTACGGCCTGCGCGGCCGTTATGGCAACCGAAATAATTTACAGCGCGGCAACAGATGTAGTTTTTTGGGACACTTGGCGCTTGCGTCCGCTTTCTATCTTCATCGGTACTGTCAGCTTCATCTGCTGTTTGTACAGCATGCAAGTTTTGAACCAGCGAAGGAGCCCGCTGGGATACCTGCTGCCCTATACGCCATTGTTGGGTGCTTCTGGGCTTAATCTCGCACTGAGGCGGAACAGCTTATGGCTGATTCCATTCGCAGTTGTCAGTGTTCTCTGGAGCCTTTTGCAACTGCGTACATCCCGACATTAGAGTAGAGATCGGAATGAGATACTGTGTATTGACATCATGAGGTGTATACGGTTCTAGCATCGCGCGAATTATTGTTTTCAGGCGGAATAAGAATACGTAGACTTGGTTGCTCTCTGCGGCGCTGAGCCCTTTCGTTGGAAGCGTGGTCAAAGCCGCCTAGCGTCAGCCCCCGAGAAACCAATCTCCCGGGTCGGCCCAGCATCAAGGAAGGTTGGTATCGGCAGGCAATTGGAATCGTCAATCCTCTCCAAGTGAGGACTGGACTCCGAATAGACAAGCTGCTGACTCTGAATCCGCACGTCCTTATAAAGTTGCCTTGCTAGCATCCGTGATCTGTCCGGTGCGCCTCAAGGCGATGGCGCGATTCCGAGAGTTCCCTCGTGACTTTGCGGCAGGCGACTTGCGTGGCAAGAAATGTTTGATGGTCTGTGCCTATCAACCTATGAAGTCGCCCAATCAAGCCGAATAACTCAGTGGTCAGATGGAAGGCGTGATCTTCGAGCTCCCTTCTGATTAAACAATATTTCACCGCAACATCCATTGTGACCCCTTTCTAGTATTTGCACATCGCCCCATCCAACGATGGTGATGTCGGAAGCATGGGGAAGGTTGCCTCAGTTGGAGTAGAAATTCTGCGTATCCCGATTTCGAGAACGACGTTGATCGACCATCTTGGCCCCTTCATCCTCGCAGTTCACTCCTCAAAGGTCTCTCGAAGCTGAAGAAATAGATGTCTCAACGTGGTCAGTTGGGCGAGCAAATTACGTTGGGCCGTCGGCTCCCCAAACCGGTACTTGTTCCAGAAGCGCACTGACGTGTCGTAAGCCTTACGGGCGTTCCGGCGCCTTCTCTGGCGTGTCTCTTTCGTCCTGCTATCGAGTGCTAAAGACGCAAAACGTGATGGATATTTCCAATTCGGTCCGAATGAACTCATGCATGTTAAATTCGGACCGCTCCTGCTGCGCGGACAACATGCGAGAGAAGATGCTCCCCTGTTGTATGTGCTCAACAACCTGAGAGCAGTTGCACTGTTCCGGCGAAGCTGGCGTCAAATGTCAACAGTCGGTTGCACCGCGCTCCCCCTAACGTAGTCTGCACCCACGATGGAGGGAATCATCCCATGTCCAGCACAATGACATGTTGGAAGGAAATTGCTCAGTATCTGCACAAAGGTGTTCGCACGGTGCAACGCTACGAACAGCAGATGGGCTTACCTGTGCGTCGTCCGCAAGGACGGGAGAATGGGGTGGTTCTGGCGTTCTCCGATGAAATTGATGTATGGATGCGCTCTCACTTTGAGGGCGAGTCCAAGTCTGAGCTGGAGGTATTGCGCCAAGAGCTGGCCGAAGTTAAGGAGCAGAACAAACTCCTGCGTGCAAGCCTAGAACGTGCTGAGCGAGCCGTAACTTTCATCCAGTTGAACGGGACTGCTGATGTTGAGCTCTGGATGGACGAAGGCTGGCGGAAGCGTTGTTCTCATGCCGTTGAGAGAAGCACCGCAATTCGGCTGCAATCCACAGAGTTAATCGACCTCTCGCGGAACATGCAAGAACTCCGTAGGATGCAGCGTGAACAGACCCTGCAGCTTTTCCAACCCTCATCAATTCACTGAGCATCGCACAGGGCACGAGGATACTTGGTGCCACTCGCTAGTCGGCGTTGTATGTGGGTATAGCACAACACCAGCATCAGCCAGCAAACGAGGATCAACGGGCGTTCGCGCCGCAATTTCAGACTGCCACGCCGGTGTTGAACCATATCTTCTTCATGTGGAGTTCTTCCATATTTGTAACGTTGAGTACGCTAAGTAATTCAGCCTTTCAGTTAATGGTCACCCCACTGACGACACACGGGTGGGGAAGTAATATGGCTGGTCAACATGAGCGAGTAGTCCCGACTGTTTCGGCTGCCAACCCAGCCGCTCCCGCGTGAGCGCGCTTGAGGCGGGTGCGTCGATACCGAAAAAGTGCCCGATCCAGCCAAAATGATCCGACGATTCCTTGAGAGACTTGGCAACGACTGGCACATGCAAACGTCGGCCAATAACTTCGGCGATCTGTCGCGTCGGTATGCCCTCATCGCCCACGCCGTGATAGTTTGCCCCAGCCGTACCCTTCTCAAGCACAAACCTGTAAAGATGTGCGGCATCGAGCCGGTGAACTGCGGGCCATCGGTTAAGCCCGTCACCGATATATGCCGAAACACCCTTTTCACGCGCAATGTTGATGAGAGCCGGAACGAAGCCGTGATCGCCTTTGCCATGGACCGATGGAGGAAGCCGCACGATCGACACGCGCACCCCACGCTCTGCCACCGCAAGCGCCGCCTCTTCCGATTTCCGGGGGAAAGCGGGGTTCGGCGTATCGTTTTCCGTCGCGAGGCGACCTTGACTTTGAGCGAGCAATGTCCCGGAAGTGATAAGTAACGGACGGCCAGAGCCGGCGAGCGCGGTGCCGAGCGCCTCGATAGCGCGTCGATCCGCCTCGGCAGCCGGCCCATAGTTGTTGAAATCGTGGATAAAGGCCGTATGAATGACGCCGTCGGAAGCCACTACTCCGCTACGTAGGCTATCGAGATCTTCGAGAGAACCTCGATGTACCTCTGCGCCAGCCGCCGCGAGCGAATTGGCGCCCGCATCCGAGCGAGCAAGTCCGAGAACCTGATATCCGGCATCAAGCAACTCTCGGACAACTGCAGAACCGATGAATCCTGTTGCGCCAGTAACGAATACTCGCATATCAAAACTCCTTTTCTTGTTTACCGATTGAGTTGAGAATCGCAAGCACTTCGGCAGGAATGTGGAGCTGTGAAGCCTGAAGATTCTCGCGAAGATGCTTGAGAGAGGACGTTCCCGGGATGAGCATAATGTTGGGTGAGCGCTGCAGAAGCCAGGCCAGCGCAAGCTGCATTGGCGTGACTCCGAGTCGCGCTGCTGCTGTGTCGAGTTCCGAGGACTGGAGCGGAGTGAAGCCCCCCAACGGGAAGAACGGAACGTAAGCGATGCCTTGTGACGCAAGGTCGTCGATGAAAGCATCGTCGTTTCTGTGTGCCACGTTGTAAAAATTCTGTACGCAGACAATTTCCGTAACGGTCTGAGCCTCTGCCAACTGCTTGGGACTGACGTTGCTCAGACCGATGTGGCGGATGAGTCCCTGGCCTTTGAGTTCAGCGAGCACAGTCAGCGGCTTCTCGATCGATCCCTCCGACGGTTCCATCATTCCACCTACTCGAAGGTTCACGACGTCCAGAGCGGCTAGGCCGAGGTTTCGTAAGTTGCCATGAACTCCATCAATTAACTCCTGCCGGGAGAGAGCAGGAATCCACGACTTGTCGGCGCCGCGACGAGCCCCCAGTTTGCTAACAATCACGAGCTCACCCGGGTAAGGATGAAGGGCACGCTTGATAAGTTGGTTGGTTACGTGTGGACCATAGTAATCACTGGTATCGATGTGGTTTACACCTGAATCCACCGCTTCGCGCAGAACAGCAATGGCGCCGTCCACGTCCCGCGGTGGTCCCCAGACTCCCGGGCCGGCAAGTTGCATTGCACCGTAACCCATTCGGTTGGCAGTCATTGACGTGCCGGTAAGCGTGAAGCTGCCGCCAAGATCGGTCTGTTTAATCATTCGGTTTCTCCTAGCCTTTCTGTGCATCTAAGCCATTGGATGAAGGATTCTTCAGGTTTGGAGTTCGCATATGGCGGCTGACGTAGCGACTGCATTTGAACCAAGAAAAATGCCCATGCAAACGAGGGCAACGGTCACGGTGGGGGCAATTTGTGAGGCGACTATTCAGGTTTTGTTAAGCCAGGGAGCCGACCGATTAACGACCACTCGCGTCGCAGATCGGGCCGGCGTCTCCGTCGGAACCCTGTACCAGTACTATCCAAACAAGCAGTCGCTGCTGTTTGCGGTCTTCGAGGATCATATGGACAATGTCGCGGGGGCTGTAGAGACCGCATGTGCGGAAGCGTGCCACAAACCCATGCCGGAAATGATCAGGCGGGTAGTGGAGGCGTTCGTTGACGTCAAGATGCAGCGTGCGGATATTTCCGTCGCCCTATACAAGGTAGCGCCAGACGTGGGTGGTCCCGCACTGGTGAAGCGGACCGGGCAACGGTTGCGGAAAGCGATTGAGGCGATGCTTCTGACCGCTTCGGATCAGAAACTGGCACCCGACAGATTCGCCATCGACATGATGCTTTCAGCAATGTCGGGAGCGATGCGGTCGGCCTTGGAGGCAGGAGCATCGCCAGCAATGTTTCGCAAATTGCGAGGGCATCTAGTTCTGATGTGCCAATCCTACATGGCGGCGTGTACTGGAACCGTTTCGACTGTCTTGTGAACACTCACAATTCCCAGCAGATCAATCAAGTACACTCTCCCTGCAGTTACCCGCGAAAGACTGCCGCGGCAGTGGAACTGGTCTCGATTCAGCAAAACTACCGACGCACTATTCCTGGGCAGCCGACTTTCCTTGAGCCTTATCAAAGTTGGCTCGTGCGACGCTGAAGGTGGCGACTCTACTCACGACCGAACTCCAAAAGGGCTGAAACTTGGCAGGAAAACTGGCAGAATACAGCGAAGCGCAGTAATACTGCTTCCGAGTCACCGACTGTCAATGGCACGGGAGTGCTCACGGCCCACACATCTTCGTCCCAAGCCGCATCAATCGCGCCCTCGGCGAGCGTCGCCCCGCCTAATCGCTGCGAGGAACTAAGTACCTGAGTATCTTTCGGAATAGGTGAAGCTGTATCTGCCCATCTGCCCGAGCAGCGGTTTCCTAATTATCCAGAATGACGCTACGCGACGTAATCCCAATCACTTACTATCGTGCTCTCTCACCCAAAAGCACGCTATGCGACCTCAGTAGTCAGTTATAGGACACCGCTCGGGACAGTGGACAGGCGAGCGGTGCGCTGGGCAATTTGCGAGACCCCACCCCCTCGGGGTACACCCCTGATCGCCCTTGCCTCTGATTCCGAGGACCTATCGCCCAGCCCACCAGCTTAGTGCTGGATCGCAGGGCACCCCGTGATCGAGCAGTTCTCCAGATAGCCTGTGAGTGTCACGGTCCCATTCAGGAGACCACCGCCAGGCACAGTGACATTCGGCTGCCCATCGGCCGGATCAAAATAGGCCAGCAGATCCTGATTGATTCCGCAAATATTGCTTGCCGCGACCGTCCCGTCGACAGTCCAGCTCGCTTGGAAGCCAAAACCTGTACCAATGCTCAGGACTAGTTGGGTGCTCCCCTGCAATTGGGCTGAAATATGCTGCAGTACGAGGCGATAGCCCGGGGGAGCGGCGGTAAAAGAGATCTGGCAGGAAACGCAACCACCAACAGTGAAATTAGTCGACTGATACGGGATGCGGGCGAGCCTCTCCGCGTCCAACAGATGAACGGTGTTCCCCACCATAACCGTCGGCGTGCCAGCGATGCTCACGCTCGGTGTGTTCGCGACAGTAACGCTCGGCGTGTTGCCGACGTTCACGGTGCCTGCGACATTAGTTGTGCCCTGGGTGGCGGTGGGGACAGG
>Ga0310910_10001699_pt1 | contig 12201 bp, 8 predicted proteins | sample GREbulkMGHF172_FD_203448 | JGI IMG/M metagenome (GOLD analysis project Ga0310910, IMG submission 203448) | Lab enrichment of tropical soil microbial communities from Luquillo Experimental Forest, Puerto Rico - GRE.bulkMG.HF172 | ecosystem: Environmental > Terrestrial > Soil > Tropical forest >... | reverse complement strand
GAGCTTCATGCGAGTTAAGCGGCGATCCCAGACATGCTCCCAATGGCTCCGCCCGTCGCTGGCCGGCGTCGCCCCCAACCGACGATGAGTGGCTCCAACTTGTGCTCGTCCGACGCGCGCGCCGGGTGCTTCAGGACATATTCCTGAAGGGCGACCGTGACCCACCAGGCCGTGGCCTGCCTTGTGGCGATGTGACCGGCGAGGGCCAGTTGGGACTGATGCGCGCGATTTGCCGGTTCGATCCCGATCAACACATCGGATTCGCCACCTGCGCGTCTCGCGTCGCCCCCCGCTTCGGGATGAAATCGCGCCAGCGCGGGCGCGGCGGTTAGGAGGGGATATCGGGAAGCCGTACCTAGTGCCGAACCGGTCATGGTAGCCTCGCGCGATCGGGGAGCCATTCACAGGGTTCCCAGGCAAGGTCCTAATCGTCGTGAGGCGTAATTTGGGGCTTTGCCGGGACGCGACCTATTGGACGCGAGTCGCGCTCACATACCGATGCGGTTGCGCCGCCTGAACCTTAATTTACAAGCAGTCGTGAGTGGGGCCCGATACCGAGCTCTAGTACCGTCAGTTCGGGGCGCCAGCAGATCGGGTAGGTGAGGAAGTGCTATGGCTAGGACGCCTGGCCGCGGATCCACACACGCGGGAGAGCCCTCGCACAAAGCGTAACGAGGACCGACACGCCGATTCAAAAGCGCTGCGGTTTGTCGGACACCAGGTTGAGTCTCTCGGCCATTCGGCCGAGCTCGGGAAGCGAACCGGCCTTCATCTTCTGCATTGCCCTGCTGCGATGCACCTTCACCGTGGCCTCGGCAATACCGATATCGAAGGCAATCTGTTTGCTGAGGCGGCCGCGCGCAACCTGGATCATGATCTCGCGCTCCCTGGGGCTGAGCGAGGCGAAGCATTCCCTGAGGTCCGCCAAAGCCTTTTCCTTCTCACGCCGCGCGCGGTCGCGCGAAAGGCCGAGCTGAATGGCGTCGAGGAGGTCCTGATCGCGGAACGGCTTTGTCAGGAACTCAATGGCACCCCCTTTCATCGCTTGCACCGACATCGGGATGTCGCCGTGCCCCGTGATGAAGATGATCGGGAGTTCCCGGTTTGCTGCCGCGAGCTCGCGCTGTAGATCGAGGCCGCTTTGCCCCGGCAATCTGACGTCGAGCACCAGGCAGGTGGGGCCATCCGGCGGATCGGACCCGAGGAACTCGGAAATGGACGCAAATAGCCGAACATCGATGCCGAGCGATCTCAACAGCCGCCCGACCGAGGCTCGCAGATCCGGATCGTCGTCGATGACCAGGACGGTGGAGTCTGCGTCAGGCATCGCTGCTACCCCAGATTCGCGAATATGAGCCTTTGTCCCGGTTTGCAAGGTTCGCGAGGCCGTGTGGTTCTAGTCCCAACTCGTTAACCTGAACAGCCCCATTCTCGCCGCGCTGGACACGCGGCATAAACCAAGGTTTACGCGCGCGGAGATCGCTCGGCGGCCTCCTTTGGCCTCCAGCCTGCGCAATTCTCGCCACCGGATAAGCCAAAAATTACGTGCACCGGCTGCATTTTGCGCTCAGATTCCGTGGTTCCATGCGGAGCGACGGCATCTCGGGAGCCGCCCGCGCGAACTGCCAGAGGCGGGATGACGAAGAAGCTATTGGTTGCGATCGTTGAAGATGATCGGTTCTTTCGCGAGTCGATGCGAAGGCTGATGAGGTCGTTGGGCTATACCGTCGAGGATTTTGCGTCGGCGGCCGATTTCCTCGCCTCGCCGCGTCTCGCCGACACGGCTTGCCTGATCGCCGACGTCCAAATGCCTGCAATGACCGGGATCGAACTCTACCGGCACCTCATTGATGCAGGGCGCGCGATCCCGACAATCCTCGTGACTGGCTACCCCAATGATGTTGACCGGGTTCGCGTATTGAACGATGGGGTCGTCTGTTACCTTCGCAAGCCGGTCGATGAAGAGTATCTGAAAGGGTGTCTTCGCGCGGCTCTCGCATCCGGTGCGTCGCCAGCAGAAAATGCGTGATCTCCATTACGCGCGCGGCAAGGTGAACTGAAATACGGCCCCGCGCGGTTCGTTCGCCTCTGCCCACAACCGGCCGCCATGGGCGTCGATGATCGACCGGCAGATTGCCAGCCCCATCCCTACGCCGCTCGACTTCGTGGTGTAGAATGCCTCGAAAACGCGCTCCAGATGCGCCCTATCGATGCCCGGCCCGGTATCGCGCATTGCGACCAACACGCCTGTGTGGGCTTCCTCGCTGCTGATCAATAGGTTCCGTGCCTCGGCCTCAACCGCGCCCATTGCTTCGACCGCATTCAGGATCAGGTTGAGGACGACTTGTTGCAGCTGAACGCGATCCCCTTCAACAGGAAGCAATCCGTCCGCAAGCCGGGTCTGGAGCGAGATGCCATTCCTGATGAAGGCGCCTCGCGCCAATACAATGACCTCATTGAGCGCGGCGTTAAGATCAAAACGCTCCTTTCGCGGCGGCGCTTTCTTCATCTGCTCACGGATCCGGTCGATGATATCTCCGGCTCGATCGACGTCGCCAACGACACTGGCAAGTGCTTCCCTGACTTCGCCCAGCTCCGGCGGCTGCAAGTCCAGAAAATTCTGGGCCGCACGTGCGTTGTTGCGCGCACTGGCGATCGGTTGCGTGATTTCGTGAGACAGCGAGGCAGCCAATTCCCCCATCATGCTCACCCGGTTCATGTGGGCGAAATCCGACTCCAGCTCACGGAGTACCTCTTCCGCCCGCTTGCGCTCGGTCAAATCGAGGACGAACGCAACGGCCTCGTTGCCGCCTTTTTCGAACAGCGCACCGCCAATAAGCACGGGAACGCGGCTGCCGTCTTTTCGAAAATACTCTTTCTCGAACGGCTGAACGGTCCCGGTCTCTCTCAGTTCTGCCAGGGTGCCAATGTCGCGCTCGCGCCATTCCGGCGGGGTCAGCTCGGTCCAGTGCACGCGGCCCGAAACCAAATCCTCACGGGCATATCCTATGATACGGAGAAACGCGTCATTGGCATCGACAACCCGGCCCTGGAGGTCGACAACGAAGATCCCAATGATATTGGCATCGACCAAATGTCGGATCTTCCTTTCGCGATCTTCGAGGTCGCGATAAAGCCGCGTATTCTCGAGCGAGATTGCCGCTTGGGACGCAAGCACTTTCAACACGGTGACGCGGTCAGGGGTGAATACGTGCGGCGCCAGATTGTTTTCAAGGTAGAGAATTCCGATGATTTTTCCCTGGTTGATCAATGGCAAACAGAGGATGGAACGGGCGCGGCGCCGAACGATATAAGGATCGGCGGAAAACGGGCTCTGAGACGATGCATCGTCGACAATCACGGTCTCTCGCGTCCTCATTGCATAGCGAATGAGTGACTCAGGCAGCGCGACTGGACTGCTTATACCGCGCTCCTGCAGGTGCACGGCTACATCTTCTCCGCGCGTTGTTGCCTCTGCTTCTATCCGCAGTTCCTCACTTTGTGCGGAAATCAAGAAGCCTCGCTCGGCGCCGGCGTGCTCGAGGGCCGCGCGCATGAGCCTGTCGATGAGGTTTTCCAGAACGATCTCGCCCGAAAGTATTTGCGAGACTTCGATCACGGTTGCGAGGTCGAGCTGCTCGACCGGGGCTTCGATCGCGCTAGTTGGACTTAGCGCACGGCCGTCCTGCCTCAGCCGCGGATGGAGCTGATCGAGTTGCCGCACCTTTCCGTCGGCTCCCCATCGGAGATAGCCCTGCCGTGCGTTTCCCAGGTAGAGATGCGCGATCTCCTCAAAACCGCGCGCCGCGTAAAACCGAGCCGCCAGCTCGTAGGCGAGCGCCTCGTTGTGGACAAAGCCGTTTGCGCGTGCCGAGCGGATGGCCTGCTCATACAGCTGCTCGGCATCGAGCACGCGGCCTTCGATACGGGCAATCTCAGCGCCGACCAGCGCCGCACGATCCGCAAAGTTCTGCGGACAATGGGCCGCAAAGTCCCGAAGCTGTCGTTCGTGCCTTCCAAGCACTTCTCTATGCTGAGCGTACGGGTCGGGGCCCATGGGCTCGCAGCATGCGGCGCGAGCCAACGCGGCATAGAAATGATATTCCGTCCTCTCCAGCATAAAGAGCGACAGCGACGCGGACCTCGCGTACCAATTCTCGACCTTCTCCGCCGCGTCGATCGCCGACGCGTAATCGCCGGCAAAGAAGCGCGCCTGGAGCTTTCGGAGCCAGTGGTAACATTCCAGAAAGGCGTGGGCGGGTTGGCCCGTCGCGCGCTCTTCGAACGAGCGCTCTGTGAACCGACCATTGTCGAGGGAGCCGAACTTCGTGGTCCTTCCACGCAGCGTCCTGACGAGCGCGAGCGGTGCGGAAATTCTGTCGAGGAAGAATCCGAACTGCCGCACGAACTCCAATCCGTGCTCGGCCTCACTCTCGACCCGATCCAGTGGATGGCCCAAAGCAAGAAGAAGAGAAGTGAGAGTACGGCAGGCGTGTGCAGCAAATGCCGGGTCGCCGTGCTGTTTCGCCATCTGGAAGGCACGGCGCGCCGGATCGATCCCTTCCTCGAACGGTCGGGTCCACGGGATCAGACCCGCAAAAAGGAAATAGGTCCGTCCCCCAAACTGATACAATCCGCGACGTTCGAGCAGATCGCAGCCCATCTTTCCGAATCTATAACCTTCATTGTAGTGACCGAAGCGGGCGCTGGCGATCATGTGCAGTGCCGCGTAGTTGAATGGCGCGGCGTCGCTGTTGCCCCGCTCGAGGTTGAGATTGGTGGCCCTGCAGATGCTGAGTGTGACCAAATTCTCATCGGTGTACAAGGCTGGTACACTGAGGCTGGTAAGTACGTTGAGCGCCGCGAGAGCCTCCGGGTTCTGCATCAGCGGCAGGTCGACGAGATCCTCGATCGCACGGTTTCCGAGCCGGGACCAGATGCGCTCGTACTCACCGCGCGCTTCCGCCTCGCTGGGATGCGCCGGCCAGTCGATGTCAACATGCCGCAAGCACGCCAGGGCCACCGCCACCGCGCGCTCGCCAGCCCCAAGTATTGTGTAAAGATCCACGCGCCGCTGTGCGACGACGCATCGTTGAACCGTGCCGACGGAGCGCGTTGCGAGTGCTGCCAGACGCTCTTCCGCCGCCTGCAGCGCGCCCGTGCAGACTTCACAGTCGGCCGGGTGCAGCTCCAACGCAAAGGCCAGCTCCTGCCGGCGTTCCCACGCGTCCTCGGGCAATAGCGCTGTGCCGGCAGTAAAATACGTCAACGCGGAGGCATAGGCCGACGACGCCTTGGCGCGGTTGCCGGCAGCCAGGTTCAGCTCTGCGAGCCGCTCGCGTTCGTCCTGTGACGTAATCAGCGGCGCGCCGCGGTTGAGCTGGTTGACAATCTCGAAGATTGCCTCGTCGCGCTTTTCCAGTGGCGAATGGGCGAGGAGCAGCCGGCCAATCGTCAGATGCGCCTCGGCGCGCGACGCTTCCGGGGTCAGCGCGTAGGCGGCTTCCTGCACCCGGTCGTGAACGAACCTGTAGGAGCGCTCGACATGGTCGATCAATTGTTGGCGCCGGGCCTCCCACAGAGCCGCGTGCACCTCTTCCTCAGAGTTTTTCAGAACGATTGCGAGCATCGTGATATCGGCGGTGTTGCCGAGGCAGGCGAGCTGCTGCAACGCGCCCTGCGTGTCGAGCGGTAGTCGCGCCAGTTTACCGGCCAGGAGATCGACGACGTTGTCAGTGTACCGTTTGGCGTGGATGCCACCGAGATCCCAGGACCATCGCACCCGCGCGTGATCGAAGGCCAGCAAACCCTCGTCGGCGAGCACCTGAAGAAATTGGATTACGAAAAAGGGATTGCCGCCCGTTTTCGCGTGCACCAGCCCCGCGAGCGGGTTCGCCTGCTCCGCGTCGCAGCGGAGCGAGTCGGCGATGAGGCTTGCCAGGTCGTTGACGGTCAGCGGCGCCAGCTCGATGTTTTGCACCCTTCCGGTTGCCCGGATCGCCTCCAGCTTGCGCATCAGCGGGTGCGCCGCTGTGACTTCGTTGTCGCGGAAGGCGCCGATGAGGAGAAGGTTGCGGAGGTCGGACCGGCTCAACAGGTCTTCCAGCAGGTCGAGCGTCGCCGCGTCGAGCCATTGCAAATCGTCGAGGAAAAGCGCCAGGGGATGTTCCGGCCGCGCGAACACGCCGAGAAACTGCCGAAACACCAGCTGAAAGCGCCGTTGCGCATCCTGCGGCGGAAGCTCGGGTACCGGCGGCGGTTCTCCGATGATCAGCTTCACTTCGGGCACGAGATCAGCGATCAGTCCCGCGTTCGATCCCAGCGCCTCCCACAACGCGTCGCGCCAAGGCGCCAGATCCGTTTCGCTTCTGCCAAGCAGCGGCCGGATCAGGCTCTGAAAGGCCTGTGCCAGCGTCGAGTAAGGAATGTCGCGTTTGTACTGATCGAATTTGCCGGAGGCGAACAGACCGCGTGGCGGCACCAACACCGGCTGCAGCTCGTTGACGACCGAGGACTTGCCGATGCCGGCATAACCCGAGACCAGGACCAGTTCCGGCACACCGCCGTCAACGATGCGATCGAAGGCGGCAAGCAAGGTCTCGACCTCGCGTCGCCGCCCGTAGAGTTTCTCGGGAATCAGCAGCCGGTTGGGGGTGTCGTGTCGGCCCAGCGGGAAGTCCGCAATACAGCCCCGGGCGTCCCACTCGGCCAGGCAGTATCGCAGATCGCGATCGACGCCGGCGGCGGTCTGGTAGCGATCTTCGGCTGCCTTGGCGAGTAGCTTCATCACAATGTTGGAGATGGGCAACGGCAAGGCCGAGGCGCGCTCGTCTGGCGGCGGCGGCTTGCGCGCGATATGGCAGTGCACCCACTCCATCGGGTCGCCGGCGGCAAACGGCAAGGCACCGGTGAGCATCTGGTAGAAGGTGATGCCGAGGGCGTAGAGGTCGCTGCGGGAATCGATCGACCGGTTCATCCGTCCGGTCTGCTCCGGCGCCATGTAGGCGAGCGTGCCGGCGATCGTCTCGGGAGGGTGGGGTGACTGGCGCTCGCGCGACAATCGTGAGGCGATGCCGAAGCCGGTCAGCCGCACCTCGCCGGCCTCCTCGTCGACCAGGATATTGGCCGGCTTGATGTCCTTGTGGACGAGCCCGCGCTGATGAAGCTTGCCCAAAGCCGCGGCAATAGCGCTGCCGAGGCGCAAGACGCGTCCTGCCTCCATCGGCGCGCCGAGCAGCCGGTCGAGTGGCTCGCCGCCCGCATCCTCGAGCACCAGCATCGTCCGACCGGCGTCGCGCACGAGGTCCAGCGGCCGTACCGCCCACGCTCCGTCGAGCTCATCCTTCAGTTCGAATTCGTGAGTCAGGCGATCGAGGCTGGAGCGGGACGGCTGATCGGCGGCAGGAACAACGGTCAGCACGGCGTGCTGCTTGCCGTCATCATCCAGTAGCCAGCCGCGGCGGAAGACGCGTTCGCCGTCCTCCCATAAGACTTGAGAGCCCCTGTCGGAATACGCGCCGTTCGGCGTATGCGTCACCATCTGTCAGCTCCGGCGTCAGGATTCCGAATTGGAGTTCGGCTGACCACGGTTTCGCGCGCCAGGCGCCGCGGGCTCTTCTCGCTACAGAAAACCTACTCTATCGCCGGAGAAGCTCCAGGTCTCTGTCGATCCGGCCCTCGTGCCCGGTTAATAGCCTACAGAAAATTCATGAACGCAGGTGCGCGCCGGGCAAGGTGAACTGAAATACGGCCCCGCACGGTTTGTTCGCATCGGCCCATAATCGGCCGCCATGGGCGTCGATGATCGACCGGCAAATCGCTAGTCCCATCCCTACGCCGCTCAACTTCGTGGTGTAGAACGCCTCGAAGACGCGCTCCAACTGCGTCGGATCGATCCCCGGCCCGGAATCACAGACTGCCACGAGGGCGGCTCCATGGATTTCATCGCTGCTGATCAACAGATCCCGCGCCCCAGCGTCAGCCGAGCCCATGGCTTCAACCGCGTTCAGGATCAGGTTGAGGACGACTTGTTGCAATTGCACGCGATCCCCCTCGACGGCAAAGAATCCCTCCGCAAGCCGGGGGTGGACCGAGACGCCATTCCTGATGGTTACGCGTTGCGCCAATACAATCACCTCATTTATTGCCGCGTTAAGATCAAAATGCTCCATTCGCGGCGGCGCTTTCTTGATATGCTCGCGGATACGGTCGATGATGTCTCCGGCTCGATCGACATCGCCGACGATAGAGGCGAGTGCTTCGCCGACCTCGCCCAGGTCCGGCGGGTGGATGTCCAGAAAATTTTGGGCCGCACGGGCGTTGTTGCGCACGCTAGCAATCGGTTGTGTGATCTCGTGAGACAGCCAGGCAGCCAGTGCGCCCATCATGCTCACGCGGTTCATGCGCGCGAAATCGGACTGCATCTGCTCCAACCGCGCCAGCGCTCGCGTGCGATCCTCGATGTCCGTATTGATCCCGTGCCACGCGACAACCGCTCCTGTCTCGTCGCGCGACGGCTCCACGCGGATCAGGAACGAGCGATACAATCCGTCATAGCGGCGTATCCGGGCCTCGGCTTCTCCCGGTTTTTCGGATGCGAGCACTTGCATCCAGATGTCACGCAGGTGCGGAACGTCGGCTGGGTGAATAACGGCAAGCCATTGCCAACCGAGCGCTTGCTCAAGCGAGATCCCGGTGTACTCGAGCCAGCGCTTGTTCATGTACTCCGTGAAGCCGTCAGGGCGCGCTCGCCAGGCAGCGACCGGAATCGAGTCAAGGATTTGTTGCACGCGCCTGGCGTCGTACAATTCGATTTCACTGCGTCGCAAGGCGCTGACCTCGATCTTCAGGCTCGATTCTTCGAGAAAGGTCTGCGGCCTGGCCGGGGCGATCAGCTCCTCCTTGCCAACTACTCTGCCGGCGCGTTCAACCAGGGCCGCCAGGGTGTCGAAGGTACGGCTGCCGAGCCGCACCGGCCTGTCGCCCTCGAGCAGGAAGCGCTGGGCGGAAACCAGCCGGAACGGGCCGAACGCGACGATGTTTTCGCCCGCTGCCGTTACCTGCGGAGCAGTCGTACCCGCATCGCGATACTCATTCAAGACGCGTTCCTCCTCGCCCGACTCGCCTCCATGAGGTTTTCTCTATAGAGGCTGCAGCACTTGCTTTTGTGTCTGATCAGGCGCTTAGTTTCCGTCCGGCGCCGCTCCAAAAGACCGGTCCTGTGCAAATCTTCCGAAATTTATTTTGTGGCTGCGCCGAGGCCGTGTGCGGACTCTCGGGAGGACGAAGATGGCTCTTGCACATGACGCCCAACACGTCCATGCGCATCCCCCGCAACATGACGGTGCTCTGCAACACCCGGCGGGAGGCTCTCCGATAATCCCTGGCGTCGAGGTGAGGCGCGAAGGGCGTATTGAGCCGTTTTTGGATGCGCACCCAACTCTTTCGAGTGCCGGTGTGAAGTGGTCGGGGCTCGCTCTTGCGGACTACTCCGTACCCGCGCTCGTGATCCCGAAACACGAGCATCTGGAAAATTTTGTCCACGTTGTTTTGCGGGGATCAGTCAAGTATCAGGTTAGTACCCGCGGTAAGACGCTCGAGTTTCAAGCGAACCCAGGCACCACATTCATCTTGCCCCGAGGCACGGTAGATGAGGTGGTATGGAGAGGGCCCACTCAACGGCTTGCGGTGGCAGTTCACCCACGACTGCTCGTGTCGGCCCTCGATGAAGCCACGCGCGAGAGCGATATCGAACTCACCGAACATTGGAATTTGATGGACCCTCAGATCATGGCGGTGCTGCTCGCGATGACCACCGATCTGAACGAAGGCTCGCCAGCCGGGCGGCTATACGGAGACGCGCTGGGTACTGCCTTGGCAATTCACCTGCTCCATCGTTACGCGGTGCGCCGCCATACGCCGGCTACATACCGGGGAGGACTGCCAGGATTTCGGCTGAAACGAGTGCTTGATTTCGTCGGCGACAACCTGGCTGAGGAACTTAGCCTTCAGCAGCTTGCTGACATCGCCGGTATGAGCCCGCATTACTTCGCGCAATTGTTCAAACAGAGTACCGGCTCTCCACCTCATCGATACGTGCTATCTCGGAGAATAGAGCGCGCTAAAGAGAAATTGGCAGGATCTCGTCGCGGCAATGTTACGGAAGTCGGACTTGAGGTTGGGTTCCAAAATCCAAGTCACTTCGCCAAAATCTTTCAGAAATTCGTCGGGACGAGTCCGTCAAGATTTCAATCTGAGCTTTGGGAAGAGCGACGTCATCAAGCATCTATGGCTAGTGGTCAAAATTAGACAGATAGTACCCGACACAGGCCAGCATTTCTGCGGATTTCCAGCCGCTGATCGGGTACCATGTCAGATGCGTTCCACTAGTTGACGCGGCTCCGAACCGCCGGGATGCTGCTGCCGGTGCGGGGCGCGCGGTTGGTGTTGATCGAATCGGCGATCGCTGGATCGCGTCGCGGCGTCGCCGAAGCCACGGTGAAGGTGCATCGCGGCAGGGCGATGCAGAAGATGAAGGCCGGCTCGCTTCCCGAACTCGGCCGCATGGCCGACAGGCTCAAGCTGGTGTCGGACGAGCCGGAACGCTCCTGAGCTGCCGGCCTAGCGCGACGCGCAGTTCGCGCAGGTAGATCAGCGGTCAGGCCCCCCTGTCCTTGTATCTGCCATCCACGGCCTCGTGGACGCCGTCACGCGCCGCGACCGGTAAATTTAGGTTTAGGAGAGGCAACCAAATCGGTCCATGCGCACTACCCGCGTGCAATACCGCGCGGTGCCCCGAACGATCAAATTGGGGCTCACAAGGATCTTTGCCGGGAAATACCTTCCAACGCACGCGAGGTTGCCATGCGAGCATCAGCATGAATTACGGCTTCCGAGCGCTTGCCCTGGGCCCAGGCGCCCCCGCTGGCGCCCTTTCTCGCTTGGGCAACGGGCGGCTTCGTCGGCCTCAGCGGGAAGGGCGTCGTTGCCTTGACGCTCGGATTCCTCTTCACGGTGGGACTCACCAGTGGCCTCATGGCGTTCGTCTTCTGGCGTTCGTCTTCTTTAGCGACCGCAGCGGTCGCGACGACGAGACCAATCGGGCGGCCGAGCGCTAAGCGCGAGGGGGCCATTCCCCATGACGACCACCGCGATCGACCGTCCGTTGCGCTTTGCCGGAGTTCCGGCGGGCTCTTGGGCTTTCGGGATCCGCATCTGGTTGGCTGTCGTCGTCGCCTTGGCCGCGAGCTTTTGGCTCGAGCTCGAGGTGCCGTCCGCGGCGGCCGTCACGGTCGCGATCGTGGCCGAGCCGACACGCGGACGCGCTCTGGAGAAGGCCTGCTCTCGCCTGATCGCCACCATCATCGGCGTCACGGCGGCCATAGTCATCGTCGCCCTGTTCTCCCAGGCGCGCGATCTGCTCCTCGCGGCCTTCGCCGTCTGGATCGGCCTGTGCGTGTACGCTGCCGGACTGCTGGACGGCAACCGCGCCTATGCCGCGGTCCTCTCGGGCTATTCCGTGGGGATAATCGCCATCCAGCAGATCGACGCTCCGGACCAAGTCTTCCTATCGGGAATGGAGCGTGGTGGCGCGATCGCCGTCGGCATCGCCGCGATCGCCCTGGTAAACGATTTGCTGGCCGCGCCGGACAGCCATCCGCAGCTGGCATCGCGCTTGGCGGCGCTCCATCTGCGGATCGGCGACTATGGCAAGGCCCTCCTCCGCGATGCGGCGGCTGGCCCCACGACGGCGGCGGGCTTGCTGGGCGACATCGCCGCGCTCCGTCCCGAGATCGCCGGCCTGGCGCTGGAATCGGCAAGCGGCTCGATCCGCAGCGCCGCCGCGCGGAGCACCGCCGTCGCCCTTGTGGCGCAGGTGCACGCCGCGCGCGCCCTCGGTGCCGTTGTCGCGACCGCCGACCCGGCCTCCCGCGACGCGATCGTCGCGGCGCTCGATCCGGGAGACCCAACGGCGCGCGATCTCCCGCCCGTCCTCTCTGCGCCGGCAGCCTCGGCCTTGGGGGAGGTACTGCGGCGCGACGCCGAGGTCCGCGAGGGCCTCGCCGCGTTGCGGGCCGGCGGGCGGCCGCGCCATGGCTGGCGCACGCCCCTCTACCGATCGCAGCGGACAGCGGCTGCCGCAGGGATCCGGGCGGCCCTGTGCGTGGCCCTGGCATCGATCTTCTTCGTCCTGGCAGGATG
>Ga0310910_10001688_pt1 | contig 12234 bp, 9 predicted proteins | sample GREbulkMGHF172_FD_203448 | JGI IMG/M metagenome (GOLD analysis project Ga0310910, IMG submission 203448) | Lab enrichment of tropical soil microbial communities from Luquillo Experimental Forest, Puerto Rico - GRE.bulkMG.HF172 | ecosystem: Environmental > Terrestrial > Soil > Tropical forest >... | reverse complement strand
GGCTCCCCAACGGACGTAGCCGTACCGGGCGTCCTGCAAATAGGCATGTGCGATTTTGTCGAAACCACGTCCCGCGTAGAACCGTGCGGCGACTTCGTTGGCGAGCGCCTCATTGTGGATGAATCCACTCGCGCGCGCCGAGCGGATGGCCTTTTCGTAAAGGCCTTCGGCGTCGATCACGCGGCCTTCAATCCGGGCAATCTCGGCGCCAACGAGCGCCGCCCGGTTTTCGAAATTCTCCGGGCAATGCTCCGCCCATATTTCGAGCTGTCTGTGGTGAGTGACTAGAGCCTCGAAATGCTGCGGTCTCTGGTCGGGAGATGCAGAATCCCAACATGCCGCGTGGGAAAGCGCACCATAGAAGTGAAACTCTGCTGTTTCGAATTGCGACGGTGATGTCCAGAGCATCGGTTGCGCCGTCGATGCGGCAGCCACGGCTGAAGCGTAATCACCAGCAAAGAAGCGGGCCTGCAGCTTTCGGATAGAATACCAGCGCCACTTAACCTCTACACCCGGCTCAGTTGACAGATGCCGCTCAAATCGAAGCTCATCGAACCCATCATGGTTGAAGCTGCCAAATCTCGGTGTTAATCCACGGAGGGTTCGGATAAGTCCGAGCTGGGCGGTGATCTGGTCAATGACGAGACCGAACCGAACCTTCTGCGCAAACTCGAGCCCATCCTCGGCCTCGCGTTGTACGTCGGCAAGCGAATCTCCCGCCGCGAGAAGGTTCGTGATCAGGTGGCTGCGGCTGTAAGCCGCAAAGGTAAGGTCTCCGACACGGTAGGCGGCATCGAAGGCGCGACGCACTAGATCGCGGCCAGTCTTGACATGTCTCGTCCATGGCAGGACGATATCCCCGAAAGACATATAGGTTCGAGCCTGAAAACGCTTCAATCCGCGTTTTTCGACAACATCATAGCCGAGCTGGCCGAATCGAGACCCAGCCTCGTAGTTGCTGAAGCGCGGCCCGGCGATGATGGCAAACCATACGTAGGCAAAGCACGACCCGTCGCTATTGCCATACTGCAGACTAAGATTAACCATCCTGCAGATGACAAGCGATAGAAGATTTTCATCGGTAAATAGAGCCGGTGCCACGAACTCGGTCAGGACGTCCACAACGTCAAGGGGATCCGGGTTTGTCATCAAGGGCAGGTCAACGAATTCCTCGATTTGCCTGCTTCCGACCAGAGACCAGATTTGATCGTATTCGCGCCGTACTTCGTCGCGGGTCGGATGCGGCGACCAATCAGTGCCGCCGCGTCGCAGATATTCAAGGCATACTTCAACGGCGCGATCGCTCCGATACAAAGTGGTGTAAAGTGTGAGACGCAACCGTGTGACTACAGCGATATCGTGGGCCCTTTTGGCGCGTTCCGCGAGCATCGAAAGCCGACTTTCGGCCGCCACCATGTTTGCGGTCAGTAATTCGCACTCGGCTATGAGAAATTCGATAGGGAAGATGAGCTCGTAATGGTCGTCCCAGCTCTGTTCCGTCAACAGTGCCCGGCCAGCTGCAAGGTAGGACAGCGCCGAGACATAGGCAGTCGAGGTCTTCGCGCGCCTGCCTGCAATGAGATTCAACTCTGCGACCCACTCACGCTCCTCATCCGATGTGATCAGGTAAGAGGCGCGATTGAACTGATTGACTATCTCGAAGATTCTTTCCTCCCGCTTGTCTGGAGGGGTTTCCGCTGCGAGCAGCCTCCCTATTCGGAGATGGGCCTCAGCGCGCAATTCTTCCGGGATCGAAGAATACGCTGCTTCCTGAACACGGTCGTGGAGGAACCTATAGGAATCGTCCGAGCGGACGATCAATCCCGCTCGGACCGCTTCCCAAAGCTGCCCGTCGATTTCCTCGGTCGAGCTCTGGTAAGCCATCCTCAGCATGGCGACCTCAGCGTTGTTACCTAGGCAGGCAAGCTGCCGTAATGCTTTCTGCGTTTCAACGGGCAAGCGGCTCAACTTCCCCACCATGAGGTCCACCACATTATCGGTGTAACACTTGGAGTGAATGCGATTCAGGTCGCAGGACCACCGACCTTCGCCGTAATCGAACGTGAGTAATGCCTCTTCGGCAAGGGTAGAAATAAACTGAATGACGAAAAATGGATTGCCAGCCGTCTTCCCGTGGATCAACTGCGCCAGCGGGATGGCGTGCTCCGTTTCGCAATGAAGAGAATCTGCAATTAACCGTTCCAAATCTTCACGGGCTAGGGGCGCAAGTATGATGTCCTGCACTATCACTCCAGCCTGGCGAATCGCTTCGAGCTTGCGCATCAGAGGATGGGCGGAAGTGACTTCGTTGTTTCGATAGGCGCCGATCAGCAGCAAATGCTGCATATCCGTCCGGGTCAACAAATCCTCCATCAAATCGAGCGTCGCTGCGTCGAGCCATTGCAAATCGTCGAGAAACAGGGCCAGCGGATGCTCCGGCCGCGCGAATATGCTGATGAATCGACGGAATACCAGCTGAAAACGGCCTTGCGCATCTTGTGAAGGAACTTCAGGGACTGGTAGCTGTTCTCCTATGATGAGCCTCAATTCCGGGACCAGGTTCACAATGAGCTGTCCGTTCGGATCTAGCGCCTCATGAAGGGCGTCGCGCCATTTGCGCAGCTCCTCTTCGCTCTTACTCAGAAGTGCACGGATAAGGCTTTGAAAGGCCTGTGCCAAAGTTGCATACGGGATGTCGCGGTTGTACTGGTCGCACTTACCTGATGCAAAAAGGCCGCGGGGCGAAACCAGGGATTTATGGAGCTCATTCACAACCGAAGACTTGCCGATACCGGAGTATCCGGAAACGAGCACCAACTCCGTCCTGCCGCCGGCTAGAACACGGTCGAAGGATGCAAGCAAGGCATCGACCTCGGATGCTCTCCCGTACAGTTTCTCGGGAATCAGCAGCCGGTCTGGAGTGTCGTGTTCGCCAAGCGGAAATTCTTCGACGCGGTGCTGAGTTTCCCATTCAGCAAGGCAGCGCCGAAGATCATTCTCGGCGCCGGCCGCTGTCTGGTAGCGTTCCTCACCAGTTTTAGCGAGCAGCTTCATGACGATTGCAGACACCGGGCCCGGAACGTTTTTCAACCGTTCGCCGGGCGGCGCTGGCTGTCTTGCGATGTGGCAGTGCACCAATTCCATCGAATCGGAAGCCGAAAAGGGCAGACTCCCGGTCAGCATTTCATAAAGCGTCACGCCGAGAGCATAAAGGTCGCTCCGCGAATCGATCGAGCGATTCATTCGCCCGGTTTGTTCGGGGGCCATGTAGGGGAGTGTTCCGGCGATGAACTCAGGAGGTTCGGGCGCCTGGCGCTCGCGTGGAAGACGCGAAGCGATCCCAAAGCCCATCAGTCGGACTTGACCCGTCGCGGAGTTATAGAGAACATTGGCCGGCTTCACATCCTTGTGGATCAGCTTACTTTTGTGCAGCCCGCTGAGTGCAGTTGCGAGACCAATAGCGAAGCGCAAAAACTGCGTCATCTCCACGGGGCCCGGAAGGAGTTGATCGAGAGTTTCGCCGCCAGGGTCTTCGAGCACGAGCGTCGTCTGTCCGCGTTGCTGGGAAAGAGCCAGGGGCCGAACTGCCCAGGCTGAGTCCAGTGCATCCCTCAACGAGTATTCGTGCACTATCCTCTTGAGGCTTTCCGGCGCGGGACGTGTTGAGACAGGCGTCAGCAGGAGAACAGACGGAACGTCCGCTTGGCTCCGATGCCGGCCTCGGTACAGGATAAACTCATCGTCCTTACGGACGGTTTCGAGGATGTATTCTGAAAGGTCCACGATGATTGTCCTGCAGGCTCATTGATGCTGAGACCGCTGCCATGGGCACGACAAGCCTCAAAACGGGGAAAGCTGGGTCCGGAGCCTATCGGTTTGGTGAGATTCTCATACGGCTGGCACTTACTTTCAAGGCCTCCAGCCACCTGGGATTCCGAGATTCTCTAGAATATTCCGTTGGCGCTCCGAAGCGCAAGGGACGTAGGGAGTGTTACTCGAGTGGCATCGTATCCTGCGAGTGAACTATCAATCGCCGTTGTTTCAGGCGATTCGATATGCGGTTTGGCTGTTGCGCTAGGAAGAACTTTGTTCTGCGAAGCCCGCAGCTGCGCTTGCTCGGAGGCCTAAACTCTTGCCATCTCGCGAGCAGTTTAAGTGGCCCAATGCTCTTGATAAGAGTTCTGCGGACCGCCAACCTGCCAATGAGACTTCTTGTACAAGTCGCGAAGCGTCATGGCATCTGCCAGCAACTGATTCAGTTGCTCGGTCATTTCTAGTCGCACCGGCTCTTCCAATTCAAGGGGCAGCATGTGGCTGACGGTTCCGTAAGATTGGATTTCGCTACGCGCTAGGCCAATATCGAAAACGCCGCTCTTGCGCGCGTGAGACCACAGTTTGTCGGCTGGCTGGGCTGAGTGCGCGTCAGGATGGGTGTCGACCGAATGTCTCGGTGTTGCTATATCGACATCACGAATTGAGCACAAGACCGCTGCTGATTTCGCGTCGCGATACTAAACCTGAAAACAACGGGCTTTTTAAGCAGCCTGCACTAGTTCTGCTTTTTTTGGTCATTGTCGTGCGTGCTTCCCTCCTGCGTGAGGAGCTGAGGTCAAACTCACACACATTTCGGGCGGATCTGGAATTGCATGAACCGTGAGCGAAGTATTGAAGAATGAAATGATCAGCAACGTGTGCGCACATCGTTGGAGTGATGCGCTGTGTGGGCGCGACACATTGAGCGCCGGTGCCACTTTACGCGTTTTGCTGGCCGGAGTATCTGACCGCACCGCACACGAATGGGGAGTAGTCGCCGAGATTGTGCCAAATGGTAAGACGCTCGCTCGGGCGCATGAACTGGCTTCCCTTTATCTGAAGGCTCCGGAAGTCACGCGCCGCAACACCCGCGCGCACTTCATTCAACCGTTGAAGCAGCGCATCGTACGGGAAATCGGCGACGGACTCTCGCTCGAAGGGCCTTGGCCGCGGATCTTGTCAAGTCGATGCAAACCAAGATTGAGTCAGTCGCTGGTCACAGCGAACCTGATTTGAAGGAGCACGAATGCAAATCCTTAGTGCCCGTCCAAGTATCGAGGAATATCTGCTCAAGCGACTGATGCCAGTGGAAGGTGCGATTCCGCATCTCCCAGGGATCGAGATGTACGGAAATTCCATTCCCGCGGGAACCGTCGGCGGCGACCTGTTTGAATACATAAACTTCCAGCAGCGTTACGATATCGATGCACGTATTCAGCGAGCCCTGAAGCTGTCGAAAGAATTCCTCGAGCCCCTTCCGCCAGATGCTTCGCCGCGTAATTCGGTGGACGAGCATGTGGACTGGTTGAAGTCAAGGCCGGGTTACAGGTCCGAAATAGAGACCGAGTTACAGAGACGCGGGAGTTCGGAGCAGGTGCGGGTCGCCGAAGACCTGCACGAGCTCTATAACACGGCGGGCGTTCTTCTTGTGGACGCTGAAGGACATGGAGTTATTTCAGCGAAAATTGCATCCACAGTCCACGACGCATTTCATGCTTTCATGCTTGCCGAACTCGATCGCCGTGGGAAAACGACTCCGGAGCTATTTGAAAAGATCAACCTACGATTGGCGCAATCCGTTACCGCTCGGAATGCGCTAGGCAGAACTGAGCAGGAGTACGCCCGCGAGATTGCGACTATGCTTTACGGCGAAGTGCATCCTTATGGCTATTTTCGGTTCGTGAATTTCGGACATCCACCACCGCTGGTGTTTTCGGCAGAATGGCGCAAGTTCGTAGCGATTGATAAAAGCCGCATGGTGCAATTCATGCCGCTCGGCCTGCAGATTCCCGAAGATTATCCAGACCGAAGCCGGTATTTCTCAATGGAATTCCGGCAGAGGCGAGCGAACTCCTCCGATGTCGCCGAGATCACATTAATGAGTCCGGGAGACACTCTTTTCCTTTACACCGACGGGGTTTATGACGGCAGCGATGACGAAGATCGCCGGCAACTTGAAGCGGTGATGCGTGAGCACTGCTTGTTACCAGCAAAAGACATCTGCAATGCATTACTGGAATGCACACTAAGAAAAGACGACCATGAACGCCAGATTGGGGAAGGGGACCGTATTGACGATAAGTCTGTCTCTATTATCAAGCGAAACTGAAGAAGGATAACGATTTATGGAGGCAATGAAAAGGATGCGCAAATGGACTGGAATTCCTGTCCTGGGCATCGTAGCTGGAGCGCTGGTCCTTCTTATGTCAGGCTGTACGGCGAGCAAGAAACCCTCGAAGCTCGAGACCACTCTGGCCAACATCGCCAAGGACGTGGTTATACCGCTGGAGGCGCAGAACTTGAAGAACCCTGCCACGGCGACCGACGAGAATATTCAGGCAGGGCGACAAACTTATCTGCAGCAATGCGCCCTGTGCCACGCGGCCGGCGGCCACGCGGCGACGAAGCTCAGCCTCTCCATGTACCCGCCAGCCATGGATTTGAACTCACCTCACGTGCAGCGATGGACCGACGCCGAGCTTTTCTGGATCATTCAGAACGGGGTCCGGCTCACGGGCATGCCCGCTTGGAAGACGATTGTCTCGGAGCGAGACACTTGGAAGGTGGTTAACTTCATTCACGCTCTGCCCAAGTTGGCGCCCATTCTGTCAACACAGCAAAAGAGGGCCGAAGCTGCAAAATCGCAAGCCGAGCTGGTCGCCTATGGCCGCAAGCTCTATCGCCAGGAAGGATGCTGGGGATGTCATCAGCTCGACGGAGAAGGTGGAACGGTCGGCCCCGACTTGACCGTCGAGGGCGCGTGGGCGCAGTGATGAGTGGCTTGTCGGTCACTTCAAGGACCCGAGCGCCTACACTCCCGGCTCGGTGATGTTTTCCTTCAAACAGCTTACTGACGAGCAGCTCCACGCGCTAACCGCGTTTCTGCAAAGCCAGAAAGGCCCCAAACCGAAATGAAACAATGGACTTTACCTGCTGGGCATAGGTTGAACGAAGTAAACGAAAAGTCTAGTACAGCTTATCCATCATCATCGTGGCCGCAAACGCGCAGTTGCTTCGCGGACTAAACCTGCAGCGCGAGGCCCTCCAAGGAAGTGTACCCGGATAAAAGGAAAATGGCGGACGTCTTTCGTATGAGCGGAAATCTAGAATTTTCCGTCCGGCAAAACGCCCGGCGCTAAGTATCCTTGATCCACGACCTTTACGTGGGAACTCTGCGATCGTTGTATGTGGTATAACGACGACATTCTATGGAAGCCACCGTCGCTGCAAGCGGAGCCTGGAGTACATCCATTGACAAAGCCAGCTGGAGGGCGCTGGCCGCCTCGTGGCTGGGCTGGATGTTCGATGGATACGAGAACTATGCACTCGCCCTCGTGATGGGGGTCGCCGTACGTCAGCTCCTCCCGCCGGAGAGGCTGCCAAAGGCTTCAGTGTATATGGGCGGCCTGCTCGCAGCGACGCTGCTCGGATGGGCCGTGGGCGGAGTCGCAGCCGGTGTGCTCGCTGACTATATTGGTCGTAAGCGCATGCTCATGCTCTCGATCCTGTGGTATGCCGTTTTTGCAGGGCTGACCGCGCTCTCCCGAGACTACTGGTCCCTTCTGATCTTCCGCCTCCTTACGGGGCTCGGGTTAGGCGCCGAATGGGGGCCGGGCACTGCAATCGTGGCCGAGTTTTGGCCACCCTCGTCGCGGGGGCGCGCGGCGGGTGCACTCCACGCCGCCATTGGGTTCGGTATGCTCCTGGCCTCGGGTAACTGGCTGTTGCTGAATCCGCTTGGGCCTTCAAGTTGGCGCTACATGTTCCTGATCGGCATCTTACCGGCATTCCTGCTCCTATACATTCGTCGGGCGGTGCAGGACTCTGCGCTTTGGGTCGCGGCCAATAACCATTGGCGTGATGCGCGGAAGCGCCTCGAGATGGGCGTTGTCTCCAAACAGGACCGAGAACTGGTGCAGTTCACCATCACCCGCGTCCTTTCGGACCCGGAGCTGCGACGACGGGTAGGGCTTCTCGTGCTGATGGCCATTAGCACACTCGTAAGCTGGTGGTCTGTTTCCCTGTGGATTCCAGAGCAGGCCGCACGGTTGGCAACCAATGCAGGACAGCCGTCTCAGCATTGGGCTTCCCTGGCTGCGCTCATGTTCAACGCCAGCGCGATTGCTGGTTGTCTTGCGCTGGGATGGTTGGCAGACACCTTCGGTCGCAAGCCGACCATTTGGATGTACTACCTCTGCGCGCTGGTGCTCTCGTTGTGGTTTTTCTTGCTAGTCAACGACAGGCATACGATGCTCGCAATCGCCGCGATGAACGGCTTTTTCACTTCTGGCCAAACCGCATGGTTGACGGTCTACCTCCCGGAGCTGTTCCCGACGCGTGTAAGAGGCTCCGCAATATCCCTCGTTTTCGACGGTTCGCGAATCATCGCGACGCTTGGTCCGCTCTTGGCAGGTTGGTTGATTTCTTACTTTGGCGGCATCGGCACTGCAGCGGCGCTGATGTCGCTTATCTATATCGTGGGGTTGGTCGTCACCCCATTTGCCGGGCCGGAGACCAAGGGGAAGCCATTGCCCGTGTAAGAGGCCCTACAGCGCTAGCCTTGTCAGATCTCCACAGTTTCAACCTACCGCCCATACGAAAGATACAGCTTAGATCGTATCGAACATCGTCTTCCCAATTGTTTTACCTGTTTCACAGGTAGAGATCACAGCTGAGAATGCCGGTAGCTTCAACGCGGCGAAGCGCAGGAAGCACAAATCCAGATTGTCATCTAAGTGGAACCTCTTCCTCCTGCCAGCCAATGCTGGGTTTCAGGAGAAATTCGGAATTTGGGTAGCCGGGCAGGGTAGCCGCCCTCATAAATCCTGTATTCTCAAGGCGAGGTTCAAATCCGCCCTTCTCCGCCAATATTGGAAACTGCGAAATTTACGTTGTTCCTTGTGGGTTCAACTTAGGTTCAATTGAGAGGCTTGAAGAAAAGTGGTTTTGGTCCGTATGCGACACCACCAAAACGACTTAGTATTTTTGAAACTACGGTTCGGGACCAGGAGGTCGTTGGTTCAAATCCAATCGTCCCGACCACTTTTACCTATGTGTCGGGTCGCTCAACCGTAGATTCAAGAAGGTAGCAGCCTTTTCGTATTCCCATCCGAGATTGCCAATTCCGTGCCCACCTAGCCTTTCCAGCGCGGTGAAAACAGCGTCTTCAGAGGGGTGGACGTAACGCATGGACATCGCCACAGAACTAGTTTCGAATATCTTCGACGACGCCAAACCAAAATGGCGCTACACCGTCCACGGCTGGGACAAGAGCGACGTTGGTACGCACCCAAAGTAAAGTGCCATCTTTGCGGTAATAGCGCTTCTCGATTTCGAAGTGTTGCCGCTTGCCTTCCAGGAGCCAACTCCAGGTTAGCCTTACGGTCCTCAACGCAGGTCACATCCACAAAGGTCAGCTGGTACAGCTCTGACTCCGTATAGCCCAACATGTTCCGGAAGACGCTGTTCGCAGCGAAGAGGCGACCGGTGAAATCGACCATGATGATGCCGATCGCTGCGTTCTCGAACGCGGTTCGCCATCGTTGTTCGTTTTGACGGTGCGCATGATTCTCAGTAGCCGTCAGGGGGGATGCCCATTGGTACCTGCGCATCGCGTATTTGCAGACTCGCTAGGAACAAATCGCAACCAAACCAATTGGGCTGTTCTTCTTCCCGGTGATGTACTAAGCCTCTCAGCAAACTGCAAGTGACGGGGTGCTCATTCGAAGGCCGAATATTCAGGCTGCCCTGGATTCCCTGGAGTTCTGCGAGCACTGGCGCAGGTATCGGCTAAGTTTTTCCGGTTCATCGGTAAGGAAGGTGCTGAGAGGCTTGCCCACTAATTCGGGCGACGGTCGTCGAAACAGTTTTGATGCACCAAGATTGGCGGCAACAACTGTGCCCTGCAGTTCGACCAGCAGGACTGGATCCGGAAGCTCGTAAATGATCCCGGAGAGGTCGGAAGGAGTCATCTACGTATCCCTTCCCCGTGTTTTTCAGGCCTATGAAACTCTGACGTGCAGTCTCGCCCGGCCGTTTCGGCCTCCCGGGCTCGCTGGATCTGAACATGATGTGACACCCGGGGTTGTTTGGCAATAGTGGCTGGCATGTCTACTTCGCATAGGCTGGATTTCCCCGGCAACATCAAGATGGCCTCCCACTCGCCGCTTCCCAGGATCTCCTAGCGTAATTCGATTCATCTCGTTAAGGGACGCTGGCGTCATCCTGCGTCAAGAATTGTCAACCTAACGACGGCTGTCCGAACACCGACATAACATGGGAGCTGGAAATTCAGCAGATAGCGCCAAGTGGCTGTGAGTAAGCCACTTCGGAGTTTACACAGGTTGGCAGCATGAGTGCTTTTCCCCAAGAGGTGTGACGCGGACGGTTGAGGGCCTGGCAAACGGGCTGCAGTTAACCACTCATCGCGAAAGGGAAATTTCCATGGATTGCCAAAGCACAAGCCGGGACAGAAAGTCCTTCGACAAAGCCTCTGAGGGCTCGAAGAATTCGACTTGTCTCTTGCGGCTTCCGTGCAATGGAAACCGGGAAGCTCTGGATGATCTGTTTGCTTCGAGCTGCTCACACCTCTATCAGGCCGCCTTTCGCATTCTTTCGAATCCTCATGATGCCGAAGATGCCGTACAAGACAGCCTCCTGTGCGCGTTTCGGAACTTGAATCAATTCCATGGACGCGCAAGGTTCTCAACCTGGCTCCACCGGATCGCCATCAACTCGTCGCTGATGCGACTACGCAAGCGAAAGTGCCGACGCGAGTTTCCGCTCGAACCGGTGTTTACAGGCAACGAACTAATTGCACCAGTAATTGACCCACTTTCCGGTGATCCAAATCCAGAGGAACAGTGCGCCCGCGTTGAACAGCGAAAGATTCTTTTGGAGGCATTGTTGAAGCTGCCCGGCCCTTTTCGCACGGCCATCGAGCTCTGCGACCTTGAGGGGCTTCCGACCAAGGACGCAGCGCAAAGATTAGGTGTTTCTTTATCAACAATCAAAGCACGGCTGTTCCGCGCCCGCCGAGCCCTCAAAACGGCGATTCTGCGACGGCGTGCGGCTCGTCCGTCGATTCGGGCTGCGGACAAAAACGCCCGCTGGCCTAGGCCCGAGGACAAGGCAGCAAAGATGGAATTGCTTCCTGCTGTGTGACGGTCGTCTTGTTTTGATGGACGCCATCATTCAGGAGAGAGCAATCCATTCCCTAAGGAGTGTAACCATGAATCGACCATCGATGTTGGACTGGTACCGCATTCTTCGAGTCCACTATCACATGAAGATGTTTGAAGCGATTCAATACGCGCTGTGGCTCGCGCGTTGATCCTTTGCGCGGCGCAAGCACAGTCGATAGATCGATGCGGCGGTCGAAAGGACAACAATATCAGCACAGCATCGAGTGCTCGCTGGCGAAGATGACCCTGCCAATCTGGTTGGTCAGATCCGGGAAAAGACGCATTGAGTTTCTTGGATTTGAATTGCGCAGATACCAAGAACAATAAATCGGGAGAACTAAGGAAATGGCAACGGAAACAGAACTGGGGTCCGACCGGGCGGAGCACATGGGATGGAAGACCAGCGGGCGAGCATCAGCGAGGCTGTGGGTGGCCGCGGGCTTAGTATTGATAGCGCTTTTGGGTGGATGGCTCAGATATTCCCGTGGCGCAAGTCGAAGTTCTGCCAGTACCCGTCCAGCGGCACTCCCGGAAGTAGTGGTGAGCAAACCGTTAGTACAGGACCTTGACACACAGTTGGGCTTCCTTGGTCAATTTTCGGCGGTCTCGCAAGTGGAGATGCGCGCGCAGGTAGGCGGCACGCTCACTGGGATATTTTTCAAGGACGGCGACATCGTGCGAAAGGGTGATCTCCTTTTCACTATCGATCCCCGGCCCTATGAGATCACACTCGCGGAGGCGACCGCCCAGCTCAACGTCGCGTCGGCTCATTTAGAACTGGCTGACCGACAACTTGACCGGGCCAAGGATCTGGAGCAGAGCAACGCTGGAAGCGTGGAAAACGTGGACCAGCGCACATCTGATCAGCGGTCCGCGCGCGCCGCGGTCGAAGGCGCGAAGGCCCGGATCCGGGACGCGCAGTTCGACCTCGACCATTGCCGGATTACGGCGCCGTTCACTGGGCGCATGGGCAAGCATCTCGTTTCCGTGGGCAATCTGATCGCTGGCAGTCGCACAG
>Ga0310910_10001682_pt1 | contig 12265 bp, 8 predicted proteins | sample GREbulkMGHF172_FD_203448 | JGI IMG/M metagenome (GOLD analysis project Ga0310910, IMG submission 203448) | Lab enrichment of tropical soil microbial communities from Luquillo Experimental Forest, Puerto Rico - GRE.bulkMG.HF172 | ecosystem: Environmental > Terrestrial > Soil > Tropical forest >... | reverse complement strand
ATGGAAGCGTGGTATCATCTTTCCATTGCATGAATGACCCCCTGCCGGAGGGTCACATGGCAAGCTACATCGCACGACGAAAATTCTTAGCCACGCTCGGCGGTGCGGCGGCAGCATGGCCGCTCGCGGCGCGCGCGCAGCAGGGCGAGCGGATGCGGCGCATCGGCGTGCTGGAAACAACATCGCTGCCCTTGAACGCCGCAAATTTTGAAGCATTCCGACAAGCATTGCGCGAACTTGGGTATATCGAGGGTCGGAACCTGATCATCGAGTATCGTTTCGCCGAGGGTCGTCCCGAACATTTTCCAGAACTGGCAATGGAGCTAGTCCGTTTGAATTGCGATCTGATCATAACCCGCGGGACGCCGGCGGCGTTGGCGGCCAAACAAGCAAGCGAGACGATACCGATCGTCATGACCTCAACTGCTGAACCCTTCACATTGGTGAGCAGCATTGCGCATCCGGCCGGCAATATCACGGGGCTGAGTAGTCTTGGCATCGACTTGTATTCGAAGCGGCTTGAGCTTCTCAAAGAAATGATACCGATGCTTGCACGCATCGCGCACCTAGCCCATATGGGAAATCCCACCATCGTGCGCAGCCGCCGCGAAGTCGAAACCGCGGCGCGGTCTCTGGGTATCGCGTCGTCACTTCTCGATGTTAGGAAGCCTGAAGATATCGGGCCTGCCTTCGATGCCGCGAGCAACCAGCGAGTGGACGCGCTCATCGTGGGAACTGATGCTGTTACGCAACCAAATCGCCAATTCATTGCTTTGCTTGCGGCGAGGTATCGGCTGCCCGCGATTCACTCTTCGAGAGAATTTGTCGAGGCTGGCGGGCTGATGACGTATGGCGCGAGTTTCCCGGACCTTTATCGCCGCGCGGCAATATACGTGGACAAGATATTCAAGGGTGCCAAACCGGCGGAGCTGCCCATTGAGCAGCCCATGAAATTCGACTTTGTGATCAACCTCAGGGCGGCAAAGGCAATCGGGCTGGCCATTCCCGAGACGTTCCTGTTGCGCGCCGACGAGGTGATCGAATGACGTGAAGGGAGGTTCAAAATGAAACTTCCCCGCCGCAAATTCTTGCATCTGGCCGCCGGCGCTGCCGCGCTGCCGGCGATGTCGCGCATCGCCTGGGCGCAGGCCTATCCGACGCGGCCGGTGCGCATGATCGTTGGCTATCCCCCCGGCGGCACTGCCGACGTCGTCGCGCGCTTAATCAGCCAACAACTCTCGGAGCGCCTCGGCCAACCTTTCGTCGTCGAGAACCGAGCGGGCGCCGGCACCAACATCGCTACAGAGGCAGTCGTGAAGTCGGCACCAGACGGGTACACGCTCCTCGTGGTCGACGCTTCGCCTGCGATCAACACGACGCTGTACCACAACCTTAATTTCTTTTTTTTCCGCGACATCGCGCCAGTTGCTTGCGTTATTAGCGTCCCGCTTTTCATGGTAGTCAATCCAGCGGTTCCAGCGAAGACAGTTCCCGAGTTCATTGCTTACGCCAAAGCCAATCCCCGCAACGTCAACATGGCGTCAAATGGCAATGGGGGCCTTCTCCATCTGGCCGGCGAGCTATTCAAGATGATGACCGGCGTCGACCTAGTACATGTCCCCTATCGCGGCGCTCAGCCCGCGCTTACCGACGTCATAAGTGGGCAAGTGCAGGTCATGTTCGTCGCTTCGACCGTCGAGTACATCAAGACCGGCAAAGTGCGCGCATTGGCGGTCACCACTCCGACGCGCTCGGAGGTCCTGCCGGACGTCCCACCGTTGAGTGAGTTTGTGCCGGGTTACGATGCGGCTGCATGGATAGGTGTCAGCGCACCCAAGAAAACGCCGCCTGAGATCATCGACAAACTGAACAAGGAGGTTAACGCCGCGCTGGCGGACCCCAAATTGAAGTTGCAGCTTGCTGACTTGGGCAGCAGCGTCGCCGGCGGCTCGGCCGCGGATTACGGGAGGCGGCTTGAGGAGGAAGCCGAAAAGTGGGGCAAGGTGATCCGCGCGGCCAACATCAACGCGGAATAGGCTGTCATCGTCGCGCCGACGTTCCATAACCTTAAGTTCCGCGAATCGCGGGGCGCTGATGTCCGCCAACAGGCACTCTGTGAGGCGTCCACCAATGTTCGCCAAAACGCGAGACGATCACGGTTTAGAGGCTAATGCGCAGTCAAAGCGGGGGCCACGGACGAAAGCCGGCTAACCAGGAACAGAACGCCACTGGACGCCCGCGCCAGCCGACCATCTTGCCATAAGTGTCGTAGACCGGCGTGCGGTACCAATAGCAGTTGGGCCCTGGCAGCGGTTCCCCATAGGCGGGATAGTACACATAGCCAGGCGGCGCATCGGCCGGCCGCTCGCTGGCGCCGACAGCACATCCGACGCAGCGCGCATCCGCCGTGATCCGCATGGCGGAAACTGCGGTTGCGAAGGTCACGGCCGCAACTAGAGCACTGAGAGTTTTCGTCATCAGAAGCCCCCGCTCGCGTCCGCACATTTTGATGTTTTTTTGCAACACGTCAGATGAATCGCCGAAGGGGCGGATTGTTGCCAATATTACATTATAACTGAAGTTCTCAAACGGAGCGGTGGAATGGTTCTGCCTGCTCCGAGACGCGCGCAACGTGACGACGATGCGTTGGTTCCGGTCGCGTTCGAGATTGGGTGCGTATCTGGCGCTGTTTGCGCTGGCGTTCCAGCTCGCGGTTTCGTTTGCCCACGTGCATCTCGAGCGCATCGCACCGGCCTCATCGGGCGCGAGCGCACTCGCCAGCGTGCAGCCATCGGCCGAGGACCTCAATGCGCCTTCCGGTCCAGCCGGTCGTGAACGCCTCGCCGACGACCGCTGCCCGATCTGCACGCTGATCCATCTCGCCGGTGCGTTGGTGCCGGCCGAGATGCCGTCGTTGCCGCTACCCACCGTTTTCGGCCGGTTGCGGCTCGAGCTTGCCGCCGAATTTGATCTAACGGCATCCCAAGGCGCGCTCTTCCGCGCGCGCGCTCCTCCCATCGCCTGACATCGATCTGGTGTCGGACCGGTCTCGCGCAAGACCGCGCCGATACCCATGCGGCGCTGCTTTCGCCGCAATGCGTTGATCGTCGGGGCTGACGGGGGATCGTTCCCGTCAAGGATGTGGGCGTGTGATGTCTATCCATAGGAGGCGTGCGCTTCTGCTGAGCAGCTCGGCGCTCGTGCTGCTCTGCTTCGCCGGCGCCGCATCGCCGCAGACGCCGGCAACGCCGCCGGAGACTCCGCCGACGACGACGGCGCCATCAGAGACTCCGCCGACCCCGACGCCCGCGCCGGAAACGGCGGCGCCGCAACCTGCGCAGCCCACTCCCGAGGCGCCGCCAGCTGAGCCCGGTGTGGCTCCGGCGGTCGCGATTCCGCAAGTCACGGTGGAAGCACCGAAACCGCGGCCTGCGCGGCGCACCGCTCCCGCCGCTCCTGCCCGGACGACGACGCCATCGCAGCCACCACCCGCACCGCCGGCGACAACGACAGCGCCGACGACGCCGACCACGGCCACCGCGGGACAGCCGGCCGCGACGTCGCCACAGCCACCGCCGTCGCTCAACACCATTAACAGCGCGCAGATTCAAGCGAGCGAGAGCAAAAGCCTGGGCGGGCTCCTCTTCACCATGCCCGGCGCCACCTCCGCCGGTCTCGCGCCCGGCACGCAGCGGCCGGTGCTACGCGGCCTCGACGATTTCCGCGTGCGCGTGCAGGAGAACGGCGTCGGCTCGATGGACGTTTCCGACTACGGCCAAGACCATGGGGTGCCGCTCGATCCGCTGGCAATTCAGAAGGTCCAGATCCTTCGCGGCCCGGAGGCGCTGCGTTTTGGCTCGCAAGCGGTCGGCGGCGTTGTGGAAGCGACCAACAACCGCATTCCCTTCGCGACGCCGCCGGGTGGCTGGCAAGCGCAAATCCAGGGCGCCACCACCACGGTCGACCGGGGCGCCGAAGGCGGCGCGCTCTTCGACGCCGGCTCGCGCGACTTCGCCTTCCACGCCGACGTCTACGGGCGTCGCAGCAACGATTATTTCATCCCGAGCTATCCCTATCTTTTCCCCCCCGACCCCGCGCCCCCCTTCAACGGCAAGCAGCCGAACTCCTCGTTCCACTCCGAGGGCCAGGCGGTCGGCGGCTCCTACCTGTTCGACGGCGGCTATGTGGGCGCCGCGGTCTCCCGCTTCAGCACGCTCTATCATGTTCCCACCTTGGCCGGCGCGCAGTCCAACACCCGCATCGCCATCGAGCAGGTCAAATACACCAGCAAGGGCGAGTTTCGGCCGCAGACCTCGGCCATCGACGTGATCCGCTACTGGGCCGGCGCGGTCGAGTATCACCACGACGAGATCGGCCTCGGCGATTTCAACATCGATGGCGTGCAGGCGACGTTCAACAACCACGCCCAGGAAGCCAGAAGCGAGATCCAGTTCCTGCCGATGGCCACGCCGCTCGGCACGCTCATCAGCGTCGTCGGGGGGCAATTCGACCACCAGCAGATTGACACGTCGGGCGATGCCGGCAGCCTTCTCGGCCAGGCGCGGACCAATAGGGCCGCCGGCTATTTTCTCAACCAGCTGTGGTTCACCGACACGCTGCGCCTCGTCTCGGCGGGGCGCGTCGAACCCGTTCGTATCGACGGAACGTCCGGCATATTCCCGCCGTCGCTGATGCCGCCGCCGGACAATCCGACGCTCGTGCTGCAATCGCTCGATTACGTGCCCAAGAGCATCAGCTTCAAGGTGCTCAACGACCTGCCGTCCTGGATGGTGGCAAGCGCCACCTTGCAACGCATCGAGCGCGCGCCCACCGCGCTCGAACTCTTCGCCCACGGCGCCCACGACGCGCCCGGCACCTTCGAGATTGGCAACCCCGCCCTGAAAATCGAAACCGCCAACAGCGCGGAGCTGGGGCTGCAGCGATTCCAAGGCGATTTCCGCTTCGACGCCAAGATCTACTACACCTACTACAACAACTTCATCTTCCGGCAGGCGACCGGCATCCTCTGCGGCGCCACCTTCGCGACCTGCGGCAACGGCATCGACACCGCCTTCATCCAGACCATCTATTCCCAGCGCGACGCGATCTTTCGCGGCACCGAGGTGGCCTGGCAGTGGGATCTCGTGCCGCTGGCGACGGGCATTTTCGGCGTCGACGGTCAATACGACTTCGTGCGCGCGACCTTCGCCGCCGATGGCGGCAACGTCCCACGCATGCCGCCCATGCGTGTCGGGGGCGGCGCCTATTGGCGCGCCGACGACTGGTTCGTGCGCATGGGCCTGCTGCACGCCTTCGGGCAGCACGACCTCGGCGTCAACGAGACTCCCACCGCCGGCTACAACCTGCTCAAGCTGCAAATCGAAAACACGCGCTACTACCGATATTCGCCGTGGGGACCGACGCTGATCACCACCGGCCTCACCGGCGACAACCTGCTCGACGTCGACGTGCGCAATCACGTGCAATTCCACAAAGATGAAATCCTGCTGCCCGGGCGCAGCATCAAACTTTTCATGAACGCCAAGTTCGGCGCCGAGCCGCCGGGCGACAAGGCAGCGCAAGGCTATTACAAGCGCGCCACAGGCGATGGCCTGCCATTCTTCTACAAGGCGCCGGTCCTCACCGCGTGGAGCTGGGCGGGCCCCTATCTCGGCCTCAACCTCGGCTACAGCGCCGGCAAGTCCAAGACCGATGGCGTCTTCAGCGATGCCACGCTCGGCGCTCCTTTGTTCGCCACCGGCTCTTCGGACAGCCTCAGAGGCGTCATCGGCGGCGTGCAAGCCGGCTACAACTGGCAGGCGGGCAATTGGGTGGCCGGCCTCGAAGGCGACATCCAGATGTCGGGGCAAGGCGCAACGCCGAGCTACGTCTGTCCCGGCGCGGTGTGCAATCCGACCGTCGTCGATTTCGATGCGCCGGTGACGGCGAAGCTCGTTCAAGGCCAAAAACTGGATTCGTTCGGCACGCTCCGCGGACGCTTCGGCAGCACCATCACGCCCGATGTCATCGCTTATGCCACCGGCGGACTCGCGGTCGGCTCGATCAGGACCGCCATCACCCTTTCGGGCGTCGGTTTCGATGCCGACGGCAACCCCTTCACGTTCGACGCGCCTTTCAGCGTGCTGAAGATAAAGCCGGGCTGGACGGTCGGCGCCGGCCTCGAAGCCCGCTTGTTCGGCAACGTGACCGGCAAGGTCGAATACCTCTACATGGATTTTGGCACCGTCTCGGCCTCCGTCACCAATGCGGTGAATGCGACGCCGATCACGTTCGCCGCCAGTTCGCACGTCACCGACAACATCGTGCGCGCCGGCGTCAACTACAAATTTGATCCCGCCGTTGGCGGCTACGACGTTCCTCGCGGCATCGGCGTGCCGCTCATCTTCAAGGCGCCGGCTTATGGCGCACCGGTCGCGACCGCATGGAGCTGGGCCGGTCCCTATCTCGGGATCAATGTCGGTTACAGTGCGGGAAAATCGAACACGAATGCGGTGTTCACCGATCCCACGGGCACGCCGCTGTTCACCACCGGTTCCACCGACAATCTCAACGGGGCGATCGCCGGCTTTCAAGGCGGCTATAATTGGATGACGAGCAGTTGGCTGATGGCCGGCATCGAGGCCGACATCCAGCTCTCGACCCAGAACACCACCCCGACCTTCATTTGTCCCGGCGCCATCTGCAATCCGGGGATCGGCGACCTCACCACGAGCTTCGACCGCGCGCAGAAATTGGATTGGTTCGGCACGGTGCGCGGCCGCCTCGGCGCGACCGTCACGCCGGATACCATGGCTTATTTGACCGGTGGGCTTGCTATTGCCGAGATCAACACTGCCGGCATCGTTTTGGGGTTCAGCCCTTTCGACAGCAGCGGCAATCCCAACGTCACCCCTGTCGGCTTCGGCTTCTACGACCACAGGACCAAGGCGGGCTGGACGGCGGGCGCCGGTATCGAGACCCACCTCAGCGGTAACCTGACCGGCAAGGTCGAATACCTCTACCTCGATTTCGGCAGCGTCTCGACCGCCACCAGCAATCCGCTGAACACGACGCCGGTCGCGGTCAACCTCGAGTCTCGCGTCACCGACCACATTGTGCGCGTGGGCCTCAACTACAAATTCGATCCGTTCGCAACGGCCTACGACGCAGCCGCCGATTCAAAAGCGTCCATGCCGTTCAAGGCGCCGATGCTGGCAACATGGACCTGGGCCGGTCCCTATCTCGGCGGCACCATCGGCTACAGCGCCGGCAAGTCGAATACCGACACCGCCTTCAGCGACCCGGTGAGCGGGGCGGAGCTGTTCGCGACCACCCGATCGCGCAGGCTCGATGGAGCGATCGGCGGCGCCCAAGCCGGCTACAACTGGCTCGCCGGCGTGTTGCTCGTCGGGATCGAGGGAGACCTGAATTACTCGGGCCAGCGCGCAAAGTTCAACGCCGTATGCCCCGGCGTCATCTGCAATCCGAATCTCATCGGCGCCGTCGACGATCCCTCGGTGATCGCCAGGTTCGAGCAAGGTCAGAAGCTCGAATGGTTCGCAACCTTGCGCGCGCGGCTCGGCGTGGTCGCGACGCCGGATGCCATTGCTTATGTCACCGGCGGCGTGGCGGTGGGCGAAGTGATGACCGCCGGCACGGTCTTCGGGTTCGATGGCAACGGCAACCCGGTCAACACAATCGTCAGCAGCCACAACACCCAGGCGGGCTGGACCGTCGGCGGCGGCCTCGAAGGTCGTTTGGTCGGCAATTGGACCGCCAAGATCGAGTACCTCTATCTCGATCTGGGAACGGTTACGACCATCCCAGCGCCAGCACCGAACTCGACGACCGCGCTGGCCTTCAATTCCCGCGTCACCGACAACATCGTGCGAGCCGGCGTCAACTACAAATTCGATGCAAACGAAATCTGGAGCAATTACTGATCGGACTTTAGTGGTCGACGCAATCGGCGGAAGTCACCAGAACTTGATAATGTCACATTATCACATCGTGATACCTGCTAATGAGTTGTGGATGAGGCCAGTCGAGATGGAACTTTGGCAAATGCAGAGGAGACCAGTTCGCGCTTTGCGCGGTCTGTGGTGGTCGAGGGCTGCGATGCTGCGCGGTGCCTCCACGATCGCATTACTGATCGTGCCGTTGCCGGCGCTCGCGCAGGACAGCGTCGTGGCCACCGCCACGCTGCCGCGCGATCTCAGCCCATGGGGCATGTATCTCAACGCCGATCCGGTCGTGAAGGCGGTGCTGATCGGTCTTGCCCTTGCTTCGATCGTCACTTGGACTGTGTGGCTCGCCAAAACCATTGAGATCTTTTTCGCCAAGCGACGTGTGCGGGCGGCATTGAATAAGCTTGTCCACGTACGCTCCACGGCGGACGGCGTGGAGCGGCTGGCCGATTCTCGGAGCGAGGTCATGCAGTTCCTCGACGCCACCGTGACCGAGTTAAAGGTCTCACCCGGTTCCACCGACCGAGAAGGCATCAAGGAGCGGATCGCGTCGCGTCTCGAGCGCATCGAAGCAAGCTACGGGCGACGGATCTTGCGCGGCACCGGCGTGCTTGCCACCATCGGTGCGACCGCCCCCTTCGTCGGCCTGTTCGGCACCGTCTGGGGCATCATGAACAGCTTCATCGGCATCTCGAAATCGCATACCACCAACCTCGCGGTGGTCGCGCCGGGCATCGCCGAGGCGCTGCTGGCGACCGCTTTCGGGCTTGCGGCCGCCATTCCGGCCGTTGTGATTTACAACGTGTTCGCGCGGTCGATCGCGGGCTACCGTGCCGGGCTTGGCGATGCCGCGGCGGAGGTCCTGCGGCTTGTCAGCCGCGATCTCGAGCGCGCCGTCGTTCCTGCTCCGTCCGCGCGGAGGGCATCGCCATTGTCCGCCGTCGAGCGTACTTGACAGTGTCGTCATAAGCGTCCGTCTCGACCACGGGAGGACACGCTTGACGAAATGCATGAGATCAACGTCACGCCGTTCATCGACGCCATGGTGGCGGTTCGGCTTGCTACCGTGGACATTCTCGTCAATCTGTCGGCATCGACCGCCGATCCGCAGCCGCGGCCGGATAGGCCACTCTATCTGACAGTAAAGTTCGACCTCACACTGCCGCTCGGCGATGATTCTGTGAGCCGCGATCTCTTGCCAAGCGGGAAGCAGCGCGGAGCACCGCCGTCCGGCTCGGGTTGCAGCTTTCTGGGGTTGAACTGCGCGAGTTGCCTTATGATTATGAGGCGGCGCTCGATCAGGCACCGCCCGACCATCGCGGCATACTCATGATGCCGTCGGCTCTCTTGTGTACCGCTGTTGTGGGCGTCGGTGTATTGTCGAACCTATGGTCTTTTCTGTTCAAGGAGCCGAGCAGCGTACTCAAGGGAGGAGAGCAAGGCTGACAACGACAACTTGTCAACGAAGTGCTCGGGCCTCTTGTTACGGAGTTCGTTCGCAATTTTAGCCGCGAGGACGCGACACCTTATTAGCGTGGCTCGAATGCCGGCCTTCTCGGTCGCATCTAGGCTGTCAAACTCATCAGACATACTACTTCGCGCATCTTCAGAGCCCCCCACTGCCGTGGGTCGCCTGTTGCGCGCACCAGGTTCAAAACTTTGATCTATCTCAAAGGTTTTGGTGCCGGGGCCTGTGGGGGCTTGGCTTCGACGAGCAATTATTTGGCGCAAATGAACAAAACCTAGGACGTGGGCAAAGCGACTGAGGGATGTTCGGCCCAACCAGTGAGTGCAGAGCGGATAGGGCCGAACAGACCACTCAGTTCCTCTGCTTAACTTGCCCTGGCCTTCAGTGGCCGGGGCCTTTTTCCGTTCATGGCAGCGACGAACAAATATTTGGCGCAGATAAACAAGACACCAGATCATTGGCGCAGGTACGATGAAGGGTTCGGCCCACAGCACCGCATTTAACTGGGCCAGCCACATCGGTTGTCCAAAAAACTTAATTGACGGCGCTATTCTGTAAAGGCCAGGGTGGTGGCGGGCGACGGTCCACCTGAAAGTCTTCCGGCAGCGACAGCGCCGAACAATTGTGGTTTGAGTAATGTCGCTAGTGCCCCAGACACGTTTCGAGTGGAAGCGCGAATTGGGCAGTGCCTTCAACACTGCCTACAACGCTCAACTCGGCAGCGTCACCTACTACGTCACATCTCGAGACTATGGCCACCCTGCCTATCTCGAGGTGCGTGATCCGCGCGGAGGTCTGAAGCGGCTCGACCTCGGCAACTACCACAAGATCGAGCAGGCTAAGCAGGCCTGTGAGCGGCACTACGCGGCCGGTTGCGACTTGGGTAGGGCGGAGAAGATTAGCCGCTAAGGCAGCGCGAAATTCGCCCGCCTGCAAAGGCAAAAGCCTGCGATGTTGGCGCAAATGCCGCTTTTCGTATATCGACACTTCACCGGCGCTGTCTGCACGACGTCATCTGACGGCCGCTTTGCGTTATTCAGCGCGCCCTCCACAGCGGCCTTCTCGGTCGCGTCCAGGCCGTCAAACTCATCAGACATAATGCGCTCCGGCTTCTCAGAGCCGTCCCTCGGCCCGTTGGTCGCCTGTTGCGCGCACCAGGTTCAAAGCGGTGCTGCCTCCGCGCTGCTACGAAGTAGCGAGCGTTGCCGTTCATCGCATAAGCGCCCGACCCGCCGTGGGGCCACCCATCGACGGGTCGGACCTGGCCACGACGCACGGGGTTAGGGCGCGTCATGACCAACTGACCAACGCAGCAACTTGCCGCGTGGTTCGGTGCATCAGCAGAGCGGCCCCCAAATACCGTCGATACATAGGCGCGGATCGAAGCGCCGATGCGTGAAGCGCAAAGCTCACCGCCCGCACACCGAGGCGCTCGGGTCATCGGCACAGATCCGATTCGTATCTTGCTGATGTCGCACGAGCCAAGTGACGGCCCAGAGCGCAATCAGGACAATGACGACAATCCAAATATTAATGCGCATCAGAGCAGCCCTGCCGCCGGTTCGTACCCGCTGATACACAGAGAGACAAAGAAAGCCCCGGGCACAGGTTCCGGGGCTTGAGGCAGGAACAGGGAAGTCTAGGTGTCCCGATACTATCCAAAGGCACAAGGCAAGGCGCGGATCGCATACGCGCCCGCCGCGCCAGCAGTCGGACGCGCCGCTGACTCTGCCAAGCTCGATGTTGCTAACTGAGAAACCAAAATCAGCCAGAAGAGAATGGCGAGTGCGGTACTGAGTGCGCGGACTTGCCCATCCGGGCCCGCATTCCAAAGGCCTAATCTGCCAGCCCACTGATACGCTGCCATGAGAGTGAAGGTAACGGCACCAAGCAGGACAAGCGCGCTGGTCACCGGCAGACCTTCTCTAGCCCGCCCATTATAGAGCGGTTGTGTTCCACCATTAGAGTGCTGCCCAAATGACGAACAGCACAACAGGATCATGATCTACGGGCCGAAGGATGACGGCACCTATGTTGTCGAGTTCAGAACGGCCGAAACAGCGGGCGAAGCTTTAATCGTCCGGCACGAATAGCCCATACGGCAGACGCTCTTGGAAATGCCAGATCACCGCGCACTCGATGCGGGGAATCGAGATCGCCAGCGCCTCGCCCGCGCACGCCTTGCGAGGTGCCCGTAATCAGCCGCGATTTGAAGCATCATCTGCTTGGATATTTCGTCCTTCATATCATCGGCAAGATTGCGCGCTTCGTCGGCGCGTTTGCGCCAGTGCTCAGGGTCGTTAATAAGGGAGGCCGGCACAAAGTTGCTCTCACGCGACCGCTGCAGGTCGCTCGCACATCGCCTCCACGCTTTCACCCTATTAATCAACTGACCACTACCCGACGTAGAGAATTCGTTGACGGGAATCGTCGGCTCGCGCATTCTGTAAGCGTCCCGACCCGTCGAGGGGTTAGTGACGGGCCGGGACTTCGCGAGCACTGTCGGAGCGGGGCCATCCCCATGGCCCCGCAATTAAATTGTCCCACAGCAGATCAAGCTTAGGGTAGCTATTCGGTACCGCGCCGGCCGGGCAATCGAGAAATTTGGAGCGGTAAAGAGGCACCGCGCGGCGTGATGCTGCTTTGTGCCAGCTTTCAAATACGAAGTTGCCGAGCCGATCACGGTTCGACCGTGGCGACGAGTTCTTGTTGCGCGGCCCTCACGAAATGAAGGCGCGACCCGAACTCAACGATGCATAGAGAGACAAAGAAAGCCCCGGGGTGAGGCCGGGGCTTTCAAGGAGAAGCTAATGCGATCCAGGGATCAAGG
>Ga0310910_10001673_pt1 | contig 12287 bp, 13 predicted proteins | sample GREbulkMGHF172_FD_203448 | JGI IMG/M metagenome (GOLD analysis project Ga0310910, IMG submission 203448) | Lab enrichment of tropical soil microbial communities from Luquillo Experimental Forest, Puerto Rico - GRE.bulkMG.HF172 | ecosystem: Environmental > Terrestrial > Soil > Tropical forest >... | reverse complement strand
AGAGCGGTCCGGTCGCACCGCCGCAGAGAAAGACCGCAATTTGCGCTATCACGTGGCGCCACAACATCACATATCGCATCCGCCCGGCTCCCCATTCGCCCATACCTGTCCGCGAGGTGATCATTTCACTTTCTCCGTCGTCCTAATACGCTGCATCAGGTCGGCAAACTGCCATCGCAGGTGCGGCCCGCCGCACCGTAGAGGATCGGGGGGGTAGATGGAACCAGAAGCAGCTGACACAGTCGTACTCATCCACGGCCTCGGGATGACGCCGCTGTCGTGGGAGCATTGGGTCGCCCGCTACGAACAGCGAGGCCTCAGGGTTATCACGCCCGGCTAGCCGGGAATTGAGCCGGGCACAGCCGGTGTCGAGGCGATCCGAAACGATCCCTCGCCCCTCTCGAACCTGGGCGTGCGTGAGGTCTTCGATCACCTCGCCGAGGTCATCGACGCACTCGACACGAAGCCGATCATCATGGGCCACTCCTTCGGCGGAGCCTTCGTGCAACTCCTGCTCGACGCCGGCTACGGCGCGGCCGGGGTGTCCATCGACGGGGCGGCCGTCAAGGGCGTGAAGGCGCTTCCGTTCAGCGAGATCAAGGCGACGTTCCCAGTCCTGCACAACCCGGCCAACAGAGATCGCGCCGTGCCGATCACCGAGAAGGACTTCCACTACGCATTCACGAACAACTTGAGTGCCGAGGATTCGAAGGCGGTCTACGATCGATACGCCGTCCCTGTGTCGGGCCGAATCCTGTTCCAGGGGGCTTCGCGAACTTCACCCCGCACGCGGCGACGACCTACAACTTCGCCAACGACGATCGCGCACCGCTGCTGTTCATTTCTGGCGGTAACGACCACATCCTGCCTCCGGCTGTGCAGCGCGAGAACTTCGAGAAGAACGCCAAGCACTCCGAAGCGATCACGGCGTACAAGCTGTTTCCCGGACGCAGCCACTACACCTGCGGCGAGGACGGCTGGGAAGCGGTCGCCGACTTCGCGCTGGACTGGGCACTCGCCCCCACGTCCGGAGATCTCGACCAAGGCTGGTCCCTCTAAACGATGCAGACCCTGCGCCGAGAGGCGGCTGCTAGTCGGTCACCGGGGTCTACGCTCGAGGAGGCGCGAGGAAAGGTACGCGATGCTCGCAGCGTTCGGATTCGAAGCCCTAGGTGTAGTCGTCGGGGACATGTATTTCATCGACCCGCGCCCGCTCGCCGGTCAGGAAACGCCGGAACGGGGAGTCAGACTGGAACTCCGCCTCATCGACCGAGCCGAGCCCCGCGGATCGATCTACGCCGGCATCCCGATCGCCTTCGCCCGCCCGGTGTGGCGGGTGGATCTTTTCGGATCCACGGAGAGCCCGCCGGGGACGCTGGACCGGGCCCATCACCACCCCCGTTTCGACGGTTGGGAACCCGGACGCCGGCAGTTCGTCCCGGAGCTGTCAGCCGACCCGCTGTCCTGGCTGGCCGATCAGCTGGCCGACCCGGCCGCAGTGCTGGCCCGGGCAGGCGTCGATACCGCCGAGATAACCAAAGCCGATGAGACCGGGCTCGCTGCGGCAGCCCCGGAGATTGTCGCGGTGGTGAAACGGATGCTCGATGACGTGCGGGATGGGAAATTGGCTCCGGCCCCCGCCGAGCCCGTTGCCGCCGCCCGCACCGGTTGGCTCTGATTCGGCCCGGCTGGAGTCTTCGAATCCGAATGGATGTGCGGGGCCGCGACGCCACCTAGCCCAACGCGTGCTCGCAAAACAGGCCGATGGGGACGAATAGGTCGACAGTAGGGCTTGGACTGCCGCCACATCACTTGCGTGACGGATACTGCCGGTGTGGATGAGGTCAATGCCGCAGTCGCGTTCGCGGACCTCGCAGGGTTCACCGCGCTGACCGAAGTACACGGAGATGTCCTCGCGGCGGACATTGCCGAGCTGCTGGTCTCAATAACCAACTCCGTGACAGTCGCCGGTGATCGATTGGTCAAGGCCATCGGCGACGCGGTACTGCTAACTTCCCCCGACGCGGCATCGGGGATTAGCCTGGTCGTTCGACTGTTCGATGCATGTGAGGCGGACCCTGAATTTCCCGACCTCCGCGCCGGATTGCACTACGGTCCTGTCGTCGAACGCGCGAATGACATCTTCGGCTCGACGGTAAACATCGCGGCCCGAATCACCGCGAAAGCAGCCGGCGGCCAGATTCTCATGACCGGACCTATAGCCGACTCGGCCGCCGCAAGTGGCCAAACCATAAGGGCGCTAGGCCCTCTCAGCTTGCGAAATTTCAGTGAACCTGTCGAGCTGTACAAACTGGTCCGTACCGGCGTGGAGGATCATAATGTCGATCCCGTGTGCCGTATGCGGATCAATCCGGCGACCTCCGCTGGACGGCTGACATACGCCGGCACTGATTACCTTTTCTGTTCTCTCCGCTGTGCTGCCAAGTTCGCCGCAGAGCCTGACCGATTTACTTCCCCCGCGTGACGACGGGGACAACTGCCGCGATTTAGACGCCATGGGCTTGCAGCGACACGGGCCGCGCTTATGGGGAGTGATCGTCCGGAATCTGTTCTCGGCCTATGGCGCGCGTCATCCCGATCTTCGAACTCCGCCGCGCCTGACCCCGCGCAAGCGGTTACAACGTCCCCGTCCTCATGTCCTCGCCGACCTTGAGAATCGGAGTTCGGTTCTCCGGTTGAACCCTCGCCCAAAGGCCGTCCTGCCCCAGCTCTCTTGCCAGCTGGTCTTCTCGCCTGAACCACTCCTCGGCAGTCCTAATTCGATTGGGGTGGATTTCATCGAGCAACGCGTAGTCTCGCTTGACGACTCCGTACTTCCAGAGATTCCAGAATCCGGTGAAGTTGTCGCGGATGCTCATGGTGCTCTTGTCATTTGGGTCCGCGTTGTATCCAGCCGGCGCGGCCGCGGCCGCACTGAGCGGACCGTTCCGCCAGTACGTGTCCAGGTCGGTGTCGATGTACCGTGCCGGATGGCCGGTGACCTTCTCGAACGCCGCGGCCAGTTCCGCATAGGCAACGTGCTCAACAGCGACTTCGAGGTCCATGCCGTTCGCGCGCTCGGGATGGTCGAAAAGCCAACGAACGTAGTATCCGCAATCCTCGAGAGCCACATGTGGCACGGCTCCGTCACCAAGCGGAACCCGCCAAGTCAGGACACCGTCCTCCACGGCAGGTGTCATCGGCGTCCCAGGCGAAATCACCATCTCCATGTACGGACCCGACGTGAAGAGCGCTGCTCCCATCCGATCGCCGTTCGCTTGGTTCTGAAACAGGATCCACTCGCCCACACGGCCCTTGCCGTCATAGTGTCCGGTGCGGAATCGAGAGTCGTACCCCGATTTCTTCAGCCCATAGTCCAGATTTCCGTAAACGAAGAATTTGACTCCCTCTTCGAGGGCTATCTCGTAACTGCGTATCGCCCAATAGGTCTCGGTCTTCTCGCCGGTGTTGAACCCGTCGATGTTGATGAAAGCTCCATCACAACCGCGGAACCCTTCCCGCAGGATCGCCTCGTCGGCGAATGAGCCTTCCAGGACGGAGACGTTGTCGAGCGCGAGCAATTCCTTGGCTCGCCGGGAAACGGGGTCGCGGCTGAGGAACCGAACCGAGTATTTCTTGTCGGCGACCAGAGCCCGGACGACGGGGATTCCTTGGGCTCCGGTGCCGCCTATGACGAAAATCCGAGAGGTGTTGTGCGAGGACAATGTTGTTGCCTTTCTCGTGCTACCAGCGTTACAGGCGCTCGATGATGGTGGCGTTGGCCATGCCGCCGCCCTCGCACATCGTCTGCAGGCCGTACCGGCCGCCGCGCTGTTCGAGCGCGTTGACCAGCGTGGTCATGAGGCGGGCGCCGCTGGCGCCGAGCGGGTGGCCGATCGCGATGGCGCCGCCGTTGACGTTGGTCTTGGCCAGATCCGCCCCGGTGTCGTGGGCCCACGCCATCACGACGGGCGCGAACGCCTCGTTCACCTCGAACAGGTCGATGTCGTTCAGCGTCAGCCCGGCACGCTGCAACACCTTTTCGGTGGCGGGGATGACGCCGGTCAGCATGTAAAGCGGGTCGGAGCCGACCACGGTCGTGGTGTGAATCCGTGCCAGCGGGCGCAGCCCCAGCTTCTTGGCTACCTCGCTGGTGGTGATCAACACCGCCGCGCTGCCATCCGAGAGCGGTGAGGAGTTACCCGGTGTGATCGACCAATTGATCTGCGGGAAACGCTCTTTCACGGCCTCGCTGTAGAACGCCGGCTTTAGCGCGGCCAGCGTCTCCGCCGTCGTGCCGGGCCGGATGATCTCGTCGGTCTCCAGCCCGGCGATCGGGATGAGCTCGTTGTCGAAGAGCCCGTCCTTGGTGGCGCGGGCGGCCTTTTCGTGGCTGGACGCGGAGAACTCGTCGAGCTGGGTGCGTGTGAAGCCCCACTTCGCGGCGATCAGTTCGGCGCTGATGCCCTGTGGCACCAGGCCTTCGGGGTAGCGCTCGTCCATGTCGTTGCCGAACGGGTTGCTGCCCGGCAGCAGCGAGCTGCCCATCACCACCCGACTCATCGACTCCACGCCACCGGCTATCACGAGGTCGTAGGCGCCGGCGAGGACGCCCTGGGCGGCGAAGCTGATGGCCTGCTGGCTGCTGCCGCACTGGCGGTCGATGGTCACGCCGGGAACCGACTCGGGGAAGCCAGCGCCCAGCGAGGCGTTGCGGGCGATGTTGAAGGCCTGGTCGCCCACCTGGGTGACGGCGCCGGCGATGACGTCGTCGATCTGCACCGGGTCCACCCCCGCGCGCGCGACCAGTTCCCGCAGGCTGTGCGCGAGCAGGTCGGCGGGCAGCACGTCGTGCAGCGCACCGCTGGCCTTGCCCTTGCCGATCGGGGTGCGGACGGCACCGACGATGACGGCATCGCGGCCCTGGTAGTTGGTCATGGCTCCTCCTTGAGTCCGTGCCTAGGTATTCCTAGCTGTACCCAGGTAAACATCTAGGTATACTAAATGCAACCCAGATCGGTAGGTGATTTACATGACATTTCTGCAAGGGGCTCTGGCCGACCGGGAGAGCTGGTCGGCGGTCGGCGAGTGCGCGATCGAAAAGACCATGTCGGTCGTCGGCACCAAGTCCGCCATGCTCATCATGCGCGAGGCCTACTACGGCACCACCAGGTTCGACGACTTCGCCCGCCGGGTCGGCATCACCAAGGCCGCCGCCTCGGCGCGCCTTGCCGAGTTGGTCGACATCGGGCTACTGACGCGCCGGCCCTACCGTGAGCCCGGGCAGCGTGGCCGCGAGGAATACGTGTTGACCGACGCCGGCGTCGATTTCATGCCGGTGGTCTGGGCGATGTTCCAGTGGGGGCGACACCACCTGCCGGGCCGCGATCGCCTGCGGCTCACGCATCTGGGCTGCGGCGCCGAGGCGGACGTCGAAATCCGCTGTGCCGAAGGGCATCCAGTGCCGCCCGACGAACTCGGCATGCGGCTGGTCAGGTCCAAGTAGCGCGAGCGTGCGCACGCTCGGCGGGACGGTGCGGGCCGTCAAGGCTCTCTGAGCACCGCCAACAGCCGCCGGGCCGCGGCGACACGACGAGCGGCGGGCCCTGACAGCGCGTCCAGCGCGCATTCGGGGTCGGCCGGCGGTCCCATGTGGCCGCAGCCGCGGGGGCAGTCGCGAATCGCCTCGGCCAAATCGGAGAAAGCCATCAGCACGTCGTTGGGCTCGATGTGAGCCAACCCGAACGAGCGGATGCCCGGGGTGTCGATCACCCAACCGGAACCTTCAAGGGGCAGCGCCAGCGATTGGGTCGAGGTGTGCCTGCCCTTGCCGATCTCGGTAACCTCCCCGACGGCCCGATCCGCTTCGGGCACAAGTCGATTCACCAACGTCGACTTGCCGACACCGGAATGGCCGAGCAGCACGGTGATCTCGCCGGCGAGCAGGTCCGCGACCGCCAGCAGGGGGTCGTCGACCCCTGCGGCCACCACCGTCAAGTCGAGGTCCTCGAATTGCTTGGCGAACGGTTCCGGTGGGGCGAGGTCGGTTTTGGTCAGGCACAGAATCGGCGCCAGTCCGCCGGCGTACGCGGCGATCAGTGCCCGGTCCACCAGGCCGGTGCGAGGCGGCGGGTCCGCGAGAGCCACCACTATCAGCAGTTGATCCGCGTTGGCGACCACCACCCGTTCGGTGGGGTCGGTGTCATCCGCGGTGCGCCGCAACACCGTTCGTCGCGGGCCCCGGCGCACGATCCGTGCCAGCGTGTCCGGCCGTCCGGACAGATCGCCGACCAGATCGACGTCGTCGCCGACGACGATCGGGGTGCGGCCCAGCTCTCGGGCCCGCATGGCCGTGATCCGGTGATCGGCGCGGCCGCCGAGCACACACCCCCAGCGGCCGCGGTCGACGCTGACCACCATGGCGGACTCGGCATCGGCGTGCTCGGGACGGGTCTTGGTCCGCGGTCGCGAGCCCCTGCCGGAGCGGACCTTGACGTCGGACTCGTCGTAGTCGCCGGGCCTCAAATGCCGGGCTCTTCCCCGTCGGCCAGCATCCGGGCCCACAGCTGCGGAAACTCAGGCAGCGTCTTCGCCGTGGCGCCGATGTCGTCCACCTGGACTCCGGCTACCCGCAGCCCGACGATCGCACCGGCCATTGCCATCCGATGGTCGGCATACGCGCGCCACGTGCCGGCCCGCAGCGGCGTCGCGGTGATCACCAGACCGTCCGGCGTTTCTTGGCAGTCGCCGCCCAGGCGGTTGATCTCGGCGCTCAGCGCGGCGAGCCGATCGGTCTCGTGACCCCGCAGGTGGGCGATGGCGCTCAGCCGGGACACCGATCCCGGGGTTGCGAGCGCGGCCAGCGCGGCGACCGACGGCGTCAGCTCGCCGACGGCACGCAGGTCCACGTCGAAGCCCGGGTAGTCCGCTGCGCCCCGCACCTCCAGGAATGAATCAGTTTGGGTGACAACGGAATTCAGTTTTCCCAAAACGCTCAGGATGTCGTCGGCGGGCTGCACGCTGGTCGCGGGCCAGCCGGTGATGCGCACGGTCCCGCCGCTGACCACCGCCGCCGCCACGAACGGAACTGCGTTGGTCAGATCGGGTTCGACTTCCCAGTGCCGGGCCGCGACCGCGCCCGCGCGCACGTGCCAGCTGTTGGGGACGGAGTCGTCGACGTCGACCCCGGCCTGCCGCAGCATCGCTATCGTCATCGCGATGTGCGGCGCCGACGGCAGCGTCGAGCCGGTGTGTTGGACGGTCAGGCCTTCGGAGAACGACGCCGCGGACAACAGCAGGCCGGACACGAACTGCGACGACGCCGAGGCGTCGATGGCCACGGTGCCGCCGGCGACCGAACCGCTGCCCTGTACCCGGAAGGGCAGACCGGTCCCGTCGATCCGGACGCCGAGGGCACGCAGCGCATCCAGCAGGGGCGCGATGGGCCGCGCCCGGGCTTGCTCGTCGCCGTCGAACTCGACCACCGAATCGGCCAGCGCCGCCAACGGCGGGACGAAACGCAACACCGTGCCCGCCAGACCGCAGTCCACTCGGGCACCTGGGCCGGGGGCAAGGCGGCCACTGACGGTCAGCTCCGGCCCGGACCCGTCGACCGACAGGCCCAGCGTGCGCAACGCTCCGATCATCAAGTCGGTGTCCCGGCTGCGCAGCGCCCCGCCGATGGTCGACGTGCCCTGGCCCTGCGCGGCGGCCAGCCCTGCCAGCAGTAGCGCCCGGTTGGTCTGCGACTTCGAGCCGGGAACGGTCACGGTCGCGTGCACCGGCGTGGTCGTATGCGGGGCCGTCCATATCTTCGGGGCCTCGGTGCCGCTCACGGCTTCATCCTGCCGTGTCGGCGGGTGTGGTGGGTACGAGGCACCATGGGAGGCATGTGTGGACGGTTTGCAGTCACGACGGATCCGGCCAAGCTGGCCGAGAAAATCAAGGCCATCGACGAAGCGACCGGCACCGTGGCCAACGCGGGAGGACCCAATTACAACGTGGCCCCGACCGCGACCGTCGCGACCGTGGTTACTCGGCATACCGAGCCCGACGACGACGCGACTCGGCGCGTCCGGCTCATGCGCTGGGGCTTGATCCCGCCGTGGGTCAAGGCCGGTCCCGACGGGATGCCCGAGAACAAGGGGCCGCTGCTGATCAACGCCCGCGCCGAGAAGGTCACCAGCTCGCCGGCCTTTCGCTCGAGCGCCAAGGCCAAACGCTGCCTGGTGCCGATGGATGGCTACTACGAATGGCGCGTCAACGCCGACACGGCCGGCAAGAAGTCTCCCAAGACACCCTTCTTCATGCACCGGGGCGACGGCGAGCCGTTGTTCGCGGCCGGCCTGTGGTCGGTGTGGAAGTCCGCCAAAGATGCTGCGCCGCTGCTGAGTTGCACGATCATCACCACCGACGCCGTGGGGGAGCTGGCCGAGATCCATGACCGGATGCCGCTGATGCTGGCCGAAGCCGACTGGGATGCCTGGCTGAATCCCGATGCGGCACTGGACCCCGAGCTGATTGCCCGGCCACCGGACGTGCGCGACATCGAGCTGCGCCAGGTGTCGACGCTGGTCAACAGCGTTCGCAACAATGGGCCCCAACTGATCGAGCCGGCGCAGCCGGAGCCCGAACAGATCACCCTGCTGTAGCGGTCAGTCGTCGGGACGTCATCCGAAGCCGACCAGTGATCCTTGCGAGAAGTACGGCCCAGCGTTGGGTGTCAGAGACGACACCGATCTGCTGAAGCGGCAACAACATCGGCAGCGTTGGTCTGCGCCCCCGACGCAAATCAGTGGCTCTGAGATTACTTCGTGGCCCGTACCTAGGGCGGCTTTTCATAGGCTCGAGACGACGCTGAAAAGCTGCTCACCCGCCAGCCCGACTTGCGTCACGTCCGCATGCGGGAAATGTCGACATTGGTCAAAAGCGTGCGCAACAACGGTCCGGAGCTGCTCGAACTGGTTAACCCACAGTCCGAGCGGGCCCGGCTACTTTAGGCATCTCAGGAGGTCTGGTGTGCACCGGCGGCGGCGCGCTGGCGGGCGCGGAAGGCCTGGACCTTGGCGCGGTTGCCGCATGTGCCCATCCCGCACCAATGCCGGTTCCGAGCCCGCGACGCGTCGATGTAGAGCCGCGTGCAGTTCGGATCGGAACATTGCTTGACCTTCTCGTTGTCGGGTCCGGCAATAAGGTCGAGCAGATCGGCGGCCAGCCTTGCGAGCAGCTGCGGCGCGGTGCCGTCGCGGCTCACGGATCCGTCCGGGTGCAATAGCGGCGTGAGCTGGGGTTGAGACGCGTGGTCATTGAGCAGGTCGACGTCGTCGACTTTGGGCCGGCCGCCCTCGAGCCGTGCCAAAACGATCCGGTAGATGGCTTCGCGTAGCGCGATCGCGGCCGCCAGTTCGTCGTCGGTGATTTCGATCACCGCATCCACCAGCCCGGCCTGAATTGCCCAGTCCGACAACTGTTGCGGGTTGGTCAACAGTTCCTCGCGCGCTGAATCTCGATATTTCAGCGTGCCCGCGAAGTCCAAGCACCGCCGCCCGCTCACGTATTTGAACGTCATGTAACCACCTTGACAGGTTTCACCATCTCGTGCAAGATGTAACTATTCAAGATGGTTACACAGCCGGACGGATTAGCTCACCGCGACGCCGCGAGCGAGCGAAAGAGGACATGCGGACAGGAGTAACTAATGGCTACAACGATGTGGACCTTGCTCTCTATCTTGGTCATCGCTCCCCTCGGTGCTCTTGCCTTTGATAGGCCCCTCAACGGCAACTGGATCTGGCACATCGACCCTGAGAAGGCGAGGGATTCGGCTTCACCGGCAAGACCCCACACCAACTAGCTCGGGCCGATTCGCAGCGCGCGATCGGGGTGGCTGGTGGTGGTAACGGCGAAGGTAGTTCCTGTGGTGGCTGGCCAGGCAGCTCGGGTGTCAGGAAGCCTCGCCCAGCGACGAACGAAATATTAACTGCTGCTCAGGGACTTTGGCCTCTAGCCCGCGGCGGTATTCGTCTCTTAAATTCGCTGCTGGTAACACCAGTTACCAAGCGGCACAAAGCCGTTCGTCCAGAGGAAGGTCGGGGATATGACGATAGTTAACGCGGTGGCGATCCACCCACGGTCGGGCGAGGTTTGGGACGAACTGCAGAAGCAGCTCAAGAAGGCGATCGCGATCGTCAAAAAGCACGGCGGCGAGAACGTCACTCTGCTGGTGACCGTGATCGGTGGTCAGCAGACAAACGCTCTGACCATGCTCGTCACCGCCGAGAACTGGACCAAGTTCGGCGAGATCCAGGAGGCGGTGTACGGCGATCCCAAGATGCAGGCCCTGATGCGGGAGACGGGCAAGATCGCCACGTGGGAGATCTACACCGCGCAGACGCTCGAACTCTGATCCCAGAGCCAAAAACCCGCCCGACCTGCTGCGGGCGGCGTTTTTGGCTGTGGGCTGGTGAGGCTGTCCCCGCTTCGGAGGACCACCTGCTTGCAAGTTCCTCTTAACACGCACTAGGCAGTTGCCCTGTGATGCGTCGTTTCGGCCTCCTGTCGATGGCGGCGCGAATACCATCACCCGCGACAGGCGGGGTAGCAGCGGCTACCCCCGATCCCGCAGGCGGCGGAGCAAAAGATGGTCTCAAAAGTGAAGGTCTCGCCAGATCTCATGGGTGGAGACGTTGACGAGGGGTACGGGAAGGTCGCCGACGCCTTCCGTCGCAACCTGAGCAGCGGCCAGGAGGTCGGCGCCGCTTTCGCCGTCTATCGGGATGGCCGCAAGGTCGTCGATCTGTGGGGCGGATTCCGCAATGGGATCACCCAAGCGCCGTGGGAGCACGACACCCTCGTCACTGTCTTCTCCACCACGAAAGGCGTTGCCTCGTTGGCCGTGGCAGTGGCCGTCTCGCGCGGACTGCTCTCGTATGACGCCAAAGTGGCCGACTACTGGCCGGAGTTCGCGCAAGCGGGCAAGGATGCGATCACGCTGCGGCAATTGCTGGCACATCAAGCCGGGCTGTCCGCACTTAAGCCGCCGCCGACGCTAAATGACCTGGCCGAGCCGACGAGGATGTCGGCCAAGCTCGCCGCCCAAGCCCCCGCGTGGACCCCGGGGACACGGCACGGCTACCACGGCATCACGCTGGGCTGGTATGAAGGTGAACTGATCCGCCGAGCCGACCCCGCGGGGCGCACACTTGGCCGGTTCTTCGCCGAAGAGATCGCTGAACCGCTCGGCTTAGATTTCTACATCGGATTGCCGACCTCGGTGAACCGGGACCGGGTGGCGCGGTTGCACGTCTTTTCCCGAGCCAAGCTGCTACTGCACCTCCACACCTTGCCGCCGGCTTTGGTGCTGGGATTGTTCAATCCGTTCGGCCTGACAGCGCGGTCCCTCACAATCGCCAAAGGGATCAAGGATCCTGAGATCTTCAACCGCGACGAATTACGGGTAATCGAGATGCCCGCCGGCAACGGCACCGGCACCGCGCGGTCGATCGCCAAACTCTATGGAAGCGCCGCCACTGGCGGTTCGGAAATAGGGCTGATTCCGCGCACCCTCGACGCTCTGAAAGAGCCTGCGATACCGCCGACCAACGGATTGCGCGACAAGGTGTTACACGTCGACATGATTTTCTCGCTCGGGTTTTGTAAGCCCAGCGAGATGGTCCTCTTTGGTTCGTCGGACAAGGCGTTTGGAACGCCGGGAGCCGGCGGCTCGTTCGGGTTCGCCGATCCAGACACCGGGATCGGATACGCCTATGTGATGAACAAGATGGGTTTCCACCTGATCGATCCAAGAGAAGCCGCCCTGCGCAAAGCACTCTTCCATGATGTTCTTGGAGCCAGGCCCCAAACCTGAGTTACTGCTGTCAGACGGGAATCTTTACGCGTCAGCAGGTTTAGATGCACCCTCGTGGCGGTTAACCAGCGGTGGGACGAGGGATCCCCTCGGAGGGAGTTGTTTGCGGTCATGGATGCGTTCGAGCAAGTAACCCGCGACATGCGGGAGTTCGCAATTGAGGTAAAGAGACTGGGCTATGCCCTGCCTGCCGGATACGAGAACCGGTTTCTTGAGCTGTCTGAACGCATGATCAAACGCACCGACGACTTAGCTGAGGCGAACCACTAAACCATCCGCGCAGCCGGGAGCCGCATCTGCGTGGGCAGTGCCGGGGCAGTAATTGCAGCTTGTGCTTCCCTAACCAGATCGTGAGTGGAGTAGCCGCATACTCTAGGCGCGCCCTCTGCCGCGCGAGAGACTGTTGGGGTTCTGTCCCCTC
>Ga0310910_10001664_pt1 | contig 12304 bp, 10 predicted proteins | sample GREbulkMGHF172_FD_203448 | JGI IMG/M metagenome (GOLD analysis project Ga0310910, IMG submission 203448) | Lab enrichment of tropical soil microbial communities from Luquillo Experimental Forest, Puerto Rico - GRE.bulkMG.HF172 | ecosystem: Environmental > Terrestrial > Soil > Tropical forest >... | reverse complement strand
CGAGTGTACGCGGGTCCAGCGCCACCGTGCCCAGCCGAGCTTCATGGGCGTGCGCCTGGTGGGGGATGATGACTTCAAGCAGTTTTTCCGTCCCCTCGTAGCAGAGGTAGGCGCCGCCAAACATGAGAAGCGGTGTGATCATCCAGGGGAGGAAATAGCTCAAGGCCAGAGTAACCGGGAGCAGAACGAGAAGCTTGTGGCGAAGCGATCCCGCCGCGATCTTGCCCACGATCGGCAATTCGCGCGCCGCAGCGAACCCAAGCACGTAGCGCGGAGTGACTGCTGCGTCATCGATGACGACACCCGCCGCCTTGACCCCGGCTTTGGCGGCCTGGGCCGCCACATCGTCAAGCGAGGTTGCCGCCACCTTCGCGATCGCCGCGACATCGTCGAGAAGAGCGATCAGTCCGATGCTCAAGGGGCTTTTGCTTTCTATTCAAAGAATTGTAGCGAGGAAGGGAGTGAAACTGCAAACCAAATTCCTGCTAGGTCCTGGGCAGCAATCCGTCCGCAATGGAAAAAAGTGCCGCTAATCCGGCAGCTATTGCCGCCCAAGCGCTCCAAGTGAGGCCGAGTATATCGGCGGTTTTTCAGATCGATGATCATCTCAGCGTTCATAGATTGTCGCAGTTTAACGATGGGACACTGCCGCTTGACGTTCCTTCGCTTCGTAGTATTCGGCCGAGAACTTGATCGACCATCGCGCGAAGAACGAACGCAATTCCTGAGTGGGCTTTTCGACCCCGAGATGGTCGGCGACATGCGCCTTGCGCAGCCACCTCACCACCGATGTGATGCCGGCGATTTGCTCGAGCCTCTCAATCGCCGCGATTCCGGCGATCTCTGCCTGCCGATAGCGAAAACCGATCTTTTTGATCGCATATGTGCGCTTGACGGTTTCATAGCCTTTGAACACGAGCCGGACGAACGGATGTCTTTTGGCCTGTGGCCAGGCTGCGGGATACACCGGCAGCACCAGAAGCTTGCTCTTGGCGATCACCGTTGCTAGCGGATGCAGAAGTTGTGTCCAAGCTGGCCAGGACGTGACCTTGGCAAACAATACCGCATGTATTGCCGTTGCAGCCCCGAAAGAGATCGGCAGCCAAAGTACCGCGCCCAGGATCACGAGCAATGCGGCGTTCGGCGTTAGATGCCGGCATTTTCGAAACACCCATGCCATGCCGTTTTCAAAGCCGTCATGTATAGCTTGTTCGAACGCCCGATAGCTAATCTTCCGCCGGAACCACGACCAGCTCCTGCGGATCGATCTGCGCCACTGATGACATTTCGTCTCGGAAAGGGGAAGGAGGCGCAACGCACCGTATAAGAAACCAACGATGACATCGCCAAGAAGCCTGGCCGCGAAGAGCGGAAGCCAAATAATCTGCATTGCCAAAGGAAAGGCGTAGTCGAACAACCGTATCAAGATCGAAACGACGAAACGCAGGAGCTTGTTTGCGGCAAGCGTGATAGAAACAAGTGGGACGATAATCACATCGTCGAGCGAACCGCGGAAGCGGCTTTGTTCAGTCCATGCCGGGTTTTGATAGTCGGTCATGGTGCAACATTTCCGGGCTTGTGCCGGCTCGAGGTGCCGGTCGTTGAGCGGCACCCCGATGTCTGCTTCTCTCCGCTGGCGTTAGGCCGCCGCGCTACCTACCCACGACACGTTTGACCACCATGGCCGCGATGCCCGCGAGCACGGCCTTGGCCATCGGCGACGACAGGATGTCGGCGATCGGACTTGACCCTGACGCTTGCAGCGGAGCCTGGGCGCCGTCACCGCCGAGCATATCCCGGAGCTGCCCCGGCTTCTTATGCAGATCAGTGAGCACCTGGCCCAGTTCCTTCGGTTCGGGCGCTACGCTTCCCGGCAGCGTTACGCCACGCGCTGCGGCTCGGTCCTGCAGCATCTTCACGAACGCCGCTCGTTCTTCCGGCGATAGCTTGCTGAGCGCCTCTTGCGCAGCCTGAGCATACTGATCTGGCGGTACGGCGTGTGATACCTCACCGTACCGCGTCAAAACCTCTTGATCGGAGTAGCCCTCGGACGGGCGTCCACGTTCGTATCGATCAACGAAATCGCTGTACTCTTTCTGGCGTTGCCCACCGGCAAGTAAATCCTCAAGGATTCCCATGTGCAGCACTCCTTTGCGCATCGGTCGCGGCCACAACGACCCTACTCCAATGCCCCCACGACGCGGGTGGCGTCGAGAGAGATGCGGAAGCTAATTTAGACCGCGCTTGGAACCTACCTTGATCTCGATCAAAGGGCCGTCCTTAATTCTTTCGATTTGGCAGCAAATCATTCAAAAACCGGACGCGGCCCCGGCGGCTGTGTTGATTCACGTCAATTGGTGCACTGCAGCTCCGGCTTGACTATCCTTCGGACGCTTGGCCTCTCCGCGGCCGACAATGAAACACGAAAGTGAAGCTTTCAGGGAAGCTCTCAAGGCCGAGGTACGCGATGGTAAAGTTGCTGCCTGCCAGGAGCAGAATTTCCGCGTCTTGGCATCCTATTCATTGGAATTCTATGTTTCGGATCATGCTCCGAGCCTCGGGAGCTGGCGGCGGTTAGTCATCCCTACCGCTACGGCCACGCCGCTGGGCAACGGCTGGCTCAAGCAGCACGAGGTTTCGGCGCGCCTTGCGCGTGTCGAGCCCGACAATCGCATGGCCCTGTCTGGTAAATGCGAGACCCTCCGGCTTGCCATCCAGATCGCCGAGCCGCCACGCGTTAAGGAGCGCCGCGGTGCCGCCCCCCGCGGGAAGATTATCCAGCCGCGCTATTGTGGAGGACTTGTCACTGAGCAGATAGAGATAGCCATCCGGCCCTATCTCGAGGTCACTGAAGTCAGCGCAGGTTTTGGACAGTAGCTTATCGGGAAGCCAGATTGCGAGAGCAACGAACTGGTGGCGGCCTTTTCTGATCGACCATCGCTTTCCGGTCGCCAGTGCGCCGCCGCGGACGAGGCCACGTGATCGCGAGTGTGGCGGACCGAACTCAATGAGCGCCGCCGGCTTCTTCTCCTTGGAGACGAGCAGATGCCCACCGGGCAGCAGCACCGCTCCTTCGCCCCGCGATCCCTTCGGGTCGGACCATGCTTTCGCAATTTCGCCGCGCCCTTCCACGGCAAGATCGATCGACGCAACCACCTTTGACGCCTTGGGGTCGATGAGTTCGACACGTGAAGGCGTCTCCTGGAGCAACAAAATGCGCCCGACGCCATCGGCGCAGACAGCCTCAATCTGCGGGTCATGTTTGGGAAGCTCCGAACCTGCGAGTTTCGCAATGCTGCGCGTATGCCAGTCGATTCGGCCCCGATCGTTGTGCGATAGGGAAAACCAGGCGATCTTCGCTGCCCGGTCACCGACCGCGATCAGTGACATCCGACCGTTGCGGCTCCGATGCAAGCAAATACCGGAGACCTCGCGAAGCGGGACGTGGACCACGCGGCGCACTCGCAGCCGGTTTTTGTTCTTGTCGTTTCTCACCATGGGAGAAAGTCTCGGCGGAGGGGACAATACAACCATTGACTGATGATTTTCGAGCTTTCGCTCAATTTATTCAACACCTCGCCGCCGATGCGAGGTCGGCAGTGCGCCGAGGGTCAAAAAAATGAAGCCGTCCCAGGGGAGGCCGGGGGTGTTCTGACGCTCCCGCCAGTCACTCGATTCGGAACTGGATGATCTTCGTGGCATTTATCGGAAGGATTAAGACATCGGCGGGCAGATTGGCGAAATCGAAATGTCGTTTCTGTGGCTTGATCTTCGGGGATCTGTGGCTCGATCTTCGGGAGAGCGGCTTGACCTGATGCTTGGACTTTCACATGTCGTCTATTTGGTCCCACTGGCGGACATTCGCTCGCGCAGCTAAATTTGCTTCGTTTGCCTTTCGGCGTACTGTTTCCGTGTTCCGGCATGACTGATCGTCTGGCGCGTATTGCACCCGGATTGATAAAACTCTTGTCCTACAGTTTTGCCGAAGACTTTCGGCACGATCTGTTGGCGGGAGTTTCGGTTGCTGCAGTGGCCTTGCCGGTCGCGATCGCGTACGCGCAACTGGCAGGTTTCAATCCGGTCGTTGGGCTCTATTCAAGCATACTGCCGCTGGTCGCGTACGCCATCTTCGGCACGTCGCGGCAATTGATGGTAAATCCCGATGCGGCGGCGTGCGCCATGATAGCTGCCGCAGTAGCCCCACTGGCGCGCGGCGACAGCGAATTATACTGGTCGCTAACGGTCGCGATCACATTTTTGGCCGGCATATTCTGCATCATCGCGAGTTTTTTGCGACTCGGCGCGTTGGCGGACTTCCTATCCAAGCCAATCCTTATTGGATTTTTGAATGGCATCGCGATTACCATTTGCCTGGGCCAGGTCGGCAAGCTGCTCGGCTTTTCGGTCGAATCCAAAACCATCATTTCGCAAGTTCTCGAGATTTTCGCGAAGCTCCCTCAAACGCAGATTCCGACGCTGATCGTGGGAGCGGCAAGCCTGGCAATATTGTTTGGGCTGGCGCGCTGGGTACCACGACTTCCAACCGCGCCGATCATTTTGATCGCCGGCGCTCTCGCGGTCGCACTGTTCCGGTTGGACCGGCATGGAATAGCCATTGTAGGGGCGGTTCCCGCGGGTCTGCCGCCGCTTCGATTGCCTACTTTCCCAGAGGACGACATACCATCCGTGCTGGGCAGTGCGGCGGGTTTGGCTCTCGTGCTGTTTTCGAGCGGCATGTTGTCGGCGCGCAGTTTTGCATCGAGAGGTGGTTACGAGGTCGACGCCGACCGTGAATTCGCTGCGTTTGGTGCGGCTAATCTTGCGTCCGCCATCTCGCAAGGGTTCGCCGTCACCGGCGCTGACTCGCGCACGGCAGTAGCGCTTGCAGCCGGCGGCCGCACCCAGGTGACTGGATTGGTAGCTGCCGCCACGATCGCCGTCGTGTTGCTGTTCCTGACCGGCCCTTTGCGATATGTGCCGATCGCCGCCCTGGGCGCGTTGCTTGTGTTTGTTTCAATTTCGCTGTTCGACACGCGAACGCTGCGCGAAATTTGGAGCATCGACCGTATGGAGGTTGGCCTTGCCGCGATCACCACGCTGGGGGTTGTCGCGCTGGGCGCCATCAATGGGATCCTGGTGGCGGTGGGTTTGGCCTTGATCCGCTTCGTCAAGCTGACCGCGCGTCCCAGGGACGAAGTCCTGGGAACGGTTGAGGGGCTGCCCGGTCTGCATTCGATTGAACGACATCCGGGGGCCACGACCTTTCCGGGGCTGGTGCTATACCGCTTCGATGGACCGCTTACTTTTTTCAATTCCGATTATTTCAAGTCACGGGCCCTGGCCGTGGCCGACGCCGCAGGTCCCGAACTTCGATGGTTTGTGATCGATGCAATTCCAATCAGTCAGATCGACACGACTGGCCTTTACGCACTTCGCGATTTGCGGGAGCGGCTCGAAGCGCGCGGAACATCATTGATACTGGCCGGGCGCAAGACGGAGTTTCTCGTCTGGTTTCGGGAAGCTGGTCTCTACCGGCCCGAACACGAGAAATGGATCCTGCCTACGCTACGCCAGGCTTTAAAGGCCTACCGGCGGGAGTCGCAACAGATCGCGCCGGTCGCCGAAGATGACTTGTGAACGACGCTTCGGGGTCAAAGTCACCTTCCGCTCCCATCTACAGCGGAGGGTCGACTGATCACGCCATCGCGCGCTGGGGCAACAACTCCGCGATCTGGATTGCGTTCAACGCGGCACCCTTCAGAAGCTGATCCGTTGCCACGAACATCGCGATCGAGCGGCCGGACGGGTCGCTGAGATCCTTGCGAATGCGGCCGACCAGGACCTCATCCTGGCCCGACGCATCGATCGGCATCGGGAAGTAGTTCTTCGCCCGATCGTCGACGATCCGGACCCCTGGCGCACCTGCGAGGATTTCGCGCACCTCCTGTTCATTGATCGGCCTTTCGCATTCGAAGGTGATGGCCTGGGAATGCGCGCGCAGCACCGGCACGCGGACGCAGGTGACGCCGATTGCGATGCTCTCGTCCTCGAAGATCTTGCGGGTCTCCCGGATGACTTTGGTTTCCTCCTCATTGTATCCGGTTTCAGGATCGATCCTGGTGTCGTGGTTGAAGACGTTGAACGCGTAGGGGTGCGGCAGCACTTTCGGCTGATAGGCCTGGCCTGCGAGATGCGCGCGCGTCGAATCAAGAAGTTCCTGCATGGCGGCTGCTCCCGCACCGCTTGCGGCCTGATAGGTCGAGATGATCAGGCGCTTGATGCGGTTGTTCCTGTGGATCGGCCAGAGCGGCACGAGCGCCGTGATCGCCGAACAGTTCGGAACAGCAATGATGCCCTTGTGCTCACGGATACGGTGGCAGTTGATTTCGGGGATCACCAGGGGCGCGTCCGGATCCATGCGGAAGGCGGACGAGTTGTCGATGACGACGGCTCCTGCCTTGACCGCGATCGGCGAAAACCTCCTGGAGACGCTGCTGCCGGCCGAGAACAGCGCGATGTCGACGCCCTCGAAGGAGTTTTCGGTCAACTCCTCGATCACGAGCTCCTGGCCGCGAAACGAAAGCCGCTTGCCTGCCGAGCGCTTGCTGGCAAGCGCTTTCAGCTTGCCGACGCGAAAGCCGCGCTTGTCCATGGTAGCCATGAACTCGGCACCCACAGCGCCGGTCACGCCGGCAATGGCAACAACGGGATCGTCGGTCACTTTGCTCTCCTTTGTTCGAGCATGATCCCGGAAAACCGTTCCGGATCACGTTCAGGCAATAAAAAAGCCCCGGACCTTTGCAGGCGGGGCTTCGGTTCGCATATGCGGTAAAGACTTAGGCGCGCACGACTCCCGAAGCCCGCGGGGGCTTGCCGGTTTTCGTCGTGGTTTTCGCCGAAGTCATCATGGCCGCGGGATATAGGGGCTGCATGCATCCGCGTCAATGACTTTTGGGCCCGGCCGGACGCTCAACGAGGTTGCAAAAGGCGCACCCGTTACGCGATAAGCCCTCGCATGGAGGATCTTCCCAATCATTTCGAGCTGCTGGCAATTGACGGCAATGCGCGCACCGGCCACCTGACCACACCGCATGGCGTGGTGCGTACGCCGGCTTTCATGCCTGTCGGTACGGCGGGGGCCATGAAGGGGGTGCACTGGCGCGACGTACGCGACGCCGGTACCGACATCGTGCTCGGCAACACCTATCATTTGATGCTGCGGCCCGGCGCCGAGCGCATTGCCGCGCTGGGCGGACTCCAACATTTCACCGGCTGGAACGGGCCGATGCTGACGGATTCCGGCGGCTTCCAGGTGATGTCGCTATCCGATCTGCGCAAGATCAGCGAAACCGCCGTGACGTTCCGCTCGCATATCGACGGCGCCACGGTGGAGCTGTCGCCGGAACGCTCGATCGAGGTGCAGCGGCTGCTCGGCGCCGACATCGCCATGCAGATGGACGAATGTGTGCGGTTGCCGGCCGAACGCTCCGACGTCGAACGCGCCATGCAGTTGTCGCTGCGTTGGGGCGAACGGTCGAAGCGCGCGTTCGAGTCGGCGCCTTCCGGCTACATGTTGTTCGGGATCGTGCAGGGTGGCGATGCGCCGGAGCTGCGCAAGGTCTCCGCCCGCGGAGTGGTCGACACCGGCTTTCACGGCTACGCGATCGGCGGCCTTGCGGTCGGAGAACCGCAGTCGGTCATGCTTGCCATGATCGAGGAGGTCGTGCCGCTGCTGCCCGTGGACCGGCCGCGCTATCTGATGGGCGTTGGCACGCCGGAGGACCTGCTTGAGGCGATCAGACGCGGCATCGACATGTTCGATTGCGTGATGCCGACGCGAAATGGACGGCATGGCGTTGCGTTCACGCGGTTCGGCGCGGTCAATCTGCGCAACGCACGCCATGCGGACGACCCGCGACCACTCGATGAGCAGAGCGGGTGGCCCGCCACGCGCGCGATCTCGCGCGCCTATCTGCATCATCTCGTGAGGTCGGGCGAGGCGCTCGGGGCAATGCTGCTGTCCGAAATCAACATCGCCTATTACCAGCGCCTGATGAGCGAGATCAGAGACGCCATTTCGCGAAGGTGTTTCGAGGAATTCTATGGACTGACGCGGGCCGGATGGGCGCGGGGCGATATCGCGCCGCGCTAGGCACAGAGGTCAGTTACATGCAAAGCGCCGGAGCGTGTGCTTCGTCACAAAACCGTAACCGCAGGTGTCGCAGGTCCACAGATAGGTGATTAGATCGTCCGGCAAATAGGCGGACGCTTCCGCAGCCACCATGGAGTCTGCGCAAACCGGACAAGTCGGCAACTCGCTTCCGCGCGGATCGGGGCGTCGCGCGGCCGTCGAAAACACTTCAGCAACTGCTGTCATCGCTGGCCCCCCTTCTGCATTTGCGTTCCAAAGCTGAGCATAACATACACCAATTCGTTTGACGATGTAGCAACACAAATGCGTTCGTTTTGCGTTACCTCCATTCAAATAAAATTTTGCGATGCAGCGAGTTTTGAACTGCGAGAATCTTGCGCTTGCGTGCTCACGCGCAACTCCACTAGAGATGGGCGCGGATTTTCGCTCATATCGCGCGTTTGCAAGGGAGTTCCTCATGAATGCGCCGTCAATCGCTGGTGCAGTGCACCCTCCGGGCCGTGGTCGGGTGTTTGACTCCATTGTCGACGCGATCGGAGATACGCCGATCGTTCGCCTGCGCAAATTGCCGCAGGCCCACGGCGCACACGCGACGGTTTTGGCGAAACTTGAATATTTCAATCCGGCCGCGAGCGTGAAGGACCGCATCGGCGCTTCGATGGTCGTCGCGATGGAAAAAGCGGGCCTCATCAATGCCGATACCGTATTGATCGAGCCGACCTCGGGCAATACCGGCATCGCGCTTGCTTTCGTCGCCGCCTCGCGCGGCTACCGACTGAAACTCGTGATGCCGGAGTCGATGTCGATCGAGCGGCGCAAGATGCTTGCCTTTCTCGGCGCCGAGATCGTGCTGACGCCGGCCTCGCAGGGCATGAAGGGCGCGATCGCCACCGCCGAGGAATTGTTGCGCACGACGCCCAATTCGGTGATGCCGCAACAGTTCAAGAACCTCGCCAATCCCGAAATTCACCGCCGCACCACGGCAGAGGAGATCTGGAACGATACCGGCGGCAACATTGATATCTTTGTTGCCGGCGTCGGCACCGGCGGGACCATCACCGGGGTCGGTCAGGTGCTGAAACCGCGAAAACCCTCCCTTCGCGTCGTTGCGGTGGAGCCGGAGGAGAGCCCGGTGCTGTCGGGCGGGCAGCACACGCCGCACAAGATCCAGGGCATCGGCGCCGGTTTCGTTCCCGACATTCTCGATCGCTCCGTCATCGACGAGATCATCAAGATCAACAGCGCGACCGCGATCGAGACCTCCCGCGCGCTGGCGCTCAACGAAGGCATTCCCGGCGGCATTTCCTCGGGCGCTGCGATCGCCGCCGCGCTGCAAATCGGCAGGCGACCGGACAGCGCAGGCAAGACGATCCTTGCGGTCGTGCCGTCGTTCTCGGAGCGCTATCTTTCGACCGCGTTATTCGAAGGGATCTGACATGGCTGATCAACCGAGAAGGCCCCGAACGCTGAACGACGCGCGCACCGAAGCGGAGGCGGCATTCAAGAAGGCCACCGCCAAAGTCGCGCAAGCGCCGCCGAAGACGGCCGCAATCCCCGGCGTGAAGGAACAGGTCACGTTGCGGATCGATCAGGACGTGCTGGAATTTTTCCGGGAGGGCGGGCCCGGCTGGCAGGACAGGATCAACGAAGCCCTGCGCAAGGCCGCGGGCAAATAGCTAAATCCGGAGTCTTTTGCGCGGCTCTGGACTGCTTCGTTTCGCTCGCATTGACGAATTTCCAAAGAAAAAGCCCGGCTCTTGGCCGGGCTTTTTCCTTTCCGAAATGCTCTTGCCGGTCAGTGACGGAACATGCCGCCCATCATACCGCCGATCACGCCGCCCATGAAGGCGCCTGGGTTGGCCCCGCCGCCACCACCACCGCCACCGCCGCCACTGACGCGGCGACCACCTCCGCCACCGCCGCCGCTGTGGCGGACGCGGCGCGATGAATCATCGGAATCGTCGCCGCTGGTTGTGCTTGGTGTCGCCGAGACGATCTCGCTCAACAGCGCCTTGTGCTGGAGCCTGTTGAGATAGCCGCTCACGGGATAGCCGCGGGCGGCTTGCCAGCGCTTGATCACCGTGCGCGTGTCGTCGTCGAACTTGCCGGTCGCCTTGATGTCGAAGCCGAGGCCCGTGAGCCGCCGCTGCACGTCGCGGCGCTGGCCCTTGTCGAGCCCGATTTGATCCTCGGTGGTCTGGTTGGCTTCTTCGGTGAAGGTGGCCTGGTCGACGCCCGAGGTCAGGTTGCGCGTCGTGGTCGAAGGGCCGTTCTCGATCGCTGCAATCCTCGCCAGCGCCAGCGACTTGAACTGACCGTTGGGATAGCTCGACAGGTACGCATTAAGCTCTTCAGGCTTGTTGGAATCCTTGACCGACCGCCAGAACTCGACTTCGACCTCGCTGCTGCTGCCGCTGCCCGTTGAGGCAACCGCGGGCGCCGCCGGCGTCGTGGCGCCGCCGGGGGCTGCCGCGGCCGCGGGTGGTGCTTCCTTCGGAGGCGCGGCCGGATTGAGATAGACCGAACCGATCAGATTGGTGTGACCCCAAGGCAATTGACCCTTGTTGGTCTCTTCGTTGACCTGGGCACGAACCTCGGTCATCGCCTGCTGGATTTCAACGCCAGGCTCGGTGATGTGGGCGATCAGCGCGCGGGTGAACGGCGAGTTGGTGCCTTCCTGGCCGTCAAGCGCAGTCTGGCCGGGGCCGGTCGCAAACGCGATCAGCGTGCCTTCGCCGGATTTCATCTCGGCGAGACCCTGGCCGACCGACACGCTCCGGGTCGCGGTCGACTTGATCTTGGCGGCGAACGGATTGTCGCGACAGGCGTCGAGGAACACCAGCTTGACCTTGGCGTCGCCCATGGTCTGGTCGAGCGTCAGGTCGATGTTGATCGCGGCGCCCAACTTGACGTCCATTTCCGATTTGATGTCGGCATCGATCGGCAGCAGATAATTGGTGCCGCTGATCGCGATGCCGTGGCCGGCGTAATAGAACACGGCAACGTCGGCACCCTGGGCGCGCTTGCCGAAATCGAGCAGCTTTTCGGTCATCTTGTCGCGGGTGAGGTTGACGCCTTCGACGACCTCAAACCCGACATTGCGCAGCACGCTGGCCATCGCCTTGGCATCGATCGGAGGGTTCGGTAGTTGCGCCACGTTCTTGTAGGCGCCGTTGCCGACCACGAAGGCCACGCGCTTGTCGGCCAGCGCCGAATGCGCAGTGAACAGCATGCAGATCAGGGATAGGAGGATGGAATGGTAGCGCATCTGAAATCCCCTGCGGAATCGAAATTTTTGAAGGCGGCAAAGGTGCCGGACAGTTTACACGAAAAACCCGGTCTCCGTGCGACAAAAATCGGCCGTTACCAACACCTGAGCGCGCGCCATCGCATCCTCCGTGCGCCAAAGCTATCCAATCGCCTGGACGGTATTGCGTGATTTGGGTCACAAAATTGGAGGGTGACGCCGAGATCGGCCGGAGAGATTCGAGCCCGGGAGCCCTACGTACCCGCGCGAGCCGGCACGCGATTGGCGCCCTTCAGATTGAGAAGGTTGCCGACCAGGATCAGCGCCGCGCCGAGAACTGTCCAGACGTCGAGCCGTTCGCCGTAGATCAGCCAGCCAGCGGTAGCCGTCAGCGGAACCCGCAGGAAGTCCATGGGCACCACGATGGTCGCATCGGCATATCGCATCGCATTGGCCAGGCAGTAGTGCGAAAAAGTACCGCAGATCGCGACCACGACCATCCAGCCCCAGACCTGCGCCGACGGCCAGGTCCAGACGTAGAGCGTGGGAAAAAATCCGGCGACCGATTGCACCACCAGCATCCAGAAAATGATAGCAAGCGCGCTCTCGGTGCGGGTCAACAACTTCACCAGCGCCATGGAAATGCCGAAGCCCACGGCGGCTGCGAGCGCAATCAGTTGACCCGGATTGATCTCGCCGGTGTCCGGGCGAACGATGATGACGACGCCGACGATCCCGAGCACGATTGCGGCGACCTTCCACAGCGTCATGCGCTCGCCGAGAAAGGATGCAGCGAGGATAGCCGTCCAGATCGGCATCGTGAACTCGAGCGCCACCACCTGGCCGATCGGAATCAGTGTCAGCGCGAAGAACCAGCCGAGCTGCGCGGCGTAATGAGTGAGGTT
>Ga0310910_10001661_pt1 | contig 12309 bp, 17 predicted proteins | sample GREbulkMGHF172_FD_203448 | JGI IMG/M metagenome (GOLD analysis project Ga0310910, IMG submission 203448) | Lab enrichment of tropical soil microbial communities from Luquillo Experimental Forest, Puerto Rico - GRE.bulkMG.HF172 | ecosystem: Environmental > Terrestrial > Soil > Tropical forest >... | reverse complement strand
AACTCTGAGGCAATCCTTCTCGCGGTTCTTCCGACTGTTTAGATCTTAATCTAGAATACCGGCAATTCTGAGATACGTGCCTTTCAAGCTTGAGGAAAGAAGAAGATTCAGACCTGGCCCTGGTTCAGGCGCTGCAGCACGGTGAGGATCGGAACGCAACGAAACCGACGCGCTGGAACTGACGATGGAGACGTTCGTTCGGGCTTACTTCAACGTCGGTAAGTTTCGGCCGAAGGCCAAGTTTGTAAGGTGGTTGTACCAGATCGCCCTAAATCTTTGTCGCGATCACCTGAGAAGCCGAGCTTACCAATACTCCCTCCAGACGGAGTCTTTTGATGCACCCATCGGGGACAACAAAGACCCGGGTCTGCTTCTGGCAACGGACCGGAGGGCAGATGAGAGCACGGATCGTCGTGAGGAATTAGCCGCTTTGGAAAACGCAATCAACGAATTGCCCGAAGACCTGAAAAACGTGTTCATCTTGACGGCTTTGGAAAAACGGCAGCAGGGTGAAGTTCAAGAACTTCTCGGTATCTCGCCCAAGGCGGTCGAGACGAGGCTTTATCGAGCTCGCAAACTGCTTTTGGACAAGATGGGTAAAAAGGGCTTTTAACCTGACCTTCTCTACACGGGAGATTGTCATTCCAGGGGAGACCGTCGAAGAAGCCGGGCCCCTCGTCCAAGTCATGTCTATCATTGAATTTGCGCTGGCCTACAAAGGCGGATGACCACGCAACGGCGTCGGCCACCTGGAGCCGCCGGTTTATCGCGAGGCTGACGACGTGTCCTGAAAAGAAGATCACGCACGCGTGAATCCGCGCCTGGGCCGAGTAGAACGGCGCCCCTGCGTCTCCCGAACTCCCCGACGATACCTTGACGATCAAGACCGGCCACGTTGCGTTTCCTATGATCCGGTCGACCTTCAGGCCGTTGATGCTTTGGAACACGCGGACGGCGACGGCGGTCAGGGAGCCGAAAGCAGCGTCCACCGCGAGCGACAGCCCAGGAGCATTGAGAAGATACTGCATACCATTTTTCCCGTCCGCGAATTATGCGCTCAAGGAGAAGGCATGCTCTCGATGCTCATGTTTCGAGATCAACTTTAAAAGCAGTTGGCGGTCGATCTTGCCGGCTGCATTCCGGGGAATTTCACCGACGATCTGAAGCTTCTCGGGAATTTTGTAGTCTGCCAGCCGGGCAGTTACATGAGCTAGAATTTCATCGGGGTCTGCGCTTTGCGCACCACTTTCCAACTGCACGAAGCCGGTTACCCGCTGTCCCAGCTCAGGATCCGATATACCGACGACTGCGGCGTCGCGAACCGCCGGGTGACTCAGCAAGGCAGACTCGACTTCGACCGGCGAAATATTCGAACCGCCGCGAATAATCAGGTGCTTCTTCCGGGAAACGAACCAAAGATTACCTTTCTCATCCTGTCGCATGAGATCGCCGGTATGAAACCAGCCGGCCTTTGGTGCGTCCTCTACCAGCCCCGGCCCGGCCCAGTAGCCTGGCGTAACATGGGGGCCGCGCGCGGCCAACTCCCCCACCTGGCCAGGAGACACCGACCTGTTACCAGGCGGACCTGGGCATTTTTTACAATTCTGGTTACGGGTCCGGGCTCCAAGCCGTAGGTGAGCGAGCCGAGCGCCTCCGTAGCCGCCCAAGTGGAGCGTAAAGGAATCCCAAAAACGGAAGGGAACTGCTCTTGCACCTCGGATGGACAGACATCTCCCGCTGAAATGCAAGTCCGTAACGAATCGACGTTCCGAGCGTGTGCTCGCTGGCGCTGCAGGAGAGCCGCGTACATGAACGGCAGTCCGGCTAGCCAGGTACAATGGTGGCGTTCAATCGCATGGAGCACGGCATCGGGGTCAAACCGCTCCAACAAGACAAACGGCACGCCAAAGCTGATGTAGGCCAGCATGGTGAAAAGCCCGCTGGCGTGAACTGGAAGTGGAAACGTGGAAGTTAGACCGGTCTTCTACAGTTCGCAAAACTGAGTTGTTGACGCGTTGAGGCCTTACGTAACGCCTTAAGCCCTTAACGGAGGTTTTCGGCTGAATGTGCCCAATACGCGTATACGGACAAAGCTTCACAGCAGATTAACTGATGATAATTTGCGGGTGATTGGGCCATGATACTCTCCGAGGGCGCGGAGGCAAAGGGGGCCGACGATAGCGCTGGAAGATAGGGACGGAGCATTCTCGGAATTCCATCATATGTCGGGGGCCGTACACTACACTCTTGGGCGCAATTCAGTGATCATGTACTTCGCAGCAAAGTCAATGAACGCACGTACACGAGCTGGCAATACACGATGTCCCGGATAAACAACATGGGCTGAAAATTCTTTCGCATTCCACTGCGGCAACACGCGCATGAGCCTTCCTGAAAGAAGATCCTCTCGAATGAGCCATTCCGGCAGGAGGCCGATTCCAAGGCCGGCGCAGACGGCTTCACGCACGCTTGTGGAGCCTTCCGAAATCAGAACGGGTGAAATCTGAAACGTTTGCTCACCGGTTTTGGCAGAATACAGCATGACATTATTACCGCCTCCAAATCGTGTCGCTGAGAGACTGATCCAGGGCCATGATTCGAGGTCAGACGGTTTCTTAGGCGCTGGACGGCTCTTAAGAAATGCTGGTGATGCCACCAGGCAGCGCACGATTTTTCCCGATGGACGCGCCACCACAGTGTCGTCCACGATGTCGCCAGCCACGACGCCGGCATCATACCCCTCCTGAATAACATGTACCGGGCGATTGGTGTAGCCGAGTTCCGCGGTCACTCCTGGGTTGGCCTGCAGGAAGTTGGCGATAAGCCTCGTGACCACGGATTGCCCGAAGTCAATGGTCGCAAACAAACGCAAATGCCCGCGCAACGCGGCTTGATCTTCGTGTAACCGCTGTTCGGCGTCTTCCGCCAAAGCCAGCATCGCCCGAGCATCGGACAGGAGCCGGTGTCCGGTTTCGGTCAAGCTCATGCGATGGGTATCGCGCCGAAGCAATGCCGCGCCAGCTTTTTGCTCTAATTGCTGCAAATAGCGGCTTAAGGTCGGTTGTGGAAGTTTCAGCCGGCGCGCGCCCGCCGAAATGCTGCCGCTTTCCACGATGCAAACGAATGCGCGCAACCGCGAAAGGTCCTCAAATGCTGCCATTCATTTTATGAATAACAATTATCAATTTGCGGTGCCTACTGAAAAATGTCCTTCGTGTCATGTTTTGAGCGTTATGAAAAACATTCAAAACAATTCCAAAGTCGCTCTCGTGACCCGAGAACCGAACACAAGCAGTGATACGTTTGGGGCAAAGCGCGAGTCTGGCCTAAAGAACAAAGAACCAGAAGCATTTCAGCGAACAGCCGGTGTACAGAATTCCTTAGCGTACATGGGAAGTATCATATCCTTTCTCGCCGAGGGAGGCGAAACCGCAGGCCGCTTCGCTTTCATGGAATACCGATCGAGGCCAGGCACCGAGCCGCCACCGCATATCCATGAATGGGAGCACGAGCTCATCTATGTCCTGGAGGGAACGATGCAGTTTTTCTGCGAGGACAAGGCGATGATCGCGCGTCCTGGAGAGATGGTGTTTATCCCTCGAGGAAAGCCGCATGCCTTCTACATCCTTTCCGAAAATGTGCGGGCGCTGGGCCTGATTGTTCAAGCAACCGATTCGAAACCACTTGGACTCGATCGCTACTTCCGGGCCATGGGAGAGCAGGCACTGAGCATGGAACTTCCTGACGGTGCAGTCACCTATGCCGAAGCTGATTTGCAACAGGCACAACGGATCGCAAACGAGGTTGGATGCCGGCTGCTCTCGCCTGAGGAGACGGCCGCAGCCCTCCCTCTCCGATGTGTTGCAACTTTGTAGTCGAATGGGAGGTCGGGATAGATGATGAGAGATTTAACTCGTTGCAGCGAACAGACCGAGAATAAAGCGATGAAGCAGACCAACCTTCATACCCACCGCACTGTAGCACGCCTGCCCCTTGCGGATCATATGAATCGCTTCATAGCCGGCAATCGTGCGCCATGCTCCCCAGAAGGAGCGAAAATGCTGGCTTGTGCGAACCCGACCTTTGATGGCCCGGTGGTCCTGTTCCAGGACATATTGAGGTACTGTACCGGACGGTGCTGACAATCCTCCTCAAGGGCACCTTCGGCTTTGAGCTGCGCGATCGCCGGCGGATAACCGGCGTGCTGGTCGGTATTGATTACGCGGGGTGCGGGATGGTTCTCTCCGCCCAAGGATTTCGCCAGAAAGCGCTTAGCCGCTGCTGCGTCGCGCCTGGCTGAAAGAAGGAAGTCGATCGTCGCACCGTTGGAGTCCACGGCCCGGTACAGATATATCCACTTGCCCTTGACGCGGATATAAGTCTCATCTACGCGCCAGGAGTCGTTGGTCGGTTTGAGCCGCCGACGTAATTGGCGCTCAAGTTCCGGGGCGTAACGCTGTACCCACCTCCAGACGGTCACGTGGTCGACCAAAAGTCCGCGCTCAGCAAGGAGTTCCTCGACGTGACGGTACGAGAGCGAAAAGCGCAAGTACCAGCCGATCGCAAGTAGGATCATTTCCGGTTCAAATTGCCGCCACTTGAAAAGACCCGAAACCGAAGGCGTCAGCAGGAGCATCAGCTCAGCATATCAGACTGCTCCTGCAAAGTTGGAACACTTCCCATCAGGCAACGTGATAGCCAGGGAATCTCGGTCAACATAGATAAAGTTTGCCGATTTGTGGGTAGCATCAAAATAGCCGTAATCATAATCAAACGTTATGATCAGCTGTCGTAGATTGTGATATACAGCGCCCAGGGAATCGAGGCAGCCCGCGTTTATGCACTCGTTGTGACGCGGGCGGGACGACCACGTCACAATGCGGCCGTAGTTCGGCACCCGACCGTCGTCTCGAGGACGAGGACGATTTGTTGTGGCTACGCCGCACTCGGGGCAATGCAGCTGGGCATTTGGTTAGGCACGCGGCGAACTTAATTCCGACCGATAACCGTTGCAGAAGCGGACGAACGTGTCGCTGGGTTCTCCCAGAGCACCACTGGGCAATACCCAATAGAATCCGCGTCGCACCAGGAGATCGGCAATCCGCACTATGCGAAGCTGGCCGAGAGCCAATTCATTCTGCACGCACCAACGGGACAGAAATGCGAATCCCATGCACTGCGTCGTGGCAGTCTTGATCGCTTCGATGTCGGCCAAGACGTACTGATACGCGAGCAACTTGGCTTGGATTCCCAGTTTGCGCATGGCTTTTTCTACGACCACCCTGGTTCCAGAGCCGGCTTCTCTCCAGATCAGCGGAACTTTGGCGAGATCTTGGGCTGTCGCCACCGACGCAGCCAGCCGTTGGTAGCTGCGGAATGTCGGATTGGTACCGGCAACCAAAACCACCTCGTCTTCAACGAATTGTTCAAGTCTGAGCCCGGCTGCGCGGTGACTCCCCTCCACAAGTCCGAACGGGTAAAGGCCCTCCTGGACGGATTCCAGGACAACTTGGGAGTTTTCTACCCGCAACTCGATTTGGAGCGTTGGATAAGCTCTGGAGAACTCGGCCAGTAACACCGGGATGAGATGGGATGCAATCGTAAGGCTGGCCCCGAAGCTGAGCTCCCCGCTTAGTTTATGCTCGGAGCGGAACGAAGCCTCGATCCGGGAGAGGGTGTTCTGAATTTCTGCCGAGAGCGTCCGCAAGGTGTGGCCGTGCGTCGTCAGTCTGACGCCCCGGGTCGAGCGAGAAATAAGCGGCTGGCCAACAATTTCCTCAAGTCGCCGAACATGCGCGGTGACCGCCGGCTGCGACAAATGCAACTGCTTCGCCGCCGTCGAGACTTTTCCACATTCCGCAACAGTGAGGAACGATCGGAGAAGCCTCAGGTCAAGATCGTTCGGGTTTATAATCAGCCTTTCTGCAGAGAGTTCGCGGCCATGATTCTGATGCCTTGATATCAGATGACATGATGTTTAGCCAATCAATTGATTGTCCTCTGTAGGATCGCGGCCCTCGGTGGTAGGGTCACGCTCCCGCGCGCCGGCGCTGAAGCAGCTCTGCGAGCTGTTCAGACGCGGCGGATGTTGCATGACGCCGGTCGTCATCGTCCTGCAGCATCCCGGCTAGGACGAAGTCAGGTCGTGCCGACCCGGGCTGCGCGGCGGGCTGTAGAAACCATCCGGTTCATGGTCCCAGTTCTCAGCCGGCATTTGCGTGTTTGCTTTGTAGTGCGGTTGGCGCGCATTCGCTGAGTTCATGTGATGCGACTAGAGAAAACCAAACAAGCTGAATGCTAACACCACACTGAAGAAAGATTGGCTATGCGGTCTGATGAATTCCAACAGTTTCGTTTTCATGATTGTGGCTACCATGAAAACTCCGGCCTACATAATTCAAGGCTATGATTCGCTATCGGATTGTATGATGGCTGTTCGTGCCGTGCCGAAGGGTCAATGTGACTTTTTAAGCAGGCTCTGGACGACTGCAGATGAGATACGCACAGGGATGTCGGAATACCCAGGTTTTTCTACCGCAGGGCGGCTTTCTATTATAGCAGCGACGGAGCGGCGGCCAGGCACCGCGACCTGACCTGTTCTTATTGTGAGCGGGGCCGAGACTGGCGTTGCAGAAATCAGGCCATCAGATGTCATGATCTCTAATCATAAACTTCTATTATGCCGCTGGGGCGGGGATTGATATTTGTCGTCGTAAAACTGGGAAAGCAAATGAATGAAATGAACGAACTATCGGGTGAATTCACGAATGATTTCCTGCACGCTCAAGCAGACGCTGGCGACTACCTTTTGGACGAGGAAGGTTTCCAGTACCGGCCAACGCAAGACGAGATGAAGCAGCTGGCCCTGGAAGGCAATTCGCTCCTGTTTATCGATTGTTTGAAAGGCAAATGCAAATACGGACAGGCAGCGCCTGATTCACGGGATGAATAGAGTTTACGAAAATATTATACAGACCTGTACCAGCGGTGGCACCCCATCGGCGGCTTCCCGTCAAAGTGCACTACGGGTTGTGGCGATATTGGAAGGTGCTATGATGCTCGCCCGAACGCTGGATGACCCCAGCGTTTTTGAGGATGCCACTCGAAATCTGCCTTAACCGTTATCGCCCAGAGCGGAAAACCAACGGTCACTTCTATGCCAAATTCTTCCATTAAAATCGCCGTCGACGCGATCAGGGTTGAGCAAACAAAACAGCAACACAAAATATCCAAATTTATAAGCCGTTAGTAACAAGGATCTTACACAAGTAAATCAAGGCCCTTTCAAGGCCGGTAGACGGGTTAGAATCCACGCGCTGCCAGCCTGCAGGTTAGTGTCCAAAGTGGCCGGCTTCTCTCGGGAATCAGAGGCTATAGCTCGCGAAGCCGACGCCGGTCCGCCGCGTTCATCCTCAACAGCAAAACCGCGTCTTGCGGAAGACGGCAATATTCGAAGGACGATTCCGGAGATGTACCAATGACTGCTGGGGAGGGTGAGGAATAGGCGCATGGATCGTCCGCCGAGTTCTGATTCCCGCATTTGGTCCGTGCTAAGAAGTTTGGCACAGCGAGAAGAAAGAGGCCATATTCCGATAGCGCCCCTGACGCGGGTGCGAAAGAACAAGGCGTGGTGGCCGGACGGGAATGATAGCCACCAATCTTTAAACTTGTCGTAGGTTATCGAAGCGTCTCCGGCTTATGTTCCAACTTCTGCCGCCCCGGCGTCAGTTGGTAAATCCGCGGGATATCTATTGCGTGGGGATAGACCACAACTACCCGATGAGGGTCGTCCGGCTTGAAATAGATAGGTATCCGAATCCGCCACATTTTCCGTCCGTTTATCTGCAGATATTTCTGCAGATCTGAGAGCAGACGGGCCGTAAGAACCGTCGGTTTTACGATTTTCAGGTCGAGGGTCCTATGGCCCGAAAAATCGCCCCAGAAATAGAACTCATCGGGAAAATTTTCGTAGTTACTACGAAAGTGTTCCCCAACGTCGCCAAGGAAGGTCACCCACTCTTCCGCGTCAACCTCTGGATCGCCGGGAGACGCTTTCCACAACCTGCCCCAGCATTCGAAGTCGGTCTCGCCGATCGCATATCCATCCGTCGGGTCTGAACCGACGGTTTCGTGGCAAGGATCAGCAGCCAAAGTCCTGGAACATCCATTCGAGAAGCGTCGGGGAATCTGGCTTCGGACGACATGCTGCTGAAAGTCACGATATTGCATGACCCGACCATCGTGAATATTCTAGGGCCGGAATAATCAATTGATTGGATGAAAGATCACGGTATCTGATATCGAGGCATCAAATATAGTTAACCACAATGCTTTTGCGAATTAGCCGTTCCGAGGTTGTGGTGACGCCACGACCTCATTCGTATCTTTCTGCGGAGGACAGCTTAGCTCGCCAAGCTTCCAGCAGCTGTAATTGACACGACCTTGCACGCCCCGAAGCGACCAGCCTTCCAAAAAGGAATTATCATAAAGCATGATATTCTATCATAAGAAATGATTATGCATGTGACTCCTAAAAATGAAGAGTGGCCAAGATCAACATGTGTGCTCCCGAGATTGCGGAGTCTAACACTTCAAAAAGAATCAAACTATTAAAACTATGAACGCTAGCACTTACGCCCACCCCGAAGCATTGGTTAATACGGCTTGGATCGTCCAGCATGTGAACGATCCTGAAGTCCGCATCATTGAGAGCAACGAAGATGTCTCATTGTATGACACCGGGCATATTCCCGGCGCCGTGCACGTTGACTGGCACAAAGATCTTAATGATCAAACCATTCGCGATTATCTCGATCCCGAGGAATTTGCCGCTTTAGCGAGCCAGATTGGCATCACGCAGGAAACGGCCCTCGTCTTTTACGGTGACAAGTCGAATTGGTGGGCCTGTTACACCCTATGGGTGTTTGCTCTTTTCGGCCATAAAGACTTGCGGATCTTAGATGGTGGTCGCGATAAATGGATTGCGGAAGGACGTCCCGTCACCAAAGACAAGCCGACGTATCCGCAGACAAAATACCCGGTCCCGGCTGAACGTGACGACCACACGATCCGCGCCTTTTTTGATGATACTCTGGCGCACAGCAAGGCAAGGAAACCGCTGATCGACGTGCGTTCGCCCGCCGAATTTAAAGGCGAGATCACGTATCCGGCCGAGTATCCCCAAGAGAGCGCGCTTCGTGGTGGGCATGTTCCGGGGGCAAAGAATGTCCTGTGGAAAATGGCAGCCAACGACGACGGCACATTCAAATCCCGAGAGGAACTCGAAAGGATTTATGAGGAAGATCTCGGCTATAAGGCGGACGGCGACACAATCGTTTACTGCCGGATCGGCGAACGTGCGAGTCACACCTGGTTCGTACTGACCAAATTGCTCGGCTTCGAAAAGGTTCGGAACTACGACGGATCCTGGACCGAGTGGGGCAATATGGTTCGCACTCCGGTCGAGAAAGGGTAGCTGCGCCTAACACTGGCAATCTGAAAGGACTGAAGCAATTATGAGATACAACTCACAAGATGAACTTCAGGCGCGTAGCGAGCCTGGTTTCTACCGAAAAGAATTTGCGCCGAGAGCGCGCGCAAAGCGAAGTGCAACTTTCACCTTTAACGCCGCGTCGGATGCTCACGATGATTCGGCGCCTGGCTTTAGGGATTATTTGCGACGAAAGACCGTCGAAAAGCTAGACATTCGCACGGGTACTCGGGGAAAGAGTCTGACAATGACTGGTCGTCAAATCGACACCGTCATCGTGGGTGGTGGGCAGGCAGGGCTGGCCATGAGCTACTACTTGAAACAGAAAGGCCGCGAACACGTAGTGCTCGAGCGGGCGCCAAAGGCCGCGAACGCGTGGCGGAATGAGCGTTGGGATTCATTCACGTTGGTGACACCCAACTTTCAGGTCAGGATGCCAGGGGCAGAGTACGATGGGAATGATCCATACGGATTCATGTCATTAGCCGAGGTCGTAGAGTACTTCGATGATTACGTGAAGCGCTTCGACCTGCCGGTCCACTGCGGCGTCGAAGTGTATAGCGTGGAGAAGACTCGCGCGGGATACCTAGTTCGCACAAGGAAAGGAAACTATTATGCCGAGAACGTCGTAATTGCGACCGGCCTTTACCAATCCCCTAAAATTCCAAAGTTCAGTGAAGCCATTCCAGCGGGGATTCTACAGATTCACTCGATGAAGTACCGCAATCCGTCTTCGCTCCCGGCTGGGGCCATCCTTGTGGTCGGAACAGGTCAGTCAGGCGCCCAGATCGCCCAGGAACTTTATCAAAGCGGAAGGAAAGTCTATCTCTCCGTCGGCAGCGCCGGGCGCGTGCCGCGGCGCTATCGCGGGCGGGACATAAATGATTGGTTTACTCGTCTGGGGCTTTTCGACACAGGGGTCGAAGAACTGAAGTCGCCGCGAGATAAGTTTGCTAGCCATCCGCAAATCTCCGGCAAAGACGGAGGCCAGAGCCTGAATCTTCATCAATTTGCGCGTGACGGCGTTGTTCTGCTGGGCCACGTCCGCGAGGAGCGGGATGGAAAGCTGATGATCGCGCCCGACTTAATCGAAACACTTTCAAAGGTTGACCAGTTCGAAGTCGACGCGCTGGAGAGAATCGATGACCACATCGCGCGCACAGGATTGAAAGCTCCGGTCGAGAGCGTTCCGCAGTTACACGATGGATACGAGCAGGTCCAGATCCTAGAACTGGACCTGAAAGCTTCTGGAATCTCCACGGTGGTCTGGGCAACGGGATATTCGTTCGACTTCGGCCTGGTGAAGCTGCCAGTCCTTGATAGAGACGGTTATCCAATCCAGAACCGCGGAGTCACCGCATACGAAGGCTTGTACTTCCTTGGAATGCCGTGGCTGCACAAGCGTAAGTCGGGAATCCTGTTCGGCGTCGGGGACGATGCAGCTTACCTCGCTGAACGGATCGCAGCGTGCGAGACGGTGCCTTCACGATGCGCATGAGTTCGTTTGCGTTAAGGAGATATCGCCAATTTATCTGAACCGTTCCGCCGGCCAAACCAATGATCCTCTCTCGAGCCTAATGACGAACAGTTTTGCCTTTTTCAAGTTTCCTCAGCGTAGAGAGGCGCTTCGGTGTTGATGCCCGTCCATCACCGCATTTAAAAGCTGATCTTCCGAGCTCGGGCAGAGCGGGCCGGGCAGGAACGATGGGAGCGTGAGCAACAAAAGCAGCAACGCAAAAGAGCCGAATGCAACACTTCTTGGAAATAAGATACTTAGATATATAGATCAGCGCCTCTCAAGGCTGGTGCAGGGGTTCGAGTCCCGTAAGTATTCCTCCGAGAGCAAAGTTAAGGCCAAATATTTTTGCCCAAAACCGGGCGGCCTTGGCAAATCGCTCTTCTCGAGTTCGAAGCGCCTTCCATTTCCAGAACACGATGAACCACACAAGCCCCATCGTGAGTTGTGGAAACAAATAATGGTAGATCATGGTAAAGGCGAACTGCAACCGATGCCAAAATGCTGGATTACTGAAGTCTGGATTCATAGCTGTAGCGGTCTGTGAACATAAACGTTCTAGTTCGAAAACGTCCCGCACTGGGCAAATGATCAAAAGATTGCATACCGGACCATCAACGCCCAATCTCCAGACCGTCGATAAAGCGCCTTCCGTTCCGGCACTATTCCGAGCTCCGAATAGCCGCCAGGCGTTTGCAAAACGCCGCTGTCTGATTCCGCCGATGGATTTTACGAATGGCGAAAAACGGCTAGACCGAAGCTGCCGTTCGCGATCGCCATAAAAGACGGCAGCCCATTCACCTTTGCTGGGCTCTCGAGAAAACTGGAAAGATCCGCAAACGGACGAGTGGATACGCACCTGCACGATTATCACAGGCCTCGCTGCCCTACCCTGCCGACCAGATGTGAATGTGGAAAATTTCACTAAGGATCAATAGCCCGAAGAATGATGGTCCATCGGCTCATGCGTTCGGGGCTGCGGCATTGTGAGAAGTTTGCTGTCATTGACGCCCATGCGGCCGGCGAAATCCAACCGGTCGCTATCCGGCGCATCGGGCCGGACCTGGTCTTTGCTCGACTCTGGAGTTTTGCGCTCGCTACAAAAGGCTCGCCACTATGAGTTTGACGCTGTGGGAGCCCGTTCATGCAGAGCCAATGCAGGGAACAATCGATGGGATTGAACTCTTGCGCGAGTAATTAAAGCGAAGGTAAGAAGGCCAGCCGGTTATTGCAGCGCACTTACTGGGGCAATCTTCCTAATAATCTTTTCCCAAGCAGCTAACGCTCAAGAATCACAGTGAGG